>Ga0183100_1000350_pt1 | contig 43404 bp, 63 predicted proteins | sample Biomet2_FD_127789 | JGI IMG/M metagenome (GOLD analysis project Ga0183100, IMG submission 127789) | Microbial communities from bioreactor (seeded with anoxic lake sediment) at LBNL, California, USA - Biofuel metagenome 2 | ecosystem: Engineered > Bioreactor > Anaerobic > Unclassified ... | reverse complement strand
GGGCGGACGCGGCGGCGGCGGGGGCTGCACGGGCGGCGGGGGCGGCGGCGGCGGCGGTGGCTGTGGCCGGGGCGGCTTCCGCCGTCGCCTGCGTCTCTGTCTCAACTTGGACGGTTGCCTGGTTCTCCGAAGTCTCAGCCGCCCCAGAAGCTGTCGCGATGGTCGCCAGCTTCGTGATCTTCGAATCATGCGCCGGGATGGTCCCACTCTCGGCCGTGAAGATCGCCGGGTTGTATTCGACGAGCGTCAACTTTGCGGAATAGTCCTCCCCTTGCTCGACGCCCACGACGACGCAATCCCCGAAGCCTATCGCGGCCTCACCGAACTGGATAAGGGAATCCGTCTCGAGGCCATTAACCGCCGGAATCACTGCATCGGGGGTGATCGTCAAATATTCCGCTGTCGCCGCGACGGAGAATGTCGCGTAGTTGATACCGGCCGCCGTGCGATAGCGGAAGGCGTAGCTCTTGCCGACTTCGAAGGGGACAGGCTCATCGAAAGACAGCGAGGTGACATTCCCGTTCGCGTCCCTCACGAGTTCCGTCACACGGCCCCAATCGAGGCCCCAGGACACTACGTCATGCGATACGCTCACGCGGTCGCCGCGAGTCACGGCGAGTTGCTCGATGTCCATGTTGACGGTGAACGTCTCGGGGCGCAGCCGGCGCACGGCAAGCGTAAAGCGCGCGTGCTTGAAAACCTCCTCCGGGTCGGTCGTGTAGGCGTAGGAGACCGCTTCGAACTTCGTCGCCTGCTTGTAGGCGTTCCCGGTCGCCGGGTTCGTCGCGCCCACCGCGTAGGCATTGCCCCACGCGTCCACGAGCTCGCCCGTGTTGTCGATGTCATAGAGGTAGTCGTCGTCGAGGACGATTCGTTCGTCGGTCGCGTAGTCGGCGTCCTCGTTGCGGAACGTCACGCGAAGGCCGTGGGGAATCTCGTCGAAGCTCTTCGAGAAGGAGAAGCCCCAGGAATTGCGCGGCGTGATGAGCTGCTTTATATCAGATTTGACGCAATCCTCAGCGACGGAGAAGAGGCCGTCCTTGAGCGTGAAGCTCGCCCTTCCGACCTCGCAGACGGCTTGCAGGAGCGTCTTGGCAGTCGATGCTGAAGAGAGAACGGCGTTACATGCGAAATTGCCCGCGCAGTGCATATACCACGCTTCCAGGGCCGCCCAATCGAAGCGGGCGGCAAGCGTCACAGGGCGCGGATTAAAGGGCCCGCGGATGAGCCAGAGAAAGGCCGCTGCGGGGTTCGTCGTGACGGCATCAGCCCACGCGGAAGCGCCCGAGCCCGAGCCGGAATAGGCGGGATAGACGCCCTCGGCAATAAGGTTGAGCTGGGCGATGGTATTCGCGAGCTGATTCGAGGCGCGGATTCTCACGCAGAGAAATGCGACCTTCGCGCGCGTCTGTTCCTCCCAGACTTCGCGCTCAGTGAATGCCTTGAACGAAGCCCAGGTCACGCCGTCAACGTAGGTGAGGCTCGAGGTATTGTCGCGATCTCCGGTGTAACGGGCGACCATGACCTCGTACTGGCCGGCGGGGAGAAGGTCGGTCTCGGCGTAGAAGCGGAGCGTCTCGTTCTTGGCGCGGGTGATGAGCCAAGGATAGGACTCCGAGGTCGTTTCGCCGCCGGTGACGCAATAGACCGTCCCGCCCGTGTTGTAGGTGTTGCTTGCGCCATAGGTGATCTTGATCGTATGGCTCCCGGTCGAGAGGACGAGGAGCAGCTTCGAATCGGTGAGCGTGTATTTCGTACCATCGACATAGACGATGAGGCCATTGTCGCCATTCGGATCTACACGGAAATTGTAGTCCCCTGAATGCTCATATCCATCCTGAATATTGATGAGCTTGGTCGAATCGGTGTAGACGGTGAACGACTCACTCGCCGTCCACGGCTTGTCGGTTTTCCCGGTCCGCGAGGTCGTTATGGTCTTTGCGGTCGCCCATACTTTCTCGGTGGTCGTCGTGAGGATGGTCCCGCCGCCCTTCCATCCCGAGGGGAACGCGGTCCAGCCCTGCGCGCCCTTGAGCCGATAGAAGGCCCGCACGTCGCAGCCGAGGTCATTCTTGGCGCCGTTATTCCAGGTAAGAAGCCCGTTCGCGAATTCGATCTCCACCCCGAGCCTTCGCGTCTTCGCGCAGGACACCGCGATATTCGACGGGAAGACATTCATGCGCGCAGTGAATGTCTCGGCAACGAAGGAAGTCACGGCGAAGCAGGTAAGGACCGAAGCCGTCGCATTCGTGACGATCCAGATTCCATTATTACCCGCATTCGTGGCGCCGAACATCTCGATGCAGTCGCCGATGAGCACGTCGTCCGTGCCCCAGTTCCCGCCATCGTTTCGCGTGATCGTCTTCGCGGCCGGGTCGATCGTGACGGAGAAATTCAACGTGTGGAAGCGCGAGAGGGCGGTAGATAGAGACTGCTCCTGGACGACATAGGAATAATTCTCAGGGAGGGCTCCATCCTGGCGGAGTTCCATCGACACCCCGCCATATTGACCATCGCAGGCGATCGCGCCGTTCCGCACATCGGCACTATTCGACGCGAGAAGGAGCTCACCTAAGCGAATATTGCTGATCTTGAGCTGGCCGTAGCCGAGGACGAAGAGGAGGTTGAGGTATTTGTATTTTCCGTCGTCGCCGATCGATACATCGGTGAAGGGCATGGCCGCATAGTAGGGCGTGAGGCGATTCTTTCCGAGGATGAGCGGCACCTTCCCGCCCGCGCTCGCGCTGTTCGATGCACCGCGGATATCAGGGCGGGTCGTCGAAGTGCCCGAAGAGGAAGAGGTGCCCCCAAAGCCATAGTATTCCAGCGCGCCCGTTACCATGCCGGCCACGCCCGTGATGAATACCTGAAGGCCGGCAGGAACGTTTCCAGTAAGCATGAGCGCCACACCGATGATTGCGGCCGCAGCCGACCATCCCGTGATCTTTCCGCCTACGCGCTGTTGATCCGCGCTCGCACTCGAGGCGCCCTCGGGAACGCGCCGCACGATGGCGAAGTCGCCTTCTCTCATTGTGGCTGATTCGAGCGGTTCTCGTTTCCCATTCACGTTGACGGAGAAAGAGCCCTTCGCGGTTTTCTCTTCAAGTAAAAGCGCGAGCCGAGTCTCTTTCGTGATGTCGAAATCCTCGCGGCCTTCGTTCGTGAAGGGGTGAGGATAGAAGACGATCTTGCCAGGATTATCGGACACGGTAGTACCCTTCTATTCGCGCGGAAATGCGCGGGTCGGTGAGGCGGGCCATGCGCGAGAGGTCGCGACACAGTGGGTCGGAGTGGAGAAGTTGCCCGTTGACGATGACGCCAACATGGCAAGGAACGTTGAGGTAGTGCATGAGCGCGATGTCGCCGTCCTGAGGCGTAGAGACAACCTCAAGGGGAAGAAGCTCTTTCTTCTCGGAGATTTCGGCCGCGATGTCCTTCGGCTCGGGGAGCGGGCGCTCATCCTGGACGGCAGGGAGGAACACGCCGAAGGCCTCCATCTCGACGAGGCGGACGAGGCCCCAACAGTCGCAGCCGTCGTGCCCGCAAGCGCCGTGCTTGTACGGAATCCCGACGAAAGAATTCGCGTCCATTAGTTCACCCCCGGGCAGACGGAGGGCGTCATCTCGATGGGGCCCATCTCGTTGTCAAGGAAGGTGTCGAAGACGAGCGATCCCTTGATCGTGTTCGCGTCGCCAGTCACGTCGATGAGGGAGAAGGGATATGAGGCCACCTTCTCGATCGTCCACTCGTCCTCGGAGATATAGACGGCATCGATGGTGATCGTCGGCGAAGTATCGAGCTCGCGGATCATCTGCGCGATCGACTGGTCTGTCGCGTCGATGGTAAGGGCCGCATTCGAAAAGGTCGAAGCACTCTCGTCGGGCGGGTCGAACTGAAATGGATAATGCGCGTAGACCTGGCCGTTGAAGGTGAGGGCCTCGCCGTTGTTCGTGAGATAGAGCGGCGTCGCGAGCTTCTCGTGCGAGATCGTGATGAGGGCGCAGAACACGGCGCCCGTGCGCGAAGCATAGAGCGCCTCGAGAACCTTATTCGAAAGGCTGCGGCTCATCCGAGCATCTCCAGGCTGAAGGAAACGTAGATATTCCCGGCCACGGGGCTGCCATAAGAAGGCGTGTCGCCGGCCTTGAACCACATTTCGGTGGAGACTTCAGAGCCGGGCCGCGGGAACATGAAATGGAGCGAGCCCGACTTCGTGGTCGTCACATAGAAGGCGTCGAAGATGTCTTTCTGCTCCTGGGTCATGAACATCTTCTGTGAGAAGGCACGAACGCCTTTCGTTGAGCGGCGCCTGATCTTCTTAGGCCCGATATCCATCGTTGAGACGATCGTCGTGTTGGGTGGCGTCTCTTGAAATCCGTCCTGCTCGACGAGCTGCGGAAGCGCGGTCGGCCAAACTATTGATGTGCTCATTTCACTCTTCTTCCGGCTTGCGCGATTCCGTAGCGGCTCGCAAGCGCCGCGTCGAGTTCTCCCGAGGCGGCGACACTTTTCACGATGTCAGTGAGCGTTGCGCGAATCGTCTTCGTGCCATTAGCGCCGACTGACTCTTCCGTGCTGACCTTCACGCTCTTCGAGGTCTGGTCAATGAGCTGGAATACTGTCCCGCCGCCCGACGCGCCTTCAGCGCGCACGCCAAGGGCCCCGCTTGCGGTCCGAGAGAGCGGCATGATCGCCTCGGAACCAGCCTCGCCGAAGACGCCGCCTTTCGCGAAGCCGAAGAAGTGAGGGGTATCGTAGACGCCGCCGGAGTAGCGCGAGAGGGAGGGCGAATTGTAGACGCCGCCCAGCGCGTTCTCGTAGGCCGTGCCCGTCGAGGTTGAAGAGGAGGAACTCGAGCTTGCAAGGCCGCTCGCGATCGAGGTAAGGCCCGAGGCCGCGATGAGCGCAACACCCGTCGCCGTATCGCCCTTACCTATCGCCGCGATTCCAGCCTGGAAGAGGAGGAGCGGCATTTCGTTGAGGATGCTCTTGCCGATGTCAGCGATAGAATTCGCGAAGGAATCAGCGCCACTGGCTCCAGTCGCGAATGCATCGCCGAGATTCTTGAAGGTGTCGACATAGCCCTGTTCGCCGGAGGAGACTAGGGCATTCTTCATGCCGGCGATGGCGGTTTTGTAATTCTCAGCGGCCGTGACTTGCTTCTGTAAATCGACGACAGCTTTAGCATCAGTCGCGGAATATCCTTCTCTCTTCTGGTAATACTCCTCAACCGACATTGTAACTTTGTCGTATTCGGCAGAAAGGTCATCGAGGGTTTTCTGAGATTCAGTTTTTGTTCCAGAAAGCATTGCCGTCTTGAGATAATCCGCATTGAGCGGGTTATATGTGCCAAACTGCGAATTGCTTATGGCGCTTCCGACTTGCAGCCCACTGCCTGTCGCCTGCGATGCATGCGCCAGCTTGGCAAGATCGATATAATGCTGATATTCTTCGCTCCCCGTCGTAATTTTGCCGTTGCCTTCCTCTAGGAGTTTATTAGCGGCGGATAGCGCCTCGTTCTCCATGTCGGTTTGGCTGACAAAGGTTCCCTTGGCCTCGGCCGCCGCTTTGATTTTTTGAGTTGCGTCTTCGTAGCTTTTTGCGGTTTTATAAATGGCGTCCTGCTCGGGTTTTGCTTGGTTTGCAAGGTCTTCATATCTTTTATACGCAGGGTCAGACGGAGATATATTTCCCTTCCCTTTATCTAGCAATTCATTCGCAGCAGACAGGGCGGCATTCATCATACTAGTCTGGCTTATTGGAGTTCCGTCGACCTCGGCGGCTAGTTTTATTTTCTGTACTTCGTTTGCATAATCTCTAGCGACTTCATCAATAACCTTCTTCGCAGCATCGCCATTGGTCGAGGTAGTAGTCGTAGAAGGCTTTTGCGCTGCGATAGCTGCGCGATATTCGGCATGAACGCGCCCCATTAAAGCTATGGCAGTATTAATATTTCGCGTTGCGGCCGCTTGATCTTTGGCTGGCGAATTTTTATCAGCAAGAATGTCTTCGCTTATCTGCTTTGAATTCGAAAGAGCTTCATAATAAGCAATCACGTCCTTTTGCTGTTGAGCCTTAGGAAGGTTGCTCTCAACCCAGGGTTGATATCCGGAAATTATTTTGTTATTTGCTGCTAGTTGTTCGTTTCTAGCTCCGCGTTCCATCACTACGTTGTAACGGTCGAGTACGCCGATGAGAGTGGGGAGAACATTATTAGCAGCGTCCGCCAGTTCTCCTTTCCAGTTATCGACAGCGGTAGACCATTCTCCGGAAAGTGACTTCGAGGTCTTATCCATCATTCCGTGAAATTGTCCGCCTGCATCTGTCGCTTTCGTGATCGCCTTTTCGATCTGCTCGAAGGTGATCTTCCCCTCCGCGGCGAGCGTCTTAATAGAACCGAGAGGCGCATTCATCGAGTCGGCCAAAAGGTTGAAGATAGGAACTCCAGCATTTATAAACTGATAGAGGTCCTGGGTCTTTGCTTTCCCCTGCGCGGCAACCTGGCCATAGACGAGGGCGAGAGACTGCAGTTTATTGTTGTCACCCATCGCAACGTCGCCAAGTTTCTGCATGGTTGGGATGAGATCGTCAGTCTGGACGCCAAATCCCTTCAGTGTAGTTGCAGCCTGATTAACGCCGGCGAATGAAAGTGGAGTCGAGTTGGAAAAAGTCTTGAGCTTTTGGAATATCTCTGAACCCTTATCCATATCGCCGACGAGGACTCCCCAGGTAATGCGCGACTTCTCGAAATCGGCCGCAAGGGCAATGCTTTCCTTACCCATATCGACAAGCGTTGAAACGACTTTCTGCCCAACCTGGACAGCAAGATTGAAGCCTGTCGAAAGCCCGGCAATACGCATGGCTAAGTTGCCAAACGATTGTTCCGTCCCGGTGCCCGCGGTCTTGAGTCCCTGGAGCTGCGATATAGCCTGCTCGGCGCCCTTGAGGCGGGTTTCTATCTCTATGGTCGTCAGCTCAACTGCCATTGTCCGCTTCCTCCTGGAGCTTCGCTCTCAGGGCCGAATCCATGCTCATAACCGCCTCGACTTCGAACGCGTCGAGCGCGATACCCGTCACCGCTTCGTAGTCCGCGAGATCGCGCCATGTGAGACGGATTCCGCCGAAACCCTCAGTGCCACCCGATCGCAGTTCCCAGAAAAGGGCAAAGAGATATTCGAAGCCCTCGGGAATCTTCACCGCGTCGAGCTTTGGACTCCGCTTGCCCGTCTTCTCGTACCGATCTTGGAGGGCCTTCCCGAGCGTTCCCAGGGAAGGCTTCTTCGGATCGATTGGCTTGCGGAGTTCCGCTTCTGCCTTGACCGCCTCGACTAACTCGCCGAGGCGCTCCCGAAAAAATTGGTACGCGTAAAAATGAAGGTTGCGACGGCATCAGCAATGTAGGGATAGGCCTTGTAGATTTCCTTGGCCTTCTCCTGAGAGAAGGGAAGCTCCTCGCCGTCGAGCGTGAAGCCGCTCCACCCCTTCGTCATGCGAGCAAGAAGCTCGGCGGTCTGATCGGAGAGTTCTTCGGGCGAGACAGATATACCCTTCGCTTTGTTGCGTGCATCGAACTCCTTTCGAATGCTCTTGTGAAGCGCCGAATCTGCGCCGAAGAGCGTGATCGATGCGCCCGTCTCGGCCTTGGTCACGGGGTCGAGGAGTTTCATTTCCACGCCGGTCTCGGCGTTGGTTACGCTGTCAAATCTCTTGAGGTCCATGTCTGCTCCTTACGCGGGAATCCGCTCGATTGAGATCATCTTGCCCGTGGTCGGATCGACGCCGGCCGTGAAGGGCAGGGAGAGGGGAATGTCGTCCTCGGGCACCGTGTGAGAGGCGCCGGTGTAGACGATGTGGGGAAGCGTGATGAGGTAGGAGTTGCCGTCGCCGTCCGTGAGCGTCCAGGCGATGCTCGAGGGCGTCTTGTTGAGGAACTTGTTGGCGAGAACTGCGTCCTTGAAGAAGGACGTGAGCGTGCCCGTGATCTTGATGCGGCCGAGGGAATTGAAGGCCGGGTCGTCGTGATAAAGCGCGTACTTGTGCGAGCCCGAAGCGTCGACCGAAAGGTCGAGCGACTGTGCGGCCTCGAAGGCCGTGCCGCCCTCAAGGATCGAGCCGGTGAAGGAATCGAACACGTCCGTGTCGGTCGGGTCCGCAACGCTCGCGGCGATGGAAGCCTCGGCGAGGTCCTCGGAGGAAAGGCCGAGGAGATCAAAGGATCCCGTGACCTTCGCGTTGTTCTTGATGGAGAGGGCGAACTTGTTCGCGATGACTCCGCGGGCGACCTGGTAGAGGGGCGTGTCGAGGTCGAGGAAGCCCTCCTCCATGGTGAAGGTTTTTCGGGCCACGCCGTTCGACATCACCTTGCGGGTCGTGGTCGCCGTGACGCCATCGTCGGCAGACACGTTGACGAGGCCCGAGGCCGCGGCACAGGTGAGGACCAGGGCGGAGACAGCCGTCACGATGAAGGTCGCGTTGTTGCCCGCGTCGGTGAAGCCGCCGAAGGTGACGTGGTCGCCGACCTTCACGCCGTCGGTGATCCACGAGCCAGTCGCGCGGGTGAAGGTCTTCGCGGCCGCGGCCACGGTCACGACAAGGGCCGTGAGCGAGTAGGCTACAGCGAAGGCCGAGGCGAGGATGGACTCGAGGAAGTCGTCGAAGGAATCGAAAGAAAACTCGAGCGGCACGTTGACCGCTATGCCCTTGTTTCCGAGGCCGGGGATGGCGCTCTGTCGGTCAGCCCTGAGCTCGGAGCTCTCGAGCGTCTGTCGAGAGATCGTGATACCCGAGCCGCCCGTGGTGCGGCGTAGGGTCTTCCAGGATGGAGCGATAGGGGTCGTTCCCTCGACGGTCTCAACGCAGTGAATGAGGCGACTGCGGGCGCCGGTTCCGTAACCCATAAAACCCTCCCTGCGTCTCCCGACGCTGGATGAAAAACTCGCTCGACTGTCTCCCGACGTTGAGCCCTAATTCGCTATGTCAGCCCGCCATCTCACGACGACGGACACCATGAACCACGCGGGGTCTGAACTGTCGCCCTTCGTGGTGTAGGCTTTCTCTATGCGCACGTTGACACCGTTGTAGACGAGCGCCGTCCCGCGCTTGAAACATGCCGCGATGCGCTCCGCTTCGGTTCTCGTCGCAACGTCCAGCTTGTTCGGCGGATCGAAGACGTCGATCTGGAAGATGCCCACGCAACGATTCGCGGCGCTCTCGCCCACGGCGGCCGCCCGCGGCTCCCCAGGGAGGAAGGTCGCGCGGTAGTAGCGCGTCCCGGCGACAGGCTTGAACGCCTTGTTCTCCCAGGCTATCGACGTGGAGGCCACCGCAGCCCCAGGAGCGGCCGCCATGAGGCGCGACTTGAGCGCCGCAAGGATCTCGGTATGGCCACTCATGATATTTCCTCACATGCTCGTAAATATGCCTCGTGAGCCTCTGACTCTGTTGGGAAACATCCCAAATGCTTCCTAGCCCCATTGACTTCGATCCTTGCCACCCAGGGATTAGTTCGAAGCCGTTTTTCATACCGAGTTCCCTGCAATCTGCCTTTTCTATGCAATGGCAGATTCTGCATGTTCCCTCTATCCGAAACACTCCTTAGGTTTTCTATTCTGTTATCGAGTCTGTTCCCATTGATATGATCTATCTTTTCGGGCCATACCCCATAAAAATAAAACCATGCAAGCCTATGGGCGAGAAAACTGTGTCCATGAATGTGTATTTCTCTATAGCCATCCCTACTAATACATCCGGGGATAGAGCCAGCCTTGAACTGATTACAGTTATAACGTCTATAAAAATTGCCATTTTGTAGATTATATTCGAGCAAATTCTTCAAATATTCGTAACTAATATCTTCTAGCATATATGATGTTCTCATTCGCCCGCTCCCCCGACGTCCCACGCGCCGCCTATTTCGCTCTCGCTTCGGCTGCCGCCGAAGGTCCCCGTCTGCGCCTCGGCCGCCGCGTCCTCCGCGATGCCCCCGAGCTCGGCAAGCGTGATCGCGACCATCCCGTTCGGGGCCTGGGTCGAAGAGCCATGCTCGAGGCGGCCGATATAGGGCAAGTTGTTCGAGAGGAAGATCGAGCGGCCCGTGCGAGGCGACCAGCCTTCGACTTCGCCTTGCATCGTCGCGACGGTCGAGCGGCCCGACCTGTCGGTGTCGTTCACCGCTGCAAGATCGGGCGTGGCCTCGACGGGCGCTCCGACGGCGCATAGCCAATTGCCGCGAGCCCGCCCCGTGCGCACTGGCGTTCGCAGGATGATGCGACGGTATCCCGTCAAGGCGACCTTGCGGCCGACCTGATCGAGCTGCGCTTCGGTCTTCGCGATGATTCGCGTCATGTCGAGGCTGAAGCTACCCACGGCACTGCACCTCGTAATAGATTGCGATGTCGCCCGGCTGGAGAGCCCGGACGCCCTTAATCGAGAGGAGAGTCCCCGACGGGCTCCCGATGTAGAGCGAGTCCGAAGTCGTCGGCATCGGGAGGACGGCTCCAGAATCAGCGAGGGCTGCGAGCTGGAAGAAGCGGTCGCCTGACTGGATGAGCGAGCCGTCGAGGTTCGACTGGTTCCAGAGAGAGAGCGCGTTCTGGCTCTCCTCGATCGCATGGAGCGTGTAGTCGGTCGGCTCTGCCGGCGTCTCTACGCCCGTCACCGGGTCGATAGTCGAGGCGCCCGGGACGCGGAGGGTAACGAGCTTGCCGGAGGCCCGGATCTCCTTTGCGGCATCGAGCCGGTCGGGGGCGTAGTTCTCGCTCATGCCCGAATCACCCTTGCGCTCTGGACCTGCCCACAAGGAAGACAGACTCGCGCGAGAGCCTGGCGGATGGTCGGGTAGATCGTCCGCACGGGGGCCTTTGCGCTCCACGTCTTTTCGATCGTCCCTATCTTCTTCGAGACGAGGGCACCGCCGCGCTCGAGCGATTCCAGCAGGATCCCGGCGCTCGAGAGCTCGACGAGAGCGGCCTCACAGGTCGCGTTCTTCACCCCGCGGGGGACGCAATCCACGAGCGGATATCTGTCAACGTCCCAGGCGTGAGTACGGGGCCAGTCGAGCGCCTGCGCTTCAGTTGCCCTCCAGCCAGGCCAATACCCTCCACGGACGAAGTGATCGCCGTCGAGGGCCTGCGTAGCCCGAACGAGGGCGGCCTCCTTGGCTTCGGGGGTCGCCGCGGCCCAGACGGAATTCGCCCGGGCTAGGAAGTAGGCGTCGGCATCGACGGCCGAGACGTAGCTCTGCGCGTCCGCGAGGCCGGTGCCATCCTCAACTATGAGACTCACGGCTTGGCCTTCCCCAGTTCGTCGATTTTTTCGAAGAGCCGGCCGATATCGGCGAGGACATGACGAAGATCGGTCTTGATCTCAGCGAGGTCTACGTCCGAGGCGCCCATCTTGTCCTCTATGCGATCGACGCGGCACTCGACGGCCTCGATATCCTTCCTGAGCTGCTCGATCTCTGCGCGGCGGCGACCCTCGGCCATGGCGGCGTCCTTTTTGTTCTGCACGTAGGCCAGGATTGCGATGAGGCCCGCTAGGCAGCCGACGAGGCCGCCAATGAGGCCTACCCAGGCAATGGCCGCGCTCACGCGGAGGCCTTCTCTATGGCGGCCACGAGCTCCTCATCGGAGAGCGAGGCGATTTCCTCGGCCGTGCCCACCTTGAGCGTGAGGGCCTTCTTCTCATTGGCGGTCCTGGCGTCGGCCTTCGCACCGGCGACGGCCTCGCGCAGACGCTTGAGCGCCCAGCGCTCAAGGACAGACTCGGCTGCGGCCTTGCCGTCGGGGCCCAGGACCCCGAGATCGAGGGCTTCCTTGACGAGGGCCGTTTTCTCGGAGACCTCGGATACGAGCCAGCCGCGAGCCTTCAGGAGCTCAACGTCGCTCTCGGGGATGTCGGCCGTCACAGGACCATTCGGATATTCCGGAACTTCACGGGTCATCTGTACCATGGGTATCTCCTTGAAGTGGGGCCGCCATTTCTGACGGCCCCGATCGGTTAGCCGAGGAGCACCGCGACGTGCTCGGGCTTGACCACGGCGACGCCCCAGGCGAGGCAAACCTCATACTTGACCTGGCGGTACTGGCGGTAGACCCGGACCTCGAAGGTGAGGCCTGTGACGGGGTCGGTGATCGTCATCGCATCGTCCGCGGAGTCTCCGCCGTCCGGGACGGCGGGGGCGCGGGCCGCGAGGATGATCGCGTTCCGGTCGAAAGCGAGGTTCGGCGTGAAGGATCCGCCCACGGTCATGGCCACGCCGTCGGCGAGCGCGGCGCGGAGGCCGGGCTTCCCGATGGAGAGCGAGCCGGCGGCCGTGATGCCCTTCTTGACGATGTAGAGGTTAGAGTCTCCGGCGAAGCTCACGACGTCGCCATCGAGCACGGCGCCGGATCCGGTATCGACCGCGATGTCGAGGGCGCCCGCGGCGAGGGGGGCGCCGAGGTTCGTGATGTAGCTCGCGCCCACGCCCTTCGTGTGGAGGGCGAAGCCGGCGGAGTCGCGGATGGCGAAGCCCTGGATGCGGTCGAAGAGGCCCGTGAGGAGCATCTGGGCGGATCCGGCCTCGTTCACCTTCCAGAGGGACGACTGCTTGCCGCGGAGGTTGACCATCGACGCGGAATTGAGCGCGAGCTGGCGGTCGGTCTTGGGGCAGCCGTCGTCATCAAGGAGCTTCGCGACGGTCGCGAAGTCGGAGAAGTCGTCCTTGGTCGCGAAGGGGGCGGTGCCGGCAGTGCCGATGGCCCTCGAGGCCCCGGCGGCGCCCGCGGCAGCGAGGTCAACCTCGATCGCGTTGATGAGCTTCCTCATGGCCTCGGAGAACTGGTCGGCCAGGACCTGGTTGAAGACCCCGGCGGTGCCGATGGCCTTCTGCTCCTCGCCGTTCCAGCGGATGGGCACGGACTTTGACTTGGCGATCGTGATATCGGCATAGCCGACGGTCGTGTCTCCGGTCGCGGCAGGCGCGGCACCGGGAACGATGTCCTCCATGTCGCCTGCGGCGCCGATCGGCACGCGGACAACCTGGTCCTTCGCAGCGCGCTCGGCATTGGAGTCGCGGCGGACGGCGGGGATGAGCCCCACCATCTCGCGCGACACGATATTGAGGGCCGCATATAGCGTGGGTATGAGCCCGGTAAGCGTATTAGGCATAAATTCCTCCCTACGTCTCCCGACGTTGGCTTACGAATTAATCGACGATGGTCACCTTGTCGGCTACCACCGCTTTCTGTTGAGCGACCGGGTCGAGCTTGTCGAAGTCCGCCCGCTTCATGGTCTTCGCCCCGGCATCGGTGCGACCGGAGCCCGCGGCCCCGCCTCCCGAATTGGTCTCCTGGACGAAATACTTTCCCTCGGGCGTCCCGAGATACGTCGAGAGCGCATCGCGCACGGTCTTGTTCTCGCCCGAAAGAAACATGTCCTTGCCGTCGATCGACTTCTGCTCGAAGTGCTGCCTGGTGTAGAAGAGGTCTCGGAGGGCCCCTCGCAGCTCAGGCCGTATCTGGAGCGGCTGGTTCTTGTCGTCACCGTCGAGGGCGTGATCGAACTCGGAAACTCCGAGAAGATCAGAAACTCTCTTGGAAGCCAAATCCCGCTCGTTGGTGAGCTTCTGAATGGCCGCCTGGTGATCGTCGGTGAGCTTCTTGAGCTGGGCCTCATAGTAGGCCTTCGCCTCGTCGGTGCCCGCCTTCTTCACCTTGTCCGAAAGGTCCTTGATCTGGGCGTCATACTCCCCGGTCTTCTTCTCGAGCTCCGCTACTTTCGCGAGCGCCGTCTCCTTCTCGGATTTGATCGCGTCGCGGTTCAGCTTGAGCCCGTTCACATCGGCCTCGTACTCGGCCATGATCTTCTTGACCTTCGCGGTCGGCTCGCCTTCTCCCGAAAGCGTGTCAGTCAGAAACTTCTCATCGATCGGCATACTAACTCCTTGTGCGCTCCTGCGCGATTTTCAATCTGCCGCCGCCCTGCGGTTGCGCTCCTGCGCTGGCAGATTCTTGATTCGGCAACGTCTCACGACGTGGCCATGGAAATAAAAAGGGCGCCAGCCCGCTCCGGTCTCCCGGATTGGATTGGCGCCCACTCGGACGTTTCGGGGATTGCTCCCCTACGAATTGTTAATTAACTAATACAACATTCATTTTCGAATTGCAAGAGCTTGTTTCAATTCTTTTGCAATATTTGTTGTGATTCTTGCAATTCCACGATTCGGAGCTTCGAAGCGCGGCCGCCATCGACCGTTATTTCGATTCGGCCTTGCAGGCGACCAGTCTGGCGCATCTTTTCTAGGAGGGAGGCCAGGGCCTCCCCGGCTTCCTTGTCCTGGATGGTCATGTGCGCCCCGCTTCGTGGTAGGCCTTGCAGATACCCCGAGCCATCCTCGCCATGATTTTCTCGCAGGTATGCCGGTATTTGTCGTCTCCGGGCTTCATCCGAGCCTTCCACGACGCAAGCGGGCGCGCAAGAATGCGCTCCATATCCCACATGGGCGCGATCTTGCGAGCGAGAACGAACCACCATGGACGCTGCGCCTCGAAGGCTCTATCGATCTCCGAAAGATGCTCTCGGGCAAATTGCCGCATGCGATGGTCTTGCTTCGCACTCATTTACCCCGAGACCCCTTCTTCCCGCCCTTACTCTTGCCGCCGCTTCCGCCCTTGCAAGCCATGGTATTCTCCTTTGCGGCTATGCCGCGCTACTCTGCTTGTTTGCCGTCTTGGCGAGGTCCTTGAGCGGGACCGCCGCCCCATCCTTCACCATCTCGTCGAGGCCTACGCCCTTCTCGTAGAGCGCCGCCCGGCCAGGACCAAGCATCACGACGCGCTGGGCCGGCGTGGCCTTCTCGAGGCGGTCGGCGTAGGTCTCGGATTCGGCGACCTGCCCATCCATCGAGGCGCGCGTCCCCTCGGGGAATTCGTCCATGTCGAGGCCGAGCTCGAGGAAGGATTTGAGAACGGGAACGTAGAGGCACCTATCGTCGGGATGCCGAGGGAGCATCGGGCGCGACGGATCGTCAATCTTGAATACCCTGCCATCGCTTTCCGCACACACTAGGCAGGTGTGGTCGTCGAGCGTGGCTACATACTGGTAGCTCTTGATGATGTCCTCGTTTGCCCGGTAGAACGTCTCGCGCGCCTGGTTGCCGACGTGCATGACCGCCGTCCTGGCGAGCGTCCGAGCCTGGCGGGTAGAGACGTCCTCGAGGGCCCCACCCTCATACTGCCCGGGCACGTAGGTGCGCTTCCCATCGATGGTCTTCCAGGTCGCCCGTTTCACGACCTCGCCGCGCAGCCGGCGCGTCATCTGCTCAACCGTATCCCCGGCAAGCATCCCGTCAGAGATCGCTCCGTAGGCGGCCTTGCGGGAATTGATCGCGAGCGCGTCGAAGAGGTCTTCAAGTGTCGAGCCGCCGATCGAGGAGGGGAGGTCGAGCACGGCCTTCAAAAGAGAGGGCGCGGGGCTGGTAAGGGAAAAGCCTACCAGGATTTTTGACGCTTCCGCTTCCGCCCACGCGCCCTCATTGATCGCTATTTTCTCGAGGTCCGGCTGGACCTTGCCGAAGGCCTTGTCTGTCGCGGCCTTGTAGATCTCGTCAATCTCGCCCGCCATTTCCTGGAGCCATTCGCGCGTCCAGACGCCGTGGGTCTTGGCGATCTTCCCGAGGATCTCATCATGGGCCGACTCGAGGATGGGAAGGATCTTGAGGCACTCGAGCTGGGAGAGCGACTCGAGATAGTCGCCGCGGGCGAGGAGGGCTTGCAGGAGGGCGGTAGAGGCGTTCATGCGAAGCGTTCCTTGATGTGTTTGTTCTCATAGAGCGTGTTATAAACTCCGCGTACACAAGAGGTCAGATAGTAGGCAAGGCGCTCCTCGTCTTCTCCGATTTCGGGACCATAATCCATCCCATATTTGAGAACAAAACGCTCGTGAGAAGTTGCGACATGAAGACATTCATGCGCCACAACGCCCACGCCGAGAGCGTCCTCGGCCAGGAACATGTAGGCGAAGGGCCCTCCGAGCGACTGCATGGGGATGGGGTGGACCATCCCGCGCGTTTCGTTCCATCCCTCGGCTGGCACTTTCCAGCCATCGCGTGCAGCAATTTCTTCGGCATGCTTTCGCATGGCATCCGACGTCGGCGATACATGCAGCTCGAAATAATCGCGCCAGCCGTCGCGGCGCATTTCATAGATAGTAGTCTTCGGCTTCATGCCGTCCTCCACTCACCATGCTCGAGCCAGCCGTGCCAGGTGTGCTTCGCCGCCCACTCGCGCGGGGAATTCGGATAGCCCGAGGATCCCCAAAAGATCGACGGGCTGACCGTGATGGTCCCGTCCTCGTGCTCGGTCACTTTCCATGTTGAGACGTCGGCGATCAGAAGAAAACCGTCATCATCGCGAGGGACCGGGGCGGCGACATGCCAGTGGCCGTCCTTGTCCTTCCAGTAGTCGCCGGGCTCGACGGGCGAGCTGGTGAAATTGTCTGGGTTCTCTATGCGTCGGCCCCTCATGCCGCCCCCTGCCCCTTCTGCGCCGCGAGCCCATCTAGAGCCATTTCGCTCGTCTCGATGATTTTCGTTCCATCATTGAGCGCTTCCCACTCTTTGGCAGTGCAATCGGCCCGGCAGATATACCCGCCCCGAGCTCGCGGCGCCAGCGAAGCCAAAAGATGCGCCCGCTCCTTTCGACCCATCATGCCGATGCCGCCTGTTTCTTCTGCGCCGCAAGGCTGGCGGCCGTCGCCGCAAGCGAAGCGGCCGCGCTATCGGCCGCCCTGGCGTCCTTGCTCTCCTGCTCATCCTCGAGCTCGGCCTCGAAGGCTTTGAGGTCTGTTTCGGGCGGGATTGCCTCGCCCTGCTGCAGCATGTAGAAAAGCACCGATCGCGGGATGTCGCCGTTCTTCCGGGCATTGGAAAGCGCGGTAAGCAACTGCGGATCGAGGATCGAGATGTCGTAATCCGTATTGAGCTGGTAGGAGGCCTTCTCGCTTCCCGGTATGCCCTGCCACTGCCCAATGAGGCGGATGACCTGCGTCAGTCCGCGGGAGATGTTGTTGGCGAATGTCGCAAGGACCGAGTTTTCGCCGGCACGATGGATGCGCGCGGCCTCGGCGGACTCGACGCCCTTCTTTTCGGCGGAGATGATACGGGCGCCCAGGATGGCCATGCGCTCCTCGCAGGCTGCGAGCGCGGACTTCTCTTGCTCGATGCCGGCGCCCTGGAACTCGAGGAAGCCGACCTTCGCCTCGGGGGGCGGGAAGAAGAGAAACTGCGAGCCTCCGAGGCGCACCGGCGCTGGCTTCCCGGATGCGTCGGTGGGCTGCTCGCTTCCCGTCGCGTAGGGCGTCGGCACGCCGGTATAGTGCAAGCCGTTCTCGTAGTCGGCCGTTTTCTGGAAATGCCCGATATTCTCATAGGCGAGGTCGAGGAGCATCGACTTCTCGGGATGCATCCCTGGGAGCGGGAAGAAGGGAATGGACTTGAGGCTCTTCCCATCGAGCTTCGGGTAGATCGGGCCCTCGGCGGGCGCCGCGAGCCCTGAGGCCTGAGCGTCGTCGTAGATGTTGACGACATAGTTCCCGTCCTCGTCGAGCGAGAGCACGCGGTATTTATTCTTCGTTTCTGTCGAAAACTCGTCGCCGGCGATTTGCCTCTCATAGGGCTCCTTGAGGACGACGAGCGTCAACATCTTTGAGTTGTTCCGAGTCTCGTAGCGATAGTTGATAAGCGACTCGGCGGAATAGTAGGCGGCATAAGCGCGGTTGCCCTGCTTCTCGGAAGTCGCCTTGTCCGGGACCTGGGAGGTCGGCGGATAATCAACGAGCACGCCGCCCCAGTTCGTCGGGAGTAGGTCCCATACGAGATTAGCGGCGAATTGGTCGAGCGAAGCCCCGGCTAGATCAACGTTTTCCAGGATGGGCTTGAGCTGCTCAGGAATATCGGTCGCCGTGGGATTCTTGGCGAAGATCATGCCATGGAGCCCGTGAGCCGTGCGGCCTGTGGCGCCGAACCAGTGCGGGCGAGCAAGATAGCAATTCCAGTCTGGGTCCTCGAGCCCCTCGGGCCGTGGCAGATAAATATTGCCCTTGTCCTTGATCGCCTTCTCGCCGGCGATCGCGTCGCGGACGATTTCCCACTCGCGGCGATTGCGGAGATACTCAGAACATTCGGTATTTACTGCCATATCAAACTCCTAATGGGCGAGAAGAAGAGACAGAGCCTTTTCGAGGCGCGGTTACTCTGTAGCGTGTTTCATCAAAGCAATGGTCTTCGGCGTCCGAATCCACATCATCGGGATCGTTCTCGTCACGCGGAAGAACCGGGACGGTGCGGATAAAGCCATCCGTACAGGTCTCGAAGATGAAAACGCAAGGATCCTCAGGATGATCCTTAAGCGATTCGGCGAGCATACGGCGCACGACGGCGAGGCCGTTTTTTCTCGAGCCCGCAGACTTATCGGCTGGGACGAAGCAAGGCCGGCCATAACCTTTGTCGATGCCTTGCGCTATCGACTGCTTCCCTGGGTCGGCGTCATAGATCGAGGAGTCAGCGGGCCCGGGCTGAAACTGCTGCACAATACCAAGGGCGGCGCGGATCTTCGCCTCGCGCTCGGCGATGCCCTTTCCGATCGCCACGTCCTCGAGGCGAGGCTCGGCGCCGTGATTATCCTCGCCATTCCAGCCGTACCACTCAGCAATACGGAAAAGCGTTCCGCGTGGCCATGTCTTCTTTGAGCCATCGGCGAGCGTTGCGGTTGTTCCGTCCGACTCCGCCCACCAACCCACAGAAAATGGCTTTGAACTGCCCCAGTCGAAGGAGCGGTCAATGCGCCAGGAAGACGGAATCTTGAAGGGTTTTACAACATGCCTCGATCGGTCCCAGAGATCATCGAGCGCGCCGCCGGCGGTGATGTCCCAATCGCCAAAGAGCCAAGCTCGGCGCTTGTTCGTCTCCTTGATCGCAAGGAGGCTGGCGATATAGCCCGGGTCGGCCTTCTGGAGGATTTTATTCTCCCAGATGGTCCCGTGAATCGCGACGCGCCCGCGGCGCTCGGTGTCGCCCGTGATTGGGTTCTTGAATTCCTCGTAAACGACGTGTCCACGAGGGGCGGGGTCGATGAAGCGGCGCTTCACGGCATTATGGCCACGGCCCCAGGGATTCGCAGTCGCTCGATATTTGCGCGGCATACCCGGAGTCGAGGAGCGGCAGACCGACATCATGTCGAGGTACAGGCCAAGGTCTCCCCAGTTTGTAAGCTCTTCCCACCCGACGAATGGATATTCCTGGCCGTGGTAGGACCAGTAGTCGTCACGTTTCTTCGCGGCGCGAAAGCGGAGCTCCTCGCCCTCCGGAAAGCGCCAGAGATACTTCTGCGCGGAGTCGATCCACTGGGCTCCCGGGAAGATCTGGGGAAACCAGCGCTTCGACTTCGCGACAATATCGTCGAGCTCTTTGTATTCGCGGCGGAAGATGATTCCACGCCAGGCCGGCCCGAATCCTAGGCCCACTTCTTGAGCGAAATCCATGAGGAGGGCGTCGGTTTTCCCTGGGCCGCGGGTCCCCTCGTAGAGCACCTCAAAGATCGGGCAGGCGAGGAAGAGTTCCTGGCTGCCCGGTTGCGGCTCCCAGAGGACCCGGGGTTCGCTCACGACTTCACCGCCGTCGATATGAGCGCGTCTTGCTGTACGGCCGCCGTGGCGGCCCATTCCTCGGCGGACATGGCGGCCGGGACCTTGAGGACACCACCTCCGACATTCACGTTCAGGTTCTTGTCCGGCTCTCGAATCATGGCGATGTATTTCTGGAGCATGTCGACGGCCTTGTCGCGGTCGGCGAACTTGTACTCCATGTACTCGTCGCCCTTGGCGTTGAGTTTTTTGTTGGTCGAGTCGATAACGACAAAAAGCCCGCGCTTCCGGAGCTGAGTCTCGGTCATTCTCAGGTTGCCGCGAAGGTCGATAATCTCGGTCGGGTCGTAAAACGCCCGGGTGATCCAGTAGTCGAGAATCCGCTTCTCGAGGGGCACGCGCTTCTCGGCCAGGACCGCCTTGAGTTCGGTTGATATTGCCTCTTGAATCTTAGGGTCTTTGAGGAGTCGGCTCGATTCTGTCGCCGCCGTCGCCTCGCTTGCTCTCGGGTATGCCCGACTATATGCGCCCGTTGCATTCTGAAAATCCTGCTCGATCAGAAATCGCACGAAATCAGCTCGAGCCTGCACGAGGTCTACAGAGACGGCCGCCTTCCGTCCTGAGTGCTTGCCGACAGCGCGAGGGGCCTTCGTCGGTCCTTTCGCTGTGGTCTTCGTCCCGCTCGTTTTCTTCGCCATGATACTCGACCGATAAACTTTTCAAGAAAAACTGTCAACATGACCTAGTTGTCGCTTATCTTCCCGCGAGGTCCCGTGAGTGCCCGCGAGGTCCCGTGAGTGCCCGCGAGGTCCCGCGAGTACCCGATAATTCGTAAAAAATCGTATTGTCTCACGCCGATTTTTTCACCGACTTGATTTTGCCCTGGAAGATCTTCGACCAGTCGAGGGCCATGAGGTCCGCGTTCGTGGTCGCTTCCTCGGGCGCCGGAAGCATCCGGGAGGCGAGCGCTTTCTCGCGTTCTTCGCGAAGTCGGGCGGCTATCGAGCGTTGGACGGCCGGGAGAAGCTTCTCCATCGCCTCGATGTCGGGCGGGTAGCCGTTCACTTGCCCGATGTGCGACGGGCAGGCCTTGAGCATTTCGGCCTTGAGCTCGTCGAGCTCTTCCGGCCATCGACCGATAAGCCATTCCGCGATGTCGCGCTTCTGCCCGACCGGGTACGGCCCGTAATATCCTTGCGCCCAGGTCGTGAACTCTTTCGGGGTCATGCTGATTTCCCTCCCTGCTCCCGCGCGTGTCTCGCTTCGGCCTCATCGAGCCAGGAGAGATCGCTCGCCTCGACGCTCTTGTGATATTCGGCCCATAGGCTCTCGAATGCCGCCAGCATTTTCGACGGCGTGAAGTCCGCGTAGAACTGTTTCCCGGACTCGTGGAGCTTCCAGAAGATTTCGATGCAGCCCTGGGCGGCAGCCATCTCGTCGGTCTTTTCGGCGGTCGCCTTCCGTCTGATTGCCGAAGCGAGCTTCAGGAGGTTTGCGTTCTCTTTCGCGGGGCTCGCGTACTCCGGGACCTTCGCCTTGAAGGACTCGGCGAGCGCATCGCGCAGGGGATCTCGAGGGGCGAGGGTCTTGGCCTTCGGCTTCTCGACCGGCTGGGGAGTCAGAGCCGTAGCCGGGAGGTCGAACGGGATGTCGTCGGGGAATTCATCGTCGACCGGCGCCGAATCGTCGGCGAATTCTTCTTGGTCTACTCCTAGGTCCATGGTCCTAGGTCCTAGGTCCTCCGACGAATCCTCTCGAGGGCTAGCCGAAGCCTCGTCGATTCTTCGCGAATCCTCGCGAATATTCTCGGGAGCCGGGAGGCGTGAAGGAGAAGGCTTGTCTATTTTCTGATGCTTAAACCAATTAACTACCTGTATATATTTTTGACCATCGACGATGTAGCGCTTGATGCATTTTTCGCGTTCGAGCTCGCAAAGCCAGTTGTCTATGAGCTTCGGGGCGTCGTCGTCGTATGGGAAGAGAAGGCTCGCGAGCATTCGCGAACTTCCGCGAAGCCTCCCCGAATCATCGGCGATTGTCCACATTTCAACGAATGCGAGGCGCGCGTCACGCGATATGCGCCCCAGGCTTTCAGATTGAGGGAATTCCGGCTTAATGGTGCGGATTCTTGCCATTTTTCTCTACGCCTCCCGGCGTTGAGTAATAAAAAAGCGCCCGAGACGGGCCGGACTGGCTAAGTCCGTTGGGGCGTCACTGACCGCCCTACCCATCTCGCGCGCTTCTTTGATGTTACTCGTCAGAGCGAGCCGTGCCAAGGGAGCCACCCTCGGCAAGAGAGAGTTTATCGTATTTATATTTTCAAAACAACTAGTAAAGCTCATAATTCCTCCCAGTTGCGAGAAAGCGCCGGACGAGTCTCCCCGCCCGGCATGGATATCAGAATGGAATATCGTCAGTGAAGTCGTCGGTCGGCTTGCCCGCCGTAGCCGCGCCCTGTGCCGCTGTCGCGCTCGTAGGCCTCGCGGCGGGTGTTTCCCCGTCCGTGCCTCCGTGCGCCTCGCCTTGCCCTTCCTTGGCGCTCCCTGAGCTTCCGAGTAGCTGGACGTTACTTGCCGAGACGAGGACCTTCGAGCGGTTCTGCCCGTCCTGTTCCCATCGGTCCTGCCGGAGCTCCCCCTCGACACAGACCTGCTTCCCCTTCACGAGGTACTGATTGACGGCCTCGCCGCCCTTGCCCCAGTAGTCCACGTCGAAGAAGCTCGCCTCATCGACCCACTGGTCGCCCTGCTTTTTGGAGCGGTTGACGGCTATCGAGAAGCGGCAGATGGCCTGCCCAGAGTTGGTGTACTTGAGCTCCGCGTCCCGCGTCAGTCTTCCGACGAGAACGACGATGTTGACGTCACGCATGAGTTTTATCCTTGCTCTCGGACTGGGCAAGGGCGTCTTGCGCTTGCTGCATTGCAAACTCAATCGCCTCTTCTCCTCCGTCGGTGCTTATCTGATATTCGAGATTCGCTAGCGCATCCCTGAGCGCCTTCTCGCTCAACTGAGCGGAGGCTTCCTTGTCAACTAATGCCCGAAGCCGTTGTAAATAGTTGAGCCTATTTGTTGGTCTTCCCTCGACGATTCCTCCTACCGTATCCACGACGGCCTGCTTAATTGCCTGGGCCTCGCTCGTCTCTTGCGCGGGCTCGGCTTCGCAAAGCGCGATAGCATCCGAGGCGATGATAAATAACAACTGCTCGCGCTCACTCATCCCTCCGGGGTTATATTTCTTGTCCCAAAGATGAAGCCTTTCCCTGATAGCCTCTGCCTTACCGTTCACGCCGCCACCTCCTCTTTCTTTTCTTCTCTCGCTCCGAGCTCCGCGACATTGATCGTCCGCTCGACCATGGACTGCAATTCCGTCGAGTGCGTCACGATGATCGTCTGGAAGCGCCCGCTCTCCTTGTGTGCCGCCTCGAGCATCCGCAGGTAAAGCATCTTCGCGTCAGGGTCGAGAGCTCCGTCCGCCTCGTCAAGGAAGGCCGTCTGAAACTTCACGCCCGTGTTCTTCGCGCGGATGATCGCGAAGCCGTCGTAGAGCGCTTTTCTCACCCATACCGCCTCGCCGCCGGACAGACTGTCGATCGTCTGCTCGTCGCCCGTCTCGGTGTCGAGAATGACTATCTCGAAGTCCTCGACCTGGCGTGTCTTCTTGCCGGTCCCCGCGATGCGCGTCGTCCTGAACTCGATCTGATAGCGCGAGCCGTAGGCCTCCGCGAGGAGCTTGTTCGAGACGGCCGCAATGGAGGGCGCGAGGGCGTCAAGCTCGAGGGCCTGGACGCCATTCGGACCGACCGCGCGCTCGAGGAGCTGCCAGTCGGAGAGCTCGGCCTGTACCGCGCTCCTCTTCGTCTCGGCTTCCTTCCGGGCCGCCGCTCGCTTCTCCGCGTCCTCGAGATTGCGCTTGGCAGCCTCGCCGAAAGCATGGGCCGCAGAAGCCGCGCCGCGCGCCGCCGTGTAGCGCTCTCGCGTGGTGTCGAGCTCGAGGTCCTTCGTCCCGAGAGCTTCGCGGGTTCCATATCCAGCGCCGATCTCGCAGCCCAAGGCGTCGCGCTCGTCCTCGTACTTCCGCGCCTGGTCCTCGCGCTCCGTCTTGCGCTTCCCTGCTTCCTCGATGCGGACCGCGGCCTCGTCGGCCTTGCGGATTGTCTCGCGGGCCGCCTCGGGGTCGAGCCAGTCGAGGGCCCGCTCGATCTCGTGGAGACGGGCGGCACCCGAGAAGGGGACGGGCACGGGAGGCGCGGGGAGGACGACGGCACCGACGGCCGCTTCCGCCTCGTCTACCTCGTGGCCCAGGCCCTCAAGGCTCTCCGTGAGGCGGGCGACCTGGACTTCGATCTCGTGCCGCGCGGCCTCGAGCCTGGCCCGGTCGGCCTCGGGGAGGAGCTGCCCGCACGTCGGGCAGGTCTCCTTGATGGGTTCCGATAGCTTCGCCTTTGCAATGCCGAGCTCGCGGTCAGTCTTCGCGTATGCCCGGTATTTCTCGTCGAGCGAGGCGCGCGCGGCGTTCTGCCTTGTGAGGGCCGCGGACTGGGCGCGCTGGAATTCCCCTTGCGCCTGCCGATCCGCCTCGTCGATCTTTGCCTTCTCTGCCTTGAGCCCCTCGGCCTCTTTCGCGAGGGCTTCGTACTTTACAAGCTCCTCTTCCGCCGCGCCTCTCCCTTTCGCGGCCTCCTGAAAACCCGATACCTCGGCTTCGATCTTCTTGACTTCTCCGAGGAGGTTGGCGATCTCGCGCTCGATGTCGCCCTTCCGCGAGGTCTTCTTGTCGAGGTCGGCAACGCGGGCCGCGAGGAGGTCCCGCTCGGCCGCGAGCTGCTTCCCGTCCCGCTCGGCGTTCTGCGCGTCGAGGAGTGAGGCCCGCTCCCTGAAGTCCGAGTCCTCGATGGCGCGCTTGGCCGCGTCGATGAGGCCCTCTACGTCGTCGGCCGCTTCGATGGTCGCGTCGAGCCGCACGAGGTCGCCCTCGAGAGCGTCGCCGCGGGCCTTGGCCGCCTCGCGATAGCGCTCGAGGTAGTCGATGCCGGCCAGTTCGCCGAAGAGCGTTTTGCGCTGCCCCTGGGTAGCCTGTGAGAGCTCCGGCGCGTACTTCGTCGGGCGCTGAGTGACGAAGGCCGTTTGCAGGTACATTTCGAGCGAACCGAAGAGCGCCCCGATGGCCTCCTCGTAGGGCTCTTTGCGGCCGTTGATGCCGGGGAGAGGCTTGTAGCCTGAGCCCTTGTCGCAGTAGAGGAAATACTCGGCCGAGCCTGACGCGATGTCGGCGCGAATGTTGATGAACGCGCGATAGTGCCAGCTCGTCCGCTCGTCGGTGAAATAGAGATCCCGGAAGGAATCCTTGAGCCTGAAATGGTCCTTGAGCGTTCCGTCGCGCGTGAGCATACACGGCCAGGGATGGAGGTTTTCCAAGATAGTCGTCTTTCCCGCACCGTTCGGCGAGGCGAAGGCGACGACGCCGGGCCCGAGGGCCTCGAGGTTGAGGTCGATCTCGTCCTTGTGACTCTTCTTCCAAATGCCGATTGCGCCGCGCAGAATGAGGCGATCGATGCGGATGCAAGCGCCGGACGTCCCGCCTTGGGCGGTTCCCTCGCGCTCGAGCTCGTCCGCCTTCGCGAGAGCGCTCTCAGGGATGGTCGTCTCCGAGGCCTCGCCCCAGACTTGCACCTTATCACGCAAGGCCTTCTTTTCGGTGATCTCGCCGGCGCGGACCGTCTCGGTCGGGAGGACGTTCGGCCTGACCCGAGACCCGGGGAGAGCTCCGGCCGCGAGGAGGGCGTCGAGCACCTCCTCCACGTCATAGAGCGTCCGCTCGTCTTGCGTCATGGTCGGCTCGAGGGAGACGATCTTCCCGGTCACGTCTTCGGGCTTGTAGGTACTGGCCTTAATCGAGACCCTCTGCGGATGCGGGAAGTCGAGGCGATCGACCAAGACCTTATCCGTATCGTCGCCAAAGAAAGTCTCCTGAATTGTAACGATGTTGCATCCCGCTTTGTGCGTCTCGCCGAAATTCTTCGGGTAGATCGAGCCGGAGTAGTAGGCCGGGAGGTCGCCGATCTGCTGAGGCTCATGGATATCGCCAAGCGCCCCGTAGTCAAAGCCGACCGCCGCGAGATCGTCGCGCGAGACCATGATGCCAGAGCCCGCTTCGTAGCCGGTCCCGGACTTTGCGCCGGAGACCTGCCCGTGATAAAGTAGAACGCAGGGAAGCTCCGAGTGCTCTTTCCTCATGCCGCCAAGCCCGAGTAAGAGAGCGCGCATAGCCTGCCGGACCATCGCGTCTGATTCGTCCTTCCCTGTGGCTCCTCCATTTGCGAGGAGCCACTTTTTTGAAGGCTCAGGGACACCGAAGAGGATGGCTCGCCGCACGGCATAGGGCGGCTCCTTCTCGTCTTCGACATGTATTCCTTCGTCTTGATCCCAGAGGAAATAAGCCTTCCCCGGCTTGAGAATAGTGATCGGGTGGGCAGCCTTGAGCGTCTCGAACACGTCGAGGCTTCCCTCCGTGTCGTGGCTTGGCGTACCGTAGATCATCGCCACGGGCGCGCAGTCCGCGAGACGGCGGATGAGATCCAGAAAGTCCGCGAATCGCGCGCGGGCGCTGTTCTGCACAGGCCCGTCCCAGATGTCGCCCGCAATGGCGATTAGGTCGAAGGGCTCGCGGCTGTGTTCGGCTATCACCGTCTCGATCGAGGCCTTCGCCTCTTCGTAGTGCTCTTCGCAAAGGTGAAGGTCCGCAAGGTGTGCGATGCGCATTAGTAGGGCCTCCCGGTATCGGGCGGATTCGCCTCTAGGATGGCTGCCGCGTTGATCTTCTTGAGCTTCGCTTCCTGGTCGGCCAGGTGTGCGACGATGACGACGCGCGCGATCTCGGGCTCGACGTTGTAGAGACGATAGCCGTTTCCGTCGGGCCATCCGAGCTGGCACGGACGGGCGGTTGACCGCGGTTCCCCATGGAAGTCTATTTGCTCTTTCGAGCGCGCAATTCCCTCATCAACTTCGGCAAGGAGTTTTTCAGCGGCTTCGATGTCGCGATAGACGCGAGCCATGGCCGAAGCTGTTTCCTTCGTAATCATGCTTCAATCCTTTCCGCGCTTTTCACGCGCAGTTCTAGCCCACTAAAATTCCGCGCGATTTTTCTCTTTGCCGCACGGACCGCTTCCTCTTTCGACTCTCCGGGGACATGGACGAGATATCCCGTCCCGTCCGCAGAGAGCGTGATACGCCACCTCATGCTCATGCAGGCACCTGAATTCCGCGAACCTTGCCCGCGAGGTCGGCCAGGATTACGGGGTCGAGGGGCGACATGTCGAGGGCAGTCGCGCACTCCTTGGAGCCTTTCTTCCCGCCCTTCCCGAGGTAGCGGATTATCTCGATCGCAGGCTTGAGGACCTTGAGGTTGCCCTCGCCCGAGTCGAGAATCTTCTTCGCCCGCCACGCGATGCGCTCCTCTGTCACCTGGGCCCATTCGTTGAGCTCGGCCGCGATTGCGGTAGCTTCGGGGTCTGCCGCGGGCGGCTCGTCAAAGCCAGGAGCGCCATTGAAATCGTCCGGAGCCTCGTCGGCGCTGTGCGTCACGTCGCGCGGTTCCTCGGGGGTCGCCTGTACGGCGGGGGCGGCAAGCTGCGTGACTGCCTGGGGGCCGAAGAGCGCGGCGGCATTCCCGGCGATTCCGTCGAGCATCCGGTTCATCACGAGCTCATTCTTCGCGTTGACGATGATGCGGGAAAAAAGGAAGGTCACGGTCTTCGTGTCGGGGTCATTGCTCTGGAAAAGCCCCTTGAAACCGGTCTGCATGCCGAGTATCGAGACGGTCGCGCGATTGCGGGCGCCAGTGTTAGCGCGCTGGCGGGCGACCTTCCATAGCTGGATCCGCTCCTGGGCAAGCTCTATGTCGGTATACTCACGCCGGCCAGGTCGGTTACCATTCTTGTGTTCCCAATCAGCCTTACCGTTCAGCTTGAGTTCTTCGAGGCGGACGTCTACGTCAAACTCATATTCGCAAACGTCGCCAAGGATCATCTTGCCGTCTGGCCCCACAACCATGGCCTGCGAGCGGCCGACGTAGCAGCCTTCACCTTCCTTCCGGGTTGACTCATTCGCACCGTTGTAGGATACGCCTGCGGCCGCTGCGAACTTGTCGAGCGTCTCTTTTCGCGGCATGGACACACCGCCCGGAAGGTCGTGAAACTCGTCCTTGCGGCAGATAATGGCCTCGATGTGGACCTCGAAGAGAGGCGAAAGCTCCTCAAGGTGAGAAGGCTTCACAAAGCTCTTTGCGTTGGGATATTTCGCGATGAAGTCGCGAGCTTGTTTCGGTGTCACGTTGTCCTCCTTGCTTGAAATCCGGAGCTCTTGGCGTCAACAGCCCGCGCCGCGTGTAGGCGTCTCCGAGGCGGGCCAACCGGGCAGTGGGGAAGCTGCCCGGCGGGGAAGGATCTAAACGGTTTCGGCCGTCTTGATTTCGATAACTTCTCCGGCCCGGTAGAAATGAGCCGGGTCGTCGTAGAGGTAGACGCTTGTCTCGGGGCGCTCGCTGCTGAATTTGAGTAGCTCCTCCATCGAGAAGAAACTCATAGACATTGGCTCTACATCGCCGCGCTTGAAGACATAGGCATCGATCATGACAAGGTCCTCCTCGGGATCTGATTTCGGACAGGGAAAAGTCCCATCGCAGAGCCCCGCGTCGGGGCAGGTCTCGCACGGGAGAAGGAGAGGAGGCCGAGCGACGAGAGCACCGGAGCGACTCCGAGTAAGAAGAACAACAGGCGCGATCATAAGCGGGCCTGCTTGGTGGCGTTGACATAATCATCCCACTCCTCGCGGCTCCATTCGCGGCCCTTGTAGTAATGCCGTCCGCAGACATGGCAGATGATGTTGGGGCCGATCTCTCCGAGCCCAGCGGTGAGATCATCCGTGTTGGTATGGCCACAGGATAACTTATGCTCGCTCATGCTGAAGCCTCGGCGAAGAGATCGCCCTGTGGAACGCTCGGGGTAAGCGTGGGCCGCTCAACCAGAACAAGGCTCGAGGCCGGGAGCGTTTCAGCCCTCCCCTCGCCCTTGATAGTCACTTGATCCAGCGCGGGCTCGAGACCATAGGCAACGGCGAGGACCTTTGCCTCCTGGCCGTCGTGGCTCACGCGGTCGCCATAGCGGAAGGTCATTGAGCTATCTCCTTAAGTACGGCCTCGGCCGCGTAACGTCCATTGGCATTGAGTTGTCGCTGCCAGGCCTTTTCTGATGGTGCCCAGCGGAACCCATGAGCCTTGAGCTTCGAGCGTGTTGCCTCATCGGGCTTGCCGGGGAAGAAAAGCTGGATCCGAGCAAGATCGGGATTCTCAACTACCTTCACCGCGCCGACCGTGCGCTCGACGCGCGGCATGGCCTTGAGGGTGGCGAGCTGCTCGCGTCGCGCTTTGAGCCGGCGGATATTCGCGGAGTTGTTCGTGAGTGTGAATGACTCGTAGCCCGGGCGATACGGCTGAGGGGGAGTCAGAACGCGGGCGACTTCCGCGCCGCCCAGGAGCTCCACGAGAGCGCCCCTTGCCCTCTCATCCCCCGCAAGGAGTTTTTTGACGAGGGCGTTCGCTCGCTTCATCGTTTCCTGTTTCGCCTCGAGCTCGGCGATGCGGGCGTCAAGCTCGGCTACCGGGTCGGCGGCGTCCGCATAGATCGCCGTGTTGTTGGCCGCGGCCTCGGCCCGGCGGTCGAGCTCCTCGGCATCATGTGACAACTCGATGGCCTTGTCGAATTTTCGATTGATCTTCGCGCGGTAGTTTCGGTCCCGCTTCTCGGAGTAGTGGCCCACGAGAATGGGCTGCCCGAAGGGGATGACCGACGCCATCTTGTCGCCCTCGGCAAAAGCCTGGGCGGCTTCGGCCCGTGTCTTCGCAGCGCGCTCGGAGAGGCGCTCCGCTCTCTGTTCTCTGGTCGCCTTCATGCCGCTACCCTCTCTTCCTGGAGCGCCTCGACGACGGCCTGGATGCGTTCGTACACGATGAGATGCGTTGCCGTCATCACGGCCGCGGCGAGGTTGCGCTGGTAGCTCATCCCGTAGGCGTAGAGGTTGCGCAGCCAGTTGGCCTTCCCCCTGGCGCTCTCCATGTAGGTCCGCGTCTCCTCGACATATCTCGAAAGTTTGTCAGTCGGCATCTCCGGTCTCCTCTCATTTACTTTGTATTTACATCTTATTACTGCTTGACTCTGTAGTCAAGTGTATTTACATTAAATCTACAAGAGGGTACCTATGACGGAAATGGTTTACAAGGACAATACTTCCGGCTACAATGCGGCCATGGCGAAGAAAGAGCCTTTCAATCTGCGACTCGACTCCGAGGTTATGGATCAGCTTGCGAAGCATGCTGAGGCCGAAGGGCGCTCGAGAAACAACCTTATTGATAGGATTTTTCTTGCCTACAATTCCGACCCCGCTATTCGCGAGCTCGTCCGCAAACTCCAATCCCCCCCAACTTCCGACTAGTCTCATAGCGGCCACCTCTCCTTGAGGTACGCCCACTGCGCGGTCAGCTCTTCGACCGTGCAGTCTTCTCGCGCCTTCCCTCCTGCTACCCTTTTCAGCGCCGCATGGATGATCCTCGAGTAAGCCGCTTTCGAACCGGGCCGCGTCGTCGCGAGCTTCGTCACGATGTGGTCCGAGATCTCCTTGCGGAGGAGTCGCTGCGCGGCCGAGGGCGTCAGCCCGCCGTCGGGCCGGGGTATGTTGACGTTTTGCTCGGATTCCCGGAAATTGGTGACACCGAAAAGCGCATTCGCATCATCCCGGTAGGCCGAGGAGCCGATGGGCCGAATGCCCGGCCGTCCGCTACCGCTTCCCTCGGAATCCCCGCCCGCTTCGTTAGGGCGGCCCTCTGACGCGTCTTTGAGCGCTTCGACCTGCTCGGCCTCGATGGAGGCGATAGCCTCGCAATAGCGCGCATCGGCGGGGCCGAAGACGAAGGCTTCACGCTTCCCGGGCGCCGTCCGGTTCGCGCGGGCGAAGCACTGCTCGAGCCAAGGGAGGGAGCGGATGTGCGTGAGGCAGGCAATATGAGAGACGGCTGGGACGCTCATCCCTTCGTAGGCCATGGCCACCGTGACGAGGCAGTCAACCGCGGGCGCCGCGCGGCCCTTGAAGCGAGCGATAGCCTGGGCCGCCGCCGGGCTGTCGTCTGAGGAGGCCATGAGCGCGTCGATGCCGCGGCCCTGAAGGTGGCGAAGGTATTCGCTCGCCGTCTTGATATCGGGCGCCACGACGAGGAGCTTGCCCGCCGGGTAGGTCGTCCGGCGGTACTCAAGCCAGTGAGCCAGGGCCTCATCGAGGAGCTCGAGCGCGTAGCCGGTCCGTAGGGCCGTAAAGAGCGCCTCGCTCGCGTAGTCGCGGCCGGCCAGCGTGTCGGCCGAGCGGATCTCGCCCTGTTCGTCTTCCCATTCAGCGCGGCCGTCGAGGTGCCGGAAGTGAACCGGAACGATAGCGCCCTCACGGAGCGCGTCGGTGCGGGAATAGCGGACTGTCGCCGTCTCGGGGCCGTCCCCCAGGAGAGGAAGGCCGTCAGGGCCATACTCGAGCCCGGCGATCGGCTGGCCGTCTCCGCGGGAGAAGGTGCCCGAGGCATAGACGACGAGGCGGGCAAGCTTTACGAGGGGCGCAATGGCCTCGTCCCATTCGCCACCCTGGCGGACGTGGTGGGGTTCGTCGAGGAAGAGGATCCACTTGTGCCAGGAGGAGAGCTCCTGGAAGTGTCGCCATGGGGCCCAGGAGATCGCCTGATAGGTTGTGACGTAGCCCTCGACGCCTCGACACGGGTCGACCTCGTTCCCGGCGGCCCGGATGCGGAAGTGGCTCCACTCGGGGAAGTCCGTCTCAGCCTGCTCGCGCAGGGAGTTGCGCGGGACCACCCAGAGGAGGCGGTCGGCTATCGAGGGCGTGAGCACGTCGGCGAGGATGCCGGGGAGCGCGGACTTGCCGCCGCCCGGGGTGACGGCCTCGCAGATGCGACGGATGGGCGCGCCTGCGGCGATGTCCTGAGCGATGCGGAGAGTCGCGGACTGGTGAGAGCGGAGAGATTTCACTCGAGCACCTCAAGCCGTCCCGTCCTCTCTCGCTCCTCGACGCGGGCCCCTGGCGAGGTCTGCCAGTCGTACAGCGCCACTATCAGGTCAGCCGCGCGGGCAACCGGGACGCATACGATCATCGCCTCGCACCACCTGAGCGCAGGGCAGCGGCGGGCCTCGGGCGTGGACGGGGTATAGATATCGCGGGGGAGAACGATGAAGGCGCCGGGGTAGCGAGCACGAGTCTCCCGGAGGGCTGAATCGAAGGCGGCCCGGTTCCCGTCTACGCGGCCCTGGATAGGGCCGATGATGTAGATAATCATGCGAGAAGCCTCAAAAGATTCGTCTTCCGCGCGATTGTCGTGAATTTCGAGAGTTCATCGATAAGGGCCGCGACTTGGAATGCCGTGGGCTCGGGTAATCCATTCCTGCCCGAATCAGCGCCGATGTTGACCTGTAGGGGCTCGCAGCGTTTCACGAGTTCGATGAGGGGATAAAGATCAAAGTCGAGGATGGGCTCGATGGTGACGAAGCGTGGAAACCTAAGCGTCTCCATACCGGCCACGCGAAGCGACGGCGAAGGAGAATGCTCCATGCAGGGATAGGATCGATTCGTCTCGATCGTCGTACAGACGATAGACGATTCGGGGAAATATTCGTCACAAGTTCTGATGCGACCGGGATTTTTTGACTGGAATAGGTAGCGATTTCTGTGCGCCCATCGACATTTTTCCAGGGTCTTTCCTATCCACTCGTAAGGGATAGCATCTGCGAAGAGATCGCAACTTGACCCCACGAAGATAAAATTCCCCTCGCCGAGGTCTGCCTTCATTTCACGCTTGTCGAAGTAGACGGGGCGCTGCTTGCCCCATCGTTTCATATAGCAATAAGTGCAGCCATGCGGGCACTCGCCCTTCACGGTGTTCCAGGTGTGCGTCACGAAGTCATACATGTTGCCCTTTGATTCATTCAGGCTCATATCTTTTCTCTCCCTTTCATGAGCTCGTGGATTGTCTCATCCGCTCGTAGCGCCATGCCGCGCATGATCTCGAATTCGTCGCAGAGCTTCAGCGCGTCCATGGCGAACTTGCTTCCCGAATCCGGGCCGTAGAGAGCTTCGTGGCGGATCTCTGAGAGGAGAGGGTCGGAACGAAGTGCGCTCATGCGGCCTCTCTTTTCCTGTCATGCGCTTCAATCCATGACTCGACGTCTTCAGGCCGCACGAAGTGAAATTGCTTCGCCCTGACGAAGGGAATCTCCCCGCGTCGGGTGGCCTTGAGTAAAAGCCCTGTCCCTAGCCCATAGCGCTTTTCGGCCGTGTTGACGGTTATATGCCCGGGCGGCGTGATGCTCTCCATCCATTTCTCGCGAGCCGCCTTGCATCGCGCGCTGATTTCAGGGCTGGAATATTTAGCCGATGCGACAGCGCGAGAGCTTCCGGCGTCGAGGCGCGAGACGCAAAGCCAGCCGGGGTCGTTACCGCCAAGGAGTACGTCGCTCATTTGAGGGCCTTCCTCTCGGCTTCGTGGCGGGTGAGAAGAGCGGTGCTTATCGAAAAGGCGTCTTCCCTCAGCTCCGCATATTGCCTCTCGGCCAATTCGGCGCGAGCCACGGCCTTGCGGCGCTCTATGCATTCAGCGTCGAGGTAGCGCAGGAGTTTCGCCGTTTCTTCTTTCTCGACGCGATATGCGGCGGCGCAGGCCCGGAGCCTATGCGCTATCTCGAGGAGCTGCATCTCAACGTCGAGCTGTTCGTCTTCCTTCATTTCGTCGCCCCTTTCTTCACTCTCGCGAGATACCATCCCAGCAGCCCGTCGCGCCATACTCCCTCGATGCCCTGCTTGTGCGCGCAGATCGCGGCGTCCTCGCTTCCCAGGGCCGCGAGGGCGTCGGTATAGAGCCGGCCCGCGATGTAAGCGGAATCGTAGGGATCGAGCGCATCGTAGGCGCCGTATTTCTTCGCGCGTTCCGCGTGGTAGGCGGGCGTCTCGTGCAGCCCAAAGCGCCCTTTGTCAGCCGGGTCGATATGCTGCGGGTCAGGCCGGCCGGAGCTCTCGACGAAGGCAAGCCCGTCCAGAGTCGGCTCGGGCGCGCCTGTCTTGAGGGCGGCGGCCTGGATGCCGGAGAGGAGCGGGTCGCGAAGATTCACTACGGGCGCGGGGCGGGCGTAAGGGAGAGCCGAGGAGAGAAGCACGATCGAGAGAACGACAAGAAGAAGGGGAAGGCGCTTCATGACGCCTTCCCGGCAGCTCTTCCGCCGCCTTCCTTGCTTCTCTCGCGATAGGCGACTCGTCGGACGCTTCGCGCTCCGCGAGCTTGCGCAGTCCGGCGAGATCTTCCCCGAGAGGACGAAGGGTGGCAGGACGAAAAGGAAAACAATAATGGCAACGACTACCAGGATGACGATCAATACAACTGACATTCCTCGGCCTCCTCTTTGATTTCCACTTCCTTATTTCCGCCCTCGAAGGGCTTCGTGTCCTCGATCTTCCCCGACAGCCCCTTGACCATGTAGTGCATTGATTCAGTCGCGAGGCCCTCAATCTCTTTCAGCAACCAGCCATTGAGCACGTGACGCTTGACGAGTGACTCGGCCGCCTTCTCTCCGCCCTTTTCAACATCAACGAGAATCTCGACTGTCGCGGTCACTCGATAGCGCATAACGTTCTCCTGTTGAAAAAGAAGCCCATGTCGCGCCTGACTGCGAGGCGAGCCGGGAAAGGAGGCCGAGAAACCCGGCCATGGACGACATGGGCGAATGCACAAAGTCGTGTTACGTCGGCCCTGGAATTGTGCAAAACTCCGAGGGGCGCCAACGGCGTAGCCCTCGGAATTATCCTCGGTGGACCTAAACGCCCGCTCCAAAAGAGCGGAATGGAAGCGTCCGGCGTTGGCCCGGAGGCGCGACATATAAGCCACTCTCGCGCTTTGAAAGGTGTCAGCCGCCTTACCCTTGCGGCCTCGCTTCCTGCCCCGTTTCGCCGGGGCCACGCGCCAACGGCCGGGTCCGCGCCTCGTTGACAAGCCTTTTATCACCACGCCTGGCAATGCGCGGCAGCCATATCCTGGCCTTGTGCTGCCGATTGCTTATACCCGTAAGGGCCAAACCAAGAGCAATGGGCAAGGCGGGAGTCGAACCCGCATGATTATCTGGCGTAACGGGCTATCCCAGCCGCGGGATTCTATTCGCCCGGCATCTCCGTTCTGCCATCTCGCCCTGGTCGCCCGAACGTCAGTCGGGCTCTTAGTGTCTTTCCACCGTCAGCACGGTTTATTCGGTTCCGGCTCCTCGCCAATATCTAGACTTCAAAGCGCGCTTATGCCCCGCCGACTGATCGGATACGGACGCGCCTGATGGCTCAAGCTAGGGCGGTACTTTTTGCCGCTGGGTGATAGCCTGCTGGCGCCGTTTTTCTCTTCTCGGCACAACGGCGAACCTCATGGCCATGCGAGTGAGATCTGAAGCTCTCAGGGCTCGCGGCAGGTCGAGGGCCTCAGCCTCGCGCTCGAGCATCGTGAGAGCGAAGGATTCGGCGAGGGGGTCATAGTTCGTCACCGTAGAGGTGGGGAGGTATCCAGAGACCTCGACGATCAGGCCCATAGTGAACATGTAGTAGCCGTCCTTTCGCATTGCAGTGATCGGGGTCTTTGGTTGAGGCTTGGTCCCGTTTCGCCTCGTCTACGCTTCAATGTCATGCAGTGCCTTTCCCATTCAGGAGCACTGGCGGCCGGGTCTTAACGCGGGCCCGGATTCGCGTAGATGGGGATCACCTCCCTTCAGGCCGAAGCCTTTTTCTTCTTCCCGAAGATCGTCCGCACCACAACCACGGCATAGTCGGCGCTCTTGTTGACCCCGAAGCCCTTGTAGCCCTTCGGCTCGATGCTTCCCATCTTCCTTCGCGCGGTCGAATCGGAGATTCCGTACTCGGCCGCGATTTCCTTGATGGTCACTTGCTGAATCCTCCTCGATTGCTATTTGATGCCTGCCGCCATGCGGAGGCGGAAACTAAGCGGGGATCTCCGCGGGCTTCTCGTCCGCTTCCAGGCCGAGCTCGAGTTGTGCTCTCTTCCCGTCCACGTAGGCGAATATCTCAGCTACAAGATCGTCGAGCGCATCGAGGCACGCAGAGCTCAGAAGGTTGTCGTCGCTCTCGTCCTCGTCGGAGTAGGCCCGGTCGGTCTTGTGCGGTGACGTGAGATTCATCGGCGCGTTGCAGCGCTTGAGCTCGCGAAGACCTGAAATGACGAGGCCGTGAACGTCGAAGCCCTCCATCGCCTTGTGCGTGCAGGTGATCGATTTGACGGTGATCTTGTGCGCCGCGTCCGCCTCGAATTCGCAGTTCTCGAGGAGAAAGGGAATCATGGCCTCGAGCTTTTTCTTGAGGTCGGGATGGGGCTCGTCGTCGCACTCGAAAGTGAAGACGTCGTAATCCCCATCGCCGCGAAGCGTCTCGAATTTCACGAGGCACTTCTTGAACTCTTCCTCCGAGCCGCTCCCGTATTTGAACTTGAGGAGCCTTCGAGTATCGTTCACGCCTTCACCTCCTGGAAATTGATCTCGGGAAATTTGAACAGCAAAATTTTCTTCTTCAGCTTGTAGACTTCCGTCTGCATCCCCTTGCAATCCTCGACGACGATTCGCTTGGTGCGCATGTCGAGGTAACGAAAGTCGGCGAAGTAGGTGATCGCGCGAATCTTCTTCCCGTCGCGGAGATATGCGTCCTGGAGGATATAGGGTGGCTGGAGCTCGAGGTCTTTGATCAGGCCCGCGCGCTCGAGCATTCGCAATTCCGCGTAGCGCTGCATCTCGGCTTTGGAATCGAAGACGATACCGTCGAGAGTGCGGGCCTGCTTTGCGGAGACGTGGATTCTCGCGCTCATATCGCCCTCTCTTCATCCGGCGTCTTGTGGTACGGCTTGTACTCCGTCGTCTCGTGCGAGAGGAGCCACGTCTCGAAAGCATCCTCGCGGATGTAAATAGCGCGGCCGACGCGGATAACGGGCATGCCCTCGGTAACGAAGCGGCGTAGAACCCTGTCTGAGAACCCACTCTTTCCTGAAAGCTCGCTGAGGCTGAGAGGCTTTATCATTTCCCGAGCCTTCCGTGCAGGTAGCCGACGCGATAGGCGATGAAGGCGCAGACCATGGAAGCGAAAACGATGATGGGCCATGCCCGGCCGACGAGAAGCGTGAACTGATCCATCTAGCGACCTCCGAATGAAATGATTTGCGGCTGAACGGCGGGCGGCATGGACGCGCCGCGGATGGGACGGAAGTCGATGACGCCGTGGACCATCTTGTCGCCCTCTTCGGGACTGAGCGAGCCGAGAAGGTCGGCCATGATCGCGGTGCAGTCGTCGCTGGCGGCCTCGTCGCCCTCGAGTGAGAGGTGCGCGGCGCCGGAGGTGAGAAGGTCGCAGAGGCGGCCATAGCGTTCGGGGGTCATGACGCGCTCCTTGCGGCCGCGAGAGCGGCGCGAAGGGAATCAGCGAGGGCGGCGCAGGACGCGCGACGGAGGGCGCGCGGCGTGACGTGGAGGCGATTCTGGCGGCGCTTCATGCTGACTGCTCCTCGCCGTTCCAGCGCTTGATCTGCGGGACGACGTGCGCCCGCCAATTCTCAAGCTGCCAGACCTCGACGACGGCCTGGGGCCAGATATTCCCCTCTCGATCCTTCACTTCCTTAAGGGCGAGATACCCTTGATCGATCGCGGCCTGAGAGGGCAGGTCGTTTTGCGTGAGATACTTCAGGGCCCGCAGGTAGGGGAAGACTTCCGTCTTGGGGTGGAGCCCGAAATGCTTCGCGGCATCGGTGATCGAGAGGCACTTGTCGGAGCGCATAAGGGCCTCGAAAGATTCAACCTTCGGCGCGTCGATAGCGGCACGGGCACTCATGGCCTCGATGGTCTTCTGTGCCTCGAGGACAGCAAGAGCCATGAGTTCCGGCCCTTGAGGCACATGATAGCCGCCCGTCCGGCGGATAGAGGGCAGGACTTCGGCGGTGATCCAATGGCGGAAGCGCTTCGCTTCGGGCTTGTCCGAGCGAAGGATGGTCGCATAGAGGCCGGACTCATTGACAATGGTCATGGATCGCGCCTGGACGGTGCCATTCGAGCTGGTGTCCGCCAGGCGGATATCAGCTTTCTCGTCGTCAGATAGCCGGTCGGCTACATTTCCGGCGTTTGCTATCCCTAGCGCTTCGCATACGTCGCGAAGAATCCACCAAGGCAGGCCGTCCCGGTCGATAATGCGGACGCGCCACTGATCAAACATGAAAACCTGGAGATCATTCATGCGGCCCCTCCCGTTTTTCGACGCTTCAATCCCAGACGTACCAGGACGCGCACCTCATCGGAGAAGGTGCGCTCGTCTTCTGTGGCAGCCATTTCAACAAGGTTTTTCAAATCAGCTGGCCAGCGAATGCCCTTGGTTTGTTTCATTTCTATCTTCTCGTGCATCATTAGGCATTATTGTTGCACGTTGTGGCATGGCTGTCAACAATGAATCGAAAAAATGTTGCACATTGTGCTTTTTAGCTTTATCTTGTATTTAGATAAGCTGGGAGAAGGACTATGTATGGCTGGTACGTCAGGTATTCGATGGCCCTCTGATTTACGAGAGCAAATCGAAAAGGCGCAAGTAGAAGACAAGCAGGCTAATTTTACTGATGAGGTCTTGTACCTCGTGAAGCTTGGCCTCGAAGAAGCCGAATGGCAAAGACAGGTCGTCTTAAAAGCGAAGGCCGCAAGACGCGGGAATACTGCCGATCCTCAATATGAGCCCTTAAAGGATGCAAACTTTTTCTCTGGCCCCCAGGCGCTAAAAAGGGAAGAAGCCGAAGAGCGGGCAGCCAAGAAACCGGGCAAGGTAAGCAATGGCGATGCGCTCGACGAAGAGAAGTAAATAAATATTGCGCAATTTGTAAACTGGTTTACAATGACCGCCTGGAGTAAAAAAAAGATGTTGCAGTTATTAAAGCAAGAAGAGACCCCTGCGGGGGTCGAAGATGAGATCGTCCTAGCCGTTGAGGGCGGGAGCGAGGTCGTCCTCCGCATTGAGGCCGATCGCGTTTCGACGATGCGCAAGGCCGCCCGCATATCAGGCCGCCCGCTTTCAGAATATGCAAGGATTCAGGCATTGCGCATGATTAGGAATGGGTGACGGAGAAGACGGTTAAAAGATGAAGAACAAGATCGAGTTGAGCGTCTGCGATGGCCTCCTTCGATTTGTCATTCTTCTTCATCGCTTCGCGTTTCTTCTTCGCGCATTCTGTGGCGAGATAATCGAGGTAGTGGGCCTCGTCAATGGTCATAAGCTCCCGATGGGCCCGCGCCCGTCCGGGAGCCCTATTGCTTGCCTTCGGCCTTTTGCTTTATGCGTTCCCATGTATCGTCAGGACACGGCTTAAAGCCGGGCCCCTTCTTATGGGTCCACATGCGGACGAAGCTGATATCCAGGCCCGAAATGCGGGCGAGGTCGGGGTTGGTTAAATGGTGTTCGGCCTTATAGGCTTGGACTTCTTCGGGTTCGACCACGGGAGACTCCTCGGGTGAGGAGCGATTCTTCCGTGCAGGGTTCCCCGCGCTTGCCGTTCGCTATAAGGCCGGTAGTATATTATCATTTGCGTGTTGATTGAAAAAGGGGGGAGAAGATGAAGAAGGCATTGCTGGCGCTGTCGGCTGTTTTTATTCTCGCGGGCTGCACAACTACTCCGTCTCGCAGGATAGAGCCTGAGATCATAGATATTTCAGACCCCAAGATAGGCGTGGAAACAACTAGGACAATCGGAGAAACCCTTGTGTCGGAAGGCTCTCGAATTGAAGCCTATGGCCTTGAGATGCTTTCTCCCGCCTTAGACGGGTGTGTATCAAAGGGCCTATATCGGCAGACAGAAAGCTCTGCCGAATTCGATCGGTTCGACCCCATAACATCGACCGGGGCGGCCATGAAAACCGTCAATAATTCTGAATGCTTTTTGGCATATAGCAAAAGGCTAAAATCTCTCCAGAGAGCGGTCTATAATGATTTTGGAATGATCTATTATCTTGGTGATATCCCGCAGGCGAATTATCAATATAAGAAATTCACTGTTGACAATAAGTCGTCATTCCAGAAGACGCTCATTTTTACGGGAAAAGATAAAGATATTCTGCGATTCACTTATCGAGAATTTGCTGATGATTATGCGCGTCCAGCCTTTTCAGTTGATGTTGTCTATGATTTGTCGGAGTCAAAGATAGTTCAATATCAAAAGCTGAAAATGGAAGTGCTGAACGCGACAAGCACACAAATAACCTACAAGCTAATCAGCAACTTCTAAAGCAATAGGGCCCCATCGCGGGGCCCTTATTTTTATCTCGCTTTTATTGCTTCCCTTGCCTTCTCGAAAGTCTCTTCCGAAACGTGGTTCGAATACCTCATGAGCATCTCGAGCGTCCTGTGCCTCGTCATCTTCATGGCCTCGAGCGGAGCCATGCCGGAGTCAACGAGCTTCGTCGCGAAGCGGTGCCGCGTCCCATGGTAGACAAGATGGCGGGCTTCCTGTTCCTCCTTCGAAACCCCTATGAGTCTAAGAGACCGAAGCCAGCCGGAGCGGAGCACAGACTTTGAGGCGGGTTTCGTCGGGTCGGCGGGGTTCATGAGCACGTAGTCGTCAGGCCCATCGAGCCCCAGGGCCTTTGCGAGCTCGTGGAGCTCCCAGAGGACAACCTCGAGGGACGGATCGATCGGCAGCATCCCATAGCTATCCTTTTTCGGAGCTTTGTCCCCGTCTTTGTCAACGTAGTTATTCTCAACTATGATGACTCCCCTTTCAAGATCTACCGCCTTCCATTTGAGCCCGCGCTCTTCCCCCCGGCGAAAGCCACAAAACGGCCCCATGAGCACATAGGCTTTCTGGCGGACGTCGAGGATTGCCATCTCCTCGGGGTTCTTCACCCCTCCCTTCAGGCGTGGCCGTCGCTGGACGTCGACATGGAGATATCCGCCCTCCTTCGGGCGCCATGACTGCTGCGTGGGGAGCGCCACGATAGCGTCGATCTCTTTGTCGGTGAGAATGCCGCGCTCGCGCGATGAAGCGGCGGGGAGCACGATCGTCTTGAAGTCGACGGGCTTGCACAGGCTTCGGGCCGCAGCCCAATAGATCGGGCCCCTGATCGTGCAGATCATCTGATTGAGCTGTTCACGCGAGACGAGCCGGTCAGGGAATTGCAGTTGATGGAGCTTCTTCGCATAGCGGAAGAAGCTCTCGATGAGCGCGAAGGAGACGTCTGCAAGGCGCTTCCCCTCGAAGCCAGGCCAGGGGGAAATATAGCGTTTGAGGTAGAAGCGACAGTCTTCGATATAGTGCGCCGAGAGCGGCTTCTTAGCGTCGGCCTGGTCGGTCACATGATAGCCTTCGTCGCTCCAATACCACTCGATGAATTCCAGGATCGACATCGAGGAGAAGCGGGCGTCGTCGGTGAGGGCCTTCTCTTCCGCGGCTTGCTCTTTCGCGCAACGCGCCGCATCGAGGGCAGAGAGGTCGAGCTCCGAGAGGAGCCGCAAGATCTCTCCGGAGGCCGCCTTGTCGTCTACGCAGCCTGTCGAGCGGGTCGCGAGGATCGCGCCATCAGCAGCGAGGAAACGGACGTATATGACTCGAGACCCGTCAGCCATGAGTCGGCGAAAGGTCTCAAAATGGAACTGAGGCTGGGCGCCTTTACGATACATAGAGATTCTCCTACGTAACAGGGCCGACGTAACACGGACCTTTTACAGGGGATCGTCTCTCTAATTCCTTTTCGGGACGGGGGGATTTGAACCCCCGATACCTTGGTCCCAAAATAGGTTAGAACGTTCCTCGCACGCGCCGCTGTTTTCCCGTCTATGCCCGTGTCTCCTTGTAGTATATGACTTTATTTTCCCGCGTCTACCCGTGCGTTACCGTACGTTCCCGCGCGCTTGGCACAAATTTGGCGGGATCTACGTAACAAATTCCAGTAACAGATGGGGTGGATGCCTCTTCGACGAGATCAATTAGCTCCCAAAGCCAGAGAGGGAGATAGTGCGATGGGTCCAGTGTAATCATGTACCTAATACGCGCATGAAATGACCTTCCGATTCAATGCTTAACCTCTTGACAGTATAGGGCCAATGGCCCTATACTGTTCTTGTTGGGTGAGGAGCTCAACGAAGCCCGGTCCTAGACCAGGGCACCCCTCCACCAGGAGATGCAATATGAATCATTCCTACGTTATCGTGATCCCCTCCACGATCTACAACGTCCCGGCGCCGCTCGCCATCGTTGACGGCCTCCGAGTCGCGGTCAAGTCCGCCCTTGCCCAGGCCTTCGGCGGATACACCGAGACCACAGCCACCGGCGGCTACAAGGCCGAGAGCGGCGAGCTCATCGAAGAGCGCGTCTACCTCGTCGAGGCCGCCTACGAGACCGAGGATGACGAGCTCGTCGAGAGCCTCGCCCTCCGGATCAAGCAGGAGCTCCACCAGGAGTCAGTGATGGTCCACAAAGACCAAGAGGTCCGGTTCTTCTAGCCGACCAGGGGCCCGCAAGGGCCCCATTATCCTATAAGGGGAGAAGCCATGAAATATGTTATCCGATCGACGAAAGACGGCACGCGGATCTCCGCTGCTATTGTTGAAGAGAAAAAGAAAGCGGCGCGCGCGAAGCTCCTCGCGGCCGGGATGCAGTACCTCGAGTCCCCTGCCCTACTCGGCTATGAGAATGCCATGGGACAGGAGGTCCAGGAAGAGGTCACAATCATCGAGGCTGTAGTGAGGGAAAACTATGTATAAGGTTCCAAATCCTGACGCTTTCCGCGAGTGGCTAAAGACGAATGGAATCACCGGAGCTGAGGCCGGGCGTATCGTTGGCGTCGACTCACGCGCCGTACGTCGATGGACTGCCCCTCCTGACCAGCCAGGTGCTCGCTCTATTCCCTGGGCCGCCTGGACGCTGCTAAGGCTCTACACGGGCGAGATGACACTCGAGGAGTACAGACAGGCGGTCGCTGCGGAGAAGATGGCAGGCCTCGAAGATATTTCGTAGAAAAGTACGATTACCCCTTGCGCGTATACCGCTATAGCGGTATAGTATGATCATGGTGATTGAGAAAGATCACCTACAAGTTACCTAAGTTGCTACCCCGAGAGGGGAAGGCACAAGGAGACTGAGATGGCTAAGACGACGAAGTTTTTCGAGACTGCGGATGGCAGGTTTGTTTTTGAGTACCGCTTCAGCGCTGGCCGCGCGCCCCGCTCCATGTACAACGACGAGGACCGCGAGGCGGACTATGCGGCCTTCGAAGCCTCCGAGATCATCCTCCCCATGATCGGATCCACCTACATGGTGGCCACAGACGAGTACGTCGGCCCCAATGGCGACAAGCCCTCCTCCCTGTCCTATCGCGAGGATAATGGCGAGGGTTGGGCTGGTAATATGGATGCCTCGGATCGCAGATATCACGGCTGGCGCGGGACTACCGACGATTGGTCGGTCCAGGGTCGGGGTATCCGCAAAGTCCTCTCCGCGACCGTCTCCGGCAAGCGCTCTAAGCTGGTCCGGATAGTTTTCGGGCGCGATCTTAAAAAAGACGAAGATTAAAGCACTTCAACGGCCCCGCCTCGCGCGGGGCCTATCCATATCAGAAGGAGATCCTTATGGCAGCCAAACAATCGAGGATTTATCTATCCCCAGAAGTCCGGACGGAACTCCGCCCGCCCCCCCCGGGG
>Ga0183100_1000349_pt1 | contig 43567 bp, 35 predicted proteins | sample Biomet2_FD_127789 | JGI IMG/M metagenome (GOLD analysis project Ga0183100, IMG submission 127789) | Microbial communities from bioreactor (seeded with anoxic lake sediment) at LBNL, California, USA - Biofuel metagenome 2 | ecosystem: Engineered > Bioreactor > Anaerobic > Unclassified ... | reverse complement strand
CTACTCCTGCCGCGGCGGCCCCTTTGGGGCCTTACTTGTCGGCCTTTGGCCGCCAACTCTTCACCGCCCGCCGTTGGCGGGCTATGGCAGAGGGCCTTCGCTTCGCTGCGTTCGACTGCGCTTTTGAATCGGGCGGCTACGCTCGGGGCCGGGGAAGAGCTACTGCGTTGTTGGGCGGGGAGAGTTCGGGCGGCAACGTTGAGTGTGACGGGGCTACTGCGTTCTCCCGTAAAAAACAGTCCGACGCATTTGTTTTTGTCGACGACAAAAACAAATGCGTCGTTACCCGGCACCGGCACCCTGCCGGTCGGGAGGGTGGTTCGGAGGGAGGGCGAAGCGCCTCCCTCCGGCCGCCGGAGGCCTCCCACGGCCCGATTAGCGCTGGACGGCGAGGACGCCTTCGCGGCCGGGGAACTCTGAGAGTTCGATGCGGCCTTCGGGGGCGGTCGGTTTTACCTGTTCGGCGAGTTCGCCGAGGGGGATGACCTTATAGCCGAGTTTCAGTACGCGGGTCAGATATTCATCGAACATTTCGGCGCACTTGCCGCCTTCCGCTTCGGCGTGGATGGTGAGCACGTTCGGATGTTCTTCCGTCAGCAGTTCAATCTGGCGGTCGTTGTAATTCTCGTTGGTGACTCCGTCGCGGCCGAGCGCTTCGTCGTAGGTCGGCAGGGTCACCGGAATCTGGAGCTGGGCGAATTTCTTCCCGTTCGCCACCGGATAAAAGGGGTGCGTGCCGCGGCAGTCGCTGTTGTAGTCGAACGGAAATTTCGCTTTGACTTCGAGCAGCCGGTCGTTGGTCCGCCAGCCGGGGGCGGCGCTGGTGCGGACGATCCCGCCGGTGACTCCGGCCAGGAACGCCAGCCCTTTTTCGATCTCGTCGGACATCTCCGCTTCGCTCATCGTCGTCAGTTTCGCCTGCGCCTTGTGGTGGTCCCAGGCGTGGAAGCCGATTTCATGCCCGGCTTTCATGACGTCGCGGATCACGTCGGCGCAGCGCTTGCCGATTTTCGGCCCCGGCCACGCGGTTCCCATCAGGATGATTTCGGGTCCGTAAAGCCCCGCCGCGTCGGTGCGCAACATCTTCCAGAGGAACGACGGCTTGAGGAGCCGCCAGAGATGGCGGCCCATGTTGTTCGGGCCGACCGAAAAGTAGAAGGTCGCCCGGACGCCGTGTTTTGCGAGAATCTCACAAAGACGCGGAACGCCGCGGGCGGTGCCGCGGAGCGTATCCACGTCGATGCGGAGCGCGATGGTCTTCATCTTCGCTCAGTCGAGATTGAATTCGCCGGACTTGATCGCCTCTTGGAGGAAGAAGTCGAGCGTGGTTTCAATCGACTGCTCAAGCTGGATATCCGGAGCCCAGTCCAGCAGACGCTTGGCGTTGCGGATCGACGGCACGCGGTGCTGCACGTCCTGGTAGCCCTTGCCGTAGAACGCGCCCGACTCGACCACGAGGTAGCCCGCGAACGGGGGGAACTTCGAGCGCAGCGGGTGCTTGTCGAACTTCTCGACCAGCATTTCGGCCATCGCCTTGATGCTCGCCTCGTTGTCGGGGTTGCCGATGTTGATGATCGCCCCGGCGCACTTGTCGTCCTTGTTCTCGATGATGCGGTAAAGCGCCTCGATGCCTTCCTTGATGTCGACGAAGCAGCGCTTCTGTTCGCCGCCGTCGATGAGCTGGATCGGCGAACCCTGCACCAGGTTCAGGATCAGCTGGGTGATCGCGCGGGACGAACCGATGCGGGCGCTGGTCAGGCTGTCCAGCCGGGGTCCGATCCAGTTGAACGGACGGAACAGCGTGAACTGGAGCTGGCCCTTCGCGCCGTAGGCCCAGATCACCCGGTCGAGGAGCTGCTTGCTGGTCGAGTAGATCCAGCGCTGCATCCGGATCGGCCCGGTGACCAGCTTGGAGTTGTCTTCGTCGAACTGCGGGTCCTGGCACATGCCGTAGACTTCGCTGGTCGAGGGGAAGACGATCCGCTTGTTGTACTTGACGCAGTAACGCACGATCCGCAGGTTCTCTTCGAAGTCGAGTTCGAAGACGCGCAGCGGGTTGCGGGTGTATTCGATCGGCGTGGCGATCGCCACCAGCGGCAGGACGATGTCGCACTTGCGGATGTGGTATTCGATCCATTCGCTGTGGATCGAAATATCGCCTTCGCGGTAGTGGAACCCCTCGCGGCCGAGCAGGTGGTCGATGTAGTTGCTGCGCAGATCGAGGCCGTAGACCTCGTACTTGCCGGAGTCGAGCAGCCGTTCCGAAAGGTGGCTGCCGATGAAGCCGTTGACGCCGAGAATCAGCACCGACTTTTTGCGGCCGAGTTCGCGCAGTTTCTTCGGGTTCGCGCCGAACACCATATTGGGAACGATGCGCGCGTCGGAGGCGAGCTGGTCGCCGGTCATGAACACGCCGCCCTCAATCTGGCCGGTGCGGATGCGCAGCGCCCCTTCGCCGCAGGCGACGGTGAACGGAGTCGCCGAAAGCACGGTTCCCGGCGCCGCCTTGCGTTCCGGCGCGACCACGTCGGCCGACCAGAAGAAGCATTTGCGGTCGCCGAGGAAGCTGAACGCGCCCGGATACGGTTTCGTGACCGCGCGGATCAGGTTGCGGACCTCTTTGGCGCCCTTCGACCAGTCGATTTCACCGTCGGCGGGCTTGCGGCCGCCGAACTTGGTCGCCTTCGACTCGTCCTGCGGGGTGCGCGAGGCGGTTCCGGCGGCGATCTTCGGCAGTTCGCGGGCCAGCATGGTCTTCGCCGCGGCGGTCGCCTTGTCGAAGAGGGTCTTGGCGTTGTCGTCGTCGCCGATGGCGATCTTTTCCTGGGAAATGATGTCGCCCGCGTCGGCTTTCTTCGTCATGTAGTGCAGCGTGACGCCGGTTTCGGTTTCGCCGTTGATGATCGCCCAGTTGAGCGGAACGCGGCCGCGGTATTTCGGCAGCAGCGAACCGTGCAGGTTGATCGCGCCCTTCGCCGGGATCGCCAGCAGCTCTTCGCCGATCATGTCGCGGTAGTAGAAGGAGAAGATGAAGTCCGGCTTCATCGCGCGGATGCGGTTGATCCAGACCGGGTGGTTGACGCTCTCCGGGGCGAAGACGGGAATGTTGTACTCGCCGGCCAGCTCCGCGACCGATCCGAACCAGATATTCTCGTTCGGATTGTCCTGGTGCGTGAATACCGCGCTGATTTCGAAGCCGTTTTGGAGGAGCGCCTCGATTCCGGCGCGTCCGATGTTATGGTACGCAAGTACGACACACTTCATTGATGAATCCCTGTTTTAAGGTTGAAAAAATCAAAAACAACGGCGTTAATATAATTCCGCTTCCTTCGTTTTGCCACAGCGGAATTTATGAAAATGCCGGAATTGTCCCAATCTGAACGTCTTTTCAGATTCCGTTCAGTCGTTGTTCAGTTCGCGGTTGGCGGCGACGGTGAGCCGCTCGATCCAGATCCGGACGTCTTCGTCGCTTTCCGCTTCGACGAGGATGCGGATCTTGTTTTCGGTGCCGGAGTAACGCACGATGGTGCGCCCCGAGTCGCCGAGCGCCGACCCGCACGCTTCGATCTCCGCCGGGAGATGGGTCAGGTCCGCGAGCGGAACTTTGCGCGCCACCGCGAACGATTTGAGCTGCTGCGGGAAGACGGTCATGAACCTGGCCAGTTCGGCGAGCGGCTGCCCGGTTTCCTTCATGTGCTTCAGCACGTGCAGTGCGGTGATGATGCCGTCGCCGGTGGTGGCGTAGTCGAGAAAGATGATGTGCCCGGACTGCTCGCCGCCGACGTTGAAGCCGCCCGCGCGCATCCGTTCGATCACGTAACGGTCGCCGACATCGGTGACTTCGACCTTGATTCCCGCCTTCTTCATCGCCCGCATCAACCCGAGGTTGCTCATTCCGGTGACGACCACGGTGTCGGAGGCGAGTTTCTTCTCTTTCTGGTAGGCCAGCGCGATCATGCCGATGATGCGGTCGCCGTTGACCTCGTTGCCTTCGGAGTCGCAGAAGATGACGCGGTCGGCGTCGCCGTCGAAGGCGATCCCGACGTCGGCGCGATGTTCGCGGACGAGGCGGCCGACGTTCTCCGAATGGAGCGCGCCGCAGCCGGCGTTGATGTTGAGACCGTCCGGCTTGACCGCGGATTCAATCACTTCGGCGCCGAGTTCGCGGAAGATCATCGGCGCGATCGAGTAGGCCGCGCCGTTGGCGCAGTCGAGCACGATCTTGAGTCCGCGCAAACTGAGGTCGCGCACCGAACCCTTGGCGTAGGAGATGTAGCGGCCGCGCGCATCCTCGATGCGGTACGCTTTGCCGATGCTTTCCCCGGAAACACCCGCTTCCCCGAGCTGCCCGCCGAGGATCTCCTTTTCGATTTCGAGTTCGATCGAATCGGGGAGTTTGAAGCCGTCTTCGGCGAAGATCTTGATGCCGTTGTCGCAGGCCGGATTATGGCTGGCGGTGATCATGATTCCGCAGGCCGCGCCCATCGATTTGGTCAGGTGGGCGACCGCCGGAGTCGGCATCGGGCCGACGGAGAGGACGTCCATTCCCATGCTGAGCAGGCCGCTGGTGATGGCGGTTTCGAGCATGTACCCCGAGATTCGGGTGTCTTTGCCGACGATGACGCGCCGGTGGGCGCCGCCGAGAACTTTGGCCGTCGCCTTGCCGACGAGCAGCGCCAGCTCGGGCGTGATCGGGTAGGTGTTGGCTTTGCCGCGAATTCCATCCGTTCCGAACAGTTTTCTCATGGTGTCCGATTTCCCTTCTATTTCATGGCCGCGTTGACCGCGAAGGTGCGCAGCGCCAGTTCTTCGTTGACGTTGAAGCGAAGCGTGAACAACAGGTCATCCGCCTCGCGCAGAATGAGTTCGCCGAGTTTGGAGTTCACCCGCTCCGGAGCTCCGGCCGGGAACAGTTCCGGATTCGGCAATTCGTTTGCCGGAATGCCGGAGGAGAGTAAATAAAGTTGCGACGCGAAGGTGTGGATCGCGCTCAGGAACTGCCCGCGCTCCTTCCGGTACGCGCCGTATCCGGCGTCGAGCGCCAGGGCTTCGACCCGCTTGACCAGCGAGGAGTCTCCGGCCTGGGCGGCGGCGGTGATGCGCCCCTCCCATTCGGCGGCGCTTTTTTCGGTGGCGTCGCTGCTCAGGTTCGCCGCCACGTTGCAGAGCACGGTCGCCTGCTCCTCGGCGAGCGCGAGATTGCCGCGCGCCCCGGTCGCCAGCAGATTGAGCGCCCCGGCCAGTTCGTCGAATCCCGGAAACTCGTATTCGCAACGGTTGGTCAAAAGCGGCAGCAGCTGGCAGCGCGACCGGGTGGTCGGCAGCAGTGCGGCGGGGTTCCCGGTGGCGAGGATCAGCAGCGTTTCCGGCGGCGGTTCTTCGAGCGTTTTCAGCAGCGCGTTCTGGGATTCCTCGTTCATGCGGTCGGCGTCGTAGATGACTCCGACCTTGCGCCGTCCTCCCGCGATCCCGGTCAGGTGAAACTGCCGTTCGAAATAACGCAGCGTGTTGGGGTCGGGGTTGGTGCGGTCGCCGACTTTGACCTCGTACATCTTGCCGACCGGGGAAAGCGTGTAGAGTTCGGAGTAGCTCCCGTCGGCGATCTGGCGGCAGACCCGGCATTCGCCACAGGGGCGGCCGTCGCGGCTGTTCGGACAGGCGGCGAGCTGGGCGAGGACGACGGCGAACTCGCGCCGCGCCTTGTCGGAATCCGCCTGAAGCAGGAACGCGTGCGAGAGCCTCCCGTTCCGGTGCGCGTTTTCGAGGTTGCGCAGGATCACCGGGAAGCGTTCGCGGTAACTGTCATAGATATGCATCGACAATGCTTCAGATCTCCCCGTGGATGAGTGCGGCCGGCGGGATGAAAAATCCGCGGTATGAGTGTTTCAGTGCTTTGTTTGCCATAATTTTCGTTTTTCCTCGCAAAAAGAAGATAGCTCCATTTGCCGGAAAGTTCAACCGGTGATATATTTTACGATATGATTTTTTTTGAAACTTAACGGAAATGAGATCATGGCAAAAGAATTGACCCGCGACAGCTACCTTTCGAAACATGTCGGAGACTTCCCGGCGGAAATCACCATCGGCGCAAAACGTTACGTCAAAGTGGACGACCTGCGCTACGGAACCAACCCCCACCAGTCCGCCTGCTATTACCGGCCGGAGGGGGAAGCCGGCGCGATCGGCGGCATGGAAATCATGAAGAACGGCAAGAGCGGGCTTTCGCAGACCAACCTCGAAGACATCTCCTACGCGCTCAACATCGTCAAGTTCTTCGACCGCGCCGCCTGCGCGGTGATGAAGCACGTCAACCCCTCCGGCGCGGCGGTGGGGCTGCCCGGCGAAAGCGTGAAGTCGGTCTACCTCAAGGCGCGCGACGCCGATGCGCGGGCCGCCTTCGGCAGCGTGGTCGCCTTCAACACCGAGCTCGACGCCGAGACCGCGCGGGAGATCATGGGCACCTTCGTCGAATGCGTGGTCGCTCCCTCCTTTGCGCCGGGCGTGCTCGACATCTTCAACGACGGCGAGACCTACAAGCTCAACAAACATATCCGGATCATCCGCTGCGGCGCGATTTCGACGCTGCCCCGCTACGTCGGGGAGGGAAAGCCGGAACACAATACGATGAAAGTCCTGGCCGACGGTTCGCTGGTGGTCGCCCAGCCGCTCCTCACTTCTCTCCATGGCGTCGAAGACCTGGTTCCGGCCGAAGCCGAGAACAAGCGCTGCGGATTCCAGAAGTCGACGGTCGAAGCGACCGAGCAGCAGAAGCACGATTTGCTCGCCGCCTGGTACATCAACCTCAGCGTCCGTTCCAACGGCGTGGTCATCATGAAGGACGGCCAGACGCTTTCGGTGGGCACCGGCGAACAGGACCGGGTCGGCGCCATCGAGCAGGCGATCGCCAAGTTCAGCCAGAAGTATTCCGGCACCGGCGTGCTTCAGGACTCGGTTATGTCGAGCGACGGCTTCTTCCCCTTCGAGGACGGCGTCGAAACCGCCGCCAAGGCGGGAGTCACGGCGATCATCGCTCCCTCTGGCTCGCTGCGTGACGCGGATGTGATCAAACGCGCAAACGAACTCGGCGTGGCGCTCTATCACGCGCCGGAACGCATCTTTTCGCATCATTGATTTCAAACGGATTTTACGTTTTTTCAACTACGGAGGAACTTTTCATGGCGAAGACGGTGGACAAGAAAAAGGCGCTCGACGCTGAAATTTCCAAGGCGATCATGACCGATTTCGAACGGCTCGGCCACGGATTCATCACCTACTGGAAGCCGATTGCCGCGACCGCGGTCGGTATGGCCATTCTGATTTCTGCGATCAGCTGGGCTGCGGCGCACCAGAAGAAGGTGGCGCGCGAGGCCCGCGAAGCGCTCGCCGGAGCGGCCACGATGGAAACGCTCGAGAAGGCGCTGGCCGACTATGCCGACTCGCCCGTGGCGGCTCCCGCCCGCTTCCGCCTGGCGGTGATGCTGATTCAAGCGAAGAATTATGACAAGGCGATCGCCCAGCTCAAACTGATCGGCGATGCCGACGGCGACGCCTCCCTGGCGGCCGGCGCCGCGTTGACGGAAGGATACGTGCTGGAACTCTCCGGCAAGACGGCCGACGCCGTGGCGAAATTTTCGGAACTGGCGGGCCTGACCACCGCTCCGACGGCGGTTCGCGCCGAGGCGCGTTATGCGGCCGGCCGTCTGCTCGTGACGCAGAAACAGCTCAAGGCGGCGATCGGGCTGCTGGCCGCGGCGCGGCCCAACGACCCGCCGCAGAGCGTCTCCGATCAATGGGACGACCAGTCGGCTGCGCTGCTCCGTGCGATCGAGGCGGGCGAATACGGCCCGGCCGTTGCGGAACCCGCCGGGCATTGAACCGAACGGAGCCGTCATGGAGTTGACCCGCAAGCAGGAATCCCTGATCCGTTCGCTTTACACCCGGCACGGCCGCCGCAAGGCGGAGTGCTGCGTGTGTGAGGGAGTCCGGGCGGCGGGCGAATTGTTCATGCGCGCTCCCGAACTGGTCCGCTTCACGGTGGCGACCGAGGCGGGGGCGGCGGTTCTGCCGGAGATTCCGGGGGAGTTCTTCCCGGTTTCCGAGGCGAAGATGCGGGAGCTCTCCGGAACGGTGAGTTCGCAGGGGGTGCTCGTTGTGGCGGCGGTGCCGCCCGAACCCTCCGACGATGAGGAGCCCGCCGATCCGTTTCTGTTTGCGCTAGACCGTCTCGGCGACCCCGGCAACTTCGGCACGGTCTGCCGGACGCTCCGGGCGGCGGGGCTTTCGGAGCTCTGGTATACGAAAGGGTCGGTCGACCCTTACGGAGATAAAACCATCCGTGCGGCGATGGGGGCGCAGTTCGCGCTCAAACTCCGCGGCTTCGAAACGCTCGAGGCGTTGCGGGAGAAGGCGGTCAAATTCGGATATCCCGAAGTCTGGCTGACCGACCCGCACGGCGGGGAGAGCTGTTTTACGGCTCCCGATCTGTACCGCCGCAGTGTCGTCGTGATCGGCGGCGAGGCGAACGGCGTCGCGCCGCTCGCCGGGGCGCGGCGGGTGATGATTCCGATGCCGGGCAATTACGAATCGCTGAACGCGGCGCAGGCGGCGACGATTTTTCTGTTTGAATACGTGCGCAGGACAACGGGGGTGAGTTGAGGTGACGATGCCGGTCTGGATTCAGATTGATTGTTTCGCGTTTCTCGCGGGAGCGGTTTCGACGCTGATCGGTACGCCGGTCTTCGGCTGGGTCGCCCGGCGGTTCGGGTTCATGGATACGCCGCAGTCCAACCACAAGGGGCACGCCCGGTCGACGCCGCTGCTCGGCGGCGCGGCGATGTTCACCGGCTGGATCGTCTGTCTCGGCTGCGGGCTGGCCGCCGCGTTCTACGGCGGCGACACGCTGCCGGGATTTTCCGGCGCGCTTTCGGTGCACCTTTCCGGAATTCATATGGCTTTGAAGCAGCTCGGGTTCCTGGTGCTGGGAGCGTTTTTTGCGGTCCTGCTCGGGCTGGTGGACGACAAGCACGCGCTCTCGGCGGGGATGAAATTCGGCGGCCAGTTCCTGATCGCGGTGATGGCGGTCTGGCTGGGCGGCGTGCGGGTCAACATCTTCTTCACCAATCCGGTGCTGGTCTGGTCGGCCTCGATCTTCTGGATCATGCTGCTCATGAACTCGATCAACTTCTTCGACAACATGGACGGGCTGGCGGTGGGAACCATCGCCATCGCCATGGGTTTTTTCACGGTGATTGCGGCGCTCAACAGCCAGTTCTTCATCGCGGTGCTGGCGGCGCTGAGTTGCGGCGTCTGCGTCGGCTTCTGGTACTACAACGCCAATCCGGCGGTGATTTTCATGGGCGATTCCGGCAGCCACTTCCTCGGCTACCTGGCGGCGGTGATTTCGGCGGGGGTGAGCTGGTTCGGCGTCGATTTTTCGCTTTCGCGCTTCCCGGTGCTGATTCCGATCTTCATTCTGGCGCTGCCGCTTTTCGACACCGGCATGGTGGTGCTGATCCGCACCTGCAAAGGGAAGCCGTTCTGGATCGGCGACCACAACCACATTTCGCACCGCTTCGTCCGTATGGGGTTATCGCGGCGGCAGGCGGTGCTGCTGGTGCATCTGATGGCGCTCTGCGTGGGGCTGGGGATGCTGCCGGTGTTCTGGGGCGACTTCCGCACCGCGGCGATCCTGGTCGCGCAGGCGTTTCTGTTTCTGCTGGTTATCACCATTCTGCAGTTCGCGCTTTCCGACCGGCAGGACACCCGGGAGAAAGTGCAAGTTGAAACGGAGGCAAAGAAGAGATCATGACCACCCGCAAACGTCCCGATTGGGACCATTATTTCATGAGCATCGCCCATGTGGCGGCCAGCCGCAGCAACTGCAGCCGCCGTCAGGTCGCGGCGGTCCTGGTGCGGGATTGCCGGATTATTTCGACCGGCTACAACGGCACGCCGCGCGGCGTGCGCAACTGCTGCGACGGCGGCTGCCCGCGCTGCAACTCCGACGCGCCGTCCGGCACCGGATTGTCGGAATGCCTGTGCAGCCACGCCGAGGAAAACGCCATCGTGCAGGCCGCCTACCACGGCATCGCGGTCAAGGGCGCGACGCTCTACACCACGTACAGCCCGTGCCTGCAATGCGCGAAGATGATCATCAACGCCGGAATCCGCGAGGTGGTGTTTCATACCCGTTACACGATCGATGACGTTTCAACGGCGCTGCTGCACGAGGCGGGGGTGATCGTCCGCCCGATGGAAGAGGACGCGGCGGAGGGCGGCGATGAGTAAGAACCCCGCCGCCGGAATCCTGACGCTCGAAGAGGCGAAAGCGTGGCGGGCGCGTCTCCGCGGGGAGGGGCGGCGTCTGGTCGTCACCAACGGCTGCTTCGACATCCTGCATCGCGGCCACGCCGAATACCTTTATGAGAGCCGGGAGCTCGGCGACGCACTGCTGGTGCTGGTCAATTCCGATACGAGCGTGCGTGCGCTGAAAGGCGAGACGCGGCCGGTGGTGGACCAGTACAACCGCTGTTACATGCTCAACTCGCTGGCTTGCGTCGATGCGACGGTGGTGTTCGACGGGCAGCGCTGCGACCGCGAACTCGCCGAGCTTGCCGCCGACCTCTACGTGAAGGGCGGCGACTATACGCTCGACAAGCTCGATCCCGCCGAGCGCGCCGCGCTGGAAGCGGCGGGAACGCAGATTTGCTTCAAACCATTCATTCCCGGCTTCTCCACTTCCACGTTGGTGGAACGCATCCTCCGCGCCAAAGGCTGCTGATTCGGGCTGCCGCTTGCGGTGAATCCGCAAGTCACGGCCGGAAGGCGGGCCATCCGGCTTATTTTATTCCTGACCCGCTTCGTCCGGGCCGACGGGGGGCAGGTTCCACGTGCCGCCGGGGGTGACGGCTCCGACGTAGGGCCGGGCGGCGGCGCGGGGCGAGGCGATTCCGTTTTCCGCCGCCGGACTCTGCGGGGCGGGCCCGAAATCGGGGCCGAGTTTGAGTTCCGCGAGATCCTTCAGAACTTTTCCGCCGGGACCGGCGAGAAATTCGGCCTGGGGATTGGTTCCGGCGGAGAAGAATACCAGATTGTGATCGAATCCGATCCGGGGAGCCCGGTATTCGGGAATCCGATGGAATCCGGCGACGACGCAGATGTTGTCGAAGAAGTGGAAATTGACCAGTTCGCGTTCGATCGGCATCGGGGTGCTCATGAAGTAACCGTGTTCGAAGAAGATGGTGTTGTTATAGACCAGGAACCCTTCGCCGGGAACCGTGACCGACGCTTTGGACACCGGGCCGCTGCCGTCCTTCGGGGCGATCATATGCGGCTTGGTCCAGTTGCGGTCGCTGGCCCCGATTTTGAATACCGACGGGGGCCACGGCCAGATGGCCCGGAATTCCGGCGTTGTGACGAAAAGATTGTCATAGACGCGGACCGGACCCGGCCAGGGCGTTCCGTCCAGCGGCTGCCAGGAGATCGGCTCGAAGCAGTTGCGGAAGAGGTTGTGCCGGATGGTCATGTCCGATGCGTGATTCTCGGTTTCCAACGCGTTGTCGATGACGTTTTCAAAGAGATTGTCCTCCACCACCAGGCCGTTGCTCCAGGAATTTCCCCAGGTGGAAAGCCCCTCGAAGGCGTCGGAGATCAGGTTGTTGCGGATGATCCAGTTCCTTCCGATGCCGCCGGCGATTCCGGTCTCATAGTTTTTCATGACTTCGCGGTCGCCGTAGCTCCCCTTGCGGTGCCACCAGAAGATGCTGTATTTCTTCATGACCGGAGTATCCCTGTATTCGGCGATCAGGTCGGCCACATCCTCGAAGCAGGGGCGGTTGTGGTAGAAACAGTGTTCGAGCGTCACTCGGGCGGGGAGTGCGTCGTTCGGCCCGCCGCCGAAGATTCCGAAGCGGCAGCCGTCGAACCAGGCGTTGCTCAGAGTCACGTCTGAGGCGAAGGTGAGCACCGCGGCGGCGCCGGGCGTCTCGAAGGTGATGCCGTCGATGCGGATATTCCCTTCTCCTTTCGGACGGACGGTCAGGCAGGCGTGTTCCGGCTTGGCGATTTTTTCGCCATTGTATCCGGGCGCGGTGACCGGGGCGGCCGCCATCAGGTGCAGATTGGGATCGGACGGACCGTATTTCGAGGCGTGAAGCCTGACGTAGAGTTTTTTCGCCCCGGGGTCGAAAAAGAATCCGTGCCGCGGGCCGGGGCATCCCTCCAGCAGCGTGAAATTGCGGAGCCCCTCGAGCGTCGAATACGGCATGAGATCGCTACCGGAATAGAGTACCCGGACCGGATTGTGGTCGAATGGAACGGAATAGAGCCGGAGGGTTTCGTCTTCGCAGCTCCACTTCACCCGGTTCTCCCGGAGCTCCCGGTCGGCGCAGGTCAGCACCACCCGGCCGCGGGCGGTCCGGTCGGCGCGGATGGTGATCGGCATCTCCTTCGTCCCGAGCTGGTCGAGGACGAAGGGGCCGTAATAGACGCCGGGCGAAAGCACGATATCGTCGCCGGGGGCTGCCTGATTCAGAATCGTTTGCAGGGTATTCGGCTCCGCGTGGCGCTCTGCCGCACCTGAAACGAGTGCGAACAGACCGGCGGCAAACAGCGAGAGTATGGCAGTTTTCATGTTACAGCGGGAGCCTCAGTCCGTTCTGGTCGTAAAGACTGGTGATTTTTGCCGGAGAGTCGGCCAGCTCCTGACGGCTCAGCGAAGTGGCGTGTCCGTCGATGTACCCGGTGTTGCAGCGGCTGCGGTGGGCGAGGTAAACCCCGGCCCCGGAGGTCAGGCCATCGTCGATTTTCATCGGCGAGAAATAGAAATACGGCTGCTGGTAATACTGGGAGGATGCCAATCCGCAATAGGAATCGGCCAGCAGCACGAACTGCGACGGTTTGCGGAAGCGGAGCCGGGAATAGGCGATGAATCCGTTTGCGTTCTTGATCGCGATGTCGCCGAAATCCTCCTTCTTCAAATAGTAGGTGTCGTCGCGGCGGCGGTTGTACATGGCGTAGGCGGTGTTGCGGTGAACGACCTTGCCGATCACCGCGGCCGGACAGACGAACGTGCGGCGGTCGGTGATGTATTTGGGGAACGGATAATAATCACCGCCGTAGATGGTCGAGACCCAGTTGTCGGAATTTTCACTCCCGCCGGTGTGGTTGATCATGCAGTTGAAGACATCACGATAGTCATTCGCGTAGAAGTTGATTCCGCTGAGCGACTGTTTGAGGTTGCTGAGACAGTTTGCCTGCTTGGCCGAGCTGCGCGCCTGGGAGAGCGCGGGCAGCAGCATCGAGGCCAGGATCGCGATAATCGCGATCACGACCAGAAGTTCGATAAGGGTGAAGGTGTAAGTCCGTCGTTGCATGGGGCAGGTTCCTTTCCTTGGGAGGTTGAGGTTATGATTTGACCGGACCGGTTGATTCGCCGACGATGAGGTTGCCGATTCCCGAGCGGTACATCAGCCGGTCGGTTCCGTTCATCGCGTCGGAGATGATTTCCTCGGCGACGTCGATCGGCGGAGGGCGGTCGATGACGGTGATGGAGGGGATGTGCATCCGCGCCATCTCCGGCTGCCCGAAGGAGCAGATCGAGATGTCTTCTCCCGCCTTCAGCCCGCGTTCGAAGCAGCGGCGGCAAAGGCCGATGGCCAGTTCCAGCGAGGTGCAGAACACCGCGGAGGGCCGGTTGTCGGAACCCAGCAGTTTGTCCGCCTGCTCGTAGGCGGGAATCAGCGTGTAGCTGGCGTGGGGGCAGTCGATGTCGAAGGTGGCGCTGTTCAGCCCGTACTGGTTCAGCCGGCGCTCCCAGGCGGCGATCTTAGCGCTCCCGGAGCCGGAGTCGGCGGCGACCCGCGTCGCGGCGAAGCGGCGGTGTCCGAGTTCGTAGAGGTGATCGGCCAGCCGGGCGGCCTCTTCCGGCGGAGGGCCGTCGAAGCAGCGGATGCCGAATTCGGTCAGGTCCTGAAAGAGCGAGACCACTTTCCGCCGGTGTTTGAGCACCAGATTCCGGCAGTAGGCGTTCTCCATGATGCTGTGCTTGAAGAAAACCAGGTCGAAATCGCCGGCGAGCACTTCGGCGATGACCGGATCGTCGTCATGGGTGTAGTAAACCTGGCGGAAAAACGCGCCGAGCTGTTCGGCGGCCGTCATCACCGCGTTCTCCCAGATGTAGTAGTCCGACGCGCGGTGATGGGTCAGAAAGGCGACCTTGAATTTCGTCCGCGTCCGGTTCCACTGCGGATTGACGGTGAAGTATCCGTTTTCCTTCTGGAGCAGGACTCCGTCGTCCAGCAGTTTCAGCATCGCCTGCCGCGCGGTCATGTAGCTTACGCCGGTGTCGTCCGCCAGCCGGCGGATTCCGGGAAAGTGACTGACCACGTAATCCTTCTGCTGGATTCTCCGTTTCACCAGCTCGGCAATTTCCGAATATTTACTCATAAATATTTCCGATCTTTATCGATATATATCAGTTTCGCTACAATTAATTATACCAGATGGGAACCGTTTTGTCAAGAGAGGAAGCGAAGATAAACAAAAAAAAGCGGAGGGATCACTCCCTCCGCAAGAAAACCGTTCCGGTTATTTTGCGCTGTTGACGACTTTGACGGTAAGCTTTATATCGGAAAAGCTGACGGCGCCCGGGCCGTTCAGATAGAAGGTGATGCGTACGGTGTCGGCGCCGTCCGGGAGCTTGGGCACTTTGTACGTCAGCACGGTTTCCTGCCAATCCGAGGTTCCCGGATAGTTCTTGCCGTCGCGGTAGGAGAGGCGCTTGCCTTTGGCGAAAATTCCGATTCCGGCGAAAGCCCGCTTCTCCACGCCTTCGGATTTCTGGCGGTAGGAGAGGACGAATTCGTAGGCCTCCCCTTCCTTGAGTTCGGGAAGGTCCGTGACCTGAAGCACGTTCTGGCTGATGCTGGGGTAGCCGAGGTCCTTTTCCGCCTTCAGCGTGATGAAGGGGGTGTCGCCCTCTTTCCCGGTGGTCACCGCAAGCCCGTTGGATTTGCCCCAGCCGACCGGAGCGCCGTTCTTGATTTCGGTGAAATCGGCGTTTTTGATGGCGACCGGTTTCTCCGAGACGACGGCGGCGGAGAGTGTTCCCGCTGTCAGGAGCAGGGCGGCGAACGAAGCCATTCTGTGCAGTTGCATAAGTGAGTCCTCCTTGATTGAATGTTGGCGTCCGGTCGGGGAGAACCCTTCCGGACATAGGGGAGTATACTTCGGGTTACGTCGCTTTTCAAGTCCGGCGCCGGGAAAATCGGGAGTGTATTTGTTTCTTCCCCGTCATTTCTCCTCAGTTTGCGGCGCCTTTCTTCGGGGTGAGCTCGAGCGTCGCTTCCACCAGTTCGGGGTTTGCATCGAAATTGCCGTTGCCCAGGTAGACCGAGAAAGTGACGGCGATGGTTTTCCCCCCGTCGCGGAACAGTTCCGGGTGCAGGTAGGCGCAGTAGACCAGCTGCACTTTCCTGCCCTGGCGGGTTTCCGGAACCGCGATTTTACCGATGGACTGCCACGGTCCTTCCGGTGCCGGGGCGAGATACAGAACGATGTCCCGCGGATTCTTCACGTCGCTCGACGCCGCCATCAGCCAGCCGTTGCAGTAGGAATTGAACGCCACCGAAACCTGCCCCGCCGCGGAGACGATGGCGCTTTCGGCGGATTTGTCATTTACGAACTGCTTTGTCGGCAGGTTGTAGAACTCATAGGCGTCGGGAGAGGCGATCTGGGCGGTCTTCACCCGGGCCAGCGCCACGTTGCTCTCTTCGTTCCGGATGACAATTTCGTAGAGATAGAGCCAGTCGCCGTGTTCGATCACCTGGGCGGGCGCGACCGGAAATTGCCAGTTGTCGTCCGGATGCAGCCGCCGGTAATCGCCCAGCGGTTCCTTGCTTTCGGCAAGTCCGGAGCCGACCCCCTTGAAATCCCAGGAGCCGCTTCCGGTCTTCTGGATGATGTGGTAGTAAAGATAGCTTTTGCCGTTGGCGTAGATTCCCCCGTGCGGCCAGATCAGATAGGTTCCGGCCGTTTCGCCGGGCAGCAGGGAAAGCGGGGAAACGGCGACTCCGTCTGGCCCGGTTTTGTAACGCAGCGCCGGGGGGAACCCTTTGGCGGATTCCGGCAGGAAGGCGATGCTGCTGAAGATGCTTCCGCCCTGAAAATTCGGTATCCCGTCGGCGTCGCGTGTTCCGAGAAACGTGTCGCCGAACGTCCAGAGCGCTCCGCCGGGAACCGCGAAGGATTGCCCGCCGTCCTGGGACGCGATCGAAACGTTATTCTGAGCCTGGCTCCAGATGCTGCCCTTGAACTCCGTTCCGGTGACCGACGCCGGCGGCGGAGGCGGCGTGCTGCATCCCATCGGCAGCAGACCCAGCCCGGCGGAGATAACGGCCATCCAGATGCAACCCGTCTTTTTCATAAGTTTCCTGCGCTCCCGTTTGATTCATATGATGCAATGATATAACCATATCATCGGGGGGGATGAAATGCAACCCGGAGAGACGATTTGTCGGCCATTATCGCCCGTTGCGGGCGCGGATGAGGTCGAGAAAGCGCGGGATGACCGTTTCCGCCTTGACCGGCCCGACGCCGGAGATTCCCATCGCCTCGTTCACCGTCTGCGGCCGCTGCTCGGCCAGCTCGGCCAGCGTTGCGTTGGAAAGCACCGCAAACGCCGGTACGCCGCGCTCGTCGGCCATCGTTTTGCGCAGTTTCCGCAGCGCTTCAAAGAGGGAACCCTCGCCGTCGTCGTCGCGATTTTCCGGTGCGGCGGGGCGGCGTTCCGTTCGCGGCGTACGCTCTGCCCGCGGGGTGCGCTCCCGGCGCGGTTGCGGCAGGTCGACCTTCGCTTTGGCGTGTTCGTTCAACACTTCGCGGCCGCGCGGAGTGAGTTCGATGCAGGGGAAGTCGCCGCGTTCGATCCGGCCGAGGTATCCGCCCCGTTCGAGCGCCTTGAGGTAATCCATGATTTTGGTTTGCTTGAGGTTCTCCAGCCGCCCGAAGTGGCGGTTGCGGTGGAAGCCGCGCCCGGTCAGCTCCGCGCTCTTGCCTCCGGCGAGAATCTGGCTGAGTTTCCCGGCGCCGATCCGGCCGTCGAAATCCTCCACCGCTTCGAGGATGCGGCGGACCACGCCCTCTTCGGCGGCGTCGGTCACCTCGCGGACGCTCCCGCTTGATTCGGAGGTTCCGGAGCAGTTGTCGCAGCTTCCGCAGCGCCAGCTCCCGGCCGCCTCGCCGAAATAGCCGGTCAGCATCTCCTGGCGACAGCGCCGGGTCCGGGCGTAGGTGCACACCTCGTCGAGCCGGGAGAGTTCGAAATTGCGTTTGCCGGTCATCTCCTCGTAGTCCATGTCGACCTGAACCTGCTCCGGCTTGATGAGTTCGGTACAGCGTCCGGCGAAGGGGACGGTCCACTCGATGCAGTCGCCGTCGAGCGCTTTCAAAACCCGTTTGACCTGGTCGACGTTGAGCCCGGCCACCTCGGCGAGTTCGTCGAAGGTGAACGCTTTTTTCTCCAGCAGCTCGAAGCCGAACCGGTCCAGGCAGCGGGCGATGAACCGCGAGCGCTGCGTCGATTGCTCGGCGTGTTCGGAAGCGAGGAATTCGAAATCGCCGGTGAAGCGCAGGAAGCCGCGGTTGTTGTTGCGGTAGCCGCGGTCGACCAGCCCGGCTTTTTCGAGGATGCCCATCGCGGCGGAGAGCTGGCTGTCGGACTTCGCCCCGGCGACTTCCGGAACCAGGTCGGCGAGCGTCACTTCGAGCGTGGTCGTTTTGCGCTCGATACTGAGTTCGCGCAGGCGGTTGTAGAGCTCCTGCACCACTTCCGGCGGCGGGTTCGAGAGATCGATCAGGAACTCCTGCACATAGCGGTCGCGGTAGGCGTAGAGGAGCACGCAGTCGGCGGACTCGCCGTCGCGCCCGGCGCGCCCCGCTTCCTGATAGTAGGCTTCGAGCGAACCGGGCAGATTGTAGTGAATCACCTGCCGCACGTCGGGGCGGTCGATCCCCATGCCGAAGGCGTTGGTGGCGGCGAGGACGGGGCAGGGGTCGTTCATGAAGCGGTCCTGCGCCTCCTTGCGCGCCTCGTCGGACATTCCGGCGTGATAGCCGGTGCAGCCGAATTCGGCGACGAGCTGTTCGACCGCCTTGCGGGTCGAGGTGTAGACGATGGTCGGAACTTTGCGCTTCAGCCGCCGTTTGATCTCGGCGAGCTTGCTGGCGTCCGACGAGCACTCCGTCACTGAAAACGCCAGGTTCGGCCGCCGGAATCCGGCGACGCGCAGATCCATTTCCGGCCGGTGGAGCTGGGTGCGGATGTCGTCGCGCACCTTGGGCGTCGCGGTTGCGGTGAAGGCGCAGACCTGCGGAATCCGGCAGCCGTCGAGCACTTCCCCCAGCCGCCGGTAGGAGGGGCGGAAGTCGTGGCCCCACTGGCTGATGCAGTGCGCCTCGTCGACGATCATCATCGACGGCGGATTGTTCGGCAGGAAGTTGCGGAAAAATTCGGTATGGAACCGTTCCGGCGCGACATAGAGCAGCTTGATCTCGCCGTCGGCGGCGGCCTGGGCGGCGCGGAACTGTTCGGCGAAGGGCACCGTGCTGTTGATGAAGGCGGCGGGGATGTTGCGCTCGAGAAGCGCGTCCACCTGGTCTTTCATCAGCGAAATCAGCGGAGAAACCACGATGCCGTAGCCGGGGCGCATCAAAACGGGGAGCTGATAGCAGAGCGACTTGCCCGCTCCGGTCGGCATGATGACGCAGAGGTCGCGGCCGGAGAGAATCTCTTCGACGACCTCCTCCTGGTTGTCGAGAAAGCCGTCGAATCCGAAATAGTGCCTGAGGGCTTCGATTGCAGTATCCATAATGGGGTAATATACCACAAACCGGAGCTGCTTGCAAGCCGGGAGCCGATTTTCCTGAAGTTCGCCTTGCATCCCCGGGAAACGGCGTTATATTTTTGCATGGGAGGACGTGAAATGAAAGACGACTGCCGGATTTCCGAGAGCCGCAAGGCGGCTTATTCGTTTGGCCTTGTCATGATCGTGACAGGGGTGCTTTTCTGTTTCGGCGCGATTGCTTACGGGATGCTCTCTGTTGCAACCCGCAACTTTCCCAATGTGGTGATGGTATTCCTTCCTTTCCTCATTGGAATGGGGCTTTTCATCGGCGGCGGGGTGCTGCGTTCGATCGGCGCGCGCGGCATCGCCGGGAGCGGCCTCAAGCTTGATCCCGAGGAGGCCCGCGAAGACCTCAAGCCGTGGAGCCGCATGGCCGGCGGCATGCTCAAAGACGCCGGAATCGATCTCGGCCGGGAGAAATCCGCCTCGACCTCGGCCCCGGCCCTCGAACCGGATTTCGAAGAGAAGCTGCGCAAGCTTCACCGCCTTCACTCCGAAGGCATCCTGACCGACCAGGAGTACGCCGACCAGAAGGCCGCCGTCCTCGCCGCCATGAAGAAGTGATTCTTTCTCTTCCCGTCAGTTTTCTGTTCATGGTTTGTTATTTTTATTGTTTTTTCGAAAAAGCAACTTGCTTTTTCGAAAAACCATCGGTATAATTAAAGGGACAGGCAATCACAGGGGAACGTTTGAAAGGAAGTGGAATGGCCATCACCATGAAAGATATCGCGCGGCATTGCGGACTCTCCGGCGGAGCGGTCTCGCAGGTGTTGCGCAATCCGGAGAATCCGCGTTTTTCGCCGGAGACCAGGAAACTGATTCTGGAAACCGCCGCGAAACTGGATTACCGCCAGAATCCGCTCTCCCGCGCGCTTCGCACCAACCGCACCAATTTGCTCGGGCTCATGCTGCCGTGGAACGAGCCGGAAGTGATGGACTGCGTCGAGCGCGTCGCCAGTGAAAACGGCTACAAGATCCTGATTCAGTTCACCGCCCACCCCCGTGCCGGACTGGAGCTGGAGGCGCTGCGTTCCTTCCTCGACTGGAACGTGGACGGCATTCTCTGGGAGCCGAGTTTCATGACCGACGACGATTTTCAGCCCCTGCTGGACTCCATTCGGCGGGATGGTCCGCCGCTGGTCATGCTGGAGCGGCGGCAGCCAGGCGTCGATTTTCCGCTGGTCTCCACCGATTACCGGCCGGCGATCGAAGAGTGCGTCCGCCATCTCCGCGACCAGGGCTTCCGGAAGGTGGTCTTCGTCGCGGTGGAGGACCGTGCCGGGATTCTCGACGACAAAATGCGGGATATCACCGGGCTGGCCCGGAATTATGGAATGGAGTTCGCCCACTGCAAGATCGATACGGAGCGCGGCGACTTCAGAGAACAGGCGGTTGCCATTGTCGGCGACCCGGAGAACGCCAACAGCTGCTTTCTCTGTTATTCGTGGCTGATTTCGGATTTCGTGGATGCGGCGGAGGCGCTGCACCGGAGGATTCCGGAAGATCTCGGGCTGGTGATGATGATCGATCTTCTGATCGGCGGACGGCTGCGGGTGTCGAACCTGCTGCGTCCCAAAATCACCGCCATCCGGGTCAACAGTTCGGAACTGGCGGAGCTGGCGGTCTCGCGGCTGCTGTCCATGATCCGGAAGGAGCCGGTCCGACAGCCCGGCGCGCTGTTTCACAACAGCGCGGAGCTGGTCATTCAGCAGTCTACCTCAAGAAAACCATAACCCCCCGGAGAACATGCAAAATGAGAAGGTTCCAATTTACACTGATCGAACTGTTGGTGGTGATTGCCATCATCGCCATTCTCGCCTCGATGCTGCTTCCCGCGCTCAACCAGGCGCGGGAACAGGCGAGATCCACTGCGTGCACCAGTAATCTCAAACAACTCGGGCTTGCGCTCACCTTCTACTCCAACGACTACAACGGCACTGCCTGTCCGATGCGTGAAAACCAGCGATGGGCGGGAAATGTCTGGAGCCGAATGCTGTGGAATGCCAAGTACATCAGCGATTTCCATCTGCTGCGCTGCCCCTCCCAGACGCAATATGACGCCGAGGTCGATCCGAACAACCTGACCGACAACCATTTTTATCAGGGGACCAGCTACGGGCTGAACGGCGACACCTTCGGCGGCGGATTCAAGGACACCAATTACTGGGGCGGTTATATCGGTAACGGAATCAAACTCAATGCCGTCGCATCGTGGAAAGAGCGGTCTCCCGATCTGATCTGGGTGGCGGATTCCCGCAACGCCCTTGGCGGCTGCAATGACATGGGGCCCTACATGCGATTCCGGCACAAACGAAATTCATACTGCAATGTCCTGGCGTTCGGCGGTCATGTGACCGCGATCAAGAATCCCCGTCCCGGAATCGAAGCAGGCGATGTTGCCCTTGTCAATTCCGAGCGGTACCGCCGGCCCGCCTGGGTTCGAACCGCTTCCGGCGGCGGCCATTTCATCAATCCCTGATTCTTCGCCGCAACTCAGATTTCATCAGTTCAACAGGAGAGTGTCATGTATTTTCAACGGATTCCCCGATTCATTCTGACCGCCGTTCTGTGTCTGGCCGGGACATTGTTCGCCGCCGCTCCCCCTTACCGGACCGGGCAAAACGTGTTGGTCAACGGAAAATTGGAAAATCCGGACTGGCAGAAAATTCCGAAAGGGTGGGAGAAACTGGTTCTGCGGCTGAACAAGGCCAAAGCGGAAGTCAGGGCCGACAACGGCGGCGTGCTGCTTTATTTCACCAGCCCGGAACATATGGACCAGGTCCGAATCAAGCAGTCCGTACAACTGGAGCCGGGCAAAGTTTACGAGTTCAGTTACGAATATCGTTCCGATCTCGACAGTACGCTTCAGGCCGATGCCGCATTGTTGGGAACCGGCGTCTTCCTGCGGGCATGGCAGGCACGGCCTGCCGACAACTGGACCAAAGTTCGCGGACTTTTTTACCTGCCGCCCACAGTACCCGAAAAAGGTCAGGCAATCGTGCTGCTGCAGAACCGTTCGATGCCGAAACTCTGGTATCGCGACGTATCGCTCCGGCCGACCGACTTGAAGCCGGAGGAGGTCGGGCGGCTGATTCCGGAACTCAAGGTGCATTCCGTCACCACCGACGATATCTTCATTATGCCGGGTGCGAAGGCGAAAAATGCCGAATTCCTCATCAATGATATTCCCGAAGATCAGCTCGGCCGCTTCCGGTTCGAGTCGGAACTGTGGACCGGGGTGAAAACACGGATTCCGGCCCGGGTGGAGGGCTGCCGGATTTCAGTTCCGATGGGCCTGATTCCGGAGGGAAAATCGACGCTGGTCACCAAAATGTTCGACCGGGCCGACAATGCGATGCTTCAGAGTAAAGTCGTCACCATTGAGCGGATCGGCAAACTGTCGCAGGGGGTCGATTTCGGGCGGACGGTCGTTTTGAAAACGCCGGACGGCAAACCGTTTTTCCCGATCGGCGTCTACGCCGGAATCGGCTGGGAATTCGACATTCGCAAACTGGCGGCGGAAGGATTCAACGTGATCCACACGTACGGCACCGGCAATCCGTCCGTCTGCCGCGAATTCAACCCGGAGAAGTTCAACGCGAAGTATCTCGAAAACAACCGCAAGCTGCTTGATGATGCGGAGAAACTCGGTGTTTATGTGATGATGTCGATCCCGCACCAGATGGCGGAGGACAGCGGGAAGGCCGGCCTGCTTCCCGCCTGGCAGAACCTTTACAAGGATCACCCCGCCGTCATCGCCTGGTACGTCGATGAAATGCGGCTGATTCGCAACACACCTTTCCTGTTGATCAGGAAATCCTACGATCTGATCAAAAAGGGCGATCCCGGCCGCCAGTGGTGGGCTTACGAGCACCCGGAGCCTGAACTCGCCGACAGTATGGACACCATCATGATCGGCGTTTCCAGCGAAGCGCTGGCGAAACTGATCAAGCTCAAAGTCGGTTCGGACAAAGGGATCATTCACGTCTTCGGTCAGGTCGATTTCCGGAATTCGGTTGCCAGTTCGCTCGACTACAACCAGTACAACTTCGTGATGCCGGTCATCTGGGGGGCGCGCGGAATCTTCTACTTCACCTATCGCAACCTTGTCGACCCCAAGACCAACCCGGAGTGCGCCGAGCTGCGGCCCCGCGTACTGAACACGGTCAAACGCTTCAGCGCTATCGCTCCGGCCATCGTCGCCGGGGAGCCGCTGCCGGAGTGGACGAAGTCGGTCAAAACCTCCGGCAACATGGAGAGCAAAGTCTTCGCTGCAAAGGACGCCGTCTATCTCTTCTGCGGCGTCGCCTCGGGCGCCAGCGGCGGCGGAGCGATCGAGGCGGTCGTTCCCGCCGGGAAGAAGCTGCGCGACGTGCTCAACGACCGGCCGCTCTCCGAACTCAAGCTGGAGCTCGCTCCCGGACAGGGCCGCATCATCGAGGTCAGGTAGGCTACTTTGCGGAAGGTTCCCCCTTCCGCATCTGGTACAGGGAGGAACCGAATTCCCGGGCCGCATCCACCATTTCGGGATACGGCTCGTCGGTGACGGTGACGAAACCGACGGCGTAGTTTTCCCCGTCGGAGGGTCTCCCCGTCAACGGCTGGTCCGCGTACTGGAACCAGTGGGCGCCGACGCAGTTGGGATTCATGAGCGCACTTTGCAGATAGTCCGCGGTCCGCCGGGCCCTCTCGCTTTGCGTGGGCGCCGACACCAGGCCGGGCGAAAACATGCCGCGGTCGAGGGCTCCGAAATGGAATTCGGTCAGCAGGACGCCGAAGTCGTACTTCGCCGCCAGTTTGAACACCTCGGCTTTCTGAACCGGCAGGAGCTTGTAGATGTTGAATGTCACAATGTCGCAATGACGCGCCGCCGCCTTGACCTGTTCTTCGTTGAAGCCGGAGAATTCACAGCCCAGGTAAAGCGTGCCGGGAAGCACTTTCTCCACCGCCGCCTTGCAGGCGGAAAAATAACGGTCGGCGATGAGGTAGTCCAGTTGGGCGAACAGTTTGTCTCCGTTCACCCGCTGCTGTGTGGTGAACTCCTGCGGTTTTGACAGGTCGTCCCAGCTGCTGAAGTTCGTTTGCAGCAGTTGGTTGAGCTGGTCGAGTTGCGGGTAGAGCCGGCGGGTTTCCGCCACCAGCGCCTTTTTGATCGGCATTTCGGCGGGCGTTTCAAAGGCCCGCACCGACATCCGGAAATAAGTGGAGGGATTCTTGGGGTCGCCCTGGCTCCACGCCGGTTCGTTGTCGATCAGCACCCCGAGGAAATACGGGTCGTTGTTGCAGACGGCAAAGGTTCCGAGGCTCCTCTCCAGCGTTGGCGCAAAATCGGGATCGAACGGGTCGACGAAGCACTTGTCGCCGCCGCCCGGAGTTTTTCTGACCGCAAACCTGCGATCGTCTCCCACTTCGTTGACGATGTAGCGGGTCAGGACATAAGGCACCTTGCGGCGACCAGCCGTCTGCTCCCATTTGGACCCGATGTCGTGCACGGTGTTGAAGCCCCAGGAACGCAGGCGGTTCAGCGCCCGGTCGTAGTGGAACTGTTCAAAATCTGGGCCGAACTTCCGGTAGAGGTTCGCGCCGTAAAAATTGTACATCTCCTGATTCTCTCCCGAATACATCCGGCTCAGCGGGTCTTCCCCGCCGGGCAGCCAGGAGAACAGCGGGCGGCGTTTTTTGACTTCGGTGCTTCTGTCATAGGAGATCGTGTGCATGCCGAAGGACCAGAACAAGCGTCCCTCCGGGTCGACCAGCCACCATTTCCCCTGATCGCGGGCCGCGTAAAAACGGCCGGTCGCTATCAGGGCCGGGCCCGTGGCCCAGCCGCCGTAGACGTCGCGGTCTTTCGGCGGCGGATTGTCCACCAGATCCTTCTCCTCCTGCCGGCGGCGCGAGGCGAATTCGCTTTCATCATGGAGTTTCCCCGGCCAGTCGGCGCCGGTGTACTGGCCGAAGCGGTCCACCAGTGCGGAAGGGGCGGTTTTGGCGTCGCCCAGCAGTTCGAGCTTGTGCAGGATCAGGGTGTGCGGGGCGGAGGGGCGGATCAGCACGATCTGATACCCGGTCACCCGGGCCGGGTCGAACGAGCCGAATGTTTTTGATCTGGCGATCAGGTCATCCGAGGCGGAATTGTCCAGCGGAGGCTGCCCCTTCATGCCGGGAACCAGGGAAGAGATCATCAGGACGACGCGCCGGACCGAGTGCGCCGGAACGGTTTCCCCGCCTTGAATGAAGGTCTCGCCTTTGCCGGGAGAATCGATCCGGAGGTTGACTTCGACCGGTTCAGGGCCGGGATTTTCCAGCGTGGCGGCAAACGCCCGGTGAGCCGACCAGTCCTCGAAGCGGTTTTTCGGGAGCTTCTCGCTTAAGTGGGGCCAGGTGTAAGCCGTCCCGAAATTCAGTTGCAGCACCGGTTTCCCTTCGGGCGATGTCACCGGCTCGGCCTGCACATCGACCAGTTGCGAAAATGGCGTCGGCCACGTGACCGGCAGTTGAAGCAGGGCAGGCGGTTCCGCCGCGTTCAGCAGGTACAATCCTATCATCAGGGTAAAAAATCCGAGTTTCCGTTTCATTCTCATGGTCAGTTCCATCTCTCCAAATTGCATGGTTCATTCGCCGGGGGGCTACTTCCCGAAAATCACGCTGGAATTGGCTTCGTATTCGGAAACCAGCCGGTTGCGGGTTGCCGATTCGACGTGGCCGTCGGCGAGCCACATGTTGAGCGAGGTGTTGCCGCGGTGACGCAGGCAGGGCATGTTGTCGGTGACGGAGGAGTAGAGGACGACAAGCCCGGAGCTGCGCTGGTTGGCCAGATTGTAGACCGAGTCGATCAGGATCGGCTGCCGCGAGGATTCTCTGATCTGGAAGAGATTCCAGACCCAGAAGATTGTCGGGTTGGCGGTGTCGATCGAGGTGAAGCCCGGACGGTTCTTGTTGTTGTCGCTGTAGTTGCCGCCCCGGACGAAGCCGTAGGTGTGGGAGTAGGCGACCTTGGTTCCGGTGGCCGCCCATTTTCCGGCTTCGGGGGCGGAGGGACAGACCCAGACGGAGGTTTTGCCGATCTCCCCGGTTGCGGTGCAGTTGGCGTCGATCAGGTGTTCGACGATGTATTTCGCCCAGTTGTTCTCCTTGACGCCGGGGAGCTGCCCCTTGAAATCGTTCGCATACATGGTGAGCGCCATTCCGGCCTGTTTCTGATGATTGACGCAGGAGGTGTTCTTCGCCGACTCCCGCGCCTGGTTCAAGGCAGGCAGCAGCATCGAGGCGAGGATGGCGATGATCGCAATTACGACCAGAAGTTCGATCAGAGTAAACGGGGCGATTCTCGGCTTCATTTTATGCGTTCCTTTCGGGATTGGTGCTTTTACGGATGATGAGGGTCGATTGAAATTCCATTTTGCGGGGCGGCGAATCGGGGTGTTCGAGCCGGGCGAGGGTCGCTTCGGTCAGCGCCCGGCAGATCTCTTCCACCGGCTGGGCCCAGACCGTCACCGGGATCGGCGAGTAGCGGCAGACGGAGAGATCGCTGAAGGTCGCCGCCTTCACCGTCTCCGGAATCCGGAACCCGGCGTCGAGCAGTGCTTTGCAGACGCCGAACACCCGGTTGGTGCTCTGTACGATCATGCCGTCGAAGGGAGGGGCGGACTTGCCTTTGCAGAGGCGGGAGACCGCCTCGTAGGCCTCGTCCTGCCCGTCGCCGCTGACGATGCCGCATTCCGGTCCGACGGCGATTCCGCGGGCTTTGCAGGCGGCGCGGAAGTAACCGAGCGGAATCGAATTTCCGCCGCAGGCGAGCAGCGAAGCGACCGAGCCGCCGACCACGGCGATTCGTTTGCAGCCCATATCGGCCAAGTGAGAAGCGAGAACGCCGTATCCCTCGGTGAGATCCATGCGGACGGTGTCGAACGGCAGTTCTTCGATTTCGTTGACGCAGCGGAAGATCAGCGGCTGGCGGCTGCGGCTGATCCGTTCATAGCGGTCGCGGCAGTCAAAGGAGTAGTACATGGCGATCATCGCATCGACTTCGTTGCGCAGCAGGGAATCCAGCGCGGCGTTCTCCTTCTCGGGCCGGTTGTGACAGATGAAGGGGCGCACCGCGTAACCGGCGGCGGTGAAGCCGGTTTCCAGCCGTTCGAGATACTCGGCGTAGACGCCGTCGAAGACGTTGGGAATCAGCACGCCGACGGTCCGGGTGTTGCCGTTGGCAAGCGAACTCGCCGTGCGGTTGGGGAGATATTCGAGCTGACGCGCCGTCTCGTGAATCCGGTCACGCATCTCCTCGCTCACCCGGCACGGCTTGCCGTTGAGCACCCGCGACGCGGTGGAGATGTCGCACCCGGCGATCCGGCCGATGTCCTTCAACGTGATCATGCTTCCTCTTTTCCATGGTAATCCACAACAAAATCAAATGAACAAGCGCTTGTTCAGTATTAATTATGACAGATCAAAGCCCATTTGTCAAGTAAGAAGCATGAAAAAAACGAAAGATCAAATCGAAAAATCAGATCAAACAGGCGAGGGCAAGGCGAAAGCCGGGCACCAGCTCCGGGCCGCACGCCGGGCATGACCCAAACAAAAGAACCCGCGCCAGACGGCCGGGAACCGTAAGCGTGGGTCTATCGGATAACGAAAATGGCCTGCCAAGCCCCTGTAAAGATCTCCACATGAGCAGACCAGTCAAACATCTTCGCAACGGTCTTGCGGCCAGTTCTCACTCCTCCTGCAAAAACAGGCGGAAGGAGTGCCGTCTTGCCCTACAAAAAGGGCAAGACGCGCCGGAGGGAGCGGTATTTTGCGCCCTCCGGAACCTCGCATTACCTCCCGAATGTCTTAATCGGAGCATCAAATGCGCAGCATTTGATGCGGATTTGGTCGCGGCACCGGCACCCTGCCGGTCGGGAGGAGGTTTGGAGGGGGACGAAGTGCCCCCTCCAATTCCCCGGGGGTTAGCGATAGAGCGGCCCGAGGGTGGTGCAGGCGCGATAGTCGGCGCCTTCCTTGTCCATGCCGAAAGCGCTCCAGACGGCGGGGCGGAAGATTTTGTCTTCGGCCACGTTGTGCATGCAGACGGGAATCCGCAACATGGAGGCGAGGGTGATGAGATCTCCTCCGATGTGGCCGTAGTTGAATGCGCCGTGGTTGGCGCCCCAGTTGGCCATCACGCTGTAGACGTCTTTGAAGGCGCCTTCGCCGGTCAGGTTGGGGACGAACCAGGTGGTCGGCCAGCCCGGATCGGTGCGGTCGTCGAGAATCTTGTGGATTTCGGCGGGCGGTTCATAGGTGTAGCCTTCGGCGATCTGGAGGACGGGGCCGAGACCTTTGACGCGGTTGACGCGAATGAGGGTCATCGGCATGCCGCCTTTGGAGAGGAAGCGGCTGGAGAGACCGCCGCCGCGGAAGTAGCCGAGGTTGGCGGGGACCCAGCTGGTGGCGTCGAGGCAGGCCTGCTTTTCTTCTTCAGAAATTTCCCAGAAGGGTTTCATCGCCGGTTTGCCGTCTTTGGACTGGCGGCCGGTGGCGTCCATGGTGGTGGCGCCGGAGTTGATGAGGTGGATGAGTCCGGGAACTTCGAGGGTGTAGCCGGTTGCTTTTTTGACTGCGTCCGGGCTCCAGTAGGTGCGCACGTCGCTGAAGCCGGAGGCGGTGCCGGTCAGCAGGTGGCCGAGGAGCATGGCGACGCCGTTGAGCGAATCGTTTTCGGTGGCGAGGACCATCGCTTCGCGGATGCCGTTCCAGTCGAACGAGGAGTTGAGGACGGTTTCCATGAAGTCGCCGTTGGGCATATGGTCGGTCCACTGCCGCTGGCCCTGGAAGCCGCCGGCGATGGCGTTGTGGCCTTCGGCCTCTTCGCGGAATCCCTTTTCGGCCAGTTTCGGGTTGCCCTGCATGAGGTCGCGGCCGATCATGGCCATCTTGACCGAGTATTCCCAGACCTTCTGCTGGTCTTCCTTGGACTTGCCGTTTTTGCCGTTGTAGATGTCGTCATACTGGCGGCAGTTCTTTTTGGTCCACGCCATGGCGCGGTCGAATTCTTCCTCGTCGTAGATATTCTCATTGACGCGGCGGATGAATTCGCACATGTCGATCGATTCGCAGCGCATGCCGAGGTATTCTTCGAAGAAATCGGGATCGACGATGGAGCCGGCGATGCCCATGGAGACGCTGCCCATGGAGAGATAGGATTTGCCGCGCATCATGCCGGCGGCGATGGCGGCGCGGGCGAAGCCGAGCAGTTTCTCGCGCACGTCGGCGGGAATGGCGGTGTCGGAGGCGCTTTGAACGTCACGGCCGTAGATGCCGAACGCGGGGAGCCCCTTCTGGGCGTGGGCGGCGAGGACAGCCGCGAGGTAGACCGCGCCGGGGCGCTCGGTGCCGTTGAAGCCCCAAACCGCTTTCTGGGTGAGCGGGTCCATGTCCATCGTCTCGGAGCCGTAGCACCAGCAGGGGGTGACGGTCAAGGTGGCGGTCACGCCGGCGCGGGCGAACTTCTCGGCGCAGGCGGCGGCTTCGCTGACTCCGCCGATGGTGGTGTCGGCGATCACGCATTCGACCGGCTTGCCGTTCGGATACTTGAGCGTGCCGATCAGCTCGGCGGCGGCTTTGGCCATGTTCATCGTCTGGACTTCCAGCGACTCCCGGACTCCCTTGCGGCGTCCGTCGATCGTCGGACGGATTCCGATCTTCGGCATCACATTCGTCATTTTCTACACCTCACTATAGGTTGGTTGGTGAAATAAAAGTGTATACACATATTATAATAGACCGTCCTTTTGTAAAATCAATAGGGCGAATCGAAAAAAACGCAAGGATTTGATTGATCCTGTCCGCGCGGTTGTTGACGCGGCGGGAAGCGGGGGGTATATTCGGGAAAGCAAACAGGAGGAAACCGATCCATGCGCCTTCTATCGATTCTCGCGATTCTCGCGTTCGTATTTCAGCTCGCGGCGGGGGAGCTCCGCATCGCCGTGCTCTCGGACCTTCACGTCTCGCCGGGCAACGACAATGACAAGACGATGCCGCAACTGGTGGAGGCGGTCAATGCGGACGGCTCCGACCTGGTGGTGGTGACCGGGGATCTCACCAACCGCGGCTCCGACGCGGAGCTGGCGAACGTTCACAAGCGGCTGCTCGGCATTCAGAAACCGCTCTACGCGATTCCCGGCAACCACGAAACCAACTGGTCCGAGAGCGCCGGGCAGGGCTTCGCCCGGCTGTGGGAAGACGAGAAGTTTGCGGTCAAACGTGACGGCGTCGTTTTGATCGGATTCTCCACCGGCCCCTACCTCAAGATGGGAGACGGCTACATCCGCAGCGAAGACGTCGCATTCCTGCACGAATCGCTGGCGAAACTGGCGGGGAAGGGGGAGCCGGTGATCGTCTTCTGTCACTATCCGCTCGCGCCCGAGCTGGGCAACGGCCCGGCGATTGCGGAGCTGCTGAGCAAATACAATGTCGCGGCGGTGGTCTGCGGCCACACCCACCGTCAGGCGCGACAGAAAATTTACGGGCTCGACACGATCGCCTGCCGCCCACTCTCCGGCGGGAAGACATACGGCTACAATCTGTTCCGCTTCGACGGAAAGAAGACGGTCGAAGCGGTTGAAAAACGGCTGGGCGAGACGGGCGCGTTTCCCGTCGAACCGCTTCCGCCGGTCGAGGTGAAACCGGTTCCGGAAGAAGCGCCGCTCCCGCCCGGCGTGACGGTCGATCTTCTCTATGCCGACCCCGCCTCGGTCTATACCGGGGTGGCGGTTTCGGAACAGTCCCTCTGTTATGGCACCTCCGACGGGCGGCTGGTGGTGCGCAAACTGAACGGCGGACCGGGGTGGGAGCGCAAGTTCGGTTTTCCCTTCTATTCGACTCCGGCGTTCTTCGGCGGCATGATCGGCGTCGGCATGACCGGCGGTCCGGACGGGAAGGGACCGGGCTGCGTCGCACTGATTCCGGAGGCCGGCCGCTTCAGCGGCGTCTCCGAATCGTTCCTGCCGACGCCGGGGCCGGTCACGGGCGGCGGAACCGTTTTTGATGGAAAACTCTACATCGGCGGCGGCAAGGGCGAATTCCTCCGCATCGATCCCTTCGGGAAAACGGTGAAAAACGACACCGCCGGATTCGGCACCATGCAGGGCCGCCCCGCCGTCGGCGGCGGTCTGGTCGTCTTCGGCGCGTGGGATACGAACCTCTACGCGCTCGACGCCGAGACCCTTGAACTCCGCTGGAAATGGAACAACGGCAAATCGAATGTGCTTTATTCGCCGGGCAACGTCGTTCCGGCCATCGGGAACGGCCAGGTCATCATCGTTGCTCCGGACCGGTTCGCTACCGCGCTCGACCTCAAGACCGGCAGGCAGATTTGGCGGAACAACGTCTTTAAAGTTCGCGAATCCCTGGGCGTCAGTGAAGACGGCGAAACCGTTTATGCAAAAACCATGGACGGCAAGCTCGTCGGATTCCAGACCGGGGAAGAGAGTCCGCTGGTCGGTATGCTGACCGATTTGAAGTTCGGCTACGACCACGCCCCCTGTCCGGTGCTGGAGGCGGATGGAGTCGTCTTCACGGGCAGCCGCGACGGGGTCATCGCCGCCGTGGATGCGAAACGCGGCGAACTCCTCTGGCGCTTCCGGGGCGGCGACTCCGCCGTCAACGAGTTCACCCGGGGGCCGGACGGCAACGTCTACGCGACGCTGGTTGAAGGCAAGATTTACCGGATCAAAGTCAAACCGCGGGAAGGTTCCAGCACGCTGCGGATCGTTTCGCTGAGCCCGAACCTGACCGAGATGATCGCTTCGCTCGGGGCGGAGAAGATGCTGGTCGGGCGCACTTCGGCCTGCGACCGCCCGGAGTCGGTGAAGTCGCTTCCGGCGGTCGGAACCTTTGACACGCCGTCGATGGAGGCGCTGCTGGCGGTGCGCCCGACGCTGGTCGTGGCCGAGGCGCTGCGCAACCCGGCCGACGCGGAGGCGCTGCGGTCGTTCGGGATTCGGGTCGAGCTGTTTCCCGCCGCGAACTTCGACGACTGCTTCCGCAACCTCGAACGCCTGGGCGCTCTGCTCGGGCGGAAGGCGAAGGCGGAAAAAATGGTCACCCGCGCCCGCCGTCAATTCGAAGCGTGGCGGGAGGCCGACGCCGGGCTCCCCGACCGCCGCCGCCCGAAAGTGCTGGTTGCGATCGGCGTCGCTCCGGTGATCACGGCGGGAAAGCCGAGTTTCCTCACCTCGATGATCGAGCTTGCCGGAGGGCGCAATGTCGCCGCCGGGGAGGACCACAACTATTTCAACTGTTCGCTCGAACAGGTCGCACTGTGGAACCCCGACGTGATCTTCGCGCCCGGACTCCCCGCGGAGAAGCTGCGGGAGCTGGAGCAATCCCCCGCCTGGTCCGGCCTCTCCGCTGTCAAGCGCGGGAACGTCATCACCGACTTCGACCCCGATTTGCTCTATCGCCTCGGGCCGCGCAGCCTCGACGGCATCGAAGCCCTGCGCGAACGCCTCAAAAAACTCAACTGACGCTGTCGCGCTCGATCAGCTTGTAGGGGATGACCGTGCGGCGCGGGAACGGCGCGCCGCGCAGCCGCGAATCGATCGCGTCGGCCACCGCTTCGGCCTGCGCCTGGTAATCCTGCGAAATCGTGGTCTGGGGCGGAATCGCGTAGCGCGAATACATGGTGCGCTCCGAGGTCACCAGCGAAATGTCGTCGGGCACCCGGCGGTTGTAGAGCGAGAGCGCGTAAGCCGCGAGGATTCCGGCGTTTCCGCCGGGCGCGAAGAGGCCGTCGATGCCGAGTTTCAGCAATTTGCCGGTCTCTTCGACGAATTCGTCGGCGAGGGCGAAGCGGACCTGACGCCCGGCGGCGGGGAGCCCGTGCCGCTTCAGCGCGGCGAGCGCCCCTTCGCGGCGGAGCCCGGTGTTGCCGCTCCCCTCTTCGCCGTAGATCAGCACTCCGACGTTCCGGCAGCCGCGCGCGGCGAGACAGCCGACGCCGAGCTCCATCGCCTGGTGCTCGTCGGAGCGGACCGCGTAGATTTCACCGGCGCCCGGCGGCGCGTCGCGGTCGACGATCACCAGCGGGGAGGCGAAGCGTTCTTCCCAGTCGCCGAAGGTCTCGGCGTCGATGCCGATCGCCACCGCCGCGCAGAAACGAATCCGGTCGAGCTGGCCGAGGTTCTCCTGCGGCAGCATCTCGATGCGGAAGCCGCGCGCCGAAAGCGCCCGGGCCACCTCCGAAATCACCATCTCCACATAGCTCCGGATCGGGTAGACCGCGTTGTACGGGCTCACGATCACCACGTTCTGCTGTTTCGACGAGAGGCGCGGCCGGTAGCCATACTTCCGGGCCACCGCGAACACCTGCTCGCGCACCTCCTCGCGGATGTTCGGGTGGTTGCCGAACACCCGCGAAACCGTCGAAGGCGAAACCCCCGCCTCTTTCGCAATTTCCTGAATCCTCACCGGAGTTCCTCCTGAATTTGATTGACTCATTTGCAATATACATCTCAATATTCTGAAAACAAATTCTATTTTCATCTTCTTTTGCAATCATCCCGTTTTTCCGGAGTTGCTTTCGCGCCGGACGGGGGTATAATAAAACAGAACGAATTAACACCGGGAGGGTGAAATGGATGGTAAGGTCATCTGCTTCAGGGACAAAGGAAAGGCCGTATGCGAGACGTGCGCGGTTTCGGAGCCGAAACCGGGCGAGGTCCTGATCGAGAGCGAATACACCGTGGTCAGCGCGGGAACGGAACGGGCGAACCTGATCGCGCTGCCCAACACCGGAACCGGGCCGGGCGGTTACGACGGGAAGCATGACGGCGGTTTCCCTTTCTGCCCCGGTTATTGCGGCGTGGGGCGGATCGTCAAACTCGGCGACGGCGTCGAAGGGTTCACTCCCGGCGACCGGGTGCTGGCCGACCACGCCGGGCATCGGAGCCATTTCCTGAAACCGGCAGGGAGCCTCACCCGGGTTCCCGCCGGGGTGGAGCCGCTGGAGGCCGCGTTCACGGTGATCGCCGCGATGTCGCTTCAGGGAGTCCGCAAGGCGCGGATCGAGCTCGGCGAAGCGGTGCTGGTCGAAGGGCTCGGGCTGCTCGGCATTTTCGCGACGCAGCTGGCGAAGCTCTCCGGCGCGATTCCGGTGATAGTCACCGATTTTGACGAAGCGCGGCGGAAATTGGCGCTCCAACTCGGCGCTGATTTCGCGTTTTCGCCGGACGACCCGGAGCTTTCCGCCAAAGTGCGCGAGGCAACGGGCGGGCACGGCGTCGACGCGGTGATCGAAGTGACCGGCGCGGCTTCGGCGCTCGTCCAGGCGCTGGAGTGCGCCGCGTTCCGCGGGCGGGTGGTGCTGCTCGGCTGCACCCGGGTTTCGGATGCGCCCGTCGATTATTACCGCGATGTGCACAAGACCGGCGTTTCGATCATCGGGGCGCACAACTCCGTCCGCCCGAAGGAGGACTCCTCGCCGGGCTTCCGGACCTACCGCGACGACTTCCGTACGCTGCTGGCGCTGGCCGGGGCGAAACGTTTCCGGGCGGCGGCGGTGATTTCCGAACTCGTTCCGCCTGAAAAGGCTCCTGAGATTTACCGGCGGCTGGCCGAGTGCGCCAATCCGCCGCTCGGCATTGTATTTGACTGGACAGGGAGGAGAGCATGAGTCAGACCCGCATCAAGATCGGCCAGATCGGCATCGGCCACAACCACGGTTCCGAGAAGATGAATACGCTGCGCCGCCTCTCCGACCTCTACGAAGTGGTCGGCGTGGCGGAGCCGGACCCGGAGTGGAAGAAAAAACGCGGCGGCATGGACGCTTACCGCGATCTCGCGTGGATGACCGAGGAGGAGCTCTTCCGGGTTCCCGGCCTTCAGGCGGTGGCGGTGGAGACCGACGGCTTCGACCTGGTCCCGACGGCGCGGCGGTGCGTGGAGCACGGCCTTCACATTCACATGGACAAGCCCGGCGGAGAAACCATCGGCCCCTTCCGCGAACTGCTCGACGAGTACAAAAAGCGAGATTTGTGCATCCAACTCGGCTACATGTACCGCAACAACCCCGCGATCTGTTTCTGCCGCGAGGCGGTCCGCAAAGGGTGGCTCGGCGATATCTTCGAGATCCACGCGGTGATGAGCCGTTACGACGGCCACGACGGGAACTATCGGAAATGGCTGGCCAATTTCAAGGGCGGCGCGATGTATATTTTCGCCGGGCACCTGATCGACATCGTGATTTCGATGATGGGCCGCCCCGACCGGGTGACGCCGTTCATGCGTCGGACCCGCGACGACGGGCTGGTGGACAACGGGCTGGCGGTGATGGAGTATCCTCGCTGCACCGCGACGGTCCGGGTCAGCGTGGCCGAGGTGGACGGCATGAAGCACCGGCGGCTGATCGTCTGCGGGACGAAGGGTACCGCCGAAATCTGTCCGCTCGAACACCCGTCCGACCGTTACGAGCACGATCCGCTGCACGTGCGGCTGACGCTGCTCGAAGCGTGCGGCGATTATCCGGCGGGAACCCACCTCGTCGATGTCGGCGTCATGCCGGGGCGGTATACCGAACAGCTGCGGGAGTTTGCGAAGATCATTCGCGGCGAGATCGCCAACCCGTACCCGGTCGAACATGAATTTCTGGTTCAGGAGGCGCTGCTTGCCGCTTCCGGATATCATCAGGAGAGGGAAAACAGGCGATGAAACTCGAAGGTTCCCGGCATATTCAATCTCACAAAAAAGGTGCAGCATGAATTCCCCCAAAAAAGTACTGGTTCTCGGCGCATCCGGGGCCATGGGACAGTATCTTCTTCCCCGTCTGGCGGAAATGGGATACCGGATCGACGGCGTTTCCATGGATAAAGTGGAAAACGGTCTCCCCCATGTGAATTACATTCAGGCGAACGCCAAGGACAAAGCCGTTTACCGCAAACTCCTGGCAAACGGTTACGATGGAATCGTGGATTTTCTCACTTACAACACCGGCGAGCTCGCCTATTACCTGCCGCAGGTGCTGGATCATACCGATCATTACATCTTTCTCTCCAGCTGCCGGGTGTTCGACGACAAGGAACACCCGGTCCGGGAAACGTCTCCGCGGCTGATCGATTCGACCGATGACGAGCTTCTCCGCAATTCGGACGATTACTGCATCTACAAAGCGCGGGGCGAGAACGTTCTGCATGCCCTTCCGCAGCGGAACTGGACGATCGTCCGTCCGGCCACGACCTATTCGCTGATGCGCTACCAGCTGGTGACGCTGGAGGCGGCGAACACGGTCGGACGCGCATTCGCCGGGAAAAAGGTTGTCGTGCCCGAACAGGCGCGATGCAAACCTGCGACGTTGAGCTGGGGCGGAGACGTCGCCCGGATGATCGCCGGACTTCTGTTCCATGAAAAAGCCCGGTGCGAAACATTCAACGTCGCGACGGCGGAGTCCCGCACCTGGGACGAGATCGCCGCGTACTACAAGGACATTTGCGGACTCGAAGCCGTCTGGGTCGACAAGGAGGACTATCTGCGCATTCTTTCCCCCGACCCGTACAACTGGGGCGTGCGCTGGCAGCTCGAATACGCCCGGCTGTTCACCCGCGTCACCGACAACTCCAAAATCCTGTCCACGCTCGGCATGAAGCAGAGCGAGTTGATTTCGCTTTACGACGGACTCAAGAAAGAAATTTCCCGCTGCCCGAAAGATACCGTCTGGCCGGTCAACACCGCCATGGACGAATATCTCGCCTCCATGCGAAAATAAAGGAAACGACCATGAATCGTCTCTGGAAAATCGGCATCGTTTACGATACCGCCGTTCCCGGGCGCGGCGGCCACGGCACCCATCTCGCCTTCAAGGGGCTGCCCGGCGTCGAAACCGTCGCGCTTGCCGATTCGAACGACGACAACATCGACGGGCGGATGGCGAAGACCGGGGCGAAACGCCGCTACCGGGATTACCGCGAGATGATCGAACGGGAGAAGCCGGACGCGGTCGTCTTCGGCTCCCGCGTCCCGGAAGGCCGTCTCGAAGAGCTTGAATTCGCCGCCCGCAACGGCTGTCACATCCTCTGCGAAAAACCGCTCGCCGCCACACTCGAAGAGGCCGACCGGCTGGTCGCGTTCGGCGACGAATGCGGCGTCAAAATCGCCGTCGCCCAGCTCGCCCGCCACGCGCAGGTGTTCCGCACCATGAAGCGGATGATCGCGGAAGGGGCGATCGGCCGCCCGCTCGCCTTTTACGGGCGCGGCAAGGAGGACGAGCGCGGCGGCGGCGAGGACCTCGTCGTCCTCGGCACCCACATTCTCGACATCGGCTGTTTTCTCTTCGGCGCGCCGGAATTCGTCTTTGCCGACTTCACCCGCGAGGGCCGCCCGTTGCGCCGCTCCGACCGCTTTGTCCCGACCGAACCGATCGGTCCGGTCGCCGGGGACGAGCTGACCGCGTATTTCCGTTTTGCGCAGGGCGTGCGCGGCTTCTTCGAGAGCCGCAAGAACCTGTCTGCGTGCGGAATCCGCATGGGCGTCACCGTCGCCGGGACGGAGGGGATGCTGGCGATGCGTTACCAGGGCGACCGCAAGCTCCGGCTCTGCCGCTCGAAACTGCCGCCCGAGGACGACGCCCGCTTCGAAGTGGTGGAACTCCCCGCCGAACCGGAGATTCCGGGGGCGGAGCCGATCGACATGAAGACGATCGGGTTCATCCCGTATTTCGCCATCAACAACCGCCGCGCGGCCTGGGACCTCCTCGCGGCGGTTGAGGAAAACCGCGCACCCGCCGCCTCGGCGCGCGATGCACAGATGGTGCTGGAGATGATCCAGGGATTTTATCAGTCGCAATTAACCGGCGGCGCGGCGCGGATTCCGCTTGCCGACCGCCGCCACCCGCTGGAGGTCGAAGAATCATGAAGGTGATCGAAGTCGGAACCGACCGGAAACTGCTTTGGACCGAAGTCCCCGACCCGGTAATGCACGAAACCGAAGTGCTCCTGGAGATTCACGCCGCCGCGCTGAACCGCGCCGACCTGCTTCAGCGGGCCGGGAAGTATCCGCCTCCGCCCGGCGCGCCGGAGTGGATGGGCCTCGAAATCGCCGGAATCGTAACCTCCGTCGGCTCCGAAGCAGGGACTCGCTGGAAGCCGGGCGATCGGGTCTGCGCTCTCCTCGGCGGCGGTGGTTATGCCGAACAGGTTGTTCTGCAGCCTGATATGATTCTTCCGGTTCCGGGAAATCTGTCGCTGGCCGAAGCGGCCTCGCTCCCCGAGGCGTTCGCTACGGCGTATCTCAATCTCTGCATCGAAGGGGGAATGCGCGCCGGGGAGACGGTGCTGGTACAGGCCGGGGCGAGCGGGCTCGGCATCGCCGCGATCCAGCTGGCCAAGGCGTTCGGCGCCAAGGTGATTACCACCGTCGGCTCGCCGGAGAAAGCCGAAGCGGTCCGCCGCCTCGGCGCCGACATCGTGGTCGAGCGCCATCGCGACGACCTCGCCGCCGTGCTCGATTCCCACCCTGCCGACATCGCGCTCGACTGCGTCGGCGGCGAATCGCTGGCGCACTGCATCGAGAAACTCGCTCCCGGCGGCCGCTGGATTCTCATAGCCACGCTCGGCGGCGAATTCGCCAGAATTCCGCTCCGCCCGATTCTGAAGCGCGGCATCCGGCTGATCGGCAGCACCTTGCGCAGCCGCCCGCCCGCCATGAAGGCGCGGATTCTGCGGGAGTTGGAGGAACGGGTCTGGCCGAAGTTCGCTTCGGGCGAAATCCGCCCGGTGATCCACGCCGTGTTCCCGATTCAGCGCGCCGAAGAAGCGCACGCCGTCCTCGAACGCAGCGAAAACATCGGCAAAGTGGTTCTGGAGGTGCGCTGAAATGAAACGCTTTTCCGGGGCCGGGAAGTGACTCCCGCCAGCCGTCGCACCCGGTTCCGGCTGCTGCTGCCGGTGGTGTTCGGGACCGGGCTCTATTTCTTCGCCAACATCCAACGCGTCGCGATTCCGGGGTCGATCTTCAACCTGCTCCAGGAGGATCTGAACCTTTCCGCCCCCGGCGTCACCGCGCTCGGCTCCTCGTTCATGTACGTCTACGCGCTCAACCAGCTCCTCATCGGGCTCCTGGTCAACCGCTACGGCGGGCGGCGGGTGATCCTGCCGGGGGCGCTGCTGTTCTGCCTCGGCTCGTTCTGGTTTCCCTGTTCGTCGGGCTCGTGGGTTTACGTCGCCCGGGCGCTGACTGGGTTCGGCGCCAGCGCGCTCTACCTCTCGCTCATCTCCGAAACCATCCGCTCCTTCCGCAAAAACTACACCATCGCGGTTTCGCTGGTCATCATGGCCGGATACGCGGGCGGAATCACCGCCAACGCGCCGTTTGTCGCCGCGGTCCGCGTCGTCGGCTGGCAGCCGCTGCTGCTTCTGGTCGCGGCGGGTTCGGTTCTATGTTACCTCTGTTTCGCCATTTCGGCGCTGTCGCGGAAGCTGCAGCCGGTCCGCCGGGACATCCCGCTGCACTTTTCCGGCTTCGGCCGGGTGCTCGGCGACGCGCACAACCGCTCGCTCTTCCTCTTCAGCGGAATCAATTTCGGGCTTTATTACGTGATCCAGACGGTGATCGGCAAGAAGTTTCTCGAGGATTTCTGCGGCTTCGGGTCGGAGAGCGCGGCCTGGATTCTCTCGCTCACCGGGGCGCTTTCGGCGGTCTCCGGGGTGGGGATGGCGTTCCTCAGCCGGATTTCCGGCAACCGGAGGCGGATTTTCTGCCGCGTCTCCGGTTCGGTCTGCCTCTTCGTCTTCGTCTCCATCCTGCTTCTGGTCGCCTGCGATGTGAAAAGCGGCGGAATCGCGCTCCTCTTCTGCCTGTTGGCCACCACCGCGAGCATGTCGTCGATCACCATTCCGCTGCTGCACGAGACCAATCCGCGCGACCTGGCCGGTCCGGCGGTCTGCTTCATGAACTTCAGCTTCTACCTGGCCGTGGCGGTGTTCGGCAACGCGGCCGGAGTCCTGCTCAACGTCTGCAAGCCGGAGGAGCGGGGCGGCGTATTGGTCTACCCGCCCGGCTCCTGGATCGCGGTGTTTTCAGCGCTGGCGCTCTGTTCCTCGGTCGTTTTCCTTTGCTCGCTCCGGATGCGCGAGACGATGGGGAGCCCTCAGAGTTCGAGGATCATCCCGTCGTAAGCTACTTCGATGCCGTGCGGATTGAAAAATTTTTCAAGATCGTCGTGGTTGGCCATGCAGTTGTGCGAGAAGTGGTTGACGATGGCGGGCGCATCGGCGGCGAGGCAGCCCATGTCCACCAGCTTTTTGCGGAAGGCGATCGAGGTGTCGCCCCCCATGTGGCCGTCGCGCCATTCGGGGTGGCCGGGGCCGCCGGTCGATTCGATCACCGCCGCGTCGAGCTTCACGCCTTCCAGCAGTTTCCACATTTCGTCGTCGAGCCAGCCGGTGTCGTTGGCGACGAGCACGCTCCTGCCGCCGCGGGTGAATACATAAATCAGCGGGTCCTGCCCCGGTGCATGGTTGGCGCGCAACGGCAGCAACTCGAGCGGGCCGTCGGTCAATCTTTCGCCGGGATGCGCTTCAACCGGGCGGAGATTGAGATTTTCCCAGCGGGTTTCGCCGAGGCCGTCGGCGATGTATCCCATCAACTTGCCGAACACCCGGCGGCCGCCGATGACGGTCAGCTGTTTCTTCACGATCGAAAACCACGGCGAGCGCCGCCAGACGAACTCGACCGGATTCAGGTGGTCCTCATGAGGATGGGTGAAGACGATGCGGTCGATCTTCAAGAGATCGATGTCGAATTCGATGCTCTGCCAGAACGCGTCCGGGCCGAAATTGATCAGCGTGTCGCCGTCCAGCAGATAGCTGCACCGGCGGCGCAACTCTTTGCCGCCTAGTTTCTTCGCCTTGGCGCAGACCGGACACTCGCACCACAGCGCCGGCATTCCCTCCGCCGCCGCCGTTCCCAGAAAAGTCAGCTTCATCGTGTTTCATGCTCCTGATTCTTGGCTTGGACATTCCGGTTAATTTAGTTCGGACCCATACCCGTTGCAAGTCGAAAACTCATCTTTTTCTCACTTGCATTCCGGCCGCGAAATCGTATATTAGGAACAATAGGAGAACATGAATGAAAGTAATCAATTCCGAACCGAAACAGATTTTCGTCTCCGGCCACCGCAATCCCGACATCGACAGCATCGCCGGAGCCTATGCCCTCGCCGAACTCCGCCGCCGCCAGAGCGATATTCCGATCACCGCGCTCTGTCCGGGCGTACTTCCCGACCGCGCCGCTTATCTCTTCGAGCGCTTCAAGCTCAAGCCGCCGGTCAGCCGCAGCGACGTCAGCCTGCGCATCCGCGACATCCTCGAACCCTGCCCGGTGATCGACGGCGGCACCACGCTGTTCGACGCGGTCAACCTGTTGCGCGAGTCGGGGATGACCCGGCTCCCGGTCGCCGCTTCCGACGGGAAATTCCTCGGCATGCTGAGCCCGCTTGCGCTGCTTTCGCAGCTGCTCAACATCGGCAGCTCCGACGGCAGCGATCTGGCCGGGCGGCGGATTCACAGCTCGATCGACCTCGTCCGCAACGTTCTCGAAGCCGAAGTCCTCTCCGGCTGCGACACCGAAACCCTCCAGGACTTCGAAGTCTACGTCGCCGCCATGGGGCTCGACAGTTTCGAAGAACACATCCCCCTGCATGGGCGGAATCTGGCGCTGATCGTCGGCGACCGTCCCGAAATCCACCTGCGCGCGCTGCATCATGAACTGCGGCTGCTCATTGTCACCGGGAGCCGACCGATCGATCCGCTCATTCTCAAGGAAGCCGAGTCCCACCGGGTTTCGATCCTCCGCACCGGCCTCGACTCGGCCACGGTGATCCGGCGGCTCAAATTCAGTTCGCCGGTCGAATTCACCCGCTTCCCCGAGGACGAACTGCATCTCGCCCCCGACGACCGGCTGCGCGATCTTCGCAACCGCCTGCTCACCGCCCCCGCCGACGTCTTTCCGGTGCTCGACCCGCAGGAACACCTGGCCGGTGTCGTGCTCAAGAAACGGCTCTCCGAGCCGCCGCCGTACCGGATGATCCTCGTCGATCACAACGAACCCGAGCAGAGCATCCCCGGTCTCGAAGAGCTCCCGGTGATCGAAGTCGTCGACCACCACCGTATCGGCATGATGCCGACAACGACGCCGATCCGCTTCACCGCCGATATCGTCGGCAGCAGCTGTACGCTGATTGCGATGATGTACCGCAGTTGCGGCGAGAGCCTGACGCCGGAGCTGGCCGGGTTGCTCCTCGGCGGAGTCGTCTCCGATACGCTCCTCCTCAAATCCCCGACCACCGCGCCGCTCGACCGCCGCATGTGCGAGTGGCTGGAGAAAATTTCCGGCGTCAAAGGCGCCGACCTGATGGATGAACTGATGCGGATCGATTCCCCGCTCGCCGTGAAGCCCGCCTCCGACGTAATCGGCGGCGACTGCAAGCTCTACACCGACGGCCCCTTCAAATTCGCGCTCTCGCAGGTGGAGGAGACCAATCTGGAACTGCTCCACCAGCGGCGCGACGAGCTGGAAGCGGAAATCCGTCTCCGCATCGGCGAAGAGAAGCTCGACTTCTTCGGCCTCCTCGTCACCGACGCGGTCCGGGAGTACTCCGAACTCCTCGCCGTCGGCGACGAAGGGTTCCTCCGCAACCTGCCGTATGAATCGCTCGGCGACGGACTCTTTTCTCTGCCCGGCATCCTGTCGCGCAAGAAACAGCTTCTGCCGCAGATGCTCGCCGTGACCGCCGCGCTCCGGCAGGAACGGGGCTAGTGCGATGGAGTTCCGCTTCGAGCCGGTCGGTTTCGTGGTCTCCGGCGCCGGGAACTATCCGCAGGAAGCCCCCCGGCAGGCGGTCTACGCCGCCAACGAAGGCGTGATCGAACTCCTCCCCGGCCGCAATTTCGAACAGGCGCTCGAAGACCTCGACGGCTTCGAGCGCATCTGGCTGGTGTTCGTCTTCGACCGCAACCGCAACTGGAGTCCGAAAGTTCTCCCGCCGGACGGCAGCGCCTCCAAGCGCGGGCTCTTCTCCACCCGCTCGCCGCACCGCCCGAACCCCATCGGCATCTCCGCCGTCGAACTGGTGAAAATCGAAGGGCTCCGGATTCACGTCCGCAACCTCGATCTTCTCGACGGTACCCCCATTCTCGATATCAAACCTTATATTCCCGCCGCCGACGCCTTCCCCGAAGCGAAAGTCGGCTGGCGCGGCCATCTCCCCCCGGGCGGAGCCGCAATCGAATTTTCCGAAGAAGCCGCCGCCGCCGCGGAATTCATCCGCTCCCACGGCGGACCTGACTTGCGCAACACCGTCCAGGCCCAGCTCGGCAGCCGACAGCTTGACGAGAAACGGCAGCGTCTTCGCAAACTGGATGATTCCACCCTCGAACTCGCCTTTCGCACCTGGCGGATTCGTTTCGAAGACGGCGACCCCCGCCGAGTCATCGTCATCGAATCCGGCTACTCCCCCGAAGATCTTGTCGACGGCGCCCCCGACCCCTATCAGGACAAAGCCCTTCATCGTCAATTCCTTTCTCGCTGACTCCTTGGTCGTGGGAGGCCTCCGGCGGGCAGGGCGCTTCGCCCCTGCACCCCGACCGGCAGGGTGCCGGTGCCGCGACTAGATCCGCATCAAATGCTGCGCATTT
>Ga0183100_1000348_pt1 | contig 43810 bp, 39 predicted proteins | sample Biomet2_FD_127789 | JGI IMG/M metagenome (GOLD analysis project Ga0183100, IMG submission 127789) | Microbial communities from bioreactor (seeded with anoxic lake sediment) at LBNL, California, USA - Biofuel metagenome 2 | ecosystem: Engineered > Bioreactor > Anaerobic > Unclassified ... | reverse complement strand
CACCGTGCGGCCTGGGGACTCACACTGGGGCATTGCGCAGACCTACGGCCCCACGGTGGCTGCACTGGCCAACCACAACGATATCGCAGACCCCAGCCTGATCTACGCCGGGCAGGAGATTCGGATTCCCAATTAATATGACACAGCCCCGCGGGAGTAGGTTGCTCCTGCGGGGCTGTTTTTGTAGAGTGAAACAAATATGACATGGAATATTCTGCTTTTTGCTGTCGATATGGTGCGCAATTTGAAAATTTCTTGTGCTATAATAACACCATAAAGTTCAGAAGCAAGTTCGTGTTATAGTAATTATAGGAAATTCTATACCTTGTTAAAGGTGGGGAGGTAGGTACAGTGGAAGAAAATTATAAGACTTTTCTCGTCTGGTTTGAGCTTTTAGGATTTCTTAACGAAATCCTAAAAGATGTTTCCGCTCTCAAAGCGTTGGAAACCATGAAGGAGGAAAGAGGTGTTAATCGCTTTATTGATAACAGTTTTATTCAAACATGTGTACAAGCATTAGAGCGACAATATATCATGGAGGTTGAGAAGGTTTTTGACCGTGCACGCACTAACGGCCATGAAAACTGCAGTATTAAGTATCTGCAAGAATTGTGCTTGGTTGAACCACTAAATGCACTCTTCCCGGACGGAAAAGACGATAAACTGCTCGTATCTATCGATAATTGTTACAGTAAATATGAGGAAGTGCTGCCTGTAGAAATCCGCAACAAGATGATGGCACATCATGATTTTGAAAGAATCCTTGAGTTTAAAGAAAGCCTTATCTTTTTTGAAGAAGTGAAAGATCTTGTAACACAATCAGTAACAATAATTGAAAAAATTGGGGAACGAATTACATCCTTTGCTTGCAAGTTGCCTTCAATGAAATTCTATGTTAATGCGTATAGGGATGCAATCAAGGCTATCGTATCCGACTCATAAGATGCTGCAGTCATTGCAATACTTTGGTGCTTCCCATTATGTTTAAACCAGCCAAGTAAAGAAGCTTTCTATCATCCGCATACTATATGGCCCGTTTGAATTGAGTTTTCGGGCATACTTGCGATTTGGACAGAGTACATAGTTTAACCGCTGATTAAAAATGGTCATCATTCCGTCTGCAATTTCTATCTGTTATAGTTTTTCAAAGGTCATGGGCTGCATGATCCCTCCCAAATCAGCAAATGCGGCGGAAGATGTTTCGGGAGTTCGAAGGCTCACCTTTTTTATTTGCAAATTTTCATAAGTATTAAAGGAATATTCTCCGCTGTTTGTATTTATCAAAGCTGTATATTGTGTGTAATCATCTGTTCCCCGGTCAGTCACAACGACACCCTTTGGAATAGATACACCCTTCATGATTTGAAAAAAAGAAAATATCGCGGCCTGGGAGCTTTCCGGTTGCGGTATATGCGATTTCAGGTATGCCACCCGTGCAAACCGTTCAGGCGAGGTATACCCGCCGGGCAAAGCTACTGTTCCCCCGGCCTGACCAAATGGCGACAGCCGGACTCCGCCCCAGTCGATTTCCTCAATCTGCCGAGGAGTCGCTTCCATGTAATTTCGCAGATTTGTCATATGCCACGGAAGGTCGGGACTGTTCGCCAGAACCCCCATTGGATTTGCGAAGAGCTCCGTGCCGCTTTTCGTCTGCTCAAGCACAATACATTGCCCGGTACGGTCCGTAACGATCCAATGCAGCGGCGCAACGGTCTGTGTCAGAGGATCTGTCATCCCGATAATACGGACACGGTTCATCTGAGCGCAAAAGTTTTCGACCGACGCGCAGTTTCCCAGAATGTAATGAAGGAAGTCATACGACGCGACCTGTATTACCGACGAATCCCACGCTGCGGTATCGTAACTGGCGTATCCGGCAAAGTAAAGCGCCGCTGCCGCCAATCCGTGCTCGTTGACCCCGTCAATAAAGCCGAGTATTCCGTCGACTTTCTGCCCGATTCCGATAAAGCTGTATTGGCCGCGCTCAAGTCTGCCGGTCACTGCATTTCTCCACAGGTAATTTCGAGGCACAAAATAAAAATGAGGCTGAAGTTGATATGAAAAATCCAGGGTTCTGCCGATAAAGCTTTCTCCTTGTACAGTCTGCAGTGTGATTGCTGTGCACATTGGTTTCATCCTCCTGCAACAATTGAATATAAGGCATACTATGCGAAATGCAGCCTTTGTGATATACAGGGATTTATGATATTTGAGTATTTAAGGAGGCTTGATATAATCAGGGCGGTCTTGTTTGACCTTGGAAGTGTCCTGCGGTGATGTGGGGACGGTTCTCATGTCACACAGGCTAAACTAGGATAAGCTAGATTCTGTATTAAATTCCTATTATCCATAAACAGCGGACAGGCTCAGGGTTTTTGGCCACGGGCCTGTCATAGCAATTAAGGGAAGCTCAATAAACTGAAATTTATGGAGGATATACCTGTGATTCAATCCATCGTTCATATTGCCATCGTGGTGCGGGATTATGATGAAGCAATCGAATTTTATACGAAGAAACTGCATTTCACCTTGGTCGAGGACACCTACCAGCCGGAGCAGGACAAGCGCTGGGTGGTGGTGGCACCGCCCGGTTCAAACGGCACCACAATTCTGCTTGCCCGCGCCTCCAAGCCAATTCAAGAGAATTTTATCGGCAACCAGTGCGGTGGCCGGGTGTTTCTCTTTTTGGGAACTGACGATTTCTGGCGCGATTACAACGAAATGAAAAGCCTTGGCATCGAGTTTACACGGGAACCTAAAACGGCGGACTATGGAATTGTGGCAGTGTTCAAAGACATGTACGGAAACCTTTGGGACCTTGTTCAGTTCAATGAAGAACACCCGATGCACAATCGCATAAAATAGTCGTTTCGATAACTTCCGATTTGTCCGGATGTTTATTGAACGGGAGTCTGAATTGCCCATTGTGTTTATGACAAGACCAATCTCTGGGAGCCGATTATTAATATGATATTCATTGGAAATACACGCGGACTATTTATATAACCCGCAGAATGATATATCGAAATTTGAAGCGAGGGATTTTTGACAATTGATAAGGAGAATTCGGGAATGAACCAGAAAATCGGTATGGCAGGCTCGTTGATTAGTTCTATATCCGTAGCTTTGTTTGCTGTCTTTATGCTGATCGTATTTAACTTTGGCAGCTTTTTTGTCTGCATATTTTTGGCGCTTGGTTTTGTCTTGATGATAAGTACGTTTGCTCATGAATGCAAGCCGGACAGGAAGGCTGCTGCGAATGCGGCGCTTATCTTTGCCGCGGTGTATTGTGTGGTGATCCTGTTGGTGTATTTCGCACAAACCACTTCGGTCAGGCTGGACAGGCTGAATGAGCAGGCCATACAGATCGTTGATTATTCAAAATCGGGTCTGTATTTTAATTATGACCTGCTTGGATATGGTTTAATGGCGCTGTCAACCTTTTTTATTGGGCTGACGATTAGAGCGAATACTAAAGTAGATAAGTGGCTCAAGTGGCTGCTGATTCTCCATGGTACTTTTTTTATTCCATGCCTGATTATGCCCATGCTTGGTATTTTTTCAAGCGGAGATTATTGGGCTGGCGTTGTCGCTTTAGAATTCTGGTGCGCCTATTTCATTCCGATCTGTATTCTATCTTTCGTCCACTTTAAAAAGAGAACAGAGTGAGTATACTCATCGCGAAAAGCTCCAATCTATCAGTGAGATTTTGAGCAAGCCCGGCAGTTTGTGTGATAAAATGAGTTTCGCCTAATGTTTAAAATCTTACTACTCCGGGCAGAAAATCAAAATTCCCAGATGATATCATCCCCCTATCGGCTGCGGCTGGTAGGGGGATTTTTCATTAGCATTTTCATTAGTAATTCATCTGCAAATTCCTAAAAAATATTGCAAATACTTCTTCATATTAAATGCAACTGTATAAATTTATTTATAAGATTTAGAACGTGCAACCATTAAAAAACAAAGAAAAAACCACGAAACCATTGCGGCTTCGTGGTTCTCTTGCTTGGTACGCCGTAAGGGATTCGAACCCCCGGCCTTCTGGTCCGTAGCCAGACGCTCTATCCAGCTGAGCTAACGGCGCATGTCTCTCGGACAGCTTGTTTATAATAGCACAGGGCAATCTGAATTGCAATAGGTTTTTTTGAGTTTTTACGTTTTTTTTTCCTGTATTGTCAAGGCTTAAAAACTGTGTTACAGTAAACAATAAGACAGTATTCGACAAGCGGGGGGATATCATGACAACAAGCTTTAAGACAAGTGTATTCGGCGGTTTCGACCGGGAGGACGTGATCGCTTTCATTGAAAAGACTTCCTCCGAAAACCAGGAAAAGATCAGCGCCCTGGAAAAGGAAAACGAGACGCTCAAGGCCGACAATGTAACCATGACCGGCGAGATGGAAGAGCTGCACAGCCAGCTGGCACTGGCGGAAGACGGCGGCCCAGCCCGATGGGAACTGGAGCAGCGGCTTTCCCAACTGACCGCCAAGATCGAGCGGCTGGAGCAGGAGGCTCAGGAACTGCGTCGGCAGGCGCAGGAATACCAGACCATTAAAAACCACATCGCCGACATCGAGATCAACGCCCACCGCCGCACCGAGGAATTTCGCCGGGAGACCATCCGCCAGCTGCAGGAGCTTTTGGCCGGGCAGCGGGCCTGGTGCGCCGAGGCGAAGCAGCGCTATGGCGCCCAAAACAACGCCCTTCTGGCGCTCTTGCAGGAGACGCAGCGCCGGATGAGCGGTCAGTTTGACACCGCCCGGCAGGAGATCGCCGCCTATTCTCCCGACACCTTTGATCAGTTGGAACAGCAGCTGGCCACACTGGTGGGGCAGCTGAAAGAGGAATAACTTTGATACGCGAAAGCGGCAGGCGGGGGCCTGCCGCTTTTTTGGCCCACAGCGGCCGCGCCTATGCCGAAGGGCATGTTTTGTGCCTTTTGATACAGGAGCCGCAAGGCGGCACAACCGCCAAAACAGCAGAGCGGATCCAATCCGCTCTGCTGTTTTTATGGGTGGGAGAGTGTATAAAAAGGGAATTACAGCAGCATGATGCCGGCGTCCTGGCAGGCGTTCACCGTCTCCTGATCCCACAAACTGGCCTGTACCTCGCCGATGTGGCAGGTGCCGATCATCAGCATGCACAGGCGGGACTGTCCGATGCCGCCGCCGATGGTCAAAGGCAGTTCTCCGGCCAGCAGCATCTTGTGGAAAGGCAGCTCCCGGCGGTCGTTGCAGCCCCGTACGGTGAGCTGATAGTCCATGGCCTGCTCATCCACGCGGATGCCCATGGAAGAGATCTCAAAGGCGTGGCCCAGTGTCTCGTTCCACATGAGGATGTCGCCATTGAGGGACCAGTCATCATAGTCGGGAGCCCGGCCGTCATGGGGCTTGCCGGAGCGCTTCAGGTTGCCGCCGATCTGCATCAGGAAAACGGTATGATGCGCCCGGCACACCAGATCCTCCCGCTCCTTGGCGGTCATCTCCGGATAAAGGTCCTCCAGCTCCTGGGTGGTGACAAAGAAAACATCGCGGTCCAGCTTTGTGTGCAGGCTGGGGAAGGCGATTTGCAGAGCGTCGTTGGTCTCGCAGACGGCGCTGACGATGGCGCGGACGGTCTGCTTTAAAAAGGCTTGGGTGCGGTCTTCCCGGGAGATGACCTTTTCCCAGTCCCACTGATCCACATAGATAGAGTGGATGTTATCCACTTCCTCATCCCGGCGGATAGCGTTCATATCAGTGAACAGACCCTTGCCCACGTTGAACTCGTAACGCTTCAGCGCCAGACGCTTCCACTTGGCAAGAGAATGCACCACCTGGCCTGTGGCGCCCACGTCGGGAATATCAAAGGTGACGGGACGCTCTACACCGTTGAGGTTGTCGTTGAGACCGGAGTTTTCATCTACAAACAGAGGCGCAGATACCCGGCGCAGGTTCAGGGCGTTGCTCAGGTTCACCTGGAAATTGCTCTTGATGAACTCGATGGCTCTTTGCATTTCATAGATGGACAGCGGGGTCTTATACCCGGCAGGGATCACGACTTTACTCATAACACGCACCTCTTTCAAAATTTTAAGACAGTTTGTTTGATGGGATCTGCCACCGGCAGAAAACAGCCGCCGGACAAAACGGACCCATCCCGCCGGCAGAGGGAAGGCGGTCACTTACAACAAAAAAAAGCACCGCCGGATCAGCCGAAATCCATTTTCGGCTATAAAAACAGGCAGCTATATCCATCCAAAGATCTTAGGACGAATAGCTGCCGATCCGCGGTGCCACCTAATTTACTGTTTAAACAGTCTCTTGCCGGGTTCCAATAAACCCTCGCGCTTTAACGCCGCGCTCCGCGTCTCCCTTACTTGCCTTCGCTTTCAGATCGCTGCTCCGAAGTGTTATTCACATGGTCTTGCTGTGCCGGACTTCCACCATCGCCGACTCTCTTTGCCAGAAGGCTCCGCGTTACTTCTCTTCATCAATGCATATCACAGTATCAAATTATAGGAGTATTCTATCCCCTCGCCGGACGAAAGTCAAGTGGAAATATTCCATAAGAGTACGGAAAGCTGACCGCAAAAGCCTTGTCACTTATCCACAAAAACAGCGGCGCAGATCTTTCCGCGCCGCTGCTTTGGCAGATGAAAATTTACTTATAGGACTCGATCATGCCCTTGAAGGCGGGCAGAGACCGACGGATCATGTCATTGGACACGCAGTAGGACAGGCGCAGATAGCCGGGGCAATCAAAGCCGTCGCCGGGCACTACCAGCAGGTTGTACTCCGTCTTGGCTTTCTCGGAAAACGCCATGGCGTCGCCGTTGGGTGCCTTGACGAACAGATAGAAAGCACCGTCCGGCTTGGCGCACTCGTAACCCATGGCCGTCAGAGAATCGTACAGCAGCGTGCGGTTTTCATCGTAAGCCGCCAGATCGGGCATCTCATCGGCGCAGCGCTCAATGACCAGCTGCATCAGCGTGGGCGGGCAGACATGGCCCATGGCACGGGCGGCACCCGCGATGGCCGCATACACGGCGGCGCTGTCCGCCGCGAAATCGGACACGCAGACATAACCGATACGCTCACCGGGCAGGGACAGGGACTTGGAATAGGAATAGCAGACGATGGTATCGGGATAGATGTGGGGGATGAAGGGGACCTTCACGCCGCCGTACACCAGCTCACGGTAGGGCTCGTCGGCAATGATGTAAATGGGATGGCCGTACTCCTTGCTCTTGCGTGTGAGCACCTCAGCCAGCTTCTTCAGCGTCTCCTCGGTATACACAACGCCGGAGGGGTTGTTGGGGGAGTTGACGATGATGGCCTGGGTGTGGCAGCTGATAAGCTTCTCCAGCGCCTCCATGTTGATCTGGAAGGCCTTGGTATCCGCCGGCACCACCACCAGCTTGCCGCCGTTGGACTCCGTAAAGGGGCGGTATTCGGGGAAGAAGGGAGCGATGGCCATGATCTCGGCCTGACTGTCGCACAGCAGCGCCTTGATAACGGAGATCAGAGCGGGGGCGGCGCCGCAGGTCAGAAACAGGTTGGAAGCCTTGAGAGAAAGGCCGAAACGCCGGTTCAGATTGTCGGCAATGGCCTGGCGGGCACCGTCAAAACCGGCTGCCATGGAATAGCCGTGCACTTTGATGGAGTCCGTGTCCTTCACGATATCACAGATGGACTGGTTCACCTTGGCGGGAGAGGGAATGCTGGGGTTGCCCAGAGAATAGTCATAGACGTTTTCAGCACCAATGACGGCGGCCTGTTTCAGACCGTAGGCAAATAGCTCACGAATGACGGAGGGTGCCGTACCCAGCTTGTGGAAAGTCTCATTCACCATGACGATTATCTCCTCTTTTTTATATAAGTTCAGAACACAGGACGAAAAAATGCCGGGGGCTTCTGACGCCGCACCGCATTCTCACAGGGAAAGCATACGATGTTTTGCAGCCAATGTCAATGAAAGATGCGGGATTAGCCCAGATCCATCGCGGCGGCCAGCACGCTGCCCGCCGCGATGGAGGCCAGCTTTGAATAGGCGCTGTCTGAACGGGACACCAGCACGATGGGTACCCGGGCGCCCAGAATCACGCCGGCGTTTTTGGCATTGCCAAAATAGGACGCTGCCTTGCCGATGCCGTTGCCCACTTCATAGTTGGGCACCAGCAGGATATCCGCGTCGCCCGCACCGGGGGCGGTATAGTGCTTGTGATGGCAGGCTTCCTTGCTGATGGCCAGATCCAGCGCCACCGGCCCGCACACGTTCATGTGATACTTGGCCCAGCGGTCTGTCATCTTGCTAAGAGCGTCGGCGTCCACTGTGGACTGGATCTTGGGATTCACCACCTCCGCGCCGCACACGCAGGCGGCGTTAATGGTCTCATAGCCCAGCGCCTGAAGCACCATGGCCGCGTTTTCCAGGATCTCCGCCTTCTTGTCAAGATCCGGGAAGGTGTTCACGCCGCCGTCGGTGAGGATCAGCATCTTGCCGTAAGCCGGGATCTCATAGAACATGCAGTGGGTGGTGAGATGCCCGGTGCGCAGACCATGCTCCTTGTTGAAGACTGCCCGCATCAGATCCGCCGTGCCCAGAATGCCCTTCATCAGAAAATGGGCCTTCCCCTCGGCGCAAAGCGCCACCGCTTTTTCCGCGCAGTCCACGTCACTGTCGCCGGAAATGATCTCATAAGTGGCCGGATCCTCGCCCAGTTCCTTGAGCATGGCGGAAATCTCTTCCACATGACCCACCAGAATGGGGGTGGCAATGCCTTCTTTCCGTGCTTCGGACACCGCCTGCAGCACCGCGTCGTCATGTGCCGCCGCAACGGCGATCACACCCGGCGTTCCACCCTTGGCGGCCTCCAAAATGCCATCAATCGTATGAATCATACTGTCTCCTCCTATTTTACACTCTTCTATGTAAAAATTTTATACCACGATACATTGATTATACCGCCCCCCGCTGCCGCCGTCAATGACAATACATACTTTTTAAAACGCCATTTTTTCATCCGCCGGGGGTTGACGAAAAGAAAATTATCTCATACCATAGGAATGCACTTTTTTAGAGGGTATGAGGTGAGCAGATGAATGAACTCAAGGCCGGGCGACTGGCTGTGACCTATGCGGGCTGCTTTCTGGGAGCGGGATTTGTCTCCGGACAGGAACTTTGGCAGTTTTTCGGCGTTTTCGGTGTCAAGGGATATATGGGATTCGCTCTCTCGGCGGTGCTGTTTTTCCTGCTGGGCGTGCTTTTGGTGCGGCTGACCCAGCTCTCCGGCATCAACGAAATGGACACCGTGCTGATCCCCTGGGAGATCCCATGGCTGCGGAAGACGGTGGGCGTGATCGAGGCGGTTTTCCTCTTTGGCGTAGTCACGGTGATGACCGCCGGCGCCGGCGCGCTGGCCTGCCAGCTGACGGGCATTCCTGCCTGGCTCTTCGGCGCGCTTTTCGGCGCCGCGGTGGCCGTGGCCGCCATGGCCGGGCTCAAGGGCATGATTCACGTTTTTTCGGCGCTGGTACCTGTTTTGGCTGTGGCCACCGTCTGCTTTGCCGTGGCTGCCTGGAAAAGTTTCGGCACCGCCGGGATCTGGCAGGGCGTGGATCACAACACCAATCCGCTGATGCCCAACTGGTTCATAGCGGCGCTGACCTATGTGGCCTATAACCTGCTGGGCTCCATCGGTATCATTACCCCCATCGGGGGACTTGTGAAGCGGCAGGGAACGGTCTACGCGGGCATCGGGCTGTCGTGTCTGATGCTCTGCGCCATCGCGGGCAGCGTGCTGACATCCCTTGCGGCCCATACCTCCGCCGCCGGGGCGGAGCTGCCCATGCTGGCGCTGGCCTGCGATCTGAGCCCGACACTGGGAAAGATCTACGGCGTGCTTTTGCTTTTGGGGATGTTCGGAAACTCCCTTGCGTCGCTGGTGGCGCTGACCACCTATCTGGAACAGAAGAGACCGGTGCTGGCGGAGCATCGCAAGGGCCTGACGGCGGGCCTGGGCGCGGGCGCCTGGGTAGGCAGTTTGGCGGGCTTTGCCGGGCTCATCGGCGTGGTTTTTCCGGTATTCGGCTATATCAGCATCGCCCTTTTGGCGTGCATGGTGATCCATTTTGTCCAGTGCAAGAAAAAAGAGAAAGCCGGAAATGCCACCGGCGGATGATATCCACCGGTGCGGAATAACAAAGCCCCCGCCTGCCATGCGGCAAGCGGGGGCTGTTTCGCTGCTCTTATACGCTGAAGAGGATGTCGGCGTAGGTGGGATAGGGCCAGAAGGAAGCGGCGGTGAGGGATTCCAGCTGGTCGATCACGCCGCGGGCGCTTTCCATGCGGGCAAACACCTGGTCGCGGTAATAGCGGGAGGCATCGATGCTGCCTTCGGCTTCGGGGGCCTGGGTGAGAGCCGTGCGCAGCGTGCCGCAGATATCCAGCAGCTGCGCGTTGAGTGTGGACAGCTTTTGAAGCATGGTCTCCTCCACCTGGCAGGCCACACCGCCCAGCACCGCTTTTTTGCGCAGCAGGGATTCGGCCAGAGAGCCGGTGTAGTTGCTGACGCCGGGGAGAATGTGACGGGTGCACATATCCAGCAGCGTCAGCGCCTCAATGCGGAGAATCTTGCAGTAATTCTCCAGATGGATCTCGTACCGGGCGCGCATCTCCTGCTCGGAGAGGATGCCGTGGCGAGTGAAGAGCTCCACATTTTTGCGGTCGATGTAGGCGGGCATACAGTCCACCGTGTTGGACAGGTTGGAAAGGCCGCGCTTCTTTGCCTCGTGGACCCAGGACTGATCGTAGCCGTTGCCGTTGAAGATAATGCGGCGGTGGGCCTTGAACGTTTCATGCAGCAGATTTTGCAGGGCGGACTGGAAATCGGGCGCTCCCTCCAGTATGTCGGCAAACTGATCCAGTTCCTCGGCCATGATGGTGTTGAGCACCGTGTTGGGGCTGGCGATGGACTGGGACGAGCCCAGCATACGGAACTCAAACTTGTTGCCGGTGAAGGCAAGGGGAGAGGTGCGGTTGCGGTCGGTGGTGTCCTGGGGAATCTCCGGCAGAGCATCCACGCCGATCTGAAGCTTCTGCTTGGCGATGTCCACATAGTCCGTGCCGTCGATGATGGAGGAGAGAATGTGGGTCAGCTCCGAACCGAGGAAAATGGAAATGATGGCAGGAGGCGCTTCATTGCCACCCAGACGGTGATCGTTGCCGGGATAGGCCACACAGCAGCGCAGCATATCCTGGTATTCGTCCACGCCCTTGATAAAGGCCGCCAGAAACAGCAGAAACTGGGCGTTCTGACTGGGGGTCTTGCCGGGCTTGAGCAGGTTTTCCCCGGTGTCCGTGGCAAGAGACCAGTTGTCATGCTTGCCGCTGCCGTTGATGCCCGCAAAGGGCTTTTCGTGGAGCAGGCACACCAGACCGTGGCGGTCGGCCACCTTCTTGAGAAACTCCATGGTCAGCTGGTTGTGGTCGCAGGCATTGTTGGCGTCGCTGTAAACGGGGGCGATCTCATGCTGGGCCGGCGCCACCTCGTTGTGCTCGGTCTTGGCCAAAATGCCCACCTTCCAAAGCTCTTTGTCCAGATCGTGCATGAAGGCCGCCACACGGGGCCTGAGAGAGCCGTAGTAGTGATCTTCCAGCTCCTGCCCCTTGGGGGGATTGGCGCCGAACAGCGTCCGGCCGCACAAAAGAAGATCCTCCCGGCGCTGGTACATGGTCTTGTCGATGAGGAAATACTCCTGCTCGGGGCCTACCTGCGCCGAGACGTGCTGCACCTCTGTGTTGCCGAAAAGACGCAAGATCCGCACGGCGGACTGATCCACCTGGTTCAAAGAGCGCAGAAGCGGCGTCTTTTTATCCAGCGTCTCGCCGCTGTACGAGCAGAAAATGGTGGGGATATACAGAGTCTCATCCTTCACAAAGGCATAGGACGTGGGATCCCAGGCGGTGTAGCCGCGGGCTTCAAAGGTAGCCCGCAGACCGCCGGAGGGGAAGCTGGAGGCATCCGCCTCGCCCCGGGCCAGTTCCCTGCCGGAGAGATCCATGATAATCTTACCGCCGCCGCAGGGGGAAATGAAGCTGTCGTGTTTCTCGGCGGTGACGCCGGTCATGGGCTGGAACCAATGGGTAAAGTGCGTGGCGCCCAGCTCAATGGCCCAGTCCTTCATGACGGATGCGATCTCACTCGCAACAGAACGATCCAAAGAGGTACCTTGCTGGATGCATTGCTGCCATGCGGCGTAAATGGGGGAGGGAAGACGCTGCTGCATCTTTTCCTCATTAAAGACCATGCTTCCAAACAATTCCGGTACGTTGACAGTTTTCTCGTTCATTGTGAGCTCCTTCTGCCGCCAGACGCGGCAATTTCTATTTCCGTTATATGACGCGTTTTAAAAAAGTGTCACACAAACAGATGCAAAATGAGGGGTGTGATATACGCCTCGGTGGCGGCGGCCACCATCAGCAGCGGCACCACCCAAAACAAAAAGACCCGGGCAATATTTTTCAGCGCCGTTCCCACGAGCCCCTTGGTGTTCTTCCGCACATAGGTGACCACCACCTCGCACAGATAAAAGCCCAGCGCCAGCGATATAATCAGCGCCGGCAGCTCAAAAATACCGTGGGGCAGAATGCCCGCCAGATAAACCAGCAGGGAATGGCCGTTGTTGACATAATAACCACCCATAACGCCCAAGAGCATGGCATTGGTGCCAAGGGACAGAGCGGGCAGGTACAAAAACGGGATGAACCCGTACAGAATACTCACTGCCGTGGCCTGCAAATTGTTGCGAAAGATGAGCAGCGCCGAAAAGCCGCCGTCCTTATCCATGATGCCGAGATCCTGCACCATGGCCGCAAATCGATCCACAATAGAGGCCGCCAGATCCCTGGCGAACAGCGACACCACAAAGGTCAGTACCACGATGGCACCGAAGGCGATGGCCGTGATGCGAAGAGACGGGGCAAACTCACGGTGGAAAAACCGACTCATAATGTCATACTGCTCTTTGATCCAATTTTTTATCCGATCCATATCAGCCCAGAACCTCAATGCCGCGGCGCATACGGCGCAGTGTCTCTTCTTTTCCCAGAATGTGACAGATCTCCACGGCGCCGCCGGGCGTCACCAGCTTGCCGGCCACGGCGATGCGCAAAGGCCACATCAGCGTGGCGTTCTTCACGCCCAGCTGCTCTGCCAGAGCGATCAGAGTGTCGTGGATGTTTTCCGCCGTCCAGGGAGCGAGAGATTCCAGCACCGGCAGTGTTTTTGTCAGCATATCCAGGGAAACGGCCTCGTCGGTCTTGGATTTCTTATTGGTATAAAACGCCCTGTCATAGTCAGGCAGCGCGTCGAAGAAATCCACCTTTTCGGGGATCTCCGTCAGCTTTTCGCACCGGGCCTGCAAAAGCGCGGCGATCTCGGCGGTATCAATGGCTTCGTTTTTCACGCTCTCATGGATATACGGCTGGGCCACGGCGGCAAACTGCTCCGCCGGCAGGGCGCGCAGGTACACCGCGTTAAAATGTTCCAGCTTGGCGATGTCGAAAATGGCGGGGGACTTGGAGATGCCGGTCATGTCGAAGACCTGGGCCAGCTCCGAAAGGGAGAAGATCTCCTGCTCGGCCTGTTCGCCCTTTGGAGACCAGCCCAGCAGCGCCACATAGTTCAAAATGGCCTCCGTCAGATAGCCCTGGGCCTTGAGATCCTCATAGGAGGGGTCGCCGTGGCGCTTGGACATCTTGTTCTGGGCGTCGCGCATCACAGGGCTGCAGTGGACGTAGGTGGGGATCTCCCAACCGAAGGCCTGATACAGCAGATTATATTTGGGGGCGGAGGAGAGATATTCACTGCCCCGCACCACATGGGTGATGCCCATGAGATGGTCGTCGATGACGTTGGCAAAGTTGTAGGTGGGCAGACCGTCGGACTTGAGCAGCACCTGGTCGTCCAGAGTGTCGTTGTCCACGGTGATGTCGCCGAACACGGCGTCGTGGAAGGTGGTGGTGCCGGTGGGGATCTTCTGGCGGATGACGTAAGGCTCTCCCGCGTCGATGCGGCGGCGCACCTCCTCTTCGGAAAGCTGCGGGCAGGAGCAGACGTGCTTTTTGATCTCCTTGCCCTCGGCGCTGTCCTCTTCTTCCTTGCCGCAGAAGCAGTAGTAGGCGCCGCCCAGCGACACCAGTAGCTGAGCGTACTTCCCGTAGGTGTCCCGGCGCTCCGACTGGATATAAGGGGCCACGGGGCCGCCCACATCGGGGCCTTCATCGTGGGTGAGGCCGCATTCTTTCATGGTACGGTAGATCACATCCACCGCGCCCTCTACATAGCGTCCCTGATCCGTATCCTCGATACGCAAAATAAAAGTGCCGCCGGCCCGGCGGGCAATGAGCCAGGTATACAGGGCCGTGCGCAGATTGCCCACGTGCATATAGCCGGTGGGGGAAGGTGCAAAGCGGGTGCGGACTTTCCCACGGGGAATGCGGGCCTCCTGCGCCTCAAAATAAGCATGGTCGATCAACATATCATAAACCTCCGCAAGATTATACGAAAAAGGGCATTTTAAATAAAAAATACATGACTACATATTATATTTTAAAGCGGGAAAAAGTCAATGATTTTATTGCATTTTTTCAAACATTATGTTACTATGTATCAAAATTACTCAATATATAGACTGCCGCTTTGCGCCACTGAGACAACACCGCCGCAAAACGGAGAAGGGAACCGGAACTATATGGAACAGACGCCGGAGAGAAAAAAACGGATATTCAGCGGCATTCAGCCCAGCGGAGAACTGACGCTTGGGTCGTATCTGGGCGCCATCAAAAACTGGGTGGCTTTGCAGGATGAATATGAATGCCTGTACTGTATCGTGGATATGCACGCCATCACCGTGCGGCAGGATCCCGCGCTGCTGCGGCGGCGCAGCGTGGCCCAGCTGGCACAGTATGTGGCCTGCGGGCTGGACCCCAAAAAGAACATCATGTTTATCCAGAGCCATGTGCCCCAGCACGCGGAGCTGGGCTGGATCCTGGGCTGCTATACCCAGTTCGGCGAGCTCTCCCGCATGACCCAGTTCAAGGCCAAGTCCCAGCAGCACGCCGACAACATCACCGCTGGCCTTTTTACCTATCCGGTTCTCATGGCGGCGGACATTTTGCTGTATCAGGCGGATCTGGTGCCCGTGGGCGAGGATCAGCGCCAGCACGTGGAGCTGTGCCGCGACATTGCCCAGCGGTTCAACGGCCTTTATTCCAACACCTTTATTCTGCCGGAGGCCTTTATCCCCAAGATGGGCGCGCGGGTCATGAGCCTGGGCGACCCCACCAGCAAAATGAGCAAATCAGACCCCGACGGCTGCGTCTTTTTGATGGATAAGCCCGAGGACATCCTGCGCAAGTTCAAGCGCGCCGTCACCGACTGCGAGGCGGCGGTGAAATTCGACCGGGAGAACAAGCCCGGCATTTCCAACCTGCTCACCGTTTACTGCGCCGCCACCGGAAAGACCGTGGCGGAAGCCGAGGCGGCCTTTGCCGACCAGGGCTATGGCGTCTTTAAGCCCGCCGTGGGCGAGGCGGTGGTGGAGCTGCTGCGTCCCATTCAGGACGAGGCCAACCACCTCATGAGCGACAAGGCCTATCTGGAGAGCGTTTATAAAGAAGGCGCGGAGCACGCCCAGTATCTGGCCAACAAGACGCTGTCCAAAGTACAGCGCAAAATCGGTTTTGTGGCCCGCTAAGCGGTTACAATAAATAAAATTTTAATGGAGAAAGGAACGACTCATTATGATTTATACGACCGAAGTACAACATATGTGCCCCATTGCCAAGGGCGCGTATCACGGCCCCGCTCCCATTCCCGAAGAGGGTAAATGGGTACAGGCCAAGGAAATCGCCGATATCTCCGGTTTTACCCACGGTGTGGGTTGGTGCGCCCCTCAGCAGGGTGCCTGCAAGTTGACGCTGAACATCAAAAACGGCGTCATTGAAGAGGCGCTGGTGGAAACACTGGGCTGCTCCGGCATGACCCACTCCGCCGCCATGGCCTCCGAGATTCTCATCGGCAAGACCATTCTCGAAGCCTTGAACACCGACCTGGTGTGCGACGCCATCAACACCGCCATGCGCGAGCTGTTTTTACAGATCGTTTACGGCCGCAGCCAGTCCGCGTTCTCCGAGGGCGGCCTGGATGTGGGTGCTTCCCTGGAGGACCTGGGCAAGGGCCTGCGCTCTCAGGTGGGCACCATGTTTGCCACCAAGGAAAAAGGCCCCCGCTATCTGGAGATGGCCGAAGGCTACGTCACCCGCGTGGCGCTGAACAAGGAAAACGAGATCGTGGGCTATGAGTTCATCAATCTGGGAAAGATGATGGACTTCATCAAGAAAGGCGACGACGCCAACATCGCTGTGGAGAAGGCCAAAGGTCATTACGGTCAGTTCGACAATGCTGCCAAGTATGTCGATCCCCGTCAGGAATAAGAGAAGGAGGACAATCAAATGGCTTTGTTTGAAAGTTACGAAAGAAGAATCGACAAGATCAACGGTGTCCTCGCTCAGTACGGCATCGGTTCCGTGGAAGAATGCCGGAAGATCTGCCAGGACAAGGGCTTCGATCCCTATGAGATCGTCAAGGGCATCCAGCCCATCTGCTTTGAAAACGCCTGCTGGGCTTACTGCGTGGGCGCTGCCCTCGCCATCAAGTCCGGCGTGAAGACCGCCGCCGACGCCGCCAGGATGATCGGGGTGGGTCTGCAGTCCTTTTGCATCGACGGCTCCGTGGCCGAAGACCGCAAGGTGGGCCTGGGCCACGGCAATCTGGGCGCGCGCCTTCTAAGCGACGAGACCAAGTGCTTTGCCTTCCTGGCCGGCCACGAGTCCTTCGCCGCCGCCGAGGGTGCCATCGGCATCGTGAAAAACGCCAACAAGGCCCGCAAGGAGCCTCTGCGCGTCATCCTCAACGGTCTGGGCAAGGATGCCGCTCAGATCATTTCCCGTATCAACGGCTTCACCTATGTGCAGACCCAGTTCGACTATTACACCAGCGAGCTGAAGATCGTCCGGGAGATCCGCTATTCCGAAGGCGAGCGCGCCAACGTGCGCTGCTATGGTGCTGACGACGTCCGCGAGGGCGTGGCCATCATGCACCACGAAGGCGTGGATGTGTCCATCACCGGCAACTCCACCAACCCCACCCGCTTCCAGCATCCTGTGGCCGGCACTTACAAAAAAGAGTGCATGGAGCAGGGCAAGAAGTATTTCTCCGTGGCTTCCGGCGGCGGCACGGGCCGCACGCTGCACCCTGATAACATGGCTGCCGGTCCCGCTTCCTATGGTATGACCGACACCATGGGCCGGATGCACTCCGACGCTCAGTTTGCAGGCTCATCTTCCGTCCCCGCGCACGTGGAGATGATGGGCTTCCTGGGCATGGGAAACAATCCCATGGTGGGTGCTACCGTTGCGGTGGCCGTCGCCGTGGAAGAGGCTGTCAAAGGATAAATAACAGATACAGGGCTTCCGCTGCTGCGGGAGCCCTGTTGTTTACCTGAAAGAAGGTTTGTCAATGAAAAAGAAACCATACGGGTACCTGATCCTTCTTTTGCCGGCGCTTCTTTCCGCCCTTGCGCAGACGGCTTATGCCGCTGCGGACTGTGCCGTCTGCACAGGGGACAGCAGTAACATTGCCTTGTGGGCGGCGCTGCTGGTGCTTGCCGGATGCGGCGGCGTGATCTTTTTCGTCTGGAGCAAAAATCGCAAAAAAAACCACAAATGACCGATTTTCCTCCCGGTTCGGCAGACGGTCGGCCATAGCATGGATTCCGATATGACGGTAATATATTTGAAATATCGTTATATTAAATAAAAATAGCGCGGCGAGCCCGCTCCCGTTGCTTTTGGCGGAGAAAAATGGTACAATCCAATATATACCAAAAAGGCAGGTGGACGGTTGCTGTGCTGCAGAGAACCTTGAAAAAATGGAAAAAGTTTTGGAAGTGCGGCATTGTGAAGCCGGAAGTCCAGCAGGAGATCGACCGAGAGAATATGCGTTTTGGCCTGTTGGTGGCAATGATCAGCGGTTTTTTTGAGATTTTAATACTGATCCGTTATGGAATTTTCGGAAACCGGGATTCGGGCTGGTATTGGCAAAGACTGTATTCCTATCTCGTTTTTTTCTTCTCCAGCACGGGAATGTCAGTTTTTGCCTCCCTGGCTTTGAGAGGGAAAGTGAAGAGCCATCGGCGGATCGCCTTTGTAGGAATGGCCTACTGCTTGATCGCCTTGGGATGGAGTATGTTCATCTCCGGTGTAGATTACAGCCGTGACGGCCAGATCCTTGTTTTTTGCACCGTTGTACTGGGCTGCGCGGGATTTTCTTTCTGGCGGCCGTCGCGTTCCATTTTCCTCTATCTCATCACCGGCGTCTCTTTTTACGCGGTTTTATATCGCATTGACGGGGCGTACAGAGTCAATGTGTATAATTACCTGATTTTTTTCATTGTCTGCTTTTTGGTCAACGCCTCCCGCTATCACATGAAGGTGGACAGCACCACGGCACAGATGAAACTGGAAAAAATGGGACGCCGGTTCCGGAAGCTGTCGCTGTACGATGAGCTGACCGGGGTTTTGAACCGGCGCAGCCTGTTTTTGCTCCAGGAGGAATGTATGCGGCAGCCGCTGTTTCTCATGATGATGGACTTGGATGATTTCAAGAAGGTCAACGACATGTACGGACACAGCGTCGGCGACGAAGTGCTGCGACAGTTTGCCTCTATCCTGCGGCATTATTTTACCGCCGAAGCCGTGTATCGCTACGGCGGCGAGGAATTTGTGGTGGCGCTGTGCAGCCCGGAGCTCCCGGCGGTTTTGGAGAAGTTTGAAAAGGCCAGAGCTGACGCCGCGCAGATCGCTATGGAGAAACAGTCTCTTCCTATCACCTTCAGCGGCGGCTACGCGCTGGCAGAGATGAAAGACCGGGAGACCTTTGAACAACTCCTCAAGGCGGCTGATATGGCGCTCTACAAGGCCAAGCATCGAGGAAAAAACCAGATCATGGCCGCAGAGGAAGAAGACTTCCTGCCTGTCTCCTTGTGCTGCGACGTAAATGTGGAGGGGCAGACCGCGCTGGCGGGATGCTTTTTGGACGAAGAATCCTGACGGATGCAAAAAGAGTGAAAACCGTGTCACACAAAGGTAAAAGCCTTGTGCGGCACGGTTTTTTAGCGTTTTTTAAATGAATGACGTCAGAGAAGCAACTCGTAGACGCCCGCTGTATCCAGGGATTCCCGCTGCATAAGCGATTCCAGCACGTCCCGCGCTTCCGGCGGCGCGCACCAGGCCATGCCACAGTCGGAGGTGATGCTGCGCGGCACCGGGATCAGCCGCCCCGGCAGCCCGTCCTGCTTACACTGCTTTTCCATGGCCATGGCGCCGGCGGTGGTGTGAAAGGTGATGAGAAGCTTCGGCTCTTTTTCTCTCATGTGGCGGCGATCTCCCTTAAAGCCCGGATAGCCTCGTCGATTTCGGCGGCGGTGTTAAACCAGTTGAAGCTAAAGCGCACCGCCCCTTGTTCCTCCGTGCCCAGCGCCCTGTGCAGCCGGGGAGCGCAGTGAGCGCCGGGACGGGTGGCAATGCCGTAGTCGCAGGACAACCGGTCGCTGAGCAGGGAAGAGTCCCAGTCTGCCAGATTCAAAGAGACGATGGGCCCCCGGTCAAAGGTGGAAAAATCACCGTAGACAGTGACGCCGGGAATATCCTTGATGCCCTTGTAAAACCGGCGGGTCAACAGTGATTCATGCGCCCGGATCTGGTCCATGGAGACGGAGTCGATATAGGAAAGAGCGGCGTAGAGCCCGGCAATACCGTGGCCGTTGAGCGTACCCGCTTCCAACCGGGTGGGATACTGGGGCGGTTGGGTGGTCAGATAGGTCTGCACACCGGTGCCGCCCACCTTCCAAGGGCGTACCTCGACCCCTTCACCCACGCAAAGCCCGCCGGTCCCCTGGGGGCCCATGAGGCTTTTGTGCCCCGTGAAGCACAGCAGATCAATGCCCCAGCACTCCATGTCGATGGGGAAGACGCCCGCGGTCTGGGAGGCATCCACGATGAAGAGAAGCCCGTGGGCTTTGGCAATGGCGCCGATGCGCGGCAGATCCAGCTTATTGCCGGTGAGGTTGGAGGCGTGGGTGCAGACGATGGCCTTTGTCCGGGGCGTGATGAGCGCTTCAAAATCATCATACAGGACGAGACCCTGCCGGTCTGCCGGAACAAAGCTGACGGACACCCCCTGCTCCATCAGACGGTACAGCGGACGCAGCACCGAGTTGTGTTCGCAGTCGGTGGAGATCACATGGTCACCGGGATCCAGCGTGCCGCTAAGCGCCATATTCAGCGCCTCGGTGGAGTTGGCCGTGAACACCACATGGTCGCTTCGGCATTGGAAAAGGGAAGCCAGAGACTCACGGGTTCTGTAAATAATGCGGGAAGCCGCCAGCGACTCGTCATGACCGCTGCGGCCGCTGTTGCCCATGGTCTGCATCGCTTCCACCACTGCGCTGATGACGGCTTCCGGCTTTTTCAGCGTGGTGGCGGCATTGTCCAGATAGATCACGGCTTGACCACCCGCTCTGCGCCGGAGAGTTTTTCCACAATGGTATACATATTGGTCACCTCGCCCACAGCCAGACGCTCCGTCAAACCGTAGAAGTTGAGGCAGGTGCCGCAGGTGAGGATCTCCACGCCCCGATCGGCCATGGCTTTGAGATCTTCCAGAGAATCGGAACCTTCCACCGTCAGATGGGCGCCGCCGTTATAGAACAAAATGGTGTGGGGCAGCTGCTCCAGCTGAGACAGGGCGTACAAAAACCCTTTCATCAGCGTGGCGCCCAGCGCGTCGTCGCCCCGGCCCATACAGGCTGTATCCACCGCCACCACCCAGTTGCTGCAGCCGGGGGCAGAGCAGGACAGGGGCACGTCTCCTGCCGTCACCGGTCCGCTGACCGTCAGAAACACGGCAAAGTCATCCACCGCTTTCTTTTCCACCCGTATGGACACCTGCTTCTGCTGGGCCAGACGCTGCAGGTTCTGCACCGCGATATCGTTATCCACATGGATTTCCAGTGTGCCGGAAGTCATGCCCCCAAGAGCCTGGCTGGCCTTGACAACGGGGATGGGGCACTGTTCGCCTCTTGCGTTGATGAGCATATTCATTTCGATACCCCTTTTCGTAATTCTTTTGTGAGAATATTGTAACGGATGGAGCTGTATTTTGCAATGCCCCGGACAAAAAAATCCCCCGTGAAAGCGGCGGAAAAGCCGTTTTCGCGGGGGAAAAGGTCACGTTGCTTTGGGGAAGGAGACGGATACCTTGAACAGATCGCCATCAATGTCGATGGAAAAAGAACCCTTTTGCAGTTCCGTGAGACTCTTGGCAATGGAAAGTCCCAGACCGCTGCCCTCGGTGTTGCGGGAGGAATCCCCCCGGACGAACCGCTCCATCAGCTCATCACTGGAGATGTTCAGGGCGCAGCGGGAGATGTTTTTCATGGCTACCACCGCGCGGCCGTCTTTCACCATGGTGGAGAGATAGACGCGGGTGCCCTCCAGAGCGTATTTGCAGATGTTGTTGAACAGGTTGTCGAAAACACGCCAGAGCAGCTTGCCGTCCGCCGAAATGTGGGGCGACTGTTCCGACAGCTCCCATACCATCTCCAGACGGCTTTGCGCCAGCCGTGATTCATATTCCCCGGCGGCCTGGGTCAGCAGCACATTGAGGTCGGTGTCCTCTAAACTCACGGGCAGATTTCCCGTGGAGGCCTTGGACGCCTCTATCAGGTCTTCGATCAGCTTCTTCAGCCGGGCCGACTGGCGGTCCAGCACGTCCAGGTACTCCCGGGCGCTGTCGGAGGCTATGGGCTCCTTTTTCAGCAGATCCACATAGTTGATGATGGAAGTCAGAGGCGTCTTGATATCATGAGAAACGTTGGTGATAAGCTCCGTTTTCAGATGCTCGGACTTCATCTTCTCCTGTATGGCCCGCTGCATACCGTCGGTAATACTGTTGAGGTTTTTGCCGTGGGCCTTTAGCTCCCCGTACATATAGCGAGTGTCCACGGTACAGTCCATGTTGCCCTCCGCCAGCTCCTTTCCGGCTGTTTGCAGCAGGCGCATTTGGTAGACGATAAAGCATAGGGCTCCCAGCACCAGCAGCTTGAGGCAGACCCACCAGCCGCCGCTGCTGCTGTCAATGGCGATAAGCTCCAACAAAGACAGCCCCATAAAGACAAGAGCCGTTTTCCAGTACAGAGGCATATGGGTGAAAAAGCGGCCGATGATCCGTACCAGGCGGCGGCAAAGCCGCAAAAGAAAGCGCAGCACAGAATAGATCACGGTATTTTTCCACAAGGTACCGGCTTTACAGCGAGTGGCGAAGGTTAGACACAGGGAAAGGAACAGGCACAGCAGGCCGCCTGCCGCAAGACCGCCGAAGACCACGGTCTCCTGCGTGCCGGAGGTTTCGGTCACAGGCAGCACACAAAGGGCGCCCAGCCCTGTGATAATGACCAGATACAGATCAAAGGGGATCACATCCACCCAGTTGCTGTGGATACCCTCCGCGCCCTCCTTGTGTCCCGCGGCACACAGCAGAAAGCCGAAGCAGGCCATGACGCCCAGCAGCGTCACCACGCTGATGGCAATGAGGGCATTGCGCCAGGCGATCAGCTTATCCACCCACTGCATGGTGTGATAATACGCATCCGCGTCGGTCAGCTGGCTGCGCACATAGCCGGTGATCTCCACGTTTTCCGCATCGCCGCGGATATAGCGGACATAGACGCTGTAACCCTCCCCCGAGGTGTTCAGATACTCCGTATTCAGCACCTCGTAATTGCTGTGGAGCGTAGTCACATATTCGTCCCGGGCCAGCTGGGAGGCAAAGGTCTGCGTCTCCTGCACCAGATGAGAGTTCATCAAAACGGAAAAACGCCGTGAGAGGGAATACTGATACTCGTCGGTGGTATAGTTGCTCAAAAACACACTGCCGTCATCTTTAACAGCGGTAAAAGAAAAGTTGGAATTCTTTTCGGAAAAAGCAGACGCGTAGTTCTGGGCGGAAGACAGGTCCTGCGCCACCGCCTTGCAATATTCCGAGGCCTTATCCAGCTGCGTATTGGTCAGCCGGCTCATTACCTGGTCCCGCAGACCGGCGCCGCCATCCAGATAGGCATTGGTGGTGGCCAAAAAGTAAATGCCCGCACTGCTCAGAAGGCACACGGACGCCATTATAAAAAAGAGAAATACGGCGCATATTTTGGCACCCAGCCTGGGCAGCAGTCGTTTCATGTTTTGTTAGCCTCCATTTTATAGCCCTTGCCCCACACCACCTTCAGATAGCGAGGCTCGGCAGGATCGATCTCGATTTTTTCGCGGATATGGCGGATATGCACCGCCACCGCGTTGTCCGCACCCAGCGGGTCCTCGCCCCACACCTTGCGGTAGATCTCCTTGGGGGAATAGACGGTGCCGGCATTTTGCATCAGAAGACGCAGAATGTCATACTCCCGGGGCGTCAGCGAGGCGCTTTCCCCGTCCACGGTCACGGTCTTGGCGTTGTCGTCCAGGGCAATGCCGCCCAGTTGCACCACCGTGGGCTTCACCGAGCCGCTGCCCAGCTGCATATACCGACGCAGTTGGGACTTCACCCGGGCGATCAGCTCCACGGGGTTGAAGGGCTTGGTCACATAATCGTCCGCCCCCACCGTCAACCCCAGCACCTTGTCGGTGTCCTCTGACTTGGCCGTCAGCAAAATGACAGGCAGATTGGTGGTTTCCCGCAGGCGGGTCATGGCTGTGATGCCATCCATCCCGGGCATCATCAGATCCATCAGCACCAGATGAATCTCCTCACGCTCCACAATGGACAGCGCCTCCGCGCCGTTATAGGCTTCAAACACCTGATACCCTTGCGCCGTCAGATATATATTCAACGCCGAAACAATATCCTTTTCGTCGTCACAGATGAGAATATGGTACATAAAACATCGCCTCCTTCTTCTTATCATAACGGAAAACGGCCTTTCGCACAACCAACAGTTTTAAGAAAAAGGCGCTGCCATCGATCCTTCTGCCATACAGCATACGGCAAATTTTTTTAAGAAACAATTTGACAGAGGATTAAGTTTTTCTTAAGAGCAAAAAGCCTCCGGCAGCCCTATGGCTGCCGGAGGCAAACGATCACAATAGAAAGGAAGCGGAGATACCCCTCAGGCGTGCAGAAAATCCACCACAAACTGCGTGCCGCCGGCACTGCCGTTTTCCACGCGGATCCGCCAGCCGTGGCGCTCGATAATCTCTTTGGTCAGTGCCAAACCGATGCCCGTGTTGCCGGTTTTACCGATGTAAAACCGGTCAAAGATCCGGGCCGCCTCTTCCTTGTCAATAGAAGAGCCGTCGTTCCAGATGGACAGCTTCCGGCCGTCAAAAAGGATCACGATCCGATGGGAAGCATATTTGACGGCGTTGGACAGCAGATTGATGACCGCCGTATCAAGCTGCGCGGCATCTGCCGGCAGGCAGCTCCCGGCCATATCCGTTTCAATCCGGAGACCCTTTTTTAAAATTACCGATTCCAGCGTGATGAGGCAGTTGTTCACAGAATCGGCCACGCACACGCTTTCGATCTTCAGCTGGACCTGGCCGCTTTCAATGCGGGACAGACACAAGATCTCGTCCACCAAAGACGCCATTTTGTCCGTCTCGCTCATGATGACGCTGATGGCCTGCTTTTCGTCCGGTATGATGCCGTCGTACAGTCCCTCGGCGTATCCCTGAATGGACATCAGTGGTGTTTTCAGTTCATGGGAGGCGTTTTCAAAAAACTTCTTCTGCCGCTCCTGCCCCCGCTCAATGCTCACGCCGATGCGGATGCCCGCCACGCAGGCAATGGTGCCGCAGAGCGCCATGATGATCAGAAGCGACAGATCCACCCGATGCACCATGGCCGTTTCGGTGGTGACATCCACATAGAACAGCCAGATCCCCTGGGTACCGTCCACCACCACATGATCCTGGGCCTGGGCCACATAATATTCCCGCTGGTTCAGCGAGACATAGGAAACATCCCCGTCCACGTCTGGATTTTCCCGGCACCACTGAGCCAGATCCCGCTCCTTGGCGCTGAAATTGCCCGTGGGGCGGTAGTCCTCATTGACCCATAGCCAGTAGGCGATGGTGGAGGAGTCGGCAAACCCGTTTTCCGCCAGATAACTGTAATCACTAGCTTCCAGCAGGCTTTCGTTTTCGCTGATGGCCATGTAGATGGCGTCGGTGGCGGTGGTTTCGATATAATTGGTGATAATGAGGTGAAACGTGACCAGAATGGCCGCAAAGGCCAGAAGCATGGTCAGGCACAGCAGCGTGACCAGCGTCAGCGTGGTGTGCTTCATGACGGCTGCTCCAGACGGTAGCCATACCCCCACACCGCGTTGATAGATGCCGTGCTGCCCGCGATCTTCATCTTTTTGCGAATACGGCGGATGGTTTCATCCGTGACCCTGGTCTCCACCTCCGCGCTGATGCCCCAGATCTCCTTGAGAAGTTCGTCCCGGGGAATGGCACGGTTGAAATTTTTCATCATATACCGCAGCAGGGCCACTTCGGTGATGGTAAGGCCCATGTTTTTGCCACCGCATAAAACGGCGTGCTCATTGCCGGAGTAGGAGATGTCACCGAAGGTGACTGTTTCCTCCGTGTCGGCATGTTCCATCTCCATGCGGCGCATCAGCGCCTTGATCCGCATGACCAGAATGGAGGGACGGAACGGCTTGATGATATAATCGTCCCCGCCCAGCGTGAGACCCATTACATAGTCCACTTCGCTCTCCTTGGCGGTGAGAATGATGATGGGAACGGTGGAAATGGCCCGGATCTGTTTGCAGATCTCCAATCCGTCGGTGCCTGGCATCATAATGTCCAGCACCACAAAATCGCAGCTTTTGTGCTGAAAGGCACGAAACAAAGAATCGCCGTCGGGAAAAACGCACACGTCAAAGCCGGCCTGCTCCAAATAGGTTTTCAAAAGGTTGCGAATATTTTCCTCGTCATCCGCCGCATAGATCAGTTTGTTCATTTCCCTCACCTCACAAAACCTGTTGCTCCCGGCCGATGCAAAAGCGGTAAAACAGTTTTATAGGCCCAACTTTTTCTTATTGCCGAGATACAGCTGATACTTCGCATCCCAGTCCGCATAAGCCATATCGCCTCGGTGATCCGGGAGTTTTGTGTTGCTGTGGAGATACGCGCCCAGATAGGTGGTCACTTTCAGCGCACCGACAAGGTTCACATGATCCCCCTTGTCATAGGTGTCCTTGGACCAGTCCATCCCCACCTCGCTTTGCAGCAGGTTCAGATCCACATAGGCAAGTCCGTTTTCGGAAGCGTATGCTGCCAGCCCGTTGTGCTTGGCGTAGCTCCAGTCACGGGGGGCCGGGACGGAGTACAGAATCAGCTCAATGCCGTTGTTACGGCACAATTCCACAATCTTGTCAAGATACGTCCGCTGGGGCTCCGCGATTTGCGTGACCGTGTCGGTGGCGGTGACGTAATTGCCACCGGTATAGGGCGTTACCTGCCCGGAGGTGTGAAAGCCTTTCCAGGCATTTTTCTTGGCCGCGGCATGCTTATCGTCCAGCTGAGTCAATAAAAAATTCTGCCACTCGTTGTGATATCGATACAAAGAGATCACATTTCCAAACAGGTGGTCGCAGGCGTTCTGTGCGATCCGGATATTGTTTTGATTGGTAAAAGCCAGATTGGCCTCCAGCAAAACCACTTTAGGCGCCTGACTTTCCAAAGTGGTCTCAAATCCGTAATACGCATTTTGCATACGCTGCGCAAACACACCACAGTTATATCCCACATAGCCGTACTGATTCCACAGCTCCATAGGCGTGAAACTGGTGCAGCACTCGCTGTCGCCCAGCACCAAATAATCCAGCGATCCCGCATCCTCGTCGTCGATGGAGGCAGAGGTGCTCTTCGGCCTGAAAACGACGGACAGTCCCGTTAAGATCAGGACCAATACCACCACAAACGCGGTTACACGAAAAAAGATGTGCTTTTGAGTCTTCAATGCATTACCTCCTAAAAGCTGGCGTACAGCGGGTCAACGGGCGCATAGCTGCCGCCGTAGGCCCCAAAAATAAACACCAGCAAAACGGCGGCATAGTAAAAGCTCCACCGCAGGGCCAGGGGCCAGGAACCAACCTGCTGCCGGATGTGGATACCTTTTTCATGTACGATCCCCACCGCCAAAACAACGAGATAACCAACAGCCACCACCAAAAAATCTTTGACGGACAGATTCAAATTCAGCAGTGACCCGTTGCTCAAAGCGGACAGATCAAAGGCGGTAAAAATGGATTTGATCATGGCAAAGCCGGCAGCCAGAGAAGCGGCCTTGAAAAAGAGCTCGCCGGTGACGATGATGCAGAACATTTTCACCGTCTGAATGGCACGCCAGCCGATGCTCTTCCGGCTTACATGCAGCAGATCGGTGCTCTTGCCAATGAGAGGCTCCAGCAGGTTGCCTGTCAGGATCAGCACAAAGTAGTAAAGACCGAAAAAGATGTAGTTCCAGCCAGTACCGTGCCAGATGCCATTGCTCAGCCAAACAGCCAGCAGCGGCACGATGGTCTGGATCACCGGCCCCACATGGCGGCCGAATTTCAGGCGGGCCTTTTTGCCCATGCTCTTGATCCACTTGGTCAAAGACAGCGGATAGAAAATGTAATCCTTGAACCAGGCGCCCAGCGTAATATGCCACCGCCGCCAAAATTCCGAGGCGGTACGGGAGAAGAAGGGCTGGCGGAAATTTTCCGGCAGACGCACACCGAACATTTCCGCCGTACCGATGGTCATGTCGATACAGCCGGAGAAATCCGCATACAGCTGCAGGGTATAACAGATGGCGCCCAGCAAAACCGTGATGCCGCCGTACTGCGTGTACTTGGAGAAGACCAGCTCGACCAGGGGACTGAGCCGATCCGCCAGCACCACCTTCTTGAAAAGACCCCAGACGATGCGCTGGGAACCAAATGTAATGTTGTGATAGGTTAGACGTTCACCGGCATACAGCGCCTCCGCCGTTTCGGAATAGCGGCAGATGGGACCTTCCATAATGGAGGGAAAAAACGCCATATACAGCGCCAGACGCCACAGATTCCTGTCGGCGGGGGTCTTCTTTTTGTATACATCCACGATGTAGGACACCGCCTGCATGGTGAAAAAGGAGATGCCGATGGGCACCGACAGCTTCAACGTGGGGAAGGTGAAGGACAGAGACATCTTGGAGAGCAAAATGTTCAGATTGCCGCTGACAAAGTTGAAATACTTCAAAAGCAGCAGCACACCGATCTGCGCCGCCACACCCAGCCACAGGATGCCCCTCTTTTTCCGGGCGGTCAGCTCCTTTTGGGTGTGAAAATCCTCCGCGCCCCGGAAATCTTCCAGGTCCCGGTCGCAGGTGTTCAGCCACAGTCCGATGTAATGCATACAGCCTGTGGAAAACAGCAGATAGATGATGAGCTTCCGGCTCAGCAGGAAAAAAAACACATAGCTGGCCGCCAGCAGCAGTTTCCAGCGGTGCTTTTGGGGCAGCAGCTGGTAGAGCAGCATGACAACCGGCAGAAATACCAGCAGATACAAAAGGGAATTATACTGCATCGCGCCTTACTTGTCCGCTTCCTGCAGCCGCTGGACCATTTCCCACATAGCGGCGGCGGAGTTGAAGTTGGCGGGAATCAAATCAGTGGGAGTGATCTCAATGCCAAAGGCATCTTCCAGCTCAGAGACCAGCGTCAAAAGCGAAAGAGAGTCCAAAAGGCCGTTGTCAATCAGCTTGTCCTCTGCCATGTAGTCATTGTCAGGATTGATATCCTCCAGAATTTCCAGTAATTGATCCATCATAAATCACTCTTTCTTTCTTAATTTGGAAACTTACAAAGAACTGTTCAAACGGTCGGTGGGCAGGGCTTCCCGCACCAGACGCAGTCCCTTTTCCCTGGAAAAGAGCGCCACCTGGGGCAGATCACGGCTGAGAAACAAGCCAATGCTCTCCGTAGGCGAGTAGGCCCCGGCTTTTCCGAAGACCAGCACGTCTCCTACACGCAGATCCGTAAACGAACAGGACTTGAGCAAAACATCATTGGACGTGCACAGCGAGCCGCACACCGTCCAGGGTTCACCTTCCCCCTGGGGGGCATTCCATTGCAAAAGAGGCGGCTTTTTCATGGCCATCATCTGCCCGAAGTAGTTGAGGTGATGGATGCCGCCGTCCACGATGCAGTAACGGCTGCCATGGTTCCGTTTGACGTCTGCCACGCGGGTGAAGTAAGTGCCGCAGGAGGCGGCCACCCGCCGGCCTGTTTCCAGCACGATCTTCCCGCCAAAGCGCATCTGCCGCAAAAGAGCGGCCAGCGCGTCCAAGGAAGACTGCTTTTCATCCTTTTCGCCTTCAAAATACGTCACGGGAAGACCTGTGCCGTATTCCAGCTTTTCGGCGGTGAAGCCGTAACGGGAGAAGAGCGTTTCCAGCAGCGCGTCCAGCTTTTCCAGTTCCTCCGCCCAGCGGGTCGGATTTTTCTTCTGGGTGCCGGAGAAATACTGGATGCCCTCAATGTGAGCAAAGGAATCGTCCCGATGGGCCACAATCTCCTCCAATACCTCCTGCTCCATGCCGAACTGATTGCCGGCGGTGAGGCGCAGCAGCACCCGCAGCGGGCATTGGTGAACGGTGGCGTAGGCGGAGAGCTGCTGCCACTGTGCAAGGGACTCCGCCGTGTAGGTGATGGCGCTGCCGCAGGTCTCCATCACCTCGTCCAGCTCCGCCGGCTTTTTATAAACGCCGGAGAGCACGATCTTTTCCGGCGGGATGCCCGTGCGCTGGCAGATGCGAAATTCGCCGGGGGAGCAGACTTCAAAATAATCCACCCAGGGAATCAGGCTGCCCACCACAAAGGCATTGGCTTTCATGGCGTAGCAAAGGCCGATCTCGGGCCCAAAAGCGGTTCGCAGAGCCGTGACCTGCGCCGCGGCTTCATCGGTGTCAAAGACATAAAACGGCGTCTGGAGGGTATCAATGGCCTGCCCCATAGCGGTCTTATCCATGATGGGCACCGTCCGTTTCCAGCAGCAGTTTCCGGTTGATCTTCCCGTTGGGCGTCAGCGGCAGCTCCGGCATTTGACGGAAAAGGGAGGGGATCATATACTCGGGCAGCACATCGTACAGGGACTTTTTCAGCTCTTTGGGATCCGCTGTGCCGCAGTAGAAAGCGATCAGGCGGTTTTTGGCGGTGTCAAACACGCAGCAGGCGCGATCCACCTGGGAGAAACTGTTGAGCACCGTCTCAATCTCTTCAAGCTCAATGCGGTGGCCCATATACTTGATCTGGAAATCCTTCCGGCCGCCAAAGTACAGTTCGCCGTTGGCACTGTAAAACGCCAGATCGCCGGTGCGGTAGATCAGCTCCAGATAACTCTTGTTCAGCGGATTCTGGACAAAGGCTTTGTGGGTCTGCTCGGGGTTGTTGAAATAGCCCATGGCCAGCGCCGTGCCGGATACGCACAGCTCGCCGGAAACGCCCGGCTCCGTCACCAGCTGGTCGTTGTCGTCCAGCAAAAAGACCGTTTCGTTGGGGAAGGGGCGGCCGATGGGCAGCTGCTCTTCCGGCGCAAAGGCCCGGTCCACCCGGTAGTAAGTGCAGTTGCAGGTGATCTCGGTGGGGCCGTACAGGTTGACAAAGGTGGCACGGGGCAGCGCGCTTTGCCACAGGTGCAGATACTTCACCGGCATCATCTCGCCGCTGAAAAGGATCTTGTTCACAGACGTCGGCACCTTGTAGGTCAGCCCCTTGAACTGCACGATGAGGCACAGGGCCGACACAGCCCAGATGAGCGTGGTCACATGATTGTCGCACAGGTAGTCCAGCAGCTGTGTCACCACGGAGAACATCTTCTTGGGGATCACCACCAGTGTGGCGCCCATCTTCAAAGCGGAGTAAATATCCTTCACGGACACGTCGAAATCAAAGGGGGCCTGGTTGCCGATCACATCCCGCTCCGTGATGCCGAAAAGCTCCGGGAAAACGGAGATGAAGTCGATGACGCTGCGGTGGCAAACCACCACGCCTTTGGGCACACCCGTGGAACCGGAGGTAAAGTTGCAGTACAGCGGGTCGATGTCCAGCGCCTGCGCCCGGATGGCCGCCAGCACCGCCTCATCCACCTCGGCTGCCGTCGCCGTCTGATAGTCCAGCACCACGCCGCTGTATGTCACCTCCGCCACTTTTTCCGGCTGGTCGGTGACAAGACAGACCGCAGACGTGATCTCCAGAATCTGATTGATCCGGTGCACCGGCTGCTCGGGGCTGATAAACACATAAAAACCGCCCGCGTAGACCACACCCAGAAGGGCGGAGAGCGCCTGAGACGATTTATTCATCAACACCGCCACCGGCTTGCGAATGCAGCCCACCGCGGACAGCGCGCTGCCAATCCGCTGCGACTGCTGCATCAGCTGGGCATAGGTATAGCGGGTCTCCGGGTCCAGTACCGCGGTCTTTTCCGGATGCATCTGGGCGGATTGTTCCAAATAAACAAGGACGTTTGTCATGAACAGGACCTCCTTAACGAATATTGAACGATAACGAACCATTTTATTATGCCTATTATAACAGAATGCGACGGGAAAAATCTCCATAATCTTGCGTTGAAATTGTCACAAAACTGTCACAAACAAAGAAAGAGAAGAAAAAGCGCCCAATGACAAGGGCTTGCGCCCTCAGACACCGGCAAACCACTGGCACAAAGCGCCCCGGTGAGCAAAAAACCCAAAAAGACTCTTTACAAAATCGAATATATGTTCTAAAATTAAAAGCGACGAAAGGGGTGGCATGACGATGGGGGCCAGAGAGGATACTTGCTGCTTCACCGGGCACAGGCCGGAGAAGCTTCCCTGGGGAGACCAGGAAGATGATCCGCGCTGCATAAAACTCAAAACGCGGCTGCGCGACGCGGTGGAAAGCGCCTATGAAACGGGGATGCGGCACTTTATCTGCGGGATGGCACGGGGCTGCGACCTATACTTCTGCGAAGAGGTGCTGCATCTGCGGGAAAAACACGGCGACATCCTGCTGGAGGCGGCCATCCCCTGCCTGTCCCAGGCGGATGCCTGGTCCGCCCCGGAAAGGGAGCGCTACCGGCGCCTGGTGGCGCTTTGCGACGTGGAAACGGTGGTGCAGCAACAGTACACCCCGTCTTGTATGCAGCGACGCAACCGCTATATGGTGGATCACGCCTCACTCCTAATCGCGGTGCATGACGGCCTGCCCGGCGGTACCATGCAGACCATCCTCTATGGTATGAAGCGGGGACTGGCCATTGTGGACATCCCGCCGGTGCTGGTGGAGCGAAGGCCGCCGACCGCACCTTGAGGTCGTGATACTGGAAACTATATAATGGTACTGTATTAGCCAAAAAATGTCAAGGGATATACATATTCTCCTTTAACGGTGCGGTGGAAACAGGGTCTCCCGAAGCGCCGCACCAAAGAAAAACGGAAAAGACCGGCAAGACATACTGTCTTGCCGGTCTTTTTGTATGGGAGGTGGATCACTGAATGCCAGTCACGGTATAGCCAGCATCTTCCACGGCATGGCGCAGTGTTTCGTCGCTGACGGCGGCACTGAGTTCCACATGGGCGGATTTCTGTTCCAGGTCTACCTTGGCACTGACGCCGGGCAGGGCGTTGAGGGCGCCCTCCACACGGCCGGAGCAGTGGGCACACATCATGCCCTCGATCTTCATGGTCTTGACAGTCACAGCAGGTACTTCCTTTCCGGCAGTCTCCCGCGCCGCCGCGGGTTTCCACCGCCTCAGACGCAGGGCATTCAAAACAACACAGACGGAGCTGAAGCTCATGGCCGCCGCGGCGATCATGGGATTGAGCTTCAGACCCAGCAGGGGATAGAGAACACCGGCGGCGATGGGAATGCCGATGGTGTTGTAGAAAAAGGCCCAGAACAGATTTTCACGGATGTTCCGGATCACCGCCCGGGACAGCTGCACGGCGGAGACGATGTCCCGCAGGCTGCTTTTCATCAGCACGATGTCCGCCGCCTCGATGGCGATGTCGGTGCCGGCGCCGATGGCCAGGCCCACGTCCGCCCGCACCAGCGCGGGGGCGTCGTTGATGCCGTCGCCCACCATGGCAACCAGCCGACCTTCCTGCTGAAGGCGGGCGATGTTGGCCTCCTTGTCCTGGGGCAGCACCTCCGCCATCACATGGGTGATCCCCACCTGACTGGCGATGGCCTCGGCGGTGCGCCGGTTGTCGCCGGTGAGGAGAATCACGTCGCAACCCTGCTGCCGCAGGGCCAGAATGGCTTCGGCGCTGCCAGGCTTCACCACATCCCCCACGGCGATGACACCCAGAAGACGGCCTTCTTCGGCGAAGTACAGGGGCGTCTTGCCGCCCAGAGCCAGGGCGTCCGCCTGCTCCCGCAGGGAGTCCAGGGCGATACCGTGCCCGGCCATGAAATCGGCGTTGCCGCCGAAGAGCAGATCGCCGTCGATGCGGGCCTGTACGCCGCCGGGGATGGCTTCAAATCCCTGCGCGGGACAAAGAGGGATATTGCGCCGCTGCGCCTCGGACACGATGGCAAGGGACAGCGGATGCTCAGAGGGCTGCTCGATGGAGGCCGCGAGGCACAATAGCTCCTCGGTCGTCACGTTGGCGGCGCAGGTGAGGTCGGTGACGGTGGGACGGCCCTCTGTCACCGTGCCGGTCTTGTCCAGCACCACTGTGCGAATGCTCTGCATCCGCTCCAGACTTTCGGCGGATTTGATGAGGATACCGTGCTCCGCCGCCTTGCCGGTGCCCACCATAATGGCTACCGGGGTGGCAAGACCCAGCGCACAGGGGCAGGAGATCACCAGCACCGCGATGCCGATGGAAAGGGAGAAGCTGACGCTCATATGTCCGGCGAAATACCACAGCAGAGAAGAAACGAGGGCGGTGGAGATCACCACCGGCACAAAGATGCCGCTGATCTTGTCGGCCAGACGGGAGATAGGGGCTTTGGAGGAAGCGGCCTCCCCCATCAGCCGGACGATCTGGGAGAGGGTGGTGTCCGCGCCCACCCGGGTGGCCCGCAGCTCCAGATAGCCGGAACGGCTCACGGTGGCGGAGGTCACGGCGTCGCCGGGCGCTTTTTCCACCGGCAGGCTCTCGCCGGTGATGGCCGACTCGTCCACGGTGCCGTGTCCTTCGGTGACTTCGCCGTCCACGGGAATGCGGCCACCCTGCCGGACAATGACGGTGTCGCCTACGGACACCTGCTCCACAGGGACGGTAAGCTCCTGACCGTCGCGCCGCACCACGGCGGACTCCGGCGCCAGAGCCAGAAGCGAGGTGATGACGTCCGTGGTCTTGCCCTTGGAGAGCTCCTCCAGATATTTTCCCACCGTCACCAACGTCAAGATCATGCCGGCGGATTCAAAATACAGCTCCGCCATGCCCGTGCGGCCGGGAACCATCAATCCAGCCGTTTCGATCAGGCTGTAAACGATGCCCGCCGCCGCGCCCAGCGCCACAAGAGAGTCCATGTTAGGACTGCCCCGGAACAGGCGGGAAAAGCCCACCGTGAAATAGGCACGGTTGAGGGCCACGATGGGAATCAGCAGGGCCAACTGCAAAAGCGCGTGGAGCAGATGGTTCCGCATGAGGAAGGACGGCAGCGGCAGCCCCATGTGGCCCATGCCTAGATAGAAAAGAGGAATGAGAAAAATCACCGACCAAAGGAGGCGGCGCTGCATCTTTTCCAATGCTTTTTTCGCTCCCTCCGCCTGCTTGCCGCGGGTGGTTTCGGACTCCGGCGCCGCGCCGTAACCCTCCTGCACCACGGCGTCGATGATCTGCTGGGGCGAAAGCCGCGTTTCGTCGAAGTCCGCCACCATGCTGCCCGTCATCAGATTGACCGCCGCCGTGTTCATGCCCGGCAGACGGCTCACGGCCTTTTCCACATGGGCGGAGCAGGCTGCACAGGTCATGCCTGTGACCGAAAATGTTTGTTTCAAGGAAAATCACCTGACCTTTATCTGAAACGTTCGAAAAGGTGTCTAACACTTTTCGAGACCTCCACGCCGCACCGCAAAGCGGCACAGCGTTCCCGGTTCGCTCCCAGGGAGCGAAGGTGGGGGTATTTTTCCGACGCACATGTTAAGTGAGGCTCAAAATCTTTGATTTTGTCAGCCAAACTTATGCAGAGCTTGTCGGAAAATGATTTGAGCATCTTTGCGCCTTTCGGCGCAAATGCTGAAGGCTGCTACTTCATCATCTTTTGCAGCACGCACACCAGCTCGTCGATGACTTCATCGTCGCCCTGGCGGATTCCGTCTGCCACACAGGTGCGGATGTGGCTGGCGAGCAATTCCTTGCTGAAGCTGTTCAGCGCCGCGCTCACCGCAGACACCTGCACCAGAATATCCGGACAATAGGCGTCCTTTTGCAGCATGTCCTGCAAACCACGCACCTGCCCTTCAATGCGGCTGAGCCGGTTGGAAAGACACTTCAGCTCCTCCGGTGAGCGCAGCTTTGTTTTATGACATTCGCAGTGTTCCATGTGTATACCTCCTGGGGGTATCTTATTTTGTAGCCTTATGATATACTCCTTGGGGGTATTCGTCAAGTGATTTTTTTGAAAAATTTCCGAAAAAATGATCAGCGCTTGTCGCCGGGCCTGAAGATCATGGCGGCCAGAAAACCGAAGAGGACGGCCGCGCCGATGCCGCCGGCGGTGGCGGTGAGGCCGCCGGTGATGACGCCCAGCCAGCCCTTTTCCGCCACGGCCTTGGCAACGCCCTTGGCCAGGCTGTAACCGAAGCCGGTGAGGGGCACGGTAGCGCCGGCGCCGCCCCAGTCCACCACATACTGATAGACGCCCACGGCTTGCAGCACAACGCCCGCCACCACATAACCGGTGAGAATGCGGGCGGGGGTCAGCTGGGTCTTGTCAATGAGGAGTTGACCGATGGCGCAGAGGATGCCGCCGCAGAGGAATGCGTTCAGGTAGTCCATTTAAAGAGCCTCCTTCGTGTTGGAAAGTACCACGGCGTGACAGACGGAGGGAATGCTCTCCTTTTGAAAGGAAGAGGTAGGGGAGAGTAAAGCGCCTGTGGGCGCCAGAGCGATGCGGTTCCAGCGGCCCTCCCGCATACCGCGGAGCAAAAACCCGTTGAGAACGGCGGCGGAGCAGCCGCAGCCGGAGCCGCCTGCGTGCATATCCTGCTTTTGCAGGTCGTAGAGCATGAGTCCGCAGTCGCGGTAATTTTTGCTCATGTCCACGCCGTCGCGGCAGAAGAAATCCGTGACGATCTCGTGACCCAGCTTGCCAAGATCCCCGGTGCAGATGAGGTCATAGTCGGCGGGAGCGGTGTGGGTCTCGCGGAAGAGGGCGGAGAGGGTGTCGTAGGCTGCGGGGGCCATGGCGGCACCCATGTTGTTCACATCCGTGATGCCCTTGTCCACGATCTTGCCCGTGACCACATGGGTCACAAAGGGGCCTTTGCCCTCCGTGGAGAGAATGCAGCAGCCGGCGGCGGTGGCAGTCCACTGGGCGGTGGGGGAGCGCTGGTTGCCGTAGGGCATAGGCATACGGTACTGCCGCTCGGCGGTGCAGTAGTGGGAGGAGGTCAGCGCCGCCGCCAGACGCCCGAAGCCGCCGGAGAGCAGCAGCGCCGCCATGGACAAACTCTCGCCCATGGTGGAGCAAGCGCCGTAGACGCCGTAGAAGGGGATGCCGAAGTCCCGCAGGCCGAAGGACGTGCCGATGCACTGATTGAGAAGGTCACCGGCAAAGATGCAGTCGATGTCCCGGGGATTGAGATTGCCCTTGGCCAGCGCCTTGTTCAAGACCCGCTCCTGCATGGCGGATTCGCCCTGCTCCCAGGTCTTGGCGCCGAAAAAAGAATCGGGGCAAAGCTCGTCGAAATAGTCCGCGAGCGGTCCCTGACTTTCCATTTTGCCGCCGATGCAGGCGAAGGAATGGACGGCGGGGGGGTGGCCCAGACGCAAGGTCTGACGCCCTAAACGTTGATTTTCCATGATTTTTTCACCTCGTGTTTTGATCGTTTCCATAGTTTTGCCGCAAACAGGTGAAAATATGAAAAGCGGCCAAAACCGGGGAAAATGACCCTCATCATTTTCCGGTTTTGACCGTTTTGAAAAACAACACATATCAATTTCAGGGAAGACAGGGGAGAATCGCCCGCACCTGCCGGGACAAAAGAGCGAGAACTTCACCCGACAGGGCTTGTGGGGCATCACTGCGAGCATTCTGGGGCTGGGGGTGCATCTCCACCATCAGACCGCCGGCTCCCGCGGCGGCGGAGGCCAAAGCAAGGGGCGGTACCAGAAAAGCATGACCCGCGGCGTGGCTGGGGTCAACAATGACGGGCAGGTGGGTGGCTTTTTTCAAAAGGGGAATGGCTGCGACGTCCAGCGTGGCGCGGGTCTCCGTCTCAAAGGTGCGGATGCCCCGCTCACAGAGGATGACGCGGTTGTTGCCCTCTTTGAGCAGATACTCCGCCGAGAGCAAAAATTCTGTAAGGGTGGCGGAAAGACCGCGTTTGAGCAAAATGGGCTTATCCGTTTTGCCAAGACAGCGTAAAAGTTCGTAATTCTGCATATTCCGGGCGCCCACCTGGAGGATGTCCACCTCGTCAAAAAGAGGCAGTTGGGATGGGTCCGTGATCTCCGTTACCACCGGAAGTCCCGCTTCGCGCCCTGCCTGCACCAGAAGGCGAATGCCCTTCGCGCCCAGCCCTTGAAAAACATAGGGCGAGGTGCGGGGTTTGAAGGCACCGCCCCGCAGCACCTGGCCCCCGGCTTGCTTCACGGCCCGTGCCGCCGCCCGGATCTGCTCTTCTGACTCCACAGCGCAGGGGCCCGCGATGATTACGAAATCCCGGCCGAAAGCGGCGCCGCCCACAGAGATCACGGTGTTTTCGCGGTGACGGTCCCGGCTGGCAAGCGGACAGACACTTTCCGTCCGCTGCACGTCCACAACGAAGGGCAGCGCCCGCAGCAGCGCCGCATCCAGCATCCAGGTGTCACCCGAGAGGAGCAAAAGCGTGGGGTCGCCCTCACAGCGCTCCATGCGGATCTGCTGATTCTGAAGAAGCAGCGCCAGCTCCTGAAGCTGCGCGGCATCTGTATGGGTCTGTATCCGTACCAACATGGGGAGACCTCCGATTGCGTGATGCGGGCGGCAGGATCAACTGCCGCCCGATAATGGATGAAAAGAGTCAAATCAGTTCTTTTGCGCCCCCAAAGCTGCGCCGGAAGGCGTCTCAACAGACACCGCGAGGGGAGCATTTTCGCTTGACACCACTGCTGTTTGGCCGCCGACATCAGATGTGGCAGCAGCCTCGCCGACAGCAGCCTCGCCGACAGCAGCAGCTTTCCCGGCTTTAAAAGCCTCGGCTTTGGCCTTTTCCAGCTCCTGCGCTGCGGCGTTCTTCGCTTTGACAGCGGCCCGGGCGTCCTGGTGCCGGCGCACAAGGCGTCCGCCCCGGCGCAAAAAGACTATCGCCGCGATCACGGCTGTCACGCAAAGACCGATCCAGCCCACCGTGCGGATCTGCCAGAAGTCGTGGATGGTGAACAGCTCCCGCAGCATACCAAAGTAATACAGCGCCACACCCAGAAGCAAACAGGCAATGGTGCCCAGCAGATCCAGCACCGCCAGCGCTTTACGCTTCTTCCGCCGCCAGAAATAGCAGATGCAAAGAAGAAGAGCCAGCAAAAAGAGCGCCGGGGACTGACAGAACAAAACGAAATCCAGTGTGAGTTTCATAGAAAACACCTCTTATCTGGTGGTAAACGGAAAAAACAAAGCCGTTACAGGCTATTTTTCCCGCGGACGATATACTTTCCCTCACCGTCCGAGAACACCGCGCCGTGATCCACGACCAGATGCCCCCGCAGCCATACCTGGGCGATGCTGCCACGAGTGACAAAGCCCTCATAAGGGGTGTAGCCGGCTTTGCCAACCATGTCCTCGGCACGGATCACATGATCAGCCTGGGGATCGTAGACCACAATATCCGCATCGCTGCCGGGGCGCAGAACGCCCTTGCGGGGATAGCAGCCATACAGCTTGGCGGGATTTTCCGAGAGCACCTTGCACATGGTGGCAAGGGAAATGCGGCGGGTGGTCACACCGTAGGTATAGACCAGCTCGCCCCGGGTCTCCACGCCGGGCACGCCGCCGGGAATCTTTGTGAAATCGTCCCGGCCCGCTTCTTTCTGCTCCAGCGTAAAGCTGCAGTGGTCGGTGGAGACCGTCTGGATCTCACCCCGGCGCAGCGCTCGCCAAAGCGCCTTCTGATCCTCCGCCGTGCGCAGGGGCGGCGCGCAGACATACCGCGCGGCGTGGGAATAGTCTTCGTTGTCATAGACGCTCTCGTCCAGCAGCAGATACTGGGGGCAGGTCTCCACATAGACCTTCTGCCCCCGCTTGCGGGCGGCTTCCACCTCCCGCAAGGACCCCTCGTTGGTCAGATGCACGATGACCACGGGGATGTCCACCACCTGAGCGATCCGCAGCAGCCGGGCTACCGCCTCCGCTTCCATGGCCGCCGGACGGGTCCGGGGGTGGGAACCCACGCCCATCTCACCTTGGGCTTTCTTTTCTTTAATAAGCGCGTCAATCACGCCGCTGTTTTCACAGTGGACGCCGCAGATGCCGCCTTTTTCCTTCAGCTTTTTAAGAGCACGGTACATCAGTTCGTCCCCGATCATCATGGCCGGGTACGTCATATACATCTTGAAAGAGGAAATGCCGGCGGCATACATGTCGTCAATCTCCCGCTCAATATCCTCGTTCCAGTCGTCGACGGTCATATGGAAACCGTAGTCACAGCAAGAAGAGCCATCCGCTTTCTGATGCCACAACTCCAGACCGTGGCGGAGTGTCTCACCCTTGTTGGGGCAGGCAAAGTCGATGACCATGGTGGTGCCGCCCCGCAGCGCCGCCCGGGAGCCGGAGGCAAAATCGTCGGCGGTGGTGGTATTGCACACGTCCAGATCGAAATGGGTGTGGGCGTCAATGAAACCGGGCATCAGCAGCATGCCGCTGACATCCATGATCCGGGCGTCCGGACAGACAAGGGACCGGCCTACCTGCGCGATCTTTTCCCCGTCAATGAGAATGTCCGCTTTTTTGGTGCCCTTACCGGAGACCACTGTGCCGCCGCTGAGTAATATTTTCATACATACATCTCCCTTGCAAAGCGTGACGATGCCCATTGTTTGCTCCGGGCCGTCATCGCCGCCATATTCCATAAGAACGATACATTATTATACCATATGCCCCAAAATAATGCCACAAAAAACATAAAATTTGTGCGGGAAGTTTTTCTGGCATAATAGACAAATCTAGAGAAGAAAATTCTACGCTGAATGTTAAAAAGAGAATTCCAAATTAAGGAAAAATCCCTTACAATAGATACATATGGATCATATGTGTGATGATCCGAATTACGAAGGAGGAAGATAAAATGCGCAAGTTTCTATCTCTGTTGCTCGTTTTCGTCATGACGCTTGCACTGATGATGCCGACGGCCTGGGCGACCAACAGCACCATCACAGCCAAAGCGCAGGATACCACCAGCAACACCATTGCCAAGTACGGCAACGTCACCACAGATATCACTACCGCTGATCTCAAGGCTGCGGGCTTTGATTATGGCGATGTGGTGACAGTGGAGTTTTTGGACCAGAAACTGACAATTCCTGTTGTGCCCACCTATTCCTATGTGGACAACGGAAGTGCTGCCGTCATCGCCCCTGATGGCGGAAAAGTCTCCCTGGCTATCAATATGGGTAACTTTGCCGCCACCTATAAGCTGGCGACAAAGAACACCGCTGCGGACGGCACCATCACCTGGACGCCTGTTGCCGGCGTTACCTTCCCTGTGAACTTTACCATCACCATGAGCCAGGAGGACGGGTATCGGGAGCAGTATTTGATGCGCGATATTCACCGCACCAATGTCCGCGCCGACTATCCGACTCTGTCTGATGCTGAATTTGCCAACTTCCGTGTGGTAGCCACCACCGGCATGGCTGCCAACAGACTGTATCGCACCTCTTCTCCCATCAATCCCGAGCTGGGCCGCAACACCTATGCTGACGCGGCACTGAAGACGGCGGGCGTCACGGTCATCATGAACCTGGCCGACAACGAGACCGCCGCCAAAGCCTATGAGGGATATGCCAACACCTATTATGCCGGCCAGAAGGTCGTTTATCTGAACCTGGGCGTTGATTTCCAGGCCGCCGATTTCCAGGCGGGTCTGGCAACGGGCCTTCGTTTCTTCGCCAACAACCCTGGCACCTATGCTGTCCACTGCAACGAGGGCAAGGACCGTGCCGGCTTTGTCTCCGCACTGCTGGAGTGCCTGACGGGCGCCACCTATGATGAGGTGGTCGCCGACTATATGACCAGCTATGTCAACTACTACGGCGTGGTGAAGGGCTCCGAGCAGTACAACGCCATCGCCAAGAGCAATATCATCAGCACCCTCCAGACCGCTTTCGGTGTGGCCGACCTGAGCAAGGCCGATCTGTCCAGAGAAGCAATGGAGTATATGATGGGCATCGGTCTGAACACCACTGAGATCGTCAGCCTGATAATGAATCTCAGCAATTCTGCCCCGCTGCTCGATGGCCTGACCGTGGTGCTGCACACCAATGACGTCCACGGCGCCATTGACGGTTATGAAAAGATCGCCGCCATGAAGGCCAATCTGGAAGCCACCGGCGCTGACGTCATTCTGGTGGATGCCGGCGACTATATCCAGGGCACCACCGCTGTCAGCGACACCAAGGGCGCCAACGCCATCGCGCTGATGAACGCGGCCGGTTACGATCTGGCGACCATCGGTAACCATGAGTTTGACTATGGCTATGAAAACCTTATGACCATTATGAAGGATGCCAAGTTCGGCGTTCTGTGCGCCAACGTCACAGACGCTTCCGGCAAGACTATTTTCCCGGCCAGCACCATCATCACCAGCGGCGGCGTGAAGATCGGCTTCTTCGGCCTGGAAACACCCGAAGCCCAGACAAAGGCCAATCCCGCTCTGATCAAGGGACTCAACTTCCTGTCCGACAAGGCGCTTTATGAATGCGCTCAGAAACAGGTGGACGCCCTGAAGGCACAGGGAGCGGAGATCATCATCTGCCTGTCTCACCTGGGCGTGGACAGCAGCTCTCAGCCCAACCGTTCCTATGACCTGTATAAGAACACCACAGGCATTGATTTCATCATTGACGGACATTCCCACACGGTGATGACCAAGGGCACCGCGAACGAGCCCATCCAGTCCACCGGCACAGCCTTCAAGAACGTGGGTATGGTCCTTATCGACCAGACGAGCGGCAAAATCGTGGGCAACGGTCTCGTCGACACCACCAGCGTGAGCGGAAGCGATTCTGCCGTGGCGGCTTTGGCGGCCAAGATCCATGCGACCATCAACGCCGCGTACGGTCAGGTCTTTGCCAAGAGCGAAGTGACTCTGGACGGCAGCAAGGACGGCAACCGCACCAGAGAATCCAATCTGGGCGATCTCATCGCCGACTCCATGCTGTGGCAGGTCAAGCAGCTGGGGACCGGCCTGAAGGTGGACGACGCGCACCTGCTGGCGCTGACCAACGGCGGCGGCATCCGTGCCACCATCAAGCAGGGTGACATCACCAAGGACAATGTCCATACGGTTCTGCCCTTCGGCAACACCATCACTGTGGCCTATGTTACCGGCGCACAGCTGCTGGAAGCACTGGAAGCCTCTACCTTCTGCACACCCGCCAGCATCGGCGGCTTCCCCCAGGCCTCCGGCATCCAGTTTACAGTGGATACCTCCAAGGCATACGCACCTAACACGGCCACCTATCCGAACTCCACCTATTACGGCCCCGCCAGCATCAACCGCGTGACCATCAACAGCATCAACGGCCAGGCCTTTGATCCTGCCGCCATCTATGGTGTGGTCACCAATAACTTCTGCGCGGCGGGCGGCGATACCTACTACGCCTTTACCGGCGCCTCCGGTCAGCTTGATACCGGTCTGCTGATGGATGAGACACTGATGAACTACATCACCAAGGAACTTGGCGGTGTGGTGGGTCAGACTTATGCCAAGGAACAAAACCGCGTTGTGGTGTACAGCAATACCGCGACCTATAACGTGGTATCCGACGCAAAGACTGTGACCACCTATTCCGTCAGCGACAATGCGCCGGTTTCCCTGCACATTGACGGCGACATGGCCAAGTTCATCTGCGTCTATATGGATGGTATCCTGGTGAACGCCGCCAACTATGCCGTGTCTGAGGGCAGCACCATCATTACCTTTGCCCCCGAGTATCTCAAGACACTGAGCGTCGGCAACCATACGGCAAAGGCCGTCTTTACCGACGGTACCGCGACGGCTGTGCTCACCATCAACGGCGCTGCTACCAGCCCCGCCACGGGCGACAGCAGCAATGTGGTGGTTTACACCATCCTGGGCCTCACCGCGCTGCTGGGTACCGGCATCGTTGTGGGCAAGAAGAAGGAACTGTTCTGATCGGCGCACGCCTGTCAGAGCAACAACCATTCTTTAATCGTTTCCCCAAAGGCCCCCCCGCCAAAAGCAGCGGGGCCTTTTCCTCTTGCGGCGGGTGGCGGGGAAGGCTGAAAGAGAAGAA
>Ga0183100_1000347_pt1 | contig 44173 bp, 47 predicted proteins | sample Biomet2_FD_127789 | JGI IMG/M metagenome (GOLD analysis project Ga0183100, IMG submission 127789) | Microbial communities from bioreactor (seeded with anoxic lake sediment) at LBNL, California, USA - Biofuel metagenome 2 | ecosystem: Engineered > Bioreactor > Anaerobic > Unclassified ... | reverse complement strand
GGGGAGTCCGAGTCGCCGGCCCGGCTTAGGTCAGGCTGGGGTCTGCGATATCGTTGTGGTTGGCCAGTGCAGCCACCGTGGTGCCGTAGGTCTGAGCAATGCCCCAGAGTGTGTCCCCAGGCTGCACGGTGTGTGTAGTCTCCTGCGGCTCGTCAGGCTCCAGCTTGGCATTTACGGCACCCTGTACGGCCACATAGCCGACCGCCTCAAGCCGCTGCTGGCGCTCTGCACCGTTTCCCCACGCCCCGGCGTAACTTCCGCCGCCAGCGCTTCAACCGTCTTGGCGGGCGCTGCGGGTGCCTCCTGCGGCGCTTCGTCGGCGTGTCTGCGGTGTAACCGTTGCGCCCCGCCGCCCGGATAATGGCGGGAAAATCCACATAGCAGTAATCCTGGTCGCACACCCGCCCCGCCACGGTGTTACTGCGCACCATATTGGTGCCGCCGCCGAATTGGTGCATCGGATAGTCGGTGATCTCGTCGGCGCACCATGCCGCGTACCACCATGTATACCGCTGGAATAGCGCCGCACCGGAGCAATTCTCCATCCACTCTTCCCACGCAGTCGTGTCCTCTCCGGCAGCTTTCCGCGCTTTGATCTCATCGGCCACGGCCGCGATCTGCGCCCCCAGATCGTCCCGCTCGGAAAATTTCCCATTGCTTTTTTCTTCCGATTTGGATATACTGGTTTTAGAAACAATCGCAGCTTCGTTTTTGGACGTTGCGCCGAGGCTCCTTGCATCGGCGGACTGCAATGTTTCTTTTTTATATCCACTTTTCCCAATAAACGCCGTTACAATGTACAGCGTTTTTTTCTTTGTGTCCGCAATGGCCTGTACCACATAGTACGATTTTTCTCCAATGCCCTTCTCATATAATACGGTCTCCGCTTGATGCATTTCCCCGTTTTTATGATAAACGTATGCTCTTGTTTTTCCTCCGTTTCTTATGTCATCAGGGTTATTTAGCGTATATTCAATTTTCGCAATGCTTTGCTCGTTCATTGAGTGATCTGATTTCCCGTTTTCTCCGTGGTCTTTATAAAAATGATATATCTGTCTTGCTTCTATTGCTACTTTGAACCCGGATACATCTATCCCTGTTATACGCTTGATTTTCTCTGCCATTTCTTTTCCAATTATACCGAGCACAAGTATCTCGTTATCTTTGAAATTCCCGCTTTTTACTTTACTTTTTGACCAGTTTTTATTTATTTTTTGTCATATTTTTTCAAGCTAAATCCTTCACTACGGTTTTCCGTAGTGTTTTTTTCTGCTTTTTTATTAGTTTGTTGTACTTCTTTTTTCGCTTCCTCTTTCAGCCCCGCGGCCCTGTCCATCATGTCCAGTCTCTCCGTCACGTCAATGTCCGCGTAGACGTCCGCCAGGATTTCCCCAAAAATTTGTGCTGACAGGCTATCTTCACACATAGATTTTTTACAGGGCGGCTATACTGATTCCGCTGATCTTTATATCAAAAGCATCTTTATAAACGAACAATATTTCATTTAAATTAGACATTTTCCCCAAATTGTCTGTTGCAGTTTATTTTTTGCCTTGCCATAATAAGAGCAGTTAAAGAGATGGTATTATGCCATCACCGGAATATAAAGGAGGAATTGTATATGAATCATTCGATCGCCCATGCAGCTGAGCGGCAGGCCTTCAAGACCATCCTTGATTCCATGATCAAAAAGGGTCAGACGCAGAATGTATCGGAGCTGGCGGAATCTTTGATCTGTCTGATGCAGAAGATCCTAGGGGATTCCTGGGATGCTTCGGCTTTTGATACGCTGCGCCTGGTGGCGGAAGATAAAGACGGCAAATGGGCGCACTATGCCCAGCGCCTGATCCGAGAGACGGATTCCCACATTCTCTCCACCTTTTTGCTCAACGCGGCCTACGAAGGCGGATTCCGCGGCTTCAAAACATCAGAAGCCTGCGCGGAAAAATACGGTTGCAACATTCCCTGGGTGGTGCTGATGGACCCCACCTCCGCGTGTAATATGCACTGCACCGGCTGCTGGGCGGCAGAGTACGGCCACAAGTGCAGTCTTACCTATGAAGAAATGGACAAGGTCCTGACCGAAGGCGAGGAGCTGGGCGTCCACGCCTGCCTTTTCACCGGCGGCGAGCCCCTGATGCGCAAAAAGGACATCATCCGTCTTTGCGAAAAGCACCGTGACATCGCGTTTCACGCCTTCACAAACAGCACGCTGATCGACGAGGAGTTCTGCCAGGATCTGCTGCGGGTGGGCAACTTCTTTGTCTCCGTCAGCATCGAGGGCTTTGAGGAAGCCAACGACAGCCGCCGCGGCGCGGGCCACTTCGCCAAGGCCATGGCCGCTATGGATCTGATGCACTCCTACAAGATCCCCTTCGGCGTCTCTATTTGCTACACCAGCCGGAACTATCAGGATGTGACCAGTGATCCGTTCCTGGATATGCTCATCGACAAGGGCTGCATTTTTGCCTGGTACTTTCACTATATGCCCGTGGGAGTCAACGCCAGCACGGATCTGCTGCTCTCTCCTGAACAGCGTGCCTATATGAAAGACCGCATCCGGGAGATTCGGGGCCTTACCGGCGGCAAGGAGATCTACGCCATCGACTTCCAGAACGACGGCGAGTATGCCGGCGGATGCGTGGCCGGCGGCCGGCGCTATTGCCACATCAATGCCAACGGCGACGTGGAGCCCTGCGTGTTTATCCACTATTCCGGCGCCAATATCCGGGATAAGTCGCTGATCGAATGCCTCCAGCAACCATTGTTCCTGGCTTATCACGACGGCCAGCCTTTTAACGACAATATGCTGCGGCCCTGCCCCATGCTGGAAAACCCTGAACTGCTGCAAGAGATGGTCCGCAAGACCGGCGCCAAATCCACCGATCTGGAAGCGCCGGAGTCAGCGGAGCATTTGTGTGGCAAGTGCGTGGCCTATGCCCAGCAGTGGCAAGCCACCGCTGACAAGCTCTGGCGTGAAGATCACCCCTCCGACACAGCCGCCGCGGCCGAAGCGTCCGCTGTCAATGCGTAATTTCGCTCTTTTAAAAGATCCCTGCCGAAAAATTTCGACAGGGATCTTTTCGTATTGCGCTTTTATGATTCTATAGGCACCAGCTTGCCCAGCACCACGAACCGGGCGTCGTCATATTCGTAAGAGCAGGTGGACAGCGTGACAAATTTATCCTGCGCCGAAGCCTCAACGGTAGACTGGAAGGTAGAGTGAGAGCGGCAAAAGTCCAGCAAGCTCTGGGAGAAGCCGTGCTGATAGATCTCGGCGTCGTGGTTGAGCACCACGCCGGCCACCAGCTCCAGCTTGTAGTTTTGATCCGGCGTCAGCAGATAGGCGGTGGAGTGCTGATCGTAAAAACTCTGTTTTTTATAGTTGGTCATTTCCCCAAACATATTGCCGGACTTCATATTGTGCCCGTAAATCAAGGTATTTGCGTCGGAAAAATCGGTCTTGTTGAGGTAGTCCATAAAGATGGTGCCGTTGAGGTTATAGTCCCCATTGAGCAGCCGGTGGAGATAATAGTCGTTGTCCGCTGCCTGGACAATGGGATAGTTGAGCCGCGTATCGGGAATGTAAATCCAGGCCACGATGTCCGGGTTGATCTGTTTCATGGCCTCAAAATTCACTGTGATGGGCGCTTTCTGTGTATCTCCGACGCCATTTTGCGGTGTCTGCACCTGCATATATTGCTTGACCTGATTCGTGTCCTTCTGGCTGCGTCTTTGTTCCAGAAAATAGGTGCCCACCTTGTAGGCGGAAAACAGGAACACGCACACCAACACGGCCAGGACGCCGTAATAAGCTGCTTTTTTCATCAGACGCCTCCTCTGCTTTTTCTGCATTATACCAGTAATTCCGCTCTCTTTCAACCCCGGCTTCCTGTGGAAAAAACCATGTTTCCGCTTTACTTCCCGCAGGCATTGGGGTAAAATGAAAGCAAAAGCAGAAAGGAGCAGCACATATGATTTTCTTCAACAGTGATTATCTGGAGGGATCCCACCCGGTAGTGATGGCCAAGCTGATGGAAACCAATATGGAGCAATCCATTGGTTACAGCTGCGACCCCTATTGTGACGCGGCGCGCCAGCGCATTCGGAAGGTCTGTGAGGCACCGGAGGCGGACGTGCACTTTTTGGTGGGCGGCACCCAGACCAATACGACGGTGATCGCCTCCATTCTGCGTCCTCATCAGGGGGTCCTGACGGCAGTGTCTGGCCACATCAACAACCACGAGACCGGCGCCATCGAATCCACTGGCCACAAGGTCCTGGCGCTCCCCAGCGACAATGGAAAGATCACGGCGCAGCAGGTGGATGAGTATTATCTCTGGCAGCAAAATGACGAGAGTTTCGAGCATATCGTGCAGCCCGGCATGGTGTATATCTCCCACCCCACTGAAAGCGGCACCCTCTACACCAAGGCGGAGCTGACGGAGCTGTCCCATACCTGCCGGAAGTATGGGCTGCCCCTGTTTCTGGACGGCGCGCGTCTGGGGTATGGCCTGATGGCCGACGGCACGGACGTGACGCTGCCGGATATCGCCAAACTCTGCGACGTGTTTTACATCGGCGGCACCAAGGTGGGTGCGCTGTTCGGTGAAGCGGTGGTGATCATGAACCCGGCGCTGAAAAAGGACTTCCGCTGCATCATCAAGCAGCGGGGCGGCATGCTGGCCAAGGGCCGTCTGCTGGGCGTTCAGTTCCTGTCCCTCTTCACAGACGGGCTGTATGAAAAGATTTCCCGCCACGCCGACGAGATGGCCTATCAGATCCGGGATATCTTCGCCGAGGCGGGGTATTCGTTCCTGTTCACCTCCCCCACCAACCAGCAGTATCCCATCATGTCCGATGCGGAACTGGCCATTCTGGGCAAGGATTTCGGCTACGAGTATTGGACGCGGGTGGATGCCACTCACTCCGGCGTTCGGTTCTGCGCCAGCTGGGCCACCACCCAGGAGCAGGTGGACGCGCTGCGCAAGGCTGTCAAGGCGCTGCGGGCATAAAGCAAGAGCAATGGGCGGGCCCCGGGTGTATCAAACGCCCGTGGCCCGTTTTTTGGTCAAAAAGGGCTCGTCCTGCTGTGAAATACGACAAAGATTCCGTCCTTTTGCCTTGACTTTTCAGGGGTCTGCGTTTATCATAAAGCGGAATGAGAACGGAGGCGGAACATGGAAAATCGGCATGAGATCCAGGCGGCGGAGCAGCTTTTGCGGCAGGAAGGTCTGCTGGCGGCACCGTCCGGGGCCACGGTGAGTTTTACCGGCCTATCCAATAATTCTCAAGAAACGGCAGCGGGCGATCTCTTTATCTGCAAGGGGTACGGGTTCAAACCGTCGTACCTTCAAATGGCAGCGGAGCGCGGTGCCGTCTGTTATCTGTCGGAAGAAGCGGTGGCCGGCGCCCGCATTCCCTTTTTGCGCGTCACAGACGTCCGCAAGGCGCAAAGTGTGCTGGCCCGCTGGTTTTACGGCGTTCCCTCGTCCGGCTTTGTGCTGACGGGCATCACCGGTACCAAAGGGAAAACCACCACGGCTTTTGATCTGCAAGCCATTCTCAGCGCCTACACCGGTCGCCCCACGGGCCTGATCTCCACGGTGGAGCGCTTTGTAGGGGACGAGCATCAGCCTTCGCATCTGACGACGCCGGAGTCTCTGGACCTGCAGCAGCTTTTTGCCCGTGCCAGGGACAACGGACTGCCCTATGTGACCATGGAGGTCTCCAGTCAGGCGTATAAAGTGGACAGGGTCTACGGGCAGTATTTTGATTTTGGTATTTTTCTCAACTTCGGAGAGGACCATGTCAGCCCCCGGGAGCATCCCACAGTGGAGGATTATCTGGCCTGCAAGCTGCGCCTGATGGAAAACTGCGGCACGGCGGTGATCTGCCGGGAAGCGGCCTGTTTTGACCGGATCTATGCCACGGCTGTCCAGCACGCCCAGAAGGTGTGCCTGGTGGGCATCGAGCAAAACGACTGCGACTATATCGCCCGGAACGTCAGCAAGGAGACCTTCGGTTTTTCCTTCCAGGTGCAGGAAAAAGACAGTGCTGAGACGTTTACCTATCATCTGCCCCAGGAGGGCCGGTTCAACGTGGAAAACGCGCTGACTGCCATTGCGGTGGGTCGTGAGCTGGGGATCCCCCACGCGGTGATGGCGCTGGCGCTGGAACGGCTGCAAGTGCCGGGCCGGATGAACATGATCACCGGCGGCGGGCTTCGTGTGCTGGTGGACTATGTGCACAACAGGCTGAGCTTCCAGGCCGTGTTCGACAGCCTGAAAAAAGACTACCCCGGTGCTCCGCTGTATGTGGTGGCCGGCGCCCCCGGTGAGCGGGCAGAGGCCCGGCGGGATGATATCGGCAGTCTTTGCGGCGCCAACGCCGCCCGAGCGATCTTCACCTCCGATGATCCCGGCTTTGACGACCCCGCCGCCATCTGTCAGCGGATGTCCCGCGCGGCGGCGCAAAGCGGCGGAGCCAGGGTGGATATTGTCATCGACCGCACGCAGGCGGTGGAACAGATCATCCGGGAAGCCCCGGATGGCGCGGTGGTGATCCTAGCCGGCAAGGGCCATGAGGTGACCCAGCGGGTACGGGGCCAGTACGAACCTTATGAATCCGACGCGGTGGTGGCCCGCCGCGCTCTGGCAGCCCGGGAAGCCGCTCAAAAATAAAACAGATAAGAAAGAAAGAAAGCAAGGACCTGACAGCATCGTAAAAACAGCTGTCAGGTCCTTGTTCTTTCCGCGGAGGCGTCTGTTCCGCAGGGGCGGATATCATCCGTCCCTCTCCTCACATAGGTATACACATAAAAAAGGTTGTTGCCGTTATCCGGCAGCAGCCCCTGCGCCTCAGGCCGTCAGATCTTCCGGGCCGACACGTCGCAGATCTGCGCCTGAATCCGCTTGCGCGCCGCCGCCTGTGTCCCCTTTCGGATCAGGGAATCACGGTTCTTTTCCAGCTGCTGGCAGAGAAACTCATCTCGCTGCTCCTGGGTCATTTTGCCAAGGATGGTCTTGACGATGCCAGTGGCCATGTCGGGATTTTTGGCCATCATGCTGCCCAGAATCCCGCCTCGGTCGATCTGGTCCGTCATCAGCGGCACCAGATACTCCGCCAGAGAAAAATAGTCAATGTTGTCCAGTCGGACAGTCAGTTCGATCATATCACAGTCCTCATTTTTCTTTAAAAAGACAGCGCCGGGTCGTCCGGCGCTGTCTGTATGATAGGAAAAGTCAATGTTACGCCTTGGGGCCGGCCTTCACCACTTCTTCGCTCATGTGGGTGTACTTCTTGAAGTTCTCCACAAAGCTCTTGGCCAGCTTCTCGCAGCTTGCCTTGTAGGCAGCCTTGTCTTCCCAGGTGTTCTCCGGGATCAGCAGCTCGGATGGCACGTCCTTAATGGAGGTGGGCACCTGTACACCGAAGGTGGGATCGGTGACAAACTCGCTCTCTTCGATCTCTCCGGTGAGCGCCGCCGTGACCATGGCACGGGTATAGCTCAGCTTCATACGCTTGCCGGTGCCGTTCCAGCCGGTGTTCACCAGATAGACCTTGGCGCCGGACTTTTCCACCTTGTCTGCCAGCATCTTGGCATAGATGGAGGGATCCAGGGGCAGGAAGGGCGCGCCGAAGCAGGTGGAGAAAGTGGGCACAGGCTCCTTCACGCCGATCTCGGTGCCGGCCACCTTGGAGGTGAAGCCGGAGACGAAGTAGTACATAGCCTGATTCTCATCCAGCTTGGAGATGGGGGGCAGCACACCGTAAGCGTCGGCCGTGAGGAAAATGACGGTCTTGGGCACGCTGGGAGACATACCGGAAAGCTCCGCGTTGGGGATGTACTCAACGGGATAGCCCACACGGGAGTTCACCGCCAGAGAGTCGTCGTCAAAGTCAAATTCCCGGGTCTCGGGATCCATCACCACATTTTCCACCATGGCGCCGAAGCGAATGGCGTTGTAGATCTCAGGCTCCCCCTCGGGGCTGAGGTTGATGCACTTGGCATAGCAGCCGCCCTCGAAGTTGAAAACGGAGTCGTCGGCCCAGCCGTGTTCATCGTCGCCGATGAGCTTGCGGTTGGGGTCGGCGGACAAGGTGGTCTTGCCGGTGCCGGAGAGGCCGAAGAACACAGCGGAATCGCCGCGTGTGCCGATGTTGGCGGAGCAGTGCATGGGGAACACGCCCATCTTGGGCAGCACATAGTTCATCACGGAGAACACAGACTTTTTGATCTCGCCTGCGTACTGGGTGCCGCAGATCACCACCAGATGGGCCTCATAGTCCACCAGGATGGCCGCTTCACTGCGGGTGCCGTCCACTTCGGGAATGCACTTGAAGCCGGGTGCGGCAATGATGGTATAGTCTGCGGCAAAGCCCGCCAGCTGTTCCTTGGTGGGACGGCGCAGCAGCTGGTGGATAAACAGGTTCTGGGACGCCAGTTCATTGACGATGCGGAAGCACTTGGTGTACTTGGGATCGGCGCCCGCGAATCCGTCGAAGACAAAGACTTCTTTGTTCTGCAAATAGGCAATGACCTTTGCGTAGATGGCGTCGAATTTTGCCTTTTCGATGGGGCGGTTCACCTTGCCCCAGGCAATGTCGTCATGGACGGCGGGGGTATCCACAATAAACTTGTCGTCGGCGCTGCGGCCCGTATATTTACCGGTTTTCACCACCAGCGCGCCCGTATTGGACAGCGTGCCCTCACCACGGCGCAACGCGTGTTCGGTCAGCTGCGCCGGTGTCAGATTGCGGTAAACAGCAGCGGTATTAATGATGCCGAGTTTTTCCAGTCCATAGGTCTCCATAATAAATCCTCCTGTTCATGATGTCAGTTGCTCAGTTGCAATGAAGATTAGAGTTTATTATAGCATAGCTTGTCAGCGTTTTGGTAGGTTTTTAAAAATATTTTTTATTCTTCCGCTGCAAAAAAATTTGCATATTTTGTCAGTGCAGAAGGATGCGCGCGCCTTCGCTGTAAGGGGAAACCGTTCCGATGCGCTGGGCGCTGGGGACGGCGTTTTTCAGCTGAGCGAAGAGGGCTGCGGCGTCGTCCGGATGGACGGCAATGAGGAGCCCGCCGGAGGTCTGCGGGTCGTAAAGGAGGTCCTGCCGGGCCAGCTCCGTGTCCCCGGCGTCCACGCCGCATTCGGCAAAGGAGCGGTTGCGGTACATCCCCGCCGGCAGCACGCCCATGCGGGCGAAGGACAGCGCCTCTTCAATGAGGTCCATATCCGCCACCTGCAAGGTGATCTGCGCGTTGCTACCCTGTGCCATCTCAAAGCAGTGGCCCAGAAGGCCGAAGCCCGTGACGTCGGTACAGGCGTGTACGCGGTATTGCACCATTACGTCCCGTGCGGATTTATTCAGCGTGGTCATCAGGCGGTTGGCCAGCGCCACCCCCTCTTGGGAACAAAGTCCCGCCTTGGCGGCTGTGGTCAGCACGCCGATCCCCAGCGGCTTTGTTAAAAGCAGCACGTCCCCGGGCTGCGCGCCGCTGTTGGTCAGCATCCGGTCAGGGCGGACAAAGCCGGTGACGGCCAGTCCGTACTTGGGCTCGTCATCAAAAATGCTGTGGCCGCCGGTGATGAGGGCGCCCGCCTCGTACACCTTGTCATAACCGCCCCGTAGAATCTGGTGGACGGCCTCCTTGTCCATCTTTTCCGGCACACACATGATGTTCAGCGCCAGCTTAGGCTCTCCGCCCATGGCGTATACGTCAGAGAGGGCGTTGGTGGCGGCGATCTGCCCGAAGAGGTAGGGATCGTCGGCAATGGGCGGGAAAAAGTCCACCGTCTGCACCAACGCCAGTTCGTCCGACAGCCGGTATACCGAGGCGTCGTCGCTCTTGTCAAAGCCCACCAGCAGGTTGGCATCGTGATGCACCTTGATATCACCCAGCAGCTCCGCCAGCATCCCCGCGCCCACCTTTGCCCCGCAGCCGGCACACTTGGCCAGCTTTGTCAGCTTCACATTTTCTTCCATGGTCATATCCTTTCCAATCTGCTTCTGCCCTCAGGCAGTCTGTTTATTGCAGTGCGCCACTCAGCGCCAGCACCGCTTCCAAAACGCCGCCGCCCACGGCCAGGGCCTTGTCGGAGGCCTGATAGCAATATTCCACCTGGTACCGTGGGTCCACGTCGCCGCTTTTCATCCCCTTGCGTACCGGCGTTCCGTCGGCCAGGATTCCCCGCAGAACGCCCCCGATGGTGCAGCGCATGGGCTCACCGTTTACGGTGCCGGCAATATCGCCGGCTTCCACCACCGTGCCGATGGAGAGCATTTGCCGAAAAACACCGTCGGCCGGGGCGCGCAGCACCCGCTCCCCGGCAAAGCCGCCGATAAGGCCGGGAATATTGGTATTGGGAATGGGTTCCCCTTCCAGGATGACCCGTCCCAGGGTGTGCCCCCGCATGGTCTCCACCACGGCGTGGCAGTCTTTCCCGGCGCAAAAGCCGGGTCCCACGCCGATGACCACCGGTGCGTCGGTGATGCGTGTGCCCAAGTTCCGCTTGGCCAGAATGGCGTCCACCAGCGCGTCGGGCCGCAGCTGCTCCCGGCACAGGCACTCGGGGTCGGCCAGCACGGGAATGCAGTCCTTCTCCCAGGCACTCCGCGCTTCCTCCGGCGTGTGAATATGCACCGCTGTCACATCCTCCACCGTGGCACGTCCCAGCACGATGGCCTGGGAAAAACACACCATCCGCCGGATGGCCGTGGGCTGAGGCAGATCGGTCATCACCACCCGGATATGGGAGCGCCACAGTCGCAGCGCGATCCCGGTGGCTATATCTCCCGCTCCTTTGATCAATACCTTCAAAGTAAAGCGCCTCTCTTTCGTACTTCTTCCAAAAGAATAACATTTTCTGGAGAAAGCGTCAAGACTGACCGTTGACGATGGGGGCAATAACTGCTACAATAAAACCATGGATAAGAAAATTACCTACAAACTCACCGTGCGTCTGTTCACGGAGGAAAAATGTTTTGGCCCCGGCGTTGCGATGCTGCTGCATCAGGTGCAGGAGCTTCATTCCCTGCGCGCTGCGGCGGCCTCCCTCTCCATGGCCTACTCCAAGGCCTGGACCATTCTCAAAAACGCGGAACGTCTGATGAACTGCAAGCTGCTCCATTCTACCGCTGGCGGCCGCAACGGCGGTGGCGCCGCTTTGACAGAGGAGGCCGTGGCCCTTTTGGTGGCCTATGACGGGTTCTGTAAGGAGCTTTCCGCGTATGGGGAGCAGATCTTTGATGAGAAGTTCGCCTACTTTATCGACAAGCTGTAAAGGAAACGACATAATAGAAAAGTACATCCCGGACGAAATCACCCGGGATGTGCTTTTTTATTTTTGTGGGAGCGGACGGATCAAGCAGATGAAAAGTATGACGTTTTTCTCATCCAATTTTCACGGCATCTGACTCATTTTCGCTTCTTTTTTTATATGATATAGTCTCCGGCTGTGGAGTTCTCCATCAGATCGGCCACAGTGATGCCGTCAAAATAGGTGGTGATCATCTCGTTGAATTTGCTCCACATGGGCAGCGTTTTGCACGCGGCCGCCCGGGGACAGGGCGCCGCGCCGCAGGCAAGACAGGCCACCGGCGCCAGATCGCCCTCTGTGAGACGGAGGATCTCCCCCACTTTATATGCCTGCGGTTCCCTTTTCAGCCGGTATCCGCCGCCCTTGCCGTGCATGCCCTCAATAAGGCCGCTGCGGGTCAGCACCGGCAAAATATTCTCCAGGTATTTCAAGGAAATCTCCTGGCGCTCCGCCACATCCTTCATGGGGATATAACCGCCGCTGCGGTGCTCGGCCAGGTCAATCATCACCCGCAGAGCATATCGGCCTCTTGTGGAAATCATCATCTGTTTTCACCTCGTTTGCTGTGAGATTGCCCCGCTTATTCCGAGAAAAGGGGCGTGGACAGATACCGATCGCCGGTATCCGGCAGCAGCGTCACAATGGTCTTGCCCTCATTTTCCGGGCGCTTGGCCAGTTCAATGGCCGCCCAGACCGCCGCGCCGGAGGAAATGCCCACCAGCACGCCTTCTTTGCGGCCCACCTGACGCCCGGCGGCAAAAGCGTCCTCGTTTGACACAGTGACCACCTCATCATAGATCTTGGTGTTCAGCACATCCGGCACAAAGCCGGCGCCGATGCCCTGAATTTTATGGAGGCCCGCCACACCTGTGGACAGCACCGCCGAAGCGGCCGGCTCCACGGCCACCACCCGGACGGCAGGGTTCCGGGACTTGAGATACTCGCCCACGCCGGTGACAGTGCCGCCGGTGCCCACGCCTGCCACGAAGATGTCCACCTTCCCGTCCGTATCCTCATAGATCTCGGGGCCGGTGGTCTTTCGGTGGGCCTCCGGATTGGCGGGGTTCACAAATTGGCCGGGAATGAAGCTGTCGGGGATCTCCCTGCCCAGCTCCTCCGCTTTGGCAATGGCGCCCTTCATACCCTTGGCCCCTTCCGTCAGTACCAGCTTCGCCCCGTAAGCGGTCATCAGCTGACGGCGCTCCACCGACATGGTCTCCGGCATCACAATAATGACACGGTACCCTTTGGCCGCCGCCACCGCCGCAAGGCCGATACCGGTGTTGCCGGAGGTGGGCTCAATGATGACAGAGTCCGGCTTCAGCCGGCCGGTGGCCTCCGCGTCGTCGATCATGGCCTTGGCAATGCGGTCTTTCACCGAGCCTGCCGGATTGAAATACTCCAGCTTGGCCAGCACCTTTGCCTTGAGGCCCAGTTCTTTTTCCAGATGTGTCAGCTCCAGCAGAGGGGTCTTGCCGATGAGTTGATCGGCGGATGTATAAATGTGAGACATAATTGTCGTCCTTTCCTGTTGTGTTATATTTTTAAATGTATGTTATTTGTCCGTTTTTTCACTGCCGCGTTGACAGCCAACATCGAAAGGCTGCTGCGTCGGTATAAGGAACTTTCATGAAAGAGGCCTCCTTCTTCCGTTCGTATTTATCTATTAACTTAGTGGGTAAATAGGATTATAGGCCAATCAACCCACTACGTCAATAGGTAATTAAGTGTTTTTTCCTTTTTTGTAGAGAAAGGCGTTTCTGGGAGGCGGGCGGATGGCTGCCACACCGACGCCTTGCCGGGAGCCGGGCGTCGGTGTGGCAGCCCCTGAGTTTGGGATTTGTGTCAAATTGGCAAAAAAGAACGCCGCCTTGCGGCGACGCCCTTTAGGGAAGGTTAGGTTTTGTTTTTCAAACGCTTATCCAGTTTCACCGCCAGGCGGGTGCCCACGGCCTGGAAGATCTGCACCAGAACGATGAGCAGCACCACAGCAATGAGCATCACCAGATATTTATAGCGGTAGTAGCCGTAGTTGATGGCGATCTTGCCAAGGCCGCCGCCGCCGATGATACCGCTCATGGCGGAATACCCCAGGATGGTGGTAATGGCGATGGTGGCATTGGAGATCAGGGACGGAACACTCTCTGGGATCATTACCTTGGTGACGATCTGGAAGGGAGACGCCCCCATGCTTTGGGCCGCTTCCAGCACATTGGGATTCATCTCCCGCAGACTGCCCTCCACCAGCCGCGCCACAAAGGGAAACGCGGCGATGACCAGCGGCACAATAGACGCCACCGTGCCCACCGAGGTGCCCACGATGAGACGGGTGAGCGGAAATACCAAAATCATGAGGATCAAAAAAGGCACCGAACGCAGCAGGTTGATAATGATGTTCAGCGCGTGCATGACACCTCTTGGCAGAGGGCGGATGCCGCCTTTTTCCCCTGTGACCAGAAGCACGCCCAGGGGCAGACCCAGCAAAATGGCAAACGCGGTGGCCAGCACCGTCACATACAGCGTCTCCCACAGCGCCAGGGGAATCTCCGTCTGCAAAATTTGCAGCGCTTCCGCCACCGCGTCAGACGCAAACAATCCGTTACTCATGCTCTGTCACCTCCTGCACCAATACATCCTTCATATTCTGCAAATAATCCTTGGCGATCTGCACCTTTTCTTCGCCCCCCGATATGCCAAGCAGCATACTGCCGTATACCTTTTCCCCGATACTGCGGGTGGAAGCGAACAGGATATTGGCGGCCACCTGCCGCTCAATGGCCATCCGGGCAATCAACGGCGTACCAGTGGCCAACGCGCCGTTGAACACCACACGGATACGGCGCTCGCCGGGTTCGCCGGGCAGCTCCGGCAACTCACCCTCCGGGAATACCAGGCGTCTGGCGGCCTCCGAACGGGGCGAGGCAAACACCGTTCCCACGGGGCCTTCCTCCATCACCTGGCCGTCGTCCAGAATGGCCACGCGAGAACACACCTCTTCCACCACGCTCATCTGGTGGGTGATGATGATGACGGTGATGCCCAGCCTTACGTTGATCTCCCGGATCAGCTGCAAAATGGAATGGGTGGTATTGGGATCGAGGGCGCTGGTGGCCTCGTCGCACAGCAGCATCTTGGGCTCTGTGGCAAGCGCTCTGGCAATGGCGATGCGCTGCTGCTGGCCGCCGGAGAGCTGGGCCGGATAGGCGTTGGCCTTGTCCGGCAGACCCACGATCTCCAGCAGTTCTTTTGCCCGCTGCTCCGCCTTGTCCTTCTGCATACCCGCCAGCTCCAGCGGAAAGCAGATATTTTTAAGACACGTCCGCTGCATCAGCAAATTGAAGCCCTGAAAGATCATGGTCACATTGCGCCGTACCTGCCGCAGTTCCCTGTCGGACAGACTTCCCAGATCACGGCCGTCAATGGTCACGGTGCCCTCTGTGGGTCTTTCCAGCATATTGATACAGCGCACCAGTGTGCTTTTGCCGGCGCCGCTCATGCCGATGATGCCGTATATCTCGCCGTCCGCGATGGAGAGGCTGATATCCCTCAGCGCCTCCACCGTTCCGTCCGAGGTCTGAAACGACTTGGACAGATGTTGAATCTCGATCATGCGTATCTCCTCGCGGGAGAGACATACATCTCTCCCGCGTTTTCCTTCCCTATACTTAAAAAATCACTTTTTGATGCTGTCCAGGCTGGTCTGCTTGCCGCCGTAGATGCCCATGGGCTCCACATGGATGGTGGCCACGGAGACGATGTGGGTGCCGTTCTGGGCATTGAAGTCATCTAGATAGGGAACGTGCTGGAAGTAGTTGGCGTCAAGCTCACCGCTCTCCACCACGTTGTTGGGCTGGACGTAATCGGTGTATTCCACGGTCTTGAGCGTCACGTTCTTCTGTGCCAGCACTTCGGCGGCCACCTTCAGGATGTCGGCGTGGGGCGTGGGAGAGGCAGCCACGGTGATAGTGGTGCCGGCGAGAGCGTCATAGTTGACGGAAGCGTCAAAACCGTTGCCGGGATTTTCCACGACGCTGACAACAGCGCCGTCATATTTGCCGGTGATGAAATCGGCCACCTGCTTGCTGGAAAGGGCGGCTACCAGCGCCTTGATCTTGTCAGTGCTCTCGTTGCCGGACTTCACAGCCAGGATGTTGCCGTAAGCGGAGGAGGAACCTTCAATGGTCAAGGAATCCTTCACCGGATTCAGGCCCGCGGAGATGGCGAAGTTGGAGTTGATGACGGCGTAATCGACATCCTGACGGATGTTGGGAATCTGGGCCGCTTCCACTTCCTTGAAGGTAAGGTTGTAGGGGTTCTCGGCAATGTCTTTCACGGTGGCGGTAATGCCAACGCCGTCTTTGAGCTTGATATAGCCCTTGGACTGGAGCAGCAGCAAAGCGCGGGCTTCATTGGTGGTATCGTTGGGAACGGCAATGGTCAGGCCCTTGGAGGCGCTGCTGCCGCAAGCGGAAAGGGACAGTATCAGGCTCAGGGCCAGTACGGTGGTCAAAACAAGCGAAAGAATCTTTTTCATCTGAATAATCTCCTATATACTATAATTTTTTATTCGTCGTATCGCCGTGCTCCGGCGGAGGTTTCTTTCATATGGCGCATTCGGGACGGACACATTCGCGTGTGTTCCTGGTTGGCCTTGCTTCTGTACTTGACGGTAAACATTTGTTCCTCCTTTCAGGGCAACAAAAAAGGGAAGCTTCCAACGAAGCTTCCCTCATAGTCGTTTTTCACAAGCCGCTGTTATTCTCAGCGGTTCTGCGGTGAAATGACAGAAAACATGTTGGAAAAATGAGCGCGGCGACGCATGCACATGTTGCACATGCACATCTCCATCATGTTCATCATTTCGGCGCTGAACTTTCTCATCATGTTTTCTCCTTTCATCAAAACTTGCCCTTGCGTTGTTGGCATTATAACGCCCTTTTTAACGCCTTGTCAACACCCAATCACCATTTTGTCTTTCCTGTATAGACATCCGCCGTTTTTTCTTCCGTTATTGTGCACAACAGAGAAAAAATAAACGTCCAGGCAGGGCGGCTCTGCCCGCTATATCGGCGCGGCAAAAAAGGCCTCCGCCGCCGGAGAGCCGGCAGCGGAGGCCTTTTTCTCTTTTCAGGTGTTCAAATACGGGTCGTCCAGACGGCCCAGACGGCGCAACATGGTCTTTTTCACCGCTTTGAAAATGTTCTCATAGCCGGTGCAGCGGCACAGATGGCCGCTCAAGAGTTTTCGCAGCTCCTCGTCGCTGTAATACACGCCGCGGTCCAGAATCTCCGCCGCGGTCATGATAAAGCCCGGGGTGCAGAAGCCGCACTGGATGGCCGCTTCATCCACGAAAGCCTGCTGAATGTCGCTGAGCTCGCCGTTGGGGCCCATGAGGCCTTCCAGCGTGGTGATGTGCTTACCCTCGGCCCAGACGGCCAGGTACAAACAGGAGTTATAGCACTCGCCGTCGATGATGACGTTGCAGGCGCCGCACTCGCCCACCTCGCAACCCTTTTTCACGGAGGTCAGACGGAAGTCGCCCCGCAGCATATCGGTCAGCGACGCGCGGACATCCACCATCTGCTCCACTTCTTTGCCGTTGATGGTACAAGTGACCAGCTGATATTGGTTCTTTGCCATTACAGCTCACCTCCCGCCAGTTTTACGGATTCAATCAGGCAGCGCTTGGCGGATTCCACCGCGATGTGCTGGCGGAACGCCTTGGTGGCGCGCCAGGAATCACGGGGATTGATATCCTCCAGCACAGTCTTGCCGAACTGCTCAATGTTTGCCAGCGTCACGGGCTTGCCGTTGATAAACGACTCGGCCTTCAGCGCGCGCATGGGCACCGGGCCCGCCACGCCGAAAGCGATACGCACCCGCTCAAAAGTTTTCTTGTCCACCGACAGCCGGGCGTTGACAGACGTGCCCAGTGTGGCAATATCCATGGCGTTGCGCATGGCGTACTTGATATAGCTGCCATAGGTACGGTCATAGGACGCCTTGGGAACGAGGATGGCGGTCTGGATCTCGCCTTCTTCCACCCGCAGGTCCACCTGTCCGGCCTTGATATAGAAATCGTGGATGGGAACGCGGCGAACACCGTTTTTCCCGGTGATCTCCACAATGGCTTCCCACGCGTGGAGCGTGGAAGCAGAGTCGGCGGAAGTAACACCGTTGCAGGTATTGCCGCCGATGGTACCGGCATTGCGGATCTGAGGGCCGCCCACCAGATCCACCGCCTGGCCCAGCACGTTGATATACTGCTGGATCAGCGGGTCGCCCGTGATGTGGGTAAAGCTGGTAAGGCTGCCGATGCGGAGATTTTCCTCCGCGTCGATGCTGACGCCCCGCAGAGCATCCAATTTCTGAATGCTGATGAGGGCCTTGCCGGCACGTTTGCCTTCCCGCATCTGCACCAGCACGTCGGTACCGCCGGCAATGATCTGTGCCTCCGGATGCGCGAGGCGCAGCGCGATGGCGTCCTCTACACTTTGCGCTTCATACAGCGCTGACATATCATACATGACGTTCTCCCTCCTTTAGTCCTTAATCAAGCCCTCTTCAGTAAAGCGCTTGAAGAGGATGTGGGGGTTGATGGGATTCTGGTCGATGGCCACACCTGTGGCGTGATAAATGGCGTTGCGGATGGCCGGCGCGCCGGAACAGGCCGGCGGCTCACCCAGCGCCTTGGTGCCGAAGGCCGACGTAGGCTCCGAGTTCTCCACGAACTCCGCCTCCAGATGGGGGTGATCCATCACGGTGGCGAGCTTGTAGTCCAGGAGGTTGTTGTTCAGAGGCTTGCCCGTCTTTTCGTCGAAAAGCAGCTGCTCGCTCAATCCGTAGCCGATGGCCATGGACATACCGCCGTGGACCTGGGCCTCGGCCAGCGCGGGGTTGATCAGCTTGCCGCAGTCGTGGACGTTGATTATGTTCAGCAGCGTCACCTTGCACATGGGGATATCCACCTCCACCTCGGCAAAGGTGCAGCCGAAGGAATAGGCGTTGTTGCGGATGGTGTAGGTGGACTCGGCCGTGATATGCTCGCTGTGGACGGGGTTGTACTGGGCCGTCATGGCAAGTTCGCTGAGGGTCATCAGCACACGGCCGTCACCGATACGGACGATATTGCCGTTCACGATATCCATGTTGTAAGGCGCCTGCCGGTTCAGCTCGCTGGCGTACTGCAGGATCTTCTCCTTGAGAAGCAGGCCTGTCTGACGGATGGAAAAGCCCGCCACATAGGTCTGCCGGGAGGCGTAGGCGCCAAGGCCGGTGGGCGTGATGTCGGTATCCTGGCAGGAGACCACATGCACGTCCTTATAGCTGCCAAGACCCACCACGTCGGCGGTCATCTGGGCGTAGGCCGTGTCGGCGCCCTGGCCGATCTCGGTCTCGCCGCACTGCATGGTCACCGTGCCGTCCAAATTCAGCTGCATTCGGTTGGAGGAAGTCTCCAGCGCGATGGGATAGACGGCGGTGTTGTACCAGAAAGTCGCCACGCCGATACCGTGACGGATGGGGCCGGTCTCCTTGGCGTACTCTTTCATCTTGCGGTCGTAGTCGATGTAGGCCTTGCCCTTGTCCATGCACTGGTTATAGGAATCGAAATAATTCTCGTTCTGGGAAAAGCCGTCCTTGAAGCCCACGGGCATCAGGTTCTGACGGCGGAACGCCAGAGGATCCATCCCCACTGCCTTGGCGCACTCGTCGATGTGAGACTCGTTGGCGAACATGGCCTGGGGAATACCGTAGCCGCGCATGGCGCCGGCCGCCGGCTTGTTGCAGTAAACGGTGTAGCAGTCGCACTCCACATTGGGGCAGGGATACTGCTGGGGGAAAGCACCCATGCCCTTGGCCACCACGCCGTGGCCGTGGGAGGCGTAAGCACCCTGGGAAGAGAAGCACTCTAGCTTGCGGGCGGCAAAGGTGCCGTCCGGCCGCAGCCAGGAAATGATGTGGCTGCGGATGGCGTGACGCACACGGTTGGAGACAAACGTCTCCTCACGGGAGCAGTCGATGCGGACGCAGCGGCCGCCCACCTGCTCGCTGCAATAGGCGCACAGGGGCTCGTACAGGGCATCCTGCTTGTTGCCGAAGCCGCCGCCTATGTAAGGCTTGATGAGCCGGATATCGCCCCAGGGACGGCCCAGCGCCTGGCCCACCACGCGGCGGACAATGTGGGGGATCTGCGTCGAAGACACCACCACCATGCGGCCGTTCTCCTCGTAGGCAAAGCAGCCGTGGTTCTCAATATGGCAGTGTTGCACCGTAGGGGTGTCGTACCAGCCCTCCACCTTGATAAGTCCCGGTTCCTGCGCGGCTTTTTCATAGTCGCCGTTGCGGATGGCGGTGTGATTGAGAATGTTGTTGGGATACTCCTCATGCAGCTGCGGCGCGCCGTCTGCCATGGCCTCCTGCACGTCCAGCACAAAGGGCAGTTCTTCATACGCCACCTTCAATGCCCGCACGCCCTGCATGGCGGCCACCTCGTTTTGCGCGATGACCACCGCCACGTCGTCGCCGTAATAGCGCACATGACGGTTGAGCAGCTTCCGGTCCGCCACATCCTGATGATGCGGGTCCATAGACCAAGGATGCCCCGCCGTGGGAAACGGCCGGTCAGGCACATCAAAGCAGGTGATGATCTTCACCACGCCGTCGATCTTCTCCGCCTCGCCGGTGTCAACAGATTTCACAAATCCATGCGCGATGGTGGAGTGCTTGATGCGCACATACAATGCCTCTTTCGGCATCAGATCTTCATAGTATTTGGTGCGGCCGGTGGCCTTGTCAAAGGCGTCTACCCGGACTTCCCGTTTCCCTACTTCACCCATTCCACGATTCCTCCTGTTTGATTCAAAGAATCTATGTCCATAAATCCGTTTAATCCTACCTATTAGTTACGATTATAATAGCATAAGCTCATGGTTTTGAAAAGATTTTTTGGTGTAAAAAAAATTATTTTGTTATTTTACTTATAGAATAACGTTTCCTCCGTTGACTGTTTCCCCCTTTCCCGGTTATACTACCTGTAAAAGAGGAGGTGGCTCCATTGAGACAGGTCAACATTGGGTGTATCGTTATGGCCGCCGGCAACGCCATGCGCTTTGGTACCAACAAGCTAAAGGCCGTGCTGGAGGGAAAGTCACTGATCCTGCGGGCATTGGAGGCCGTACCTCGGGACGATTTCGGCGCCGTCACGGTGGTGACGCAGTATCCGGAGATCCGGCAGCTGGCCCAGGAGCGGGGCTTCACCGCCGTGGTCAACACAAGGCCGGAGCTGGGCCTCAGCCACACCATCGCGCTGGGATTGCAGACCATGCCGAAGATGGACGCGGTGCTCTTTCAGGTGGCCGATCAGCCGCTTTTGAAGCGGGAAAGCGTGGCGGGGCTGGTGGCCTTTTACCGCCGTCATCCCGACGACATCGCCGCCCTGGGGCACGATGGGGCGCGGGGCAATCCCTGCATTTTTCCCGCCGCTTTTTTCCCGGAGCTTCTGGCGCTGCGGGGGGATCACGGCGGCAGCACCGTCATCCGGCAGCACCGGGACAAGCTTCTTTTGTGGGAGGTGCCGCCCCAGGAGTTGACCGACGTGGACACGCTGGAAACGCTGGCGGCACTGCGGCGTGACACAGAAAAATAGCGATACCGGAGATATGGTTTCAGGCGGGAGCTGTTTTGCCCCCGCCTGCTTTTTATTTCTTTCTTGCGTAGGGGGTATTGTCCAGCGGCAGTGTCAGGCGGCGCTGACCGTCCAGCCGGAAATAGGCATCGGCAATGGCGGGTGCGGTGGGGATGGAGGTAATCTCACCGATACCGATGGCGCCGCCGGCCACGTCAAGACCCGGCTTGTCAATGACCAGCGCCTTGATCTCCGGGATCTGATTAGCCCGGAACAGGCCCAGCGTGCCGTAGCGGGCGGTGGGGCGGCAGTTGTCGTCGATGGGGTACTGCTCTGTCAGCGCGTAGCCCATGGACATGACCATGCCGCCTTCGATCTGTCCCTCGCAGCTGCGGGGGTTGACGGCCTTGCCCACATCGTGGGCGCCCACCAGGAGCTTGACGCGTCCCGTCTCTTTGTCCACCACGCACAGCTGTGTGGCGTAGCCGTAGGCCACATGGGACACGGGGTTTGGCACGTCGGCGCCCAGGGGGTCGGTCTTGGCCAGATATTCTCCGTAGAACTCCTGGCCTTTCAAATCGGAGAGCTTCTTGCCGGCCATGGCTTCCATCAGCTTTTCGCAGGCGCGGCGGGTGGCCTCGCCCGTTACCAGCGTCTGGCGGGAGCCGGAGGTATCGCCGGAATCCGGCGCGATCCACGTATTGCTGCGCTCGTAAACGATGTCCTCCCGGCGAAGGCAGGTGTTGCTCACCACCACCTGCACCAGCACGGTGCCCAGGCCCTGTCCGATGCAGGAAGCGCCCGAGTAGATGTGCAGCCTGCCATCTTCTTCCACGACGAGACGGCAGCGGCCCCAGTCGGGCAGGCCCACGCCCACGCCCGCGTTCTTCATGGCGCAGGCAAGACCCACCGGGTCGCCGTTTTTCACCGCTTCTTCATAATAGGGCCGGATGGCCTCCAGTGTTTCCACAAGGCCGGTGGATTCATCCACGATCTGGCCGTTGGGCAGTACGCCGCCGGGACGGATGGCGTTGCGCAGGCGGATCTCCCAGGGGGAGATGCCCACCTTGTCGGCCATCTCGTTGAGCAGCGTCTCCGTGCAGAAACAGGTCTGGGTCACGCCGAAGCCCCGGAAGGCGCCGGCGGGGGGATTGTTGGTATAATACGCGGTCCCCTTAATCTCAAAATTCTCATAGGCGTAGGGGCCCGCCGCATGGGTACAGGCACGCTCCAGCACGGGGCCGCCCAGTGAGGCAAAGGCGCCCGTATCGGACACCACGTTGGCCTTGACGCCCTGAATAATGCCGTTTTCATCGCAGCCCATGGTGAAATCCATGTCGAAGCTGTGGCGCTTGGGATGCACCAAAATGGATTCGGCACGGCTGAGCTTCACCTTCACCGGTACCCGGGCCACATAGGCCAGAAGCGCCGCGTGATGCTGCACGGACATATCCTCCTTGCCGCCGAAGCCGCCGCCCACCAGCATGTTCTGCACCTGGCAGTGGTCATAGTCCACACCCAGCATGGCCGCGCACTCATGGAGCGTGGTGTGGGCGCTCTGGTCCGTGGTCAGCAGCTTCACGCCGCCGTTATCCAACGGCAGCGCCACGCAGCACTCCGGCTCCAGGAAAGCGTGCTCCGTCCAGGGCGTATGGAAATGCTGGGAGATCACATATTTAGACCGCGCGATGGCGCCCGCCGCGTCGCCTCTGGACACGTGCTTATACGCCTGCACATTGTTCTCGTCCGCTTCAAAAATCAGCGGGGCGCCCGGCGCCGCGGCTTCTTCCGGGTTGTGAACGCAGGGCAAAACCTCATACGCCACCTTCACCAGCGCCTTGGCACGCTCCAGCGTCTCCTGATCTTTGGCGCACACCAGTGCCACGGAGTCCCCCAAATAGTGGGTGATCTCCCCCACCGCAACGAGGGTGGGCTGGTCTTTTTTGATGTGGCCCACGTTGACCTTGCCAGGGATATCCTTGGCCGTCAGCACGCACACCACGCCCGGCAGCGCGGCGGCCTCCGAAATGTCGATGGACAGCACTCTGGCCCGGGGATACTCCGAGCGGACAGCGGAGCCATAGCACATACCGTCCACATAGACGTCGTCGGGGTACTGGCCGAAGCCCTGCACTTTTTCCGCCACGTCCAGGCGCTGGACGCTCTGGCCCATCTGCCAGTCTTCCGAGGACGGCACAGGCAGCTTGCCCTCGCGGAAAATTTTCGCCGCCAGCAAAATGCCGTCGATGATTTTCACATAACCGGTGCAGCGGCAGATATTGTTGCGGATGGCAAAAGCCGCCTCCTCCCGGGTGGGTGCGGGATTCACATCCAGCAGCCCCTTGGCCGAGATCACCATGCCCGGAATGCAGAAGCCGCACTGCACCGCTCCCGCTTCACCGAAGGCAAAGGTGTATACCTGCTTTTCCCAGTCGGAAAGGCCTTCCACCGTGACAACGGTCTTGCCCTCCAATTTGTCTGTCTGGGGTACGCAGGCCTTGGTGGGCTTTCCGTCGATAAGCACATGGCAGGTGCCGCAGGCGCCCTCGCTGCAGCCGTCCTTCACCGACGTCAGATGCAGCTCATCCCGCAAAAAGCGCAGCAGCTTTTGATTTTTTTCCACCGTGACGGTGGCGCTGTTGACAACAAATGTAGCCATATTATATCCTCCAAGAGAACATGATTTTCTTTTCGGAAATCAAATTGTCCGTTTTTACCCGAAAAAATTCCCTGTTGATTGTGCATATTATACTATCATTTTCGTTTTCCTGCAAGGCGGTTTCCCGGCATCGTTATTCTATTTGTTGTATATCGTTGTGTTGGAGTCCACCGTTCTTGTCTTTAAAACGCAACCATGTTATAATCGTTTCAATAAATCATACACAGGAGTTGATCCTTATGATGAACGACGCTCAGACCCTTCCCCAGCTGGCGCCCCATGATCTGTGCACCGGGTGCGCGGCCTGTGCCAACGGCTGCCCCAAGCGGGCCATCCATATGCTGCCGGACCGTGAAGGCTTCTTATATCCCACCGTGACGGACGCCTGCGTGGCCTGCGGCCACTGCACCCATATCTGCCCCGTTCTCAAACGCAGGGAACCCCGTTCCGACCCGGCGGTCTTTGCCGCGTGGAACCCGCAAGATGAGGTGCGCCGCCTTTCCACCTCCGGCGGTGTGTTCACCATGCTGGCCGAAGGCGTTCTGGAAAGCGGAGGTGTGGTCTGCGCCGCCGCCATGGACAAAAAGCTGCATCTGCGCCATGTGGCCGTGGAGCGGAAAGAGGACCTTGCCGCCTTGCGGGGCACCAAATATGTGCAAAGCGAGATAGGGGACCTGTACTGCCGCATCCAGCTGTATCTATCTGAAAACCGGCAGGTGCTCTTTTGCGGGACGCCCTGCCAGGTGGACGGCCTGTACCACTTTCTGGGAGAGCACCCGGAGGGGCTTTTGACCTGTGACGTGCTCTGCGGCGGTGTGCCCTCTCCCGGCGTGTGGGAAAGCATTGTTCGCTCCATCACCTACATCAAGCAGAAGGAACCTGTTTCGGTCAACTTCTGCGACAAGAAATACGGCTGCAAGGATCCCCATTTTACTGTCATCTTTGCCGACGGCACCTCTTTCAGCGCACCTTTGAGCAAGTCGGAATACGGCCGGGGCCTTACCCGGAGCCTTTTCCTGCGCCCGGCCTGCCATCAATGCGCTTACGCCACCACCGACCGCCCCGGCGACCTGTCGCTGGGCGCCTTTATGGGCCTGCCCAAGACGTTTTATCCCGAAGAACAGACCAAGGGCATTTCCCTGCTGCTGATCAACACGGAAAAAGGCGCCCACGCCTTCGATCTGCTGGCGGTGAAAAGGGAACACCGCACCCTGGCGGAAGCGCTGCTCAATCCCGCGCTGCGCGCTCCCGTGGTCAGGCCGCCGGAGCGACCCGACTTTTTCCAGACCTATGCCCAGCAGCCTTTTGAGACTGTCCGCAACCGCTTTCTGGTTCCTCAGAATCTTTCCTATCAGATGTCCAGGCAGATGCGGTCTTCCGGCAAGAGCGCCAAGGAGCCCAGGCTGTCGCTGAAAAAGCTGTTTCAGTGGAAAAAGGAGAAGCGGTGATGGAGAAGACACTGCTGCACTGCTGCTGCGCGCCCTGCTCTGTCTATTGCATCGACACGCTGCGCGCCGAGGGCATCGAGCCCACCGCCTACTGGTTCAATCCTAACATCCATCCCTATCAGGAGTACAAGGCCCGCCGGGACACGCTGATGAACTACGCCCCCACCATCGGGATGGAGCTGATCGTGGAGGAGGACTACGGATTGCGGGACTTCGTCCGTGCCGTGGCATCGGACATTGACCGCCGCTGCGTCTGGTGTTACCGCGCGCGGCTGGATGAGACCGCCCGCTATGCCGCCGGACACGGCTTTTCCTCCTTTTCCACCACGCTGCTCATCAGCCCCTATCAGAATCATGAACTGCTGCGCGCGACGGGTGAAGAGCTGGCCGCGGCATACGGCGTTTCCTTTCTCTACCGCGATTTTCGCCCCGGCTTTCGGGCGGGACAGCAAAAGGCCCGGGAACTGGGCTTTTATATGCAGAAATACTGCGGCTGCGTTTTCAGTGAGGAAGACCGCTACGCCAAGCAGATCGCCCGGGATAAAGAACGGATGGAAAAAAGCAGCCTCAAGTGACCCTGCCATAACACGCAAAAGCCCCACTGCCGTTGGCAGCGGAGCTTTTTTATAGAAAAATCACAGCCGTCCTTCCTTTCAACACGGGATGGTGGCCATGGCCGCCACATTTGCGGGATCGGTAAAAAGAGAGCCGGCCGGCGGCATGGCGGAGAAGAGGATAAACGCAATACCCAGCAAGATCGCCAGGGCGTACCACAACAGCTCCCCGCCCAGCTTCTTTTTCCGCAGCACAGTAGCATAGAGCACGATCCCCGCCGCCAGAACAATGAGCCAGATGGCAAGGCAGCTTTCAAAAAACCGGCGGCCCGCCCAGCAGCCAAGGATCATCACCAGCGTCATGCCGATGAGCGTCAGACACTGTCCGGCCTGGGAATCCTCCCTGTGGGTCAGCCGGTGTGTGGCCAGCGCCCCGGCCAGATACGGCCAGAACACCATTTTTCCCAGTTCCCAGGGGCTGTTGTTCATCGGCGCCAGCGTGGCCATCACCGGATTGGGAGATGCGGCGTACAGGCACCGCAGCAAGACCCCCGCCGCCACCGTTATCACGAAACCCAGAATATAACCGCCGTACCTTTTTTTCACATTTTTCACATTTTCCACGCCGCTCACCTCTTCCACCTCCATGGTATGCAAAGACCGGAGAGATAGAACTTTTTGTGTGCGGCGCCGAAAAGAAGGCAGCGGTGAAAACAGACCGCCGGGAGCGGATACCGGCTGCCCTCGCCTGGCAGAGGAAGCCCGGCTGCCATTTTGGCAAAAAGGCCCGGAAGGACACCGTCAGCGGTGTTCTCCCGGGCCTTTTCATGCTTTACGTTTTGGGCATATCCCACGCGCCGGCTTCATAGCCTTTTAGGGTCAGGCGGCCAGAATTTCAAACTTCAAAACGCCCAATGCGCCCGAGATACGGGCGATCATCTCATCCAGCGCCTCGCTCATCTCCGACGTCTCCGCCGAGATCGTCACCGCAGCGCAGCCGTTGGTAGGAATGGTCTGGTTAATGGTCAGAATATTTGCGCCCGAGTTGGCGAAAATAGACAGGAAGTTGGACAGCACGCCGGGATTGTCCCGCAACATGGCGTAGAAGGTAATGATGTGCCCCGCCTTCATGTTCTGAAAGGGCTGCACCGTATCTTTATACTTATAAAAAGCACTGCGGCTGATGCCCATCATTCGGGTCGCTTCTCCCACCGTACTGGCCTCCCCCACCTGAAGCATACGCTTGGCCTCCGCCACCTTCACAAAAATCTCTGGCAGCGCCTCCGCCGCCACGATATAAAATGTTTTTTTACTCATAAAAAATCCACCTCCGGCGGTCAAATGTCCCTGTATGTTGGTCATTGTATCACAGTTGCCGTCAAAATACAAGAAATACCTTTCATCAATTCACAATAAAGAGGAGGGCGCTTGTGTACGAAAAGCAAAAGCAGTTTTTGATCCGGCTTGCGTATATAGCGGCCTGTCTCTTTCTCTTCTGGCTGTTTTTCCGATATCTGGCCGTATGGCTGCTGCCGTTTCTCATCGCCATGGGGCTGGCCACACTGGCAGAGCCGGGCATCAATTTCTGTCGGGTGCGGCTGCATTTTAAGCGCAGCTTCACCGCCGCCGTTTTCACCTTGCTGCTGGCGGGTCTGCTCATCACGCTTCTGTCTCTTATGATCGCCCGGCTTTTTGACGAAGCCTATGCCTTTTTGACGCAGCTGCCCCACTATCTGACCGCGCTGCCGGATCTGGCGTCAGAGCTGCGGGCGCGCATGGAGCGGTTTTGCGCTGCCTGTCCCGAAAATCTCCGGGTCTGGATGGACGCCATGACCGACCAGGTGCTGGGGCAGGTGGTGAATATCTTCAGTTCCTTTTCCGAAAAGTGCTTGGATCAGATCACAAAGGCTGTTACCTCTTTGCCCCAAGTCCTGCTGTTTTGCGCCACCACAGCGCTGGCTGTCTTTTTTACCACCAGCAGCTTCCCTTCCGTCATGGCGTTTCTTCGCCGGCAGATGACGGAGCCACGGCTTCAAAAAGCACGGGGCGTCAAGGCCAATCTCTTTTCCACGCTGGGCAAGTGGCTCAAGGCGGAGCTGATCCTCTTCGCCATCACCTTTGTACTTTTGTTCATCGGCCTTTTGCTCATCGGGCAGGACTACGCACTTTTGCTGGGCCTGCTGATCGCGCTGGTGGACGCGCTGCCGGTGTTCGGCATCGGCACTGTTCTGATTCCCTGGGTGCTGGTTTGTCTTCTGGTGGGCGACGTGCCCCGGGGCATCGCTCTTGTGGCTCTGTACGCCGTGATTTCTCTGGTCCGCAGCGTCATGGAACCGAAGATCATGGCCGCCCAGGCGGGACTGTCGCCCCTTGTAGCTCTGGCCGCCATGTATATCGGTTTTTGCACCTTCGGCGTGTGGGGCATGATCCTGTTTCCTATTCTGCTTTTGTTTGTCAAACAGCTTCACGACGGCGGTTACCTCAAGATCTGGAAATAGAAATGAAAAGGAGCCGCTTCTTCAGCGGTTCCTTTTTGCGGCTCTTGTCACCTGTGGGCCGCGGGGTCAACCATTGTTGCCGGTATTGCCGGGATTCGTGGTGGTGTTTGTGTTGCTGCCGTTATTGGAAGTACCGCCGGTGGTGCCGCCCGTCGTCGTACCGCCGGTGGTCGTACCGCCGGTGGTGCCGCCCGTCGTCGTGCCGCCGGTGGTGCCGCCGGTGGTGCCGCCCGTCGTCGTATCGCCGGTGGTGGGCAAAGCGACCTTATGCACCGGGCAGGTCCCGTCGCCTTTGAGGGTCTTCAGCAGATAGGGCGTATCCGCCGCAGTAATCCCTGCAATCTCCTCGCGGTTATAATCCACCGCCGACTTGCTGGATACGGAGGCCGCCGGGCATTTGGCGGTGGCCTCCACCTTGCCGTCATTGCAGTAGTTAATGGTCTTGTGCAGGCCGCAGGCAGCGGTGGGCGCCGTATCCGCCGCCACTGTTACCGTGCGTACCCGGCTGCCGCGGATGTCGTTGGCGCAGGCATCTGTGGCCAAAAGGCCGCTGTCCATGCAAACCGTCACCGTGGTCAGACCCGACGTCACCTGGTGGAAGCCGGGGTCAGACATTCCCTCATGGATCTGGCTCATGACCTGCCGCCAGAGGATGGCCGAGGGGTTGCCGCTGGCGCGCACCACTTCATTGGACTTGTAGCCGCACCACACCGCCGCGCAGTAATACGGCGTGTAGCCCACAAAGTAACGATCCTTGTCGTCGTCCGTGGTACCGGTCTTACCGCCCATGCTCATGCCGGAGAAATAGGCGTTGTAGCCCGTACCGCTGGTAATGACGCTGGAGAGCATACCGCGCATCAGATAAGCCGTGGTCTCCTTGATGGCCGCGTTGGACTTGGTTTCGTTGTTCAAGACCACATTGCCGTTGGCGTCTTCCACCTTGCTGTACGTCCGGGGTGTGTTATAAACGCCGTCGTTGACAAAAATGGAATAAGCCGCGGCCATTTCTTCGGTGGTAACGCCTTCCGTCAAGCCGCCCAGGCCCATGTTGCCGGACTGCTGGCCGTCGGTTTCCGACAGCGTGGTGAAGCCCAGCTTCTGCGTCATAAATTCATAAGACTTATGCACGCCGTACATCTCGTTGACACGCACCGCCACCGTATTGAGCGACTCGGTCAGCGCCTTCTGCACGGTGGTCAGGCCATAAAAGCCCGCGTGGGAGTTATACGGCCAAGGAGACCCGTTGAGTACCCGCACAGGATAGTCATCCAGAACAGACGCCGCCGTAATGGTTCCGTTGTCCAGGGCGGGGGCATAGGTGGCAATGGGCTTGATGGCGGAACCGCACTGACGGGCACTGGTGGCCCAGTTCCAGGAACGGTCATAATCCTTTGTCCCGGTGCCGCCCACCAGGGCCACCACGTCGCCTGTGTAGGGATCCATCACAGTGATACCCGCCTGGAGCTGTTCTCCGTTGGAGTCCGTGCTGCCCACATAGTCGGTGTTCTCAAATATGTTTTCCGCGATGGTTTGATATTTGGGGTTCTGGGTGGTATAGATCTTATACCCGCCCTGGAACACCAGATTGGACGCCATCTCCGGCGTGTAGCCGTAGGTGGTCTGCAGGTCACGAATCACATCGTCAATGACCTGGTCTGTAAAGTACGAGTAGTTGGCCGTGCTGGCGGAGGTGGTCTCCTCCGTGGCGGCCTTTACCTCCGCGGTGTTGCCCATAATGGTGGTGCCGTTGGTAAAGACCACGTCCTCATTCAGCGCGGCGTCATGCTCGGTCTGGGAAATGCGGCCCTGCTCCAGCATGGCGTTGAGGATATTCACCTCGCGGTCCCGGTTGTTCTGCCGGCACTCCTCGCTGAGGGTAGGGCAGTACAAAGAGGGATTGTTGGTGATGGCGATAAGGCTGGCGGACTCCGCCAGCGTCAGATCCGAAACGGATTTATTGAAATACTCCTTGGCGGCGGTTTTCACGCCGTAGCACTGCTGGCCTAGGTAGATGGTGTTGAGGTACATTTCCAGGATCTCTTCTTTGGAGTATTTCTTTTCAAACTGAAGGGCGCGGTAGATCTCCGTCACCTTGCGCTTGACGGTGGTCTCGTTATCCGTGGTGATATTCTTGATAAGCTGCTGGGTGATGGTGGAACCGCCGAAGGTATCCTGCATGCCAAAGAACATATTGAATACCGCGTGAGTCGTACGCCGCCAGTCCACACCGTGGTGGTCAAAAAAGCGCTTGTCCTCAATGGCCACCGCCGCTTTCCACACGGTGTCGGGGATCTCGTCGTAGCTGACCCAGATACGGTTCTTGTCGCCGAAGAGCGTCTGATACATCTCCCAATCGCCGGTGTCCGCGTTTTTGCAGTACAGCTCCGTGCTCACGTCCAGATTGTACTCCGCCATGTTGATTTCCGCGTTGCCCTTGAGGGCTTTGTTCACATAGATCAGAAAAATACCGGTAAACATACCAATCGTCAGAACCAGGATGAGGAAAACCGTGCCGATAATGAACCACGCTTTTTTGGGGTCACCCTTTTTCTTTGCCTTTTTCTGTTTCGGACCGGGCTTGTCCATGTTTTCCTCCTTCCGGGATCTGCATCCTATCTGATTGGCGCTCTGCCGAATCATGTCATATATTTTGGGCTTGTTCTTCCCGTTTTCTTCATGTTCCATAACAGGGCACCTCCTTTTCAAAAATTTGACCGCATAATATCGCATGATATTCGTTTCTCATTTTAACATACTCTGTCAAATCAGAAAAGGATTATTTTCGCCGGAATTTGTCTCTCCCGTCCGATGAAACGGAAAGAGTGCTGTCATTCAGACTGACTTCCGGTATTTTTCCCCAAAAATTCACAGGAAATTGTCTTGCTTTTTTCCGCCGAAACAGGTACACTGTGGGCAACCTAACAAGGAGGTATCCTCAATGAGCGAAGAATTTGGCCCCAATTTTATCACCTTGACCGATGAAGACGGCAATGAGGTGGAGCTGGAATATGTAGACGTGCTGGAGCACAACGGACAGACCTATATGGCCTTTTTTCCCACCGTGGAAGAAGATGACGAGGAAAGTGAATCCTCTGCCGAGGATTACGGTCTGGTGATCCTGAAGTCTGTCACCGTGAACGGCGAGGAAATGCTCTCCACCCCCGACAGCGAAGAGGAACTCAACGAAGTGTATGATCTTTTCATGGAGCAGATCCTGGATGACGAGGATGAAAATTCCTAAGATTTTTTTCTAAAACCGCTTTTATTTTGCCTTTCATTTTGATACACTATGGTCAGATACGGAGTTTCTCTGTATCTGACCCCTGCGCGGTTCGTGATGAGCTTTTTTTATCCTCACATTTTGTTATAGGGGATGCCATCCTCAGTGTGTGAACGGCAGGCCTCCCGACTGCTTTCTGCGGTTGGATGTTGGAAGCCACGAAGCATATTGGAGGCAACCCACCTGCTGGATCGGTGCAGGTTATAACTTGGCTTACACGGCCGAGGCGGGGGCGTACCGTCGACGGGGAACCGGCACAGATTTCTCTGTGCCGGTTCTTTTTATGCGGATTCGCCTGTATTTACCCTTGCGAAAAGCAGCAAATCTATGTATAATAACGAGGTATCTTTCCATTGGGAAGATATCTTACTGATCTGAGAGGAATGAATCGAATGAGCGCTTCAAAACAAAAGAAGATCCGTCAGGAACAGCTTTCCGGCGGAACCCCTGATTTTAAGACCCGCCGGCAGGAAGAAGAGTGGAAAAAGGAACACCGCACCAACGTGCTCTACGCCGCTGTGGGCATTACGTTTGTGGTCGTGGCCATCGCACTGGTGGTCTGGAACTCCAGCTTCTTTCAGCGCCGCGCCACCGCTCTTAATATTGACGGCGTCAAATACACCGCGGCGGATGTGAACTACTACTACATCACCTCCTACAACTCCGTGGTGAGCCAGTACAGCAGCTATCTCAGCTATCTGGGACTGAACACCAGCACCTCGCTGAAAAAGCAGTCCCTCAACGATACCGCCAAGATGTTCCTGGGCGTCAGCGACGATATGACCTGGGACGAATATTTCAAGCAGAGTGCCAAAACCAATCTCACCACCGTTACCATGCTGGTGAAAGAGGCCAAGGCCAACAACTTTACCTTTACCGATGAGATGCAGCAGACGCTGGATTCCGCCGTCTCTTCTCTGGAATCCTCTGCTTCCTCCGCCGGTTACTCCACCAAGGACTACCTCAAGGCGGTCTACGGTTCTTATATGACCATGGACATCTTCCAGGCGCAGCTGAAAAACGCTATCCTGGCTTCCAGCTACGAAAAATCCTATGTGGCGGATCTGACCTACACCGATGACCAGATCACCACCTATTACAACGAGAACAAGAACAGCTTCGATCTGGTGGACTACGACTATGTGAACATTACCGCCACCGCACCCACCACGGATGCCAGCGGCAGCACCGTCACTCCCACCGACGAGGAGAACGCCGCCGCCAAGGAAACCGCTAAAACAGCGGCCGACGCGATCATGGCCCGCTATAAGGCCGGTGAAACGCTCACCGCCGCTGCCGCCGATTACAGCAGTATCGCCACCGCGGGCAGCCGCACCGCTGCCACCTATGCTTCCGCTCCCACCACCGAGTGGGCCTTTGACACCTCCCGCGTCAGCGGCGACAACACCATCCTCAACGACGACAACTATTATTACATCGTGGTGTTCCATTCCCGCTACCGCAACGACTACAACACCGTGAACATGCGCCACATCCTCTTCAAGGTGGACAAGACCACCCTGGACTCCACCTCCGCCACCTACAACGACGATCTGGCCGCTCTGCGTCAGACCGCGCTGGACAAGGCCAATGATGTTTTGCAGCAGTGGAAGGATAAAGGCGCTACCGAGGATGCCTTTGCCGAGCTGGCCGATGCCAATTCTGACGACAGTGCCTCCGGCGGTCTTTACAAGCAGGTCTATAAAGATCAGATGACCACCGAAATGAACGACTGGCTCTTTGATCCCGCCCGCAAGAGCGGCGACTGCGACATCGTTCTCACCGACAGCTACGGCTATCACATCGTTTACTTCATCGGCACCGACGAGCCTTACTGGAAGGTCCAGGTGAAAAACACTCTGACCAACAATGACTACTCCTCCTGGAGCACCGGCCTTGTGGAAAATGTCACCGCCACTGAAGGCAGCGGTATGAAATACGTGGGCAAATAAGAGATCTGCAAAAAGGCTGGCTATATAAGCCAGCCTTTTTTTCCCAATCTTTAAGGTATGTTCTATGAACAATGAGGGCAATTTTATGAAAGAGCAGTTTATCCGCACAGAAATGGTCCTGGGCTCCGACGCCATGGACACACTCTCCCGCAGTCATGTGTTGGTGGTAGGCCTGGGCGGTGTGGGCAGCTACGCTGCCGAGGTGTTGGCCCGTGCCGGCGTGGGCCGTCTGACCCTGGTGGATCAGGACACCGTCAGCATTTCCAATCTGAACCGTCAGCTGGAGGCGCTGCACTCCACGGTGGGGATGCCCAAGGCAGAGGCGGTGGCCGCCCGCTGCCGCGACATCCACCCGGAGATCCAGGCGCAGCCCCTTTGTATGTCCTACGACGCCCAGCACCGGTTTTCCTCCTGGGACTTTGACTACATTGTGGACGCCATCGACTTGGTTTCCTGCAAACTGGATCTCATTGAACAGGCGCTGGGGCACAAGGTTCCCATCATTTCGGCGCTGGGTACCGGCAACAAGCTGGACCCCTCCCATCTGTGTATCACCGATCTGTCAAAGACGTCTGTGTGTCCTCTGGCACGGGTGATGCGCCGGGAGCTGCGTGCCCGGGGCATCGAGCATCTAAAGGTGGTTTACAGCCCGGAGCCGGCCGCGCAGCCGCTGCCGCTGGAAGCGCCTCCCCCCGGTCGGCGCAGTGTGCCGGCCAGCGTTCCCTGGGTTCCCTCCTGTGCCGGGCTGATGATGGGCGGCGCAGTGGTGATGGATTTGATTCATTTTGGAAAGAAGGGCGATTCTCTATGCAAATAAGTGCTGTTCTGGCGTTTTGCGTCTCCGCCATTCTCAGCTATCTGCTGGGCTGCGTCAACGGTGCCATTCTCTCTTCCCACCTGTTTTTTCACGATGACGTGCGAAAACACGGCAGCGGCAACGCGGGACTGACCAACTTCTATCGCACCTATGGCGCCAAATACGCGCCCATGGTCATCATCTGCGATATGCTCAAGGCGGCGGTTGCGGTGCTTCTTTCCGCGTGGCTTTTCCGTCTGGCCGGCTTCTCCCCTCTGTATGGCAAGTGCTGGAGCGGTGTTTTTGTGGTCATCGGGCATATGTTCCCCTGGCGCTTTCATTTCAAGGGCGGCAAGGGCATCCTTTGCAGCGGTACACTGCTTTTGCTGCTGGACTGGCGCATGGCTCTTATCTGCTGGGGGCTTTTTGCCGTTCTCTGGCTGTTGACGCGCTATGTCTCTCTTGGCAGCGTGGTCGCAGCCCTCGGCTATCCCATTGCCACGTTTTTCTTTTACGGGGATTTCTTCATGGTGATGTGCGCCGCCGTGCTGGCGGGATTGGTGATCTTTGCCCACCGTGCCAATATTGTGCGGTTGATCTATGGACGCGAAAATAAATTTCACTTCCATCTTAATCCGCCGAAGGAGGGAGAGAAATGAACGTCACGATATTGGGCAGCGGCAGCTGGGGCACGGCTCTGTCCCTGCTGCTGAGCGATAACGGACACCGGGTAACGCTCTGGAGCCGCCACAGCGAGAAGGCGGCCCAGATGTCCCGGACCCGTGTCAATCCGCTCCTGCCGCAGCGTGAGCTGCCCCAGAGCATTTCCATTACCTCTGATCTTTTCTGCGTGGAAACCGCCGATTTGGTGGTGCTGGCACCGCCTTCCTTTGCCGTGCGCGATACCGCCCGGGCCGTCGCGGCCCATCTCCGGCCCGGCACCATTCTGGTGTCCGTCTCCAAGGGCATTGAAAAAGGCTCTCATCTGCGGATGTCTCAGCTGATCGAACAGGAAGTGGGCCCCGCTTTCCCCGTTGTTGCCCTTTCAGGCCCCTCCCACGCGGAGGAAGTGGCTATCTCCCTCCCTACCGGCTGCGTTGCCGCCTGCCGGGACAAAGCCGCCGCCGAAACCGTACAGGACGTCTTCATGAGCCGGCGCTTCCGCGTGTACTCCAGTCCCGATATCGTGGGCGTGGAGATCTGCGGCGCCATGAAGAATGTGGTGGCGCTGTGCTGCGGCATCAGCGACGGCATGGGTTACGGCGACAACACCAAGGCGCTGCTGCTGACACGCTCCATGCTGGAAATGTCCCGGCTGGGCCGGGCGCTGGGCGGCACAGAGGGCACCTTCTCCGGCCTTGCCGGCATGGGAGACCTGATCGTGACCTGCACCTCCATGCACTCCCGTAACCGCCGCGCCGGTATTCTCATCGGTCAAGGCAAGTCCGCCCAGGAGGCTGTGGAAGAGATCGGCGAGGTGGTGGAAGGCTATTACGCCGCCCGTAGCGTCAGGGAGATTGCCGACTCTCTCGCGCTGGATCTGCCCATCTGCGACGCTGTGTACCATGTGCTATACGAGGGGCATGATCCTCGTGAAAGTGTCGATCGGCTGATGAGCCGTGACAGAAAAGAAGAGGTGGGCTGGGTCGGCACCCTTTCTATTTAAAATGGAACAGAAAAAAACCGTGGCTGCGATGCAGCCACCGGGTTTTTGATGCAAGTGATCTTACTTCAGCTCGACCTTGCCGCCGGCCTCTTCGACCTGCTTCTTCAGAGCTTCAGCGTCATCCTTGGAGGCAGCTTCCTTCATGGTGGTGGGAGTGCCTTCCACGGCAGCCTTGGCTTCGGCCAGGCCCAGACCCATGACTTCGCGGACGACCTTGATGACCTTGATCTTGGCAGCAGCGTCAAAGCCGGTCAGGACCACGTCAAACTCGGTCTTCTCTTCAGCAGCGGGAGCAGCAGCGCCGGCAGCGGGAGCAGCCATAGCAGCGGCGGAAACGCCGAACTCTTCTTCCAGAGCGTGCACCAGCTCGGACAGTTCCAGAACGGTCAGGCCCTTAATTTCTTCGATCATAGCAGTAACTTTTTCGCTCATTTTAGTAAGCCTCCTAATAGTTCATTTTTTAAATGGTGGCGGAGCCGCGCTCCGCGGGGACAATCGCCGTCTTATTCGGCGGCAGCTTCGGCGGAACCGCCCTTCTGATCGGCGATCTGCTTTAGCACGCAAGCCAGAGAGGAAATGGGGGCCAGCATGGTACCCAGAACCTGAGCCTGCAGGACGGGCAGTGCGGGAATGGCAGCCAGAGCATTGATGGTCTCAATGGAAACCACCTTGCCTTCCATGAAACCGCCCTTGATCTCAAACTTGTCACCCAGCTTCTTGGCGTAGTCAGCGAGGACGCGGGCGGGGGCAACGGGATCATCCTGGCAGATGGCCAGAGACGTAGAACCGTTGAGCTGATCGTCCAATTCCTTCAGACCCACGTTGTTGAAAGCGAAGCGGAGCAGCGTGTTTTTGATTACAGCGTATTCCACGTTGTTGCTGCGGCAGTCGGCACGCAGTGCAGTATCCTGCGCCACATTGATACCCTTGTAGTCCACAATGATACCGGCGGCAGCACCCTGCAGCTTCTCGGTCAGAGCCGCCACGATTGCCTGCTTTTCAGACAAAACTTTTGCGTTAGGCATTCTTGGATTTCACCTCCATGAGATTTGTTGGTGCGTTCAAAAAAGGAAAACAGTCCTTGTGCACAAAGACACAAGGACTGTTAAAAGCAATCATAACGATTTGCCATCCTCGGCAGGATTTACGACTTTCATCACCTGCTGTCTTTGGAACGCATCATTGATTATATCGAAGGTTGGCCCAAAAGTCAACCCCGGATATATAAATGAATATTACAGGAGCTTGGCGGCGTTCATCTTCACGCCGGGGCCCATGGTGGCAGCGGCCACGCAGGACTTCACATACTGGCCCTTGGCGGTGGAGGGCTTGGCCTTGATGATGGCGCCCATGAGAGCCGCATAGTTCTCATAGAGCTTCTCGGGGCCAAAGGACACCTTGCCGATGGGGCAGTGGATGATATTAGTCTTGTCCAGACGATACTCTACCTTACCGGCTTTGACTTCCTTCACGGCCTTGGCCACGTCGGGGGTCACGGTACCAGCTTTGGGAGAGGGCATCAAACCCTTGGGGCCCAATACTTTACCCAGACGGCCCACAACGCCCATCATGTCGGGAGAAGCAACAACCACGTCGAAGTCAAACCAGTTTTCCTTCTGGATCTTCTCCACCATGTCCATTTCGCCCACATAGTCTGCGCCGGCCTCACGGGCAGCGTCAGCCTTGTCGCCCTTGGCAAAGACCAGCACGCGAGCGGTCTTGCCGGTGCCGTTGGGAAGAACGATGGCGCCGCGGACCTGCTGGTCAGCGTGACGAGAGTCAACGCCCAAACGGACGTGCAGTTCAACGGTCTCATCAAATTTAGCCGTGGCGGTCTTGCAGATCAGCTCCATACCCTCCTGAGGATCATAGAGCATTGCCTTGTCAATCTGCTTGGCGCTTTCTTTATATTTCTTACCTCTAAACATACCTTACACCCTCCTTATTCTTCCACGGTTACGCCCATGGAGCGTGCGGTACCGGCGATCATGCTCATGGCCGACTCCAGGGAAGCGGCATTCAGATCGCGCATTTTCAGCTCTGCGATCTTCTGCACGGAGGCCTTGGAGATGGTGGCAACCTTGGTCTTGTTGGGCACACCGGAACCGGACTCGATGTTGCATTCCTTCTTGATCAGGACTGCCGCAGGAGGCGTCTTGGTGATAAAGGTAAAGGAACGATCAGCGTACACAGTGATGACCACGGGAATGATCAGACCCATGTCATTCTTGGTGCGCTCGTTGAATTCCTTGGTAAAAGCGGCAATATTAATACCGTGCTGACCCAGAGCAGGGCCAACGGGGGGTGCGGGGGTTGCTTTGCCTGCAGGAATCTGCAGTTTTACATATCCAACAACTTTCTGTGCCATAAAGAGGCACCTCCTTCATCAAAATGTGGTAGTGGCCGGCCGACGCCGGACCCACTTTTGGCGAGGCCTGACGGTCTCTCCCACTTGCGCCGGACGCGTGTCCGGCCTGTATGCAAAGCGTGGGCGCTTTGCAACAACCTTACGACAAAACCTCCACCTGATCCAGCTCAAGCTCCACAGGCGTCTCTCTGCCAAACATGGAAACAACCACGCGCACCTTGTCCTTTTCCGGTTCGATGTCTTCCACCACACCGGTAAAGCTGGCCAGGGGGCCGTCGATGATCTTCACATTGTCACCCACGTGGTAACGGACAACGATCTCCCGTTTTTCCATACCAAGGGCGGCCACTTCCTCTTCCGACAGCGGGATCGCCTTGTTGGCAGAACCCACAAAGCCCGTGACGCCGCGAATGTTCCGCACCAGATGCCAGGTGTCGTCCGTCAGGATCATCTTAATCAGGACGTAACCGGGGAACACCTTGCGCTCCACATCCTTCATGTCGCCGGCTTCCGTTACTTCGGTCACCATCTCCAGAGGAATTTCGACCTTGAGGATCATCTCCTCGAGACCGCGGTTCGTCACCATCTTTTCGATGGCGGTCTTTACTGCGTTTTCATAACCGGAATAGGTATGCAGCACATACCATCTTGCGTTATCAGCCATTCCCATTTCCCTCAGGCCGCAAACAGGCTTATCAGCAGCTTCACGGCCATCACAGCCACTGCGTCAAAGATCCAGATGCAGGCGCCGACGCACAGTGAGCAAAGCAGCACTATGCCGGTATTCTTCATGGTGACCGCTCCGGTGGGCCAAACGACCTTCTTGAGTTCGCTTCTCATCTCACGGAACCACTTGCCGCGATCCTTCTTCGGCTTTTGGACCTTTTTTTCTTCTGCCATTGTTACCCAACCTTTCCTTTCTTCCAATTACTTGGTTTCGGTGTGGACAGTGTGCTTTCTGCAGAAGGGGCAATACTTGTTCATTTCAAGACGGTCAGGGTTGTTCTTCTTGTTCTTCATCGTGTTGTAGTTTCTGTGCTTGCACTCATTACATCTTAAAGTGATCTTAACACGCATCTAACGGCACCTCCTTATTATTGACATCCCTCCGGGATGTCGACTGCCTCCCTACATAAATTCGGGACGTCCTTTTCCGCCGCGCTGAAGCGAAAAAACGCGCAAAAAAAGAAGCCCTGTTCATAGGTAATGTTAAGTATAGCGCACTTTTTCCAGTAGGTCAACACTTTTTTAACAAGAGAAGACAGAAATTTTTATCTTTTATCCGGTTGCAGCCGCTCTTCAAAATGTGTATGATAAAAGAAACGTGAGGACAAAAGAAAGGAAACCGATTTTTTATGAAAATCATGGCCATTGACTATGGCGATGCCCATACCGGCGTTGCCATTTCCGACGCCACCGGCACCCTGGCCGGCTTCTCCACCACCATCGACGCCTACCGTGCCGACCGTCTTCTGGACGCCATCGGGCAGCTCATCGCCCAGCACGATGTCACCGAGTTGGTGCTGGGCTATCCAAAAAACATGGATGGTACCTTGGGGCCTCGAGCCGAAAAGGCAGCGGCCTTCGGTGAAATGTTGAAGGAGGCCACCGGTCTTCCTCTGACGCTGTGGGATGAGCGGCGCACCACCATTGGCGCCCACCAGATCCTCTTCAACAACGGCAAAAACGCCAAAAAGCGCAAGAAAACCGTGGATGCGGTGGCGGCGGCGTTGATGTTGGAGGGCTATCTCTCCTTCCGAAAGGCCAACCCATGAAGCAGGTGATCATTATTGGCGGCGGCGCCGCGGGGATGATGGCGGCGCTGACGGCTTCGGCCTCGTCGGCCTCTCAGGTTACGCTGCTGGAGCGGCAAAGCCGCGTGGGACGCAAGCTGCTCTCCACTGGGAACGGACGCTGCAACCTCACCAATCTTCACGCCTCTGCGTCCCATTACCACGGTGAGCATCCGGACTTTGCCGCGCCCGCGCTGTCCGCTTTCGGCGTGGAAGATACATTGTCCTTCTTCCATTGGCTGGGGCTTGTGACAGCGACCGAGGTCGATGGAAAGGTCTATCCTTACAGCAACTCGGCCAACAGCATGCTGGACGTGCTGCGTTTTGCCATGGAGGCGCAGGGCGTGCAGGTCGTTTCCGGTACGCCTGTGGAGAAGATCAAATGCAAAGACCGCGTTTTTTCTCTTTTGGCGGGCGGCGAGGTCTTTGCCGCCGACTGTGTGATCATAGCCTGCGGCGGTGCCGCCGGCAGCAAGCTGGGGGGCGTGATGGACGGCTATCAACTCCTCAAGTCCCTGGGTCATCACCGCACGGCGCTTTATCCGGCGCTGGTGCAGATCAAGACAGATCCGCAGTACCCCCGCTCTTTGAAGGGCGTCAAGGCGGAGGCTCATATTGCCGTTTTCAGCGGTGATACGCTTCTGGCGGAGAATCAGGGCGAGATCCTCTTTACGGAGTACGGCGTCAGCGGTCCGGCTGTTTTTGAAATTTCCCGGTATGCCTCTATGGGCGCCGACGGCCTCACAGTGGAGCTGGATCTGTGGCCGGCGCTTTCGGAGGATGGCGTGCGGGCGTGGCTTACGGAGCGGCAGACCCGGCTTCCGCAGCTGGAAACCGCCCAGCTTTTTACCGGCGCGCTGCACAACCGTTTAGGGCAGATAGTGGGCAGGTTTGCCTCGCTTCCCGCCGGGGGTACCGTGGCTGAACTGTCACCCCGGGATCTGGCGGCGGCGGCGCATGGCTGCAAGCACTTCCTTCTGCCCATCACAGGCACCTGCGGCTTTGACAGCGCGCAGGTCACAGCGGGCGGCATGCGTACAGAGGAGTTTGATCCTCAAACCATGCAAAGCCGTCTGGTTCCCGGTCTCTACGCCTGCGGCGAGGTGCTGGACATCGACGGCGACTGCGGCGGCTTCAATTTGCAATGGGCCTGGTCCAGCGGCCACCTGGCGGGGCAACTGCTGCCGTAAGGCGCCGCAGCAAACCATAACGGGCACCGGATACAGGCTCCCTCGCAACAGGTGAAATACGCAAAACAGGGCATCAGCGCGATTGGGGCGGTGCCTGTCAAACAGAAAGGCTCCCGCCCGCATATCAGCAGGCGGGAGCTTTTTTATAAAAGCACGCCAGGGCGATGCCAGGGGCGCAAGCGCGTTCCTACTCCGCCGAGCCAACATTTATCGAGACAAAATACTGTTCATAATCTTCTCAATAAATCGGAATCACTCAGTCCGTAAATCGTAACAGGTAGCCATCCAGATCTTGAATAAGAAACTTTTTCTGCACAATCTCCTGTCCTCCACCCCTGTAAATCTGTTGTTTCATTTCCCTAAATGGTTTAATTTCTGCCTTTAATCCAGACTGGTATATAGCATCAACATCATTCACTGCTATTTCAAAGTTCACTCCACGCCCAAAAGGATGGTCAAGAGTTCCTGTGATCCAGCATCTTCAGGGCATTCTTCAAACATCAGCTGATTACCTTCCCTGGGCATAAAAACAAACTTATCTTCCAGGCTCTCACATTCTACTCTGAAGCCAAGTACATTTTGATAAAATTCTTTGTGGCTTCTATATCCGAAACCATCAGTTCCGGAATCAAGGTATTAAACTTCATTTTGCATTCCTCAAATTTTCATTTATAGTTCTTTTTGTTTCAATGTAATATATCAAATGAAACGGTAATCCCTGCAAATGCTCTATCACCTTCGGTAATTTCTGTCTGATGCTGTCCGCCTAAGGGCAGCCTTTTTCTCTTTTTAGCAAGGTAAATAGACGCGCAGGCATTTCGCAAAAGACGGTTCTTTATCAGCATCCGCACTTTTCATCCGGCAGGCTGATCCCGCCTGTCCAGAAGGGCGAATCCGGCCGCGGCGGCAAGGGCGATACCGGCTGTCATCAGCCATCCCGCAGGGTAGTCCCACATCATCAGCAGCTGTCCCATCAAAAGCGGGCCAAGGGCAGTGGAAGAGCCGCGCATCAGAGTGGAAAACGCGTTGATGCGGCCGAGACAGTCCTGGGGCGCGCGGTTGGAAATAAAGGCGCCCACCTGAATGGCCGCGCAGATCTCCCCCAGCGTAAACACCACCATGAGGAAAAAGTAGAACGGGTATTTTCCTCCGACACAAAAGCCGATATAGGATATAATGTAAAAGATCCCTGCAAGGGCCACCGCCCGCAGCGGGCGCATGCGGCGTGTCAGAAATGTGATAAGCGGCGTTATAACGATCACCGTCGCGGCGTTCACCGAGGACAAAACGCTGTACAGCCGCGCCCCATCGCCGGCGAAAAGGTCGCCAAACTGGGCCGGCAGCATGAAATTCACCTGTGAATAGGAAAAGTCGTACAAAAACAAGAGGAACACGAATCCCACGATCAGCGGCGTGCGTCTAAGCGCCGCGTACAGGGAGATATGCGTTGTCTCTTTCTGTGTCTTTTTTCTGTCTGAAAATGTCTCCGGGACATTAACGGCGACGATCGACACGGCGGCAAACGTCGTCACGGCGTCCAGTACAAACAGCAGTGAAAGGTGGCTGTTGAACAACAGTCCCCCAATCAGGGGGCTTGCCGCCATACCGACGTTGACACCGAGATACAAAAGCGAGTAGGCAGATTGCCGTTCCTCAGGTTTCGTCAGGTCGGCAAGCAGCGCGTCGAAAGCGGGCACGGATACCGCCGTGCAGTCCGCGGCGAGAATAATGCCAGCAATCAATGTCCTGCCGGTGAAGCCAAGGCCGCAGAGAAGATAGAACGCGGCACCCGCAAGGCTTCCCAGTAGAAGTGTCCTTTTTCTGCCGATGGCGTCGGCCAGTTTTCCCCCCAGAAGGACGCAAGGGGCTTGCGTGAGAATGAGAAGCGCGACAGTGGTGCCGGCTTCCGCCTTGCTCATGCCGATCTTCTGTGTCAAGATCAGTGTCAGCAGTGGCGAGACAAAGTAGCCCATACTGTTGACGAGCCGTGCCGCAAACAGGAAATAGACCTCCCTGGGCAGGCCGGCGTATGCCGCAAAATAGTGTTTTTTCACATGATCCCTCCCAGCATTTCCCTTTGGCGCGATGCTCTCCGGCTTTCTTAACTCATTTTGAGGCAAAGAACTCGTAATGTCAAATAGATTCGGCGGCTTTTGCAGACACACACCTGTTATTTTCACTCATGAAGATACGGCTGCTTTCCGTATCCGTATTAGGTATCCGTATCGGGTATCCGTATCGGGTATTTACATATTTTCTTTGGGCGCCTAAAGAGAACTTCTTTCGGATGTCACCACTTTGTGGTGCCGCTGCTTATCTTCCCGGGCCGTTGCCTGCCAAGTATTGTGGGCAGAAGCGAGCTTAACTGACCTGTCACGGGATGGTCTTCCATCCCGTGTGCTCACTGTCCTCGGCTGTTTTTCATCTGGTGTGTGAAAACAATAAAAGAGACATCCTTTCGAATGTCTCTTTTTTGTGTTGGCGCTACCTATCTTCCCGGGCCGTTGCCAGCCAAGTATTGTGGGCAGAAACGAGCTTAACTTCCGTGTTCGGGATGGGAACGGGTGGACCCTCGCCCTAATCAGCACCAACTATTTGAACCGTTTTGGCGGTTGCAAACACTATCATATGCACTTGTATTGCTTTTGTCAAGGGGTTTCCATATCGCTTAGAGAAAATGGTGACCCGTACCGGATTCGAACCGATGTTAAAGGCGTGAGAGGCCTCTGTCTTAACCACTTGACCAACGGGCCATATTCGCGCTGTATCTATCTCATCAGCCAAAAGCTGTTGAAATCTTTGGTACACCATCAGGGACTCGAACCCTGGACACCCTGATTAAGAGTCAGGTGCTCTACCAACTGAGCTAATGGTGCATACAGGGTATTTTCATTGCACCCTCAAAACCGAACAATGTAAGACGGAGGAAGAAGTAAGGCTTGAATTGCCTGCATAAATTGTAGGTCAAGCCCTCGGGCTATTAGTACAGGTCAGCTAACACGTTGCCGTGCTTTCAC
>Ga0183100_1000346_pt1 | contig 44597 bp, 51 predicted proteins | sample Biomet2_FD_127789 | JGI IMG/M metagenome (GOLD analysis project Ga0183100, IMG submission 127789) | Microbial communities from bioreactor (seeded with anoxic lake sediment) at LBNL, California, USA - Biofuel metagenome 2 | ecosystem: Engineered > Bioreactor > Anaerobic > Unclassified ... | reverse complement strand
TTATGACACTAGGTAAAGCTAAAGCAAGCGAGACAAGATACAGGAAACAACAGAAACGCAAGAAATTTAGGGCAAGAGCAGGTATCGAACCGCTAATCGGGCATCTAAAAACAGATTTCCGAATGGAGCAAAATTACCTATTGGGTGCAAAAGGCATACAAATCAATGCTTTGATGTCTGCAACAGCATGGAACCTGAAGAAAATGATGGAAAAACTCAAGCAAGAGTTTTTGTATTTTATTTTTCGACTGTTCCTACAACAAAATTTTTATTATATCACCGCGTAAATAGTGGCTTTTTAAGGAACGACTATTTATTTTAAATAAAGACACTATCTCTAAATATTCATGGGATATTCTTAAAACAAATTATAATATTATTAAACGATATGAGATAGACGAGAAAGATTTAATAGACATGGAGAGTTCGGTAGATTTTCCTCAGAAACTCGACAAAAGTTCTCGGCTGAGCGGAATTTGTAAATTTGTAATTATAATAATTTAAAGATATACCGACAGGTTATTGAATAAAAGATTAATGTGTTGTTCAAATATATTTGGATTTGTAATTCCGCAAAGAAAACATTGAATAATCCGGATATGATTTACTGGCTATATATTTGTGCATAGAAACTGAATAAAACGCTATTCCATCAGGGTTCATTATAAAGAAGGATCGTTCTGAAAAAAACAGGAACAATCCTTCTTTTTATTTAATTAAATTTTCTTCCCGATATAGAACACATAGCCGTAGTACTCTTTATACTTATGGTATAATTGAACTTCATACCGTTGGCTTGCTATAAGTTCTTTGGCAGTAGTATTTCCTGCATATTTCTTCAGGAAAGTTTCCTGTACCTTAGCTTGAGGAACATAAAAATGTTCAATCCAGCAGTTTTCGGGCAGGATAAAAGTGGCAACGGGAATATATCCGTTTTTTTGCATTTGGTTAACCTTGTTTGGAATGGTGTCTATCTCAGGATAAGCATCCATCCAAAACTCATTGATCTCGGCAGGCCGTTCTTCGGTAAACCACGATGCTTCTGTAACGGCAATATAGCCTCCTGTTTTCAGAAATTTCCGCCATTCGTTCAAACCCCGTTCAAAACCGATATTATAGATTGCTCCTTCCGACCATATCAGATCTAATTCTTCATTCTGAAAAGGAAGATTATCCATAGAACCTACAATACCTTTTATTCTATTCCGAAAATTCAGTTTACCGGCATTAAAATTGAACTGGTCAATAAAAGCGGGAAACAAATCGATACCTGTAATGTATCCCGGCGCATGTTGTGCCAGCACCATTGTCTGACCGCCTGTCCCGCAACCAATGTCGGCAATACGGGATTTGTTAGTAAGATTATCGATAAAGCTTAATGCTTTAACAGTTACTTCCGGGCTACCGGGCCCTTGTCGTTCTACGTTTGAAAAATATTCGCAGATTAAATTGAAGTCGAATTCGTGAATTGATTTATTTTCGTTATTCATGATGTTTAAATTTATTTGGCTGAGTCCACGGCATAAGAATTATATCCTTTACCAGGCCTCAAAATGTTATTAATATATAGGCATAATAATAACTCCGGCAAGAATATGCCTGAGTATAGCTAAGGGATAACCTTGGGCCAAAGACCAAAGGTTATTTACTTTACCAGATCCGTTTTAAATTTAAACATCCAACGTTTTTAGATTTTGCAAAAATAAGATTTTTTTTGATCATGCGTATTATTAAATAAAAATAATTCATCAGTACGTGTAAAATTATGAAAAAACCAACGAAACGCTAATTACGCAGATGGACGGAAAGCTAAAAACCCACCAGAAGACCCCTCACACCATCCAGTAATCGTAACAACAGATTAAGATGCAGGAACAATTTTTCTGTATATTCCTGCAGAATGTTTTATTAACCGAATATTTGCTTTTTGGGCTACATTTCAGAATTTTACCTTACTTTTGGCGGCTTAAAATTAAGATAGGGAATGATTATATTCGGAATTGTTGTTATTGGCATTCTTGCAGGAATAATGTCGGGATTGTTTGGCATTGGCGGAGGGATTGTTATTGTTCCTACGCTTATTGCTTTTGTTGGAATGGACATTTTAAATGCTAATGCAACTTCATTGGCAGCGATGCTTCTTCCGGTTGGGATACTGGGTGTTATTAACTATTACAAAGCGGGATATATCAGGATAAAAGATTCGTTATGGATATCCGCAGGACTGTTGATCGGTTCGTATGCCGGAGCAGAACTTGCATTGTCGGTAAACGTTCATTTACTGGCTAAGTTTTATGCCGCTTTTCTTTTATATGTGGCTATCAGTTACATTAATATACCAGCAATAATCAGAAAGGAAAAGGCCAAAGCAGCGATAAAAGGTCAATTAAGAGAATATCCGTTTTGGCAATTTTCGGGATTGGGTGTTTTTGCCGGAGTTATTGCCGGAATGTTTGGAAAAGGGGGCGGAATTGTGATTGTTCCTATGCTGACAAAGCTTTTCAGATACGATCCTAAAACAGCAGCGGCCACTTCGTTGGCTGCATTACAATTACCGGTAGGATTGCCCAGCGTGATTGTTTATGCCCAGGGAGGTTATTTTAATTGGCTTTACGCAGTACTTATGGCCTGTGGAATTGTTACCGGAGTTCTTGTAGGATCAAAAGTAGCTATTAAATTGCCTACAGTTATTTTTAAAAAAATGTATGCCGTATTTCTTGTTGGCGTAGCAATTTTTATGGTAATTAAATATTTATAATCGCCTGAAAACTATTTTCTGGTATGAAAGCTCTTTGCTGGAATTGCTTCTTGATCGAAGAATAGGTTACACTCCTACCCTGGCTGAGTGATCCAAGTAACTCTGAATACAACTCCGTTCGGAAAACATTGGATAATCGGGATATAATTTATTGACTATTCTCTCTTTCTATTTATATTTGTGCCCTGAAACGATGAATAAAATGCTATTACGTTAGCCACCAGACAAAAAAAGACAAGGCCAATGATTGATTAAGTTTATATTTTTGTAAGCATGAGAAGACTATTTTATAGTTTATTTATATTCTGTACTCTGTTAATTGTTTTTTCCGAACTAAAAGAAAAGAAACAAATATTAGATAGTAGCTCTTTCTGTCAATCATTCGATTTAAATAGATGTAATGATTTTTTAGTAATAACAATTAATTCTACTATTAAACCCATTTTGGAGTTCACAGTATTTAATTTTACTGATGAAAAACTTCTTCAGAATGCCTATAACCAAAAGATGCGATTATCTTTAACTCGTCATCGATTATTTCAATCTGATTCTATTGATTTAAAAATAATAAGGCAAGATTTCCTAGTTTCATTACATTATACTTCAGAAACAGAAGAATATCATCACCACTCCTAATAAATAAGAAGGCTTTATCCAAGCCATTTTTTCATTTCAAATAATTTATTTATTAACTAAACCCAGTGGTTATGTTTTATCATTATATATATTCTTCTCTAAGAAGTGCAAAAAAGAATCGTTTGTTTTATTCCATAAATCTTATTGGATTCCTATCCGGTTTCCTTTTACTCACCATTATTTTAACATTTGTTTATCAGGAATTAAGCTTTGATAGATTTCATAAAAATGCAGCAAATATTTATCGTATTCATTCAGGAGGTTATGGGGTTACGCCCCTTTGTTTTGGAGAAAAGCTAAAGAATCAAATTCCGGAAATAACAGGAATTGTTAGGTTTAGTTTAAAAGACTTAACAATTAAAAATAACAATCAGGAAGTTGAGATTAGCAAAACATACTATACCGATGCTGAAATATTTAAAGTTTTTTCATTCAAACTATTATCCGGCAATCCTGCCAACGTTTTAAATGATCCGTTTTCCATAGTTATTAACAGAACTATAGCCAATAAATTATTTGGGAATCGCTCACCTATAGGAAAAACAATTCGTGATAAAGATGGAACCATTTATACCATAACAGGTATCATGGAGGATATTCCTTACAACTCACATGTTCAGGCCAGTGCATTTATTTCAATAGAAACGCTCAGACATACCGGAGATGATGCATTCAATTGTGGCGCATGGGGTAGTTTGACTTATTTAAGTATATCTGAAAAAGCAAATATTAAGGAAACCGAAGCAAAAATAAATTCCATTCTTAAAGATTCAAGAATGGAAACCAGTGAAGGCAAAATTATTTTGAATCTACAACCGCTAAAGAAAGTGTATTTTGATTACAAAAACAATAAATACGATGGCACTAAGCATGGCAACTTGCAAACAGTATTTATGTACCTGGCTATTTCGATTTTAATATTGTTCATTGTAATGGTAAACTATATCAACTTGTCTACGGCAATATCGGGAAGCAGGATTAAAGAAATTGCTATCCGGAAAGTAAACGGAGCCGGACGGATACAAATAATTAAACAAATTCTATTTGAAACTCTTGGAGTTGTGTTTATCTCTTTTATCATTGCCTTATCAATTATTGAGTTGTTGCTACCTCAATTGAGTGGTCTTTTAAATTTATCTATTGATACATCCTTAAACAGATCATCATTGTATTGCTATTATTTTATCGGCATTGTTGTTATCGGTATAATAGTAGGATTGATTTCGGGTATTTTTTTCTCAAAAATTAATGTGATAAAAACCTTAAAAAATGAATCTGTTTTAAGTTCACGTGGAACTCAGCGGAAAATCCTGCTTGTTTTCCAATTAGTAATTGTGGCAGTTCTATTGAATTCTACATTCATTATAAAAAAACAGATCGGGTTTGTTTTCAAAAAAGATCTGGGTTTTCAATATGAAAATGTGATTTCCTTCGGCTTAAACAAAACACTGCAAGACAAAAATGAAATACTGAAAGATATTCTGCTTAAAAATCCAAGAGTTGAAAGCATTTCTTTTTCAGATGGTTTATTAGGAGATGGATTCTGCAAATCCTCAATTAAAATAGGTGCTGTTGAAAAGCTTTGTTATTTTAATTCCATAGATCCTTATTACCTGGCTTTATATAAAATAAAACTTAAGGAGGGAAGATGTTTTTCGAATGATCTAAAAACAGACAGTAATAAAAGTTGCATTATTAACGAGGAAACTTGTAACGTTTATGGCATAAAAAATCCGGTTGGTAAATCAATAGGACATAAAATAATAGTTGGAGTAGTTTATAATTTCAATTATACATCATTACACAATAAAATAGAGCCATTAGTATTTTATTGCGGTAAAGGAAGGATGATTCAGATTAAAATATCTGCGGTAAATAAGGAAGAAACTATTGAGTTCATTAAAAATGCCTGTAAAGGTTTATCGCCCGATTTTGAGTTAAACATATCGTTTTTAAAAGATCATATTAAGAAGTTATACAAATCTGAGTTGGATTTAAAGAGCAGTTTCAGCATTTACTCAATAATCACGTGCATTATTGCATTACTGGGTCTTTTTGGATTGACCCTGTTTAAGATAAAGAAAAAAACAAAAGAAATTAGTATTAGAAAATTGTTCGGAGCAAAGCTTAATAACACGTTTATACTTCTCGCTAAAGAAGAAATCCGGATTGTGCTTATTTCAAATATACTGGCTATACCAATTACGTTATTATTAATGAATAAATGGCTTAATAATTTTCAGTTCAGAGTGGATATAGGATTTTTAATTTTTCTTAAAACATTCCTTGTTAGTGTTGCTTTTACGCTATTGGCTATATTGTTTTTAATAATAAAAACACATAAAACCAAGCTGATAGAAACATTAAAGTACGAATAAAATGCCTTTTTCTTTTTGCTGTTTAATGTATAAATGGATTGATTTTATTTGACTGATAATAGAAAATTAAAAGTCAACTGTCAATCTAATAAGTAAGGGACTGACTAAAAACCTTTGACACCTTTGTGAAAACCTTTGAGCTCTTTGTGGTTAAATTTTAAAGTATTGAATCACAAAGTACATACAAAGTACCACAAAGAAGAAAAATGAAATAAAAAATACTTTTTAGTCAGCCCCAGCAGTTCGTTAAGCATCAGTATCATCGTTTTGTTATCAACAATATCTTTGTCTTTGGGATTTAAGATAAGATTAAACAAATCGTGGCGCTTATTTTAATGCTTTCAAAAGATCCGGCATAAGAGAATTGATGGTTTGTTCGGTTTGAGCAGTATAGAGATTCCCGTCAATAACCGATTTTTCATCAGTTCCTATGCATCCCTTTACTATTGATTTAATGAACGGATGTAATGCAACTTTTCTACCTTTACCTATTCTGAGTTTATCGAAAATCAAGGCTGCTGCACAATGACCTACCAATATCTTACCCTCGTCGTCGAAGGTTTTAATAACAGCTAGCATATCCTGATTGAATTGCTTTGCTGCATTTTCGTTGAATTTTGGAATTGCATCGCCACAGGAAAAAACAAGAGCATCATAATCCTCTTCATGTCCCTTTAGATTCGCAATTACATCATCTGTTTGCATGCTGATTCCTGAATTGGTCTTTACTTGTGTAGTTTCGGCTACTGCAAATGTTTTATATGAAATGCCATTTTCAAAAAATAATTCCAAATACTGGAATAAACCAAACCCATTTACAGGGTTTACTACTAATAATGCTACTTTCTTTGCCATAGTTCAAATTTTTTATAATTAATACAATAGTTACTTTTGGTAATTTGATTACTTTTGTGTTGCAAACATACAACTTGTAATTTTGTCATGCAAGAACTAACTTTTTGGTAATGAAGTTACAAAAAGGTAAGTAATGTTGGGTTGCAACACAATAAATTCAAAAAAAAATTGAAAACTTTTTTACATGTGGGGAATTGTCCTATCCGGGATATCCTTAGCCGACTTGGTGATAAATGGTCACTATTAGTTCTTGTAACGTTAAAAGCAAATGGGATAATGCGTTTTAGCGATATTCATAAATCCATTGGAGATATTTCACAGCGAATGCTGACCGTTACCTTGCGCTCGTTAGAAGCTGACAACTTAATTGACAGAAAAGTGTATCCTGAAGTACCGCCACGAGTTGAGTATTGCCTTACAGAAAGGAGAAAAGGGCTTATGATACCCCTTAGCAACTTGGTGGATTGGGCTTTGGAAAACATGCAGGATATTGTAACTTCCAGACAATTGGATAAGAACAAAGAAAAATGATATACACGTATGGTCACAGACGTTTTTTGTATTTAGTCTTTACTCCCGCTTTCACGTTGTCGTTATGCGTCAGCTTGAATACGGCCTATTGTAAATAGCAAAATTAACATACAAATTAATAAATATATTATTGTAGCAATGAATAAATCAAGAGTAGAAAAAGTAAATTTTTATAGCAATATTCTTGGTAAAGAGATGCCAATGTTGGTGTATTTATCTGAAGGTTATAATAGTCTTACTCCCCTACCTGTATTATATTTTCTACATGGGAGAAGTGGCAATGAAAATATAATGTTTGAAACAGGTATGAACACCATAGCAGATCGGATGATAAAAGATGGAGAAATTAAGCCTATAATAATTGCATGTCCGAGAATTGAAAACAGCAGGGGGTTAAATTCATCTTTAATCTGTAAAGAAATACCTGATCCTGGAAACAATAGTAGAATCATAAACTTGGGAATGTATGAAGATTACTTTATTGAAGAAATAGTACCATTAACGGATAAAACTTTCAATACAATAAAAGATAGAAAAGGAAGATATATAGGAGGAGCATCTGCAGGAGGATATGCAGCGCTTCATAATGCATTTCGACATCAGCACATGTTTTCAAAAGTAGGAGGACATATGCCTGCTTTAGAACTGAAACTTGAAGAAGAAGATAAACCCTATTTTAAAGACATGGGCGTATGGGAAAAATACGATCCAATATATATTGCAAAAAATAATAACATTTTTTCTGATATGGATGTTTATCTTGATGCCGGAGATAAGGATGAAGGTAATTTTTATGAAGGTTGTTCTGTTTTACATAAAATATTGAAAGGAAAAGGCATAAATTCTCAAAATCATATATTCCCTGGTAATCACAGTGCTGAATATATACAATCAAATATTGAAAAATATCTAAAATTTTATGGATATTAATATATTGTAAACAGGCCTTGTATGATTTATACGAGTTTGAAAATTACAATCACATAAAAATATTAAATGGATACAGGAATTTTTTGGCCTTCTTGATACATCTGCAATTACAAAAGGTGACTGAAAGGAATTATTATGGTTTATCTGGTTTGTTTATTTTATTCCGAAGAAAAGAAATAATAAATATCACAAGCAGTTACGATAAAGTATCGGAATTCCGCCCGAATATATTTGGATTTATAATTCCGCTAAGAAAACACAGGATAATCCGGATATAATTTATTGACTATGGTCCTTTTCCTTTTATATTTGTGCTTTAAAACAATGAACAAAATGCTATTAGGTTAAACAACTCAACGGGAAAGAAAACTTTGACAAAAAATAAACCAATGACAAGTTTTAAAAGTAAAATATTCAATTTTTTGCTAAGAAACAGGCATCTTTTTCAAGGCAAGTATAAGAAAGAAGTTTTCGATTTTAATACTTCTATCGCTGATTTTAGAGAACAGTGCGAGAAAGGAGCAAGCAAATATGCGAAGATACCTAAAGAAATAACGGTTAAAGAACAGCTTATCGAAGGGATTAAATCCGAATGGTTAATACCAAACGGAGCCGATTCGAAGAAAGTCATTTTATATGTTCATGGTGGTGGTTATGTGTCTGGCTCTTGTAGCGATCACAGAGGATTTGTTTCAAAATTCGCAGTGAATACCGGAGTTACCAATTTAACCTATGAATATCGACTCGCTCCCGAGCATCCTTTTCCTGCAGCTTTGGAAGATTCTCTAAAAATATATCAATGGATTCTTACCTCTGGATTTAAACCTGAAAATATCATTATTGCAGGCGAATCAGCCGGTGGTGGCTTATGCTTGGCGATTCTTCTTGCTTTAAAAGAGCGTAATATTGCTTTACCTGTTGCGGCCATTGCCATTTCGCCATGGACCGACCTAACCTGCTCGAGTGATTCATATAAAACCAAAAATAAAGTATCGCTGGCCCCTTTCAACTCATGGAATGTTTTTAGCAAGTATTATGCTGACAATACCCAGGCAACTTTTCCTTTTATATCACCTTTATTTGGCAATTTAAAAGGATTGCCACCAATATTAATCAATTCAGGGGTTGATGATGAATTGTTTGAAGATGGAGAAAAGTTCTATATAAAAGCAAAGAACGCAGGAGTTGACATAACATTCAAACCTGGGATTGGAATGGTTCATTGTTATCCTTTATTGGCTCCGATGTTTAAGGAAGCTACAGAAGCAATGGATGAAATTGTTGATTTTATTAAAAGGCATTTGCAGATAAACCAATAAAAATCAATGGATAAACTAAAAGTTATTATTACGGGTGCCACCGGAATGGTTGGTGAAGGTGTTCTTCACGAATGTTTGAAACACGCTGATGTAGAAAAGGTTTTGGTAATAACTCGCAAACCGTGCGGTTATTCGCATCCTAAACTAACAGAAATCGTCCACGACAATTTCTTCGATATTACATCGCTGGCCGACAGGCTAAAAGGCTATGATGCCTGTTATTTTTGTCTTGGAGTTACTTCTTTAGGAAAAAACGAAGCCGAGTACACCAAATTAACTTATACCTTGACACTGAATTTTGCCACAACACTTGCAACGCTTAACCCCGGTATGACATTTTGCTACATTTCGGGTGCTGGCACTGATAGCACTGAGAAAGGACGAACGATGTGGGCACGTGTAAAAGGCAAAACCGAAAACGATTTAATGAAACTATCATTCAAGCAGGTGTATAATTTTCGCCCTTTCGGTATTATACCATCTTTACCATTGAAACCCGCCCAAACGTATTACAAAACCTACAAGTATCTCGGATGGTTATTTTCTTTAATGAAAGTGATTACTCCCAATTATGTGATAACGCTTAAGGATTTGGCAAAAGCCATGATAAATTCCTCACTAATTGGTTATTCAAGAAATAATTTAGAGGTAAAAGACATTAAGATACTGGCAAAAGCGACGCCATTGTAAAACGGCTTATCCAACCTCGTTTTATTCATCATCGGATTTAAATTCTTTTTAAAAAGTTGTTGGCGATTTTCTCTTTCCGTTTACATTTGTACATGAAAGCGATAAACAAACCGAACGATATTGATACTGACATTGAAGGTTTTCCTGGCAACTATCAAGAATAATGTAACCACCATACTTTTCCTGCAATAATTTCTGAGAGATTCCCGAATTTAACCATCCGTTAAACGGTTTTGGGGTCAAAATCTTTATAAAATCTTTATGCCTTTCCGTACAATCTTAACATCTTCTTTATAGTATACAGGATAATTTTGTTGCGTCCAAATAATCTATTGTATGGAAACAACAATCAAATTATTCGCATCTAAATTACTGGTCGCTGTACCCGAATTGCTGACCAGAGGAAATCATTTTCGGAATGGGTTCATCATTCTTGCCTACTTCGCAGGATTAGCCATCATTTTCTTGTTAGGCTATGGCATCGGACACAAAATGGGATTAAAACATTTTTTTAATAATTAAAAGCAATGACAGCATTAGACTATCTTCAAATTATATTATTTTTTATTTGCCTTATCGGACTTATCCCTTTGCTGGGCAATTACATGGCAAAAGTGTATAAAGATGAAAAACATGGGATGTTGTTTCTGGCAGGGCGTCCCGAACGCTGGATTTATAAAATCACCGGAGTAAACCCCGCTGAAGGGATGAACTGGAAAACCTATACCTGGAGCCTGCTGCTTTTTAACCTGATGGGTTTTCTGGTAGTTTTCCTGCTTCAACTGTTTCAATCGTCGCTACCGCTGAATCCGCAAAAGCTTCCGGATACTTCGTGGCATTTAGCTTTTAATACTGCCATAAGTTTTATGACCAACACCAATTGGCAGTCCTATTCCGGCGAAACTACACTAAGTTATTTTGTACAATTGGTGGGGCTTACGGTGCAAAACTTTGTAAGTGCAGCCACAGGAATGGCAGTGCTGATAGCCCTGATACGCGGAATTACAGAAAAAACTACAGATAATCTGGGTAATTTCTGGGCCGACAGTACGCGGACTGTTTTGTACATCCTTTTGCCATTGTCGGTTATTGTTGCCATTTTACTAGTTGGGCAGGGCGTGGTTCAAAATTTCACGCCTTATGTTAAAGCACATACCCTTCAGGGAAATGAGCAGTTGATTCCCATGGGGCCGGCAGCTTCACAGATTGCCATCAAACAATTGGGTACCAACGGAGGTGGTTTTTTTAATGCCAACAGCGCTCATCCTTTTGAAAATCCAACGCCGTTTACCAACTTTATTGAAATGTTAGCCATACTGCTTATTCCGGCATCTTTAACTTTTACTTATGGAAAACTTACAGGATCAGTACGTCATGGCTGGACGCTGTTCAATGCAATGATGATATTGCTTGTGGCCGGACTGGCTATCTCGCTGATTTCGGAATATGCTTACAATCCGGTTATCGGACATTACCTGCCAATGGAAGGAAAGGAAACAAGGCTGGGCGTATCGAATAGTGTGCTGTGGTCGGTGGTTACCACAGCCGCGTCCAGCGGCAGCGTCAATGCGATGCACGACAGCCTTTCTCCTTTGTCGGGAATGGTAGCGATGATTAATATGATGTTGGGTGAAGTTATTTTCGGTGGCGTTGGTGCGGGTTTATATGGGATGATTATTTTTGTTATTCTTACCGTGTTCATTGCCGGTTTAATGGTAGGTCGTACGCCCGAATATCTTGGAAAAAAGATAGAAGCCTTTGAAATGAAAATGATAATGGTGGCGGTACTCGCTCCCAGCGTTGTCATCCTGTTGTTTTCGGCGTTAGCCTGCACTACCGGTTCCGGTTTGGCCGGATTAAACAATGCCGGGCCTCATGGCTTGTCCGAAATCCTTTATGCCTTCAGCTCTGCTGCCGGAAATAACGGAAGCGCCTTTGCTGGACTAAATGCCAACACCCCTTTTTATAATATTTTAATTGGTATTGGTATGCTTATCGGACGTTTTGGTATTATTATTCCGGTACTGGCTATTGCAGGCAGTTTGGGTCATAAAAAAATTACACCGCCTTCGGCAGGTACTTTCCGAACCGACAACAGCCTTTTCCTGATGTTGCTCATTGGTGTGATCATCATCGTCGGCGGATTGACTTTCTTTCCTGCAATTTCTTTAGGCCCCGGTGTCGAACAATTACTTATGCACAGCGGTATCACTTTTTAAAACTGTAAAACAATGAAACTGAAACAAAATATCAGTCTTTTTAATAAAAAAATTATTCTGGTAGCATTAAAAGCTTCCCTGATCAAGCTCAACCCGGTGCAATTGATAAGGAATCCGGTTATTTTTCTGGTTGGGCTGGGAGCCGTGCTAACCACAGTGGTAACCATCTTTGATTTGTTTGGTTGGAACAGCAAACTGGGATTTGATTTACAAATATCATTATGGCTTTGGTTTACCGTGTTGTTTGCCAATTTTTCGGAAGCCATTGCCGAAGGCAGAGGAAAAGCCCAGGCCGAAAGTCTGAAGAAAAACCGTACCCAAACCATGGCACGTAAAATGATTAACCATCATGAAATATCGGTTTTGGCAACGGAGTTAGCCAAAGGCGATATTGTAGTTTGCGAAACCGGCGACCAGATTCCTGCCGACGGCGAGGTGATAGAAGGAATAGCCAGCGTGGATGAATCGGCGATTACCGGCGAATCGGCTCCGGTAATTCGCGAAAGTGGCGGAGACCGGAGCGCCGTTACCGGAGGTACCAAAGTGATCAGCGACCGCATTATTATCCGGGTTACCTCCGAACAGGGAAATACCTTTATCGACCGCATCATCTCGCTGGTGGAAGGTGCCAAACGGCAGAAAACACCCAATGAAATTGCTCTTACCATCCTTCTGATCGGACTTACCATCATTTTTATCCTGGCAGTTATTACGCTACCTGCTTTTTTCCGGTACAGTCTCAATGCTTCCGGTACACCGTCGGCTCCCAACCTTTCGCTTACCGTTTTGATTGCTTTGCTGGTTTGCCTGATACCAACCACTATCGGTGGATTGCTCAGCGCCATCGGAATAAGCGGTATGGACAGGTTGCTTCAGCGAAATGTTATTGCCACCAGCGGACGGGCCGTCGAAGCTGCCGGCGATGTAGATGTATTATTGCTTGATAAAACAGGCACTATCACGTTGGGCAACCGCATGGCCACCGATTTTATTCCTGCCGAAGGTATTACCTTGGAAGAACTTGCCGATGCAGCCCAACTTTCGTCCTTAGCCGACGAAACTCCCGAAGGTCGTTCAATAGTGGTGCTTGCCAAAGAAAAGTTTGGACTCCGCGGGCGTAACATCAACCGGCTTGAAGCCGTTTTTATTCCTTTTACCGCCCAAACGCAGATGAGCGGTGTGGACATTACCGGCAGCAACGATGAAATACATTCCATACGCAAAGGTTCTGCCTCGGCTTTGCGCAAATTTATCGAACAGCGGAATGGTTTTTTCCCTAAAAAAGTAGAAGAAACCGTAACCAGTCTCGCCCGCGCCGGAGCTACTCCTCTGGTGGTTGCCGAAAACAATAAAGTGTTGGGCGTTATTCATCTGAAAGATATTGTAAAAGGAGGAATCAAGCAACGTTTTGTCCAGCTTCGGAATATGGGTATTCGCACGGTGATGGTTACCGGCGATAATCCGCTGACGGCTGCTGCCATTGCCGCCGAAGCCGGTGTAGATGATTTTTTGGCCGAAGCCAAACCGGAAGATAAGCTCAACCGCATCCGGCAGGAACAGGCTAATGGCCGCCTGGTAGGCATGATAGGCGATGGAACCAACGATGCTCCCGCCCTGGCTCAGGCAGATGTTGGCATTGCCATGAACACCGGAACGCAGGCTGCCCGCGAAGCCGGAAACATGGTGGACCTCGACAGCAATCCAACCAAGCTTATTGAAGTGGTGGAAGTTGGCAAGCAACTGTTGATGACCCGCGGTGCGTTGACTACATTTAGCATTGCCAACGATGTTTCCAAGTATTTCGCTATTATTCCGGCCATTGCCACCACATTATATGCTACGGGTTTTAAAACCGGGCCAATGGCAGCACTTAACATTATGCATTTGGGCACACCGCAAAGCGCCATTCTCAGCGCCATTATCTTCAATGCCCTGATCATTATTGCACTGATTCCACTTGCATTAAAAGGAGTACCTTACCGGCCGCTATCGGCTAATGCCGTGTTATCGCGCAACCTTTTTATTTACGGTTTAGGCGGACTGATTGCTCCCTTTATCGGTATTAAACTGATTGATTTAATTATTAACCTTTGAAAAAACATGTGATGAAAACACTTTGGGTTTCCTTAAAAATGTTGTTGCTGATGACTCTTCTCACGGGGATATTATATCCTCTTGCTATCACGGCTTTTTCAAAACTTGTATTTCCGAGCCAATCCAACGGAAGCCTGATAAAAGTCAACGGAAAAGTTGTTGGCAGCAAACTGATAGGTCAGAAATTTGATAGCGTTGCTTATTTTTGGCCAAGACCTTCAGCTGTCGATTATAATCCTTTGCCTTCGGGCGCTTCCAATTACGGACCCACCAACGCAAAGCTTCAAAAACAGATTTCCGAACGACGCAAAGATCTTATAAATAAAAACGGACTTACACAAAATTCCGTTATTTCTTCTGAAATGCTGATGGCTTCTGCCAGCGGTTTGGATCCGCATATTTCGCCCGAAGCAGTGTATTTGCAGGTTGACCGTGTGGCTAAAGCAAGAAATTTTAACCAAAACCAGCGTCAGCAAATGTTGAAAATAATAGATAATCTGATCGAAGAACCACAATTTGATTTGTTCGGTCAAACCCGGGTAAACGTTTTATTATTAAATTTGGAAATTAATTCTATCCGATGAATCCTTACGATACGATACGGCCCGATCCTGATGAACTGTTAGCTTCGCTGAAACAGGAGGATGAAAAAAGAAACCGGGGAAAACTGAAGATTTTCTTTGGGATGTGCGCCGGCGTGGGTAAGACTTATTCCATGCTTAAGGTGGCACAGATAGACCGGTCGAAGGGAGTAGATATAGTAGTCGGATATGTGGAAACCCACCAGCGGGCAGAAACCGAGCAATTGCTCGAAGGATTGGAAATCATTCCGCGGAAAGAATATCCTTATAAAGGAACCCTTTTGCAGGAAATGGATCTTGATGCTGTGCTGTTACGCCATCCTCAGGTAGTGCTGGTGGACGAACTGGCTCACAGCAATGCCCCCGGAAGCCGCCACAGCAAACGCTTCCAGGATGTGCAGGAAATCCTCAACAATGGCATTGATGTTTATTCCACGGTTAATGTCCAGCATCTGGAAAGCCGCGGCGATACTGTTTCGCAGATTACCGGTGTGATTATCCGAGAATCCCTTCCTGATGAGATTTTTGAAAAAGCCGACGAGGTGGAACTGGTTGATCTTACCCCCGACGAATTGCTTGAAAGGCTGACCGAAGGCAAAATCTATGTTCCCGAACATTCGCTGGCGGCTATGCAAAACTTTTTTCGCAAAGGTAACATTACCGCTTTGCGCGAAATGGCGCTTCGTCTTGTTGCCGACCGTGTTGACAAACAGGTGCGTCTGTACATGCAACAAAAACGGATACCCGGCCCCTGGAAATCGGGGCTTCATCTTTTGGCAGTTATCGGACCAAGTCCTCAATCAGCCACGCTAATCCGTTGGGCAAAAAATCTTTCATATACCATGGGCGCCAGCCTGCTTACCCTTTATGTGGAACCGCTGGCAAAACTTTCCGAAAGCCAGAAAGATCAATTAGGCAAAAACATCAATCTTGCCAAACAATTGGGAGCCGATTATCTTGCCACTTCCGGTACCGATGTTGTTCGAGCTATATTGAATGTTGCTCATAAGGAAAACATCACCCACATCATTATTGGCAAACCCCGTCAGCGGAACCTTATCGCCTTTCTCAGCCTGGGTAATTTTCTCAACCGTCTTATCCGGCATAGCGGGAATATTGACGTTTATGTTCTGGGCTCCGATCGTACACAGAGGAATGATTTCTTCAAATACATTTCCATTCCTTCGTTCACCTCGCATCTGTCGCAATATTTCCTTTCTGCAGCAACCATTGGATTAACGGCTGCCGTTTGTTATCCCTTTGCCCATGTTATCGGTTATCAGGTGGTGTCGTTTATATTGCTTTTTGTGGTTTCCATCCTGGCAACTTTTATGGGAATAGGTCCTATTCTTCTGGCCTCCACCCTAAGCGCTACGGTTTGGAATTACCTGTTCATTCCTCCGAAATTTACGCTGGACGTGGCCCGGACAGAAGATATCCTTATGCTTGGGATGTTTTTCTTTATCGCTTTGCTTAATGGGATTCTTACCTCCAAAGTGCGCAGGCAGGAACGCCTTACCCGCGACCGTGAAGAGCGCACCAATTCACTTTACCGTATTACCAGAGCGCTTTCGCAGGCATCGGGACTGAAAGAAGTGCTGGAGGTTGCTGTAAAAGCCATCAAAAAACATTTTTCGCTGGATACCGCTTTCATACTTCAAAACGGGAACAACGTCCTTGCCAATACCCTTCGTCCTGTACCTGCCTTTGATTTTACCGAAAACGATTTCAGCGTGGCGGCCTGGTCATTCCGTCATGATAAAAAAGCAGGTAAGTTTACCGATACGCTTCCTTCATCGGCGCTTACGTTTTATCCACTTCCCGGAACTCGTATCAAACTGGGGGTGATCGCCATCAAACAGCCCAAATCATTGAGAGGCGACGAAGAGGTTTTCTGGGAAACTTTTCTTACCCAGATTTCAAATGCTATTGAAAGAGAGCTCCTCGACGATATGGCTAACAAGTCGCTGATTTTAGAAGAATCGGACAAACTATATAAAACGCTGTTTAACTCTGTTTCTCATGAGTTGCGTATTCCCGTAACTACCATCATGGGCGCCGCCGATACGCTTTTATATTCCAAGCATACAGCCCAGACGCAAACCACCCTTTACAAGGAAATTTATACCGCCTCCGAGCGGCTGAACCGCTTGATAGAAAACCTGCTCAACATTTCACGCCTCGAAAGCGGACGTATAACTCCCCGCCTTGACTGGTGCGATGTACATGACTTGGTAAATAAAGTTACCGACGGTTTGAAACAGGAGTTATTGCCTTTCAAATTAGATGTGGTAATTCCAATGGACATGCCCTTAGTGATGCTCGATTTCGGGCTTATTGAACAAGTGCTTCATAATCTTGTTTTCAATGCTACACAATATGCGCCTGCCGGCACGGTAATCCGGATAAAAATGTATTACGATAATCAAAGTTTTGTTCTTCAGGTAACCGACCGCGGAACGGGTTTCCCCGAAAATGCCCTGCCGTTCATATTCAATAAATTTTACCGGGTTGAAGGCACCAAAGCCGGTGGCACAGGCTTAGGATTATCCATTGTTAAAGGCTTTGTGGAGGCACACAACGGTAAAGTGAAAGCCGAGAACAGAGAGAATGGTGGTGCGCGGATAACAGTAGTTATTCCTTCACCCAAATCGGAAATGTCTGAAATAGTTCAATAATGGAATAATGGAAACGGAATATTCGATACTGATTATAGATGATGAAGTGCAGATACGACGCCTGCTCGAAATTACACTCAGCGCCAGCGGCTACAAAATTTTTGAAGCCGTTACCGGAAATGAAGGGATAATTGCCGCTGCTTCATATTCGCCTTCGCTTATACTTCTCGATCTGGGATTGCCCGATGCCGACGGAGCGGAAATCCTGAAAAAGTTGCGCGAATGGTACAACAAACCCATCATCATTTTATCGGTTCGCAGCGCCGAGGACGACATCGTCCATGCCCTGGATAACGGAGCCAACGATTATCTGACCAAACCTTTCCGCTCCGGCGAACTGCTTGCGCGCATACGTTCGGCTTTGCGGCTGACAACGACTCCCGGCAACGAATCCCTGTTAACTTTCGGCACACTCATCATCGACCTGGCGAAGCATACCGTAAAGAAAAACGACGAAACGATTAAACTTACCTCCACGGAATTCTCTCTCTTAGCCCTTTTGGCAAAAAATGCCGGTAAAGTGTTAACCCACCAGTTTATATTAAAAGAAGTCTGGGGACAACATTACATCGGACAAACACAATATTTACGGGTTTTTGTGGCTCAGTTACGAAAAAAACTGGAAGAGAATCTTACCCATCCCACCTTTATTATCACCGAATCGGGTATAGGTTACCGGTTTGGTAATTAGTGCACTTGGTAAAGCATCAAAAATTACGTTCAGCAGGAAAAATAGTTACGTCTGCACAAACAAAGGATGCAAATTTGGCATATCGTGCCGGCAATGAACTGAAAGTAATGCCCAAGCCGCTGAAGTACGAAAGCGAATAAACAGCCAGCGCTAAACATCTTAACAGGATTAATACCGTGGACAATTTTGTAATTGTTCCGGGGTTTTTATTGCTAATTCATAAAGAAAATCTGAAAGACCTCAGACAATTATAAAAATGATGGTAAAGATATTTAAAATGGATACAGTCTTTTTTAAAATGACGGTAAAGATATTTAAAATGTATTCCGTCTTTTTTTAAAATGATGGTAAAGATATTTTTAAAGTATTCGGGCTTTTTCAGAAAAGTATACGATGAGCGCCAATAGTCCAGTCTGGGTATGCAAACCTGACCGGGCTAATTTAAAAAAAATAACAACCAGCGAATTTGATAAGATAAAAAATCCTTTGGATAATTTGAATATTTAAAAGATTTTTATATTTGTGGACGGAAAACAATAATTATTTACAAAATAACCACCATGATGGTGGTTTTGCAATTGTTAGCAGCAAGTTAAAGATAACGACAGACAAAGCCATGAAAAATCATTTAATTAATCATTACGGAGCCATTTTATTTGGAATTCTATTTCTCTTTTTGACAGCTTTTATTCCCGAGAAATATTCTCCTGAATTCAAAAAAGTAAAAAAAGGAGTCGACACATTAACTTTAATAAACCCAGTAGTTCAAATTGTTGCTAAAAGCTTTGAAACGGAATACACCAACTTGACATTAGCAAAAGAAAACCAAAAGTTAATAGACAGCGTAACTACCCATCTCCTTTCCAAAAAATATAAACTGGAAAGGGCTATTACTCCTTCAACAAATATCATTAACTTTTCCAGTTTATTTGACCAACTTGAGAACTCATCCAAATCATTGAATAAAGTTTCGTCAAAACAAATATTTAATAAACAAATCACCTATTGTAAAAGCAGGTATGCCTTATTTATAATCGCAAAAACGAAATGTAGTACTTTTTTAAAACCAAAAGTATAAATATTTTTGCACACGCACGTTTTAAATCGAAAAGTTTGCGGTTAACACCTCTGTCTTTTTTGGCCGGTTTACCTTAGCAACACTCACGCTCATCTCAAATGTTTTTTGGCTCCAATCCCCTTTCTTTACATACTCTTCTAAAATGGGCGATGGATAAGATGATAAGATGAATTTTCCTTTGATATTTAAAAGGCATTGCAATAGCGTTTCAAAATCTTTTAAGGTGTACCCGGCATAGTGCCCCATATTGGCCTGAAAATACGGTGGATCGCAGTAAAAGAAGGATTGCTCAGTATCACGGCTGGTGATAATCCGGATAGCGTCTGTACACTCAATTTGTACATCCTGAAGGCGTATAGCGTACTCTTCGGTAAAACTATCCCTCTTATTCATAATCTTCTTTGAGGTGCACCGGGTGTTGATATCATAACCCCAGGAGCCATCAACTATCGAAGCGAAGCTTTGGGTGGCTAATACCCACACCGCCCAAGCTCTTTTTACTTCGCTGAACATGTCCGGATTGTTATAAATCACGCTTGCTTTACGGTGTAAATCTCTTGAGTGAAGCGTTATCCTCACCTCTTTTTCAAGGCTTATAAAATCATTCTGAACTACTTTATAGAAGTTAATCAACTCCTTATTGGTATCGTTAATCACTTCTACTTTACTAACCTCTTTAGGCTTGACAAAAAACACAGCGCCGCCGCCGAAAAAGGGTTCACAGTAAAGACTGTGTTCTGGAATTAAAGCAGCTATACGGCTGCATAAAGTTTGCTTGCCACCATAATAACTGATAGGCGTCTTCATTTTTATTGTTTCTGTTTTCATTTAATTGTTATTTTTGCGAGTCTCAATTTTAGTAATAAAAAAAGGTGCACGAACACCGGAAAAGGCTTATGCCTTCGTCGTGGTGTTCGTGCACCTTTACTATGTAGCAGCTTGAGACCTGCTACATAGCGGCGGGGTATCTTAACAGCCTTATGTGAATATTATATGCCCAAGGTCAATATTTTCAGGAACATCTATCTTAGCTGAATTATGATGAAACCAAATTCCTCCATCTGGCAGTATTAATACAATATGTGGTTCTTCTATTCTATTAACAGATTGCTCATCTCGTACATTAGAAGCGTACACAACTCTATGTTCCTTTTTTGACGGCCTATATCCGGCGGGTAATGTTGCTATAAGATTGTATTGATCTAATTCATATGCTGAAGCCGCAACAGCACCTCTTAAGTGAATAAACCCCAAATTATCTTTCATAAAAGATAATGGATTATACAAAGATGAAACATTAGACCATCTGGCTTCAAATAAGACCCCGGCTTCTCCGACATTATGCCACAACTCCTGCGCTTTAAGAGCATACTGTGAGTGTGTGTGTTGGTTGAGAATATACTGAAGCGTGACCAAATCCTCATAGTTAATATTTTCATCGGTAGGAGGCGTGATGGATTCAATAAAGATTGCTTTACGAATTTGATACAAGTCTTTAGTAAGCCCATTACCCATTAAAGCACTTCCTTCCGGATCGAAAAGATTAGCAGGAAAAACAACATATGGCTCTTGATTCACAAGGTCAATGAAGTTGTGTGGATAAACATGAAAAATCTCTCCTGAATGAAAAATAGCACCCTCGTTAACGGAATAATATGGAGTCTGTGTATTATGATAGGTTAGCTCACAGCCATATATAATAAAATCCTGAAAATTAGTATTTGCAGAGATTCCTTTCAATATATCCGTAAAAGCGAGACGATAAGCATTATCCATCCACCTCAAGTCGGTGATGTATAGATAATATCCTTCGGTATATTCGGTTAATAGCCTATTCATTTTTATTCTGTTTTTGTTGGTTCATATTCAAGTATTTTGAAAAAAAAGCCCGCTGCACGATATTTATTGGCAAGTTTAATTATCTGATCTCGCTTATCTGAAGAAAGTGGGCCTGGAACATGAATATTAAAATCATGCTCACGTGGTTCGTTACGATTAAATATACATATAGGAGGAACGGGAGCGATTCCCTCGCTGCGATTATATATTAATACAGTAGGTCGTTTTTCTTCATTGCGATTATATATTAATATACGGGCAGCATGATCATTATCGCTAATAAAACAATCGTTTCTACCATTAAATAGTATTTTGTTAATTATAAATTCAAGTGATGCTACCTGTGGAGTAGCCGTTGCCTCTAATATCAATTCTTCCCTTAATTTTACGAAGCTATTATGTAAGTCTTGTAATGGATAAACAAGGCATTCAATCCATGCCCTCATTCTTTTTTTACGCAGAATAGCGGGAAGGAGATTATTTACCAGTTTGGAAAAATTAATAAGATACATCGCTTTGATATGTAATAGTTGTTGCTAATGGAAACAAATCATCAATTTTAAAATAACCAGATTCTGGTAAATAACTTACATCTATCTCATTATATTCGCCAGAATCATTAGTACAACATTGTAAATCAATTAGTTTAAAATCAACTACCCCGGTTGCCGTTTTAACGGTCGAAATAATGTCTGTACGGCGTAATAATCCATCAAATAATAAATTACGTAAAAAATCAGTGCTTACATTATCAACAGGTCGGCTATTATCACTAATCAACGTTCCGTCTGGACGCATGATTAATGGATTAAAATATACAATGCCGGCGATTTTTATTTTATCCGCCTGGCGGTTACGGATAAAAACGTGAGTTCCGGCAATCTTTACTTTAGCAATATATACAGAAAAGGCGTTAAGTTGCTCCGTAGAAAGAGGACACAATGCATTATTTGTGTCAATAGTTGCGATTTTTAAAATAATACCATCTCCACTTTCGACAGCATTACACTGCTTAATAATTTGCTTGGTTGTATCAATATTACTATAAGAAACGGCTCCGTAATCAGACACCTGTAATGCATCTCCAAATTGAAATTGCATAGCAATCCATCTATACCACAGTAACCTTGCTGATTTTTGTGATGCCAAAATACCTTTAAGTTCGGCAGGTAGTAGATCGAAAAAAGTCTCAACGGTAAACATAGCAGTTGCCGTAATCCACGCCCACAGTCGGTAAATCGACGTTTTGCTGCTTGTGTTTATTACAGCTAAGTCTGCGTTTGCCTCTTTCGCGGCTAAAATGCTGTTAAATATAGTATTTACACTCCTGGCCATTTAGTATCTTTTTACCTTATTTTTAAAAGTGATATACAAATCTCCCGTTTCAATACTATAATAAAATTCGTATATATACGTGTAAGAGTTGCTAATGGCAAAAATTTTCTCCTGAGCGATAGCGGTAGGAGAACTGGCCGTTCCACTTACCTGATAAGCCACATCAATACGGAATGTGTTCAAATCGACAGATGTTAACTTATGTACGCCGTTATACGAACTCTTATTTCCTGAATACCCCGTTATTTTAACATAACTTCCTGTCACATAGCCGTGATGTGTGCAAGTGAAGGTGGCGAACGCCGGCGGGCCAGTTGTGTATTCAACAACAGATTTTGCTGTATAATTCCAATTATCCCAAACCCAAACATCATCAGACATCAATAAATATCCTGACATGTCGATAGGGGGACGTAGCTTATAGGCAGACGGATCAATAAATAACAAACCAGTAGTGCCAGCACCTTCATTTATTTGTGTAATTTGCAACGTTGAGTATGTAGTGGATAAAGCAATAAAGAATTGAGGAAGCTGACTATTAGCACAAGCGCATACAACTGTTCCTGTTGATGTATCTGGAAGGGTTTGATAAGTAAAGGCTGGCCAAAGAATCGAGTTGATTTCTGTGTACATTGATTCAAAGTCTTTAAAAATCACTATACTTTCAGTGGTACCAACAACCTTTTTCAAGAAAATAAATCCATTACAAACATTAACAGCCAATTCTCCCGGCTGCAACTGCGCGGCAGTGGGAAAGTGGCCGTCTGTGGTCGATATTTTATGCCTTATTAAAGTCATTTAAGATGAAAATTAAAAAGTTCCTCCGTCTACTGTGGCTCCTGCAAGCGCATTGTTTATATTAATCTTTTCGTTTGCGCCAGCGGAGGAAGATGCGATTAAAAAGTCGTTCACAGGATCAAAAGTTGTAACCGTGCTAAGTAAAGATAAGTCAAGTCCGATTAATATCTGAGATGCTGACCCGCTTATAGTCAACCCCGTTTTAGCGGTATTAACTATAATTTTATCAGCAAGCCAACCTTCCACGTCTGTGCCAAACGCTTTGACTTTATATGTATCTGACACTATACCTACAGTGGAAAGGAAGTTAGCTTTTGTAATTAACTTCATACGAGCCGTGCCTGTCGCAGACGAATCGATAAAAACTAAAGAATCTCCAGTGTCAAAGCTGGTACCTGCCGTCAAATCCTCCAGGTTAAGATCGAATTGATTGCCATTTACATCAATTCCGAATCCGGCAATATAAGTACTGGTACCAGCAAATTGAACAAATGTTAAGTTAGATGTTCCAAGCGCGATGCTATCAGTAGTACACACCCAGGCGGTATCGCCTTTAGCGGTGCCACCCGATACAAAACAAGCTGCGTTCAGGAGTTCAGCTGCACTGTCGGCATCCGCGGAACGAGCCCAGGCGCCGGCAGCTACGACGTAGATACCATTTGTTTTGGCGTCTGTTTGTCCAACTACCAATACGCGATCTCCGACAACTAAAGCGACACCATCTACTGTCTGCGCTGCCGAAAGGGTGATGTTTGCAGTTGCTACAGCTTTTACCGGGTCTTTCCATCGCAGTCCGGCGATCAACTGGTCAACTTCAACCTTGCTGTAAACTGAAAGGTTTGTCCGTGCAGCCGCTTTATCGCTTAACCCCGCAAGATTGTCGCTTTTCAGCAGGTAATTACTCAGGTCGCTGTATTTACCTAAGAGGATTTTTGTTGTCGCGGTTTGACAGATGTACAAATCGCCGGTATCCGTAGCGAACAAAAATTCGCCAGGGTTTAATCCCGTTGAGGGAAGGTTTGCGGCAAGGCCGCGCTTAATTTTTATTGTTGCCATTTCAAAGTTTTTTGGTTTGTTATTTTTGGTTTATATTTTAAAATCAGAAGGTTCCAAGGTCGATGACACCATCATCAATATTGACGCCTTCAATGTTGATTCCTTCCGTGCCAGCCTCTTCGAGCTGGTTTACTTTTAATTCCTGCAGGTAGGTTTTAATACCTGCTATTATTTCATCACCTCTAACGTGGACATAATCCGCGTCGTTCAGGTTGCTACCGCTGCCGGTTCCACTGCCAGCCTGACTACCGATCGCGGCAGCCCACTGCATTAAAACAGGCAAGTAGCTGGACAAAGATTCCTCTTGAGCTACGACGTCTTGTACGATCTTCAGCGGCCAGATGGTTAATGACTGCCCCGGCACCAGATCATCAGTAATACTCTGGATTTTGTCAGTATTGGCGAGCATGACTAAAAATACCCCTTCAACGCTGCCGTACTCTCGTATGGCGATGTCGAAAAGGTTTTGACCAGGGGTGATATGTATGTTTTTTACTTGCATTATTTTAACAGCCAGATTAATTCTCTGATAATAAATACTATTTTGTTTTTATAGATATACAATAAAGCGGCGGCAATAACAATAAGTATTACATACACCCACCAGGGCACAAACGGTCGCTTGACATCCTTTGTAACTTCTTTTTTATTTTGATTATCAGTAGCTTTTTTATTTAAATTAACATTACTGTTTTCTGTCTCGGTTTTAGTAGACTGTTCCTTAATAGCTTTTTTCTCAACTATTTTTCTGTCTATTTTTTGAGATACTGGTATCATTTTATTGACATCAGGAACTTGTTTTTGAGATACCGGTATCGTTTTCCCGGTGTCAGGAATTTGATAGTAGTTGGTTTCGATATGCTCAGTTATTGTTATAGTTGAGCTATCTGTCTTTTGAGTAGACTCAAATGTTTGTTTCTTACTCACAGCAGTGGAGTCGGTAGTAAGCCGTTTTTCTTCTTTTGTTATCTGTCTGTTTACCTGTTTTGTAGTTGAGCAGGCAGAAAACAGAATAATTATTGTAAGTATTTTTATAAGGTTTTTCATGATTTTCCCTTTAAATTGTCAATTACAGTTAACACACTTTCACCGCCGGCCAGGCTGGCAAAAACATATATTAAAGTGTTGTCAAGCGGTAAATTGAAGAATTTTGCAATTACCATTCCGACTAACACTAAAAAAGAAGCGACAGAGATCACCCGCTTGTGGCTAACCTCGTCGGATACACTTACCAGTTTTTTTAAAAAATCTTTCATTTAAATGAAATATAAATGGTTTTATAATTTTGTTTCAACGATTTTAAAACCTGCCTACGATTGCCAGTTTTGCTGAAACTTGCATGAACCCATGCCGGGTTTTTATCATCACCAAACTCCCATATAAGTTGGTCGAATTCGAGGTTTTCGCGTATATAGTCAAAAACCTGTTTATTTGTTATTTTTCCGTATACGTCAGCATCGATATCCATAGCCTGGCCGGTACTATGCTGCGAGTTTCTTGCGCCACCGGCGGCGGCATTTACAGCTGGTGCGCGAAAAAAGGAAGTGGCAGCGATAGGAACATCAAAATGCTCCCTTACCGGCTCAAATATCTTTTCAGCCGTTAATTCCATATTTGCGAGCTGTTCCTGATTGGGAATATTTTTAAGGTTGTACCTTACCGCAGTTTGGCTTTTCGTAGCCTCAGCGTAAGTGATATGGTCGCTTATTTTGAGCATAATTTTTTAATTTTTCTGTGAATGGAAGAAATAATGATTTTACCCATATACCCCGCTGCTCCTCCGGCGGCTCCGTAAACAACTACCTCAAGCAGCGTATTAAAGCATATCATTCCGGTGATCATGCCGAAAACAGACACTATCCAGCCGCACATTATTGATAAAAGGTTTTCTTTCATTGTTAATAGTTTATGTCAAAGTCGATATTAAAATTACCTGTCTTATCAAGTGAGATATCTTTAAGTTTATACCCGTCAGCCGTCAGATTAACCTGCGCCCGTCGCTTAATTGAAGCGGCATTGTTATCCTGTTTTTTTAGCTCATATTCTAATCCTATCCCTATCCCGGGGTATTGCTTAAATTGCCCCGGGGTAGCGACTAATAAAAGCTCTACATTCTGCTCGTCACTATTTCCGACTACAAAATCACCATCAGCCGAAACAGCCAAATCGCCGTCATCATCAAGCATTATATCGGTTCTTAGTTCTGTAGCCATATCAATGTTTTACTTTATCGTTTTCGATTTTTGAAAAATCTTCTTTATTGATAATTAACGACAGTAAAGGTGTTAAGCTCGCTTTAAATGTTCCACCTGCGCTATCAGGAGTTGTTGACTTCAAAGCATTGATGAGATCATCTACACGCTTAGTCAGCTTGTCAAGCTGAGTTTTTAACTCATTAGCCTTTACCATCCCACCTATTTTACCTTCATTAAAGACAATTCCGTCAGTGGTCATCTTTATTTTTACATCTCCAATTTGCCCGGATATTTCTTCAATGTCTGTGCAATCTAAAATATAGGCATCTGCCTGATCACCCTCTATCGTTGTACACAACACCTTGCTCCCTTTTTTGGGATATACCGTTATTACATCGTTTCCTGATTCCAGGAAGGCGTTCAGGCGTACATCATAAAGCTGTGGAGCGCCCTCTCGTTCAACTTCACAGGTTCGAGTGTCGCGGTCAACGGAAGTAACAACACCTTCACTTATAACAGGAAGATTTTTGCCTTTTTTTACTTTTTCTATCGCCTTTTGCGCTAATGCGGCCATTGATTCTCCACTCATACTTTGAAGCTTAAAAAGTTCTCACGATCAAAAATAGGCGAGTTAACATCGTAGGTGATTTTTACAGATTCAATCAGATAATTACCCTCCTTGTCTTTTTCTTCCGAGTTTACCAGTTTTAAAGTATCTCCTGCATGTGTACATGGAATCCCAAAACCTGTAATTGAGCCGGAATAACCATCAAAACATAGCTGGTTATACTTAGCATCAGCAAACTTTTTAAGTTCTGCCATGGTGGCGCCCGGAATCTTTATCTCATAAAGGCTTGATTCGTGCTCCCTGTTTCCGGTTTCATATTTAATGGACTTTTTGCCGGTTCTGAGACTCGAGGTTGCGCGCACATGCACCTTTACATCTTCAACACGATGATATTTTAAATTACTTTTTTTCACAGTTTGTGTGAAAAAAGTATATGTGTGAATCGTTTCCGACATTCCAATTTTAAAGGGCCACAAACAAGTAAGTACCCCAGAGCGGAGACTTGTATAAAAGCCATATTGTTCCTGTATAGCAAGTAAAACTTTATAAGTAGATGCGCCAGAAATCTGAAAAGAGCCTAAGTTTACATCAGGACAACTGATTTTAAAATCAGGAGCGATATATTTTAACAAATCCTTAAGGGTAATTGACTTCCACGCCTTTGTAAAATTGTTACGCTTCATCGGATAGAATTCATCATCAGCATGAAGTACAAGCGGCGCTTCGCTTTCGATCTCCTGCAGGTAGCCGGAAAATTCCTGATTTAGCTGTCCATCATACCCTAACCATATTTTTACCTTATCGCCTGTTTTTAGTAAATCAAGCAGGCTTTTACCCTCCAGTTTTTCGTAATTTTTTGGCAGGGTAATGGTTGCTTTATTGCCAAGCTCCTTCACACTCTCATCAATCACAATTTTGTTGACGGAGTTGAATTCTAAGAATTCAGTATCACTACCAATTCTAATACGTGCACAGGGTTCGGCGTATGTAAACATTAGTTTAAATTTACTTTTGAAATTTCAATAGGTGTTGTGCTGATAGCATTTACCGAAAACTTAACCGTGTCGGCATATCCTTCTACAAAACTGACTTCAAACCCGGAATCAAAAAAAACCTCACAGATATCAAGGTCGTTAAATATCGATCCGGTAACAGCAAAAGTCCCCCACTCTAAAAACATATTATTTATTACATGTAATAAATCGCCAGGGTATTGGTGATTGTCTATATCCACAATAATTCCCTGTATTTTAATTGACCAAGGCTTTAATCCAAAATGTTCAATCACCTCTATTTCGGACTTATCAATAGGTGTACGACAGACATTTTTATCCCTGGTGAACGAGAGCATTAAAGGTGGAGCAAGAAATTTTTTACCAATTCCATAGCTAACAATATCGGTTCCGAAGTTGTATTTATTCCCGGATTTTGAGTTTTTAAACTCAGCTTCGGCAAAATGAATATCAGTTACGGGAAAAAGATCAATGCTTTCATTAGATGTCCCCCCATCAAGACGCTCAGCATATAAGGGCATGTTAACAAATTTAGCCCATAGCCGGTTGGCCACCACAGAGGCGACGTTGCCGGCCACATAACCAAACCCGCTCTGGTAGCGGGCTAAAATCGTATTTATGTTAACTTGAGGCATTTTTCTTTTTAATTCCTAATATTCCCATTTCTGAAAGCCATTCAACCTGCCGGAACTTTTCCATCCAGGTGTCATCGTCTAAATTTTCAGGAAAGGGGATGTTCAGAAAATAACTTATCATCGCATCCCCGCGTCTTATAAAATTAGCATCCTGTCTCGTCAGGCTATCCTCATCCTCGACTACGTCAATAGAGGGATAGCCCTCTATAAGTTTTTTATGATCGCTTTCGGTACTTGTAAGAGGTTCATGATAGCATCAGCGGCACCAAAGAACAGGTATTCGTTTGTCTTCACTTCATCTTTATTCGTTAAAAGACAGGTATTGACAAGAATTTCCTTTGCTTTGTCGGGATTTTTATCGATCCACTTTTCAAATTCCGAGGCTTCTTTCCGACCGGGAGCCCGGACGATTACAGACAAATAATCGTTGCAGTCTTCCGTTAATGGAAGCAGAGCCTGCTTCACTTTGTTTTCACCATAACGTTCTTTCCATGCGGCGACCATTTCCGAAGTTACTCCTGCCGGTAATTCTACTGTTTCTTTTTTCATAGCTTTTAATTAAGCGTTATTAAAATCAATACCTAATACAAATAATGTGCATTGCTTTTTCAAATCCATATCACCGCCAATGTCACGGCCCTGGTTTTGAAATTTTGCCGTAATAGTATCATTGATGATATCGTTATCCTCATTCAGCAATGTAACATTGATTGGAAATGGTTTTATCCTAAGGATATTACCAGCTGCAGCCTTTTCGATTACTGACATCGAAGCAAGGCGAAAAGTAATCGTTGCCGAATTTGTTTTTTTCCCCATCGAATAAGAAGTTGCATCGTTGCTGCCAAGGCTGTGATTGGGCTGGTGCTCCTGTTCGGTGTTGTAAGAAATTTCGGTTACTTCGTAATCATTTCTTCCAAATATTGTTACGGCAACGTCTCCGCTGTCGTACGCTTTTCCGTTTCTGTTAATTACTGGCATTACAGTTTAGTTTTAAGGTTAAGCGTTCCCTTAATTTTCAGGATTGAAAATGTAGGAATCAAAATAAAATCAACGTTAAGGGATTTATCTCCGGTTAGAAGAGTCGATTTAGGGTCAACAATAGTTTTTCCGGCACTAATTTCATTGCCCATATTATCAAATGCTTGATCACCTAAATTTTCAAAATATTTAATAATACCGGTTGGCAAGAAGCCGGTAGTAGAGTCAACCGGCACGGTAGATTTTAGCTTTGGCAACAGCTTTTTACGAAGCATACGGGCACCTTTGTTGAGGGTTGCGCCATGTCCGATGGAACTAACTGAAATAAAGCCATCGTCATCCACAATGATAGGAGCACAGACATGATCGCCATTCCAGCGTATTCCGGTAATGCCGGTATAACTCATTCCAAAGACGTAACCCTTACCATCCAGATCGGACAGCTCAGAATCCATCTCCTCGATGGTTTTATGATTAGATAGCCCGGCAGTAAGCCAGCGGCTTTTTGTGGCAGAGCTAATATCTAAACTCTCCACTTCACCAATATTCCTGTTAACAGAAATAGCGGCTTTAGTGCCCAACATAGTGCCCACGTCGGCAAATTTCTGAGATTCACCAGTGAGGGTATCTGCATAATCCCAATCCTGCCCGATGCACAAACTCACGTGTGTAGCAGCTAAGAGGGCGGCTCCATCCATGATGTTACGAAGATCTAAAGCGGCTGCGCCGGTAGCGGCATTAAAGCCACGACCTTCAAGAAAAATATTAATCGGGCGATCGGTATTCCAACTCCATTCATGCAGAGCCTGAGCAGGGGCGATAGCTTCACGGATATTCTGTTCAAGCCCATCCACGTAGGTAGGAGCGTAAGCAGCAAGAGGATTGTAAGCCACACCCATATAGTAAGCGGCACCTTTGGCAGCAATAATCATTTGCTGACCATAGGTTTCAATCATTTGCTTAGGCGTCTTATCTTTTGAAGCGATTAGCAAATAAAGCTTTGTGCCTTCGCCAGCCATGCGGTAGAATTCTGAAATATGACGCCATAGGCGGACATTATTATTCTTATCATAAAGCTCGGTGATACCTAACGTCTCAGCATCTTTCAGTTTAGTAAGTGGATATACCTTACCATCCGTGAATGTTTCGCCGGCTTTAGGCCCATCAGCGTTAACGAGCAACATGCAGATATTATCTTCAGAATCGCTTGTGCTTACACCTACAGCGCCTTTTGATAGTTCAAATCCTCTAATCGGCATCGCTCAATGATTTAATAATCGTTTCTAAATCAGCTTTACATATAGTGGACACATTGTCTTTTTTACCGCCTTCGCTATACACTGCAAGTCCCTCCTGGGTGAAATATTCTCCTTTGGAGTTTTTGTACATGGTATCTATTTTGAGTCGATCCATTATTGCAAGTTCTTCCTTCACTGATTTGATTTCAGGTTTAGAAAGAGGTTTTACCGGCATCCTTCGAGTTTTAGGGGTTTCCTTAGGAGTTTCATCAGCCGAAGTCTCGTCAACTGAATCCTCTGGGGGTTCGTTAGATGGAGCATCGGGAGTTTTAGGGGTTTCGTCAGCTTCTGAGGTCGGGGTTTCTGCTGGGGCCGTGGCTCCCTGGGTTTCTGTGTTTTTTTCCTGTTCGGAAACATCCGGATCAGGAATGTTTTTTTCTTTTACCATAATATGTTTTTTTAAAAAAATTCCGGCACCGGTTTCCCAGGCCGGAATTTTAACATTAAACTTTTCTTTGCTTATTTATTTACATTCAGATAAAGGTTTCCCAACTTCGCTCGGGTGCCGGAACTGGCGCCTTTTATTGAAGTCTTCAGGTATCGCCAGGCTACATAAGTGGTATTTGAGTTAAACATTACCGCAGTATCAGCAGTTGTCATATACCAGGGTATTGTAGTAACCGTATAATATTTCGTTCCATCCATACTACCATACAGGATAAAATTCACCTGTCCGGAGGCTGATACCCGTGTAGCCGAAGCCTGGCACATGTAAGTATATTTATATCCTTTGTTTACAAAGAATACCTTACCCAGTTCTGCGGTACCATTTACGGTATCAGCTGCCGTAACGGCGCTAAAGGTTCGGAATGTTTCTGTGGGGTTAAACCTCACATTCACGGTCTGCGCAGATAGAAAAAAGGTACCTGCGGCAAAAAACAATAATAGAATTAATCGTTTCATTTTTATAGTGTTAAATTAAACAAACATTACTTATACGTTATCAGATACAATAGCTCCACGACCCTCTTCATAAGTAGGAAGCACAATGAAATTGTTGCGGAAGTTGAGTAAATTACGCTGATATAGCGGGTCTGTATTAGCTTGAGACCAATACATTTTTGTCCAACCAGTTGCTTTTGCTGCCCGCGACATGTTGAAATAGATAGATGCCCTATGATCGGTTGCAGATGGAATAGCGCCAAAACTGAGCTTAGTCTTTGTGGATGGATTGAAATATGGATTACCATTGTAGTCGTAGAATTCAAAACCAAGCTGGTTATAAATACTTCCATCAGCACGATTGTAAAATTGATCTTTAAAAGTCTGTGCACTTAATAATAGATCATTTAAATGATCTGTGCAAAGCACAAGTCTACGACCTGCACCTGATGGATCAGTTTTGTCAACTTCCCTTTTTAAACTCAAAATATCTCCCCATGTCAGCATTTTTCTACCCGTTCCATCATCGGAACCAGTGGTTAATATGACGGGCATCTTAGCAGTATTCGATCCTGGTGCTAAAGCATGTATTGCCTTTAATGTCTGATTAGAAGCTATTGCCTCAGCGTGTAAATCCTTCGCTGTAGCTATCTTATCATAAGTCAGCGCATATAATTCATCATCAGTAATAGGAGTTGCTTTAGTCTGATATTTATCAAGAGCAATTACCACATCTTCTGGCGGCAAATCTTGAATAGGAATAGGATAAGTCGTATTATTAATCAGAACATCAGGACGGACGCCAAGGTAAATTAAATGTATTGCCTGTGCCTCATCTCCAACATTACTCACATATCGTGAATAATCTTTAATTCCCTCCAGAAAAGTATTTTTAAGGTATGCGGTAAAGGATTTAATAACTTCCTTAGTCCACACCTCCTGGTAGACACCCGCAAGAGTAATTCCTGATTGTGGAAATGGAATAAAAGAACAGGCGGAAAGAACTGCAACAACCGGCAACACCGGCAGGGAAGCGGCATGGGCTATACCAACGCCGGCAGCCACACTCATCAGCATGGCGATCAGAAAAGAGAAGATGAATTTTGTTTTCATGGTTTTTTAAAAATGTTAGTTATCAAATTGTTAATTACAATTCCGGTTCGGTTTTGTATTCAGCTTTGTAAAGAGCTATGAATAAATCCGGATTTGTTTGAGGCATTGCTTCCAGTTCGTCAGCGGCTTTGGCCTGATAGTCGTTCCACGTCCAGCCTTTACGGTCTTCGGCTACCTTTTCACCACCGGCGGTTCCAACAATTTTACCCGAAATTGGCTGATAGGGATGCATGTCAGCAAATACAGCGTTCAGATCGGCGAGACCAAGTTTTTCACCACGGGCGATATATGAATCCCGGAGTTCTTTTGTAATTTTCTTATCAAGTATTGCCTGGTCTACGGCGGCGGTAATAGCAGTTTTAACCACGTCAGCGGCGTTTTGCTCAGCAGTTGTGGCTGCTGTAGTAGCTGAAGAAAGTTTAGCGTCGATAGCGGCGTAAATTTCCTCCTCGGTATTGGCTTCAGTTACATTAGTAAGCTTATACCTTGTAATGATTGTTTTTTTGTCCATTTTATTTTTTGGGGGTTGGTTTAACATATTTTGAGTTAGGGCACTAAAGCGATCAAAAACCGCCTTTGCGCCAAGCTGTGAAGCTTCAGTAGTGTTTATGGCAGCTAAATCTTGTACTTTAGCAGAGAACTTACCAGAGGCAAGGCCAAAGGCGATAGCTTTGTCGGCATCAAACCAGTGATCTGTTCCATCAAATAGGGCGTTAATATCATCCTCACTTTTACCCGTTACAGATATAAGTTTTTGCCTGAAGTTTTTCTCCATCATAGAAAGCAAATCAGCGCAAGAATTAAGATCAGCCACCGTACCCTCAGCATAACCTGACGGGGAATGAATCATTATAAATCCATTTTCAGCAATTTGAGGTTTATTCTTACCGGCGAGCATAATGATACTACCCATCGAAGCGGCAATTCCATCGATATAAATGTCAACATTCCCGGAAAACCCGGCAAGGAAATTATAAATCAGATTACCGTCGATAACCGATCCGCCATAAGTGTGCATGTGAAAATCAAGTTGTTTATAACCTGATTGCTGAATATCAGAAATGGCAGAATTAACAGCACGCATATCCATGTAGTAACCTCCCACATAGCCATACACTGTTAATACTGCCTTATCCGATAACTTTTCTACTTTAAACATTTACATACATTTTGTTTTAAAAACAGGTTGAGTTTTTCTCGTTGCAGATGCAAAGTTGGCGCGGCGGAAAATATCCTGCAAATCGAAAAGACATGATGACGGTTTTCACTGCATTTTTTACAGGTTTCACTGCGTTCATGTCTTTTTTATTTTATCAAAACCGGCAGAGAAACCAACTTTGCATTTAAAAGGTAAAGACAATGGCAAAAAAAGCGGCAGATAAAAAAAAGTGGACGCGTGCAGAACTGGATCGTATCCGCGGACAAGCTGAAGATTTATACATAAATAAGGGTTATAGCCTCAAACAGATAGCCGCCGATTGGGATGTGAGTGAGCAGAGCCTGATTAAATGGAAAAAAGGTCGTACCGGCGAAAAAAACTGGGATGAACGAAAAATTTTCAATGAATTAACTCCTGTTAAGCTTCGGGAAGTTTTGCTTTCTGAAGCTCTTAGCATCGCTCAAGGAAAGGATCCTTCGCTAAAAGCCGATGCACTCAGTAAGGTGATGGCTGCTATCGACAAATTGGACAGCACGGTTAACCCGCGGGTTATTTCCTCTGTGTTTATATCATTCAATAACTGGCTTGTAGATATTGACCCGGTTAAGGCAAATGAGTTTACAAAGTTTGAAAAGATGTTTTTACAATACGCTATAAGTAACTATCAGTAAGATGGCTATAAACAAATATCAGCAGCTTTTAGCCGACTTTGACAAACACTGTCTTGCCGTTTCCAGGGCAACAGAGATAAAACTCGGGGAGTCGGAAAAGCAGAAACATGAGCGTAAAAAAACGCTTGAAACTGATTACATAACCTGGTTTGAATACTACTTTCCTAACTATGCGAAAGTAAAATCAGCATGGTTTCATCGCAAGCTGGCAAACCTGATCATAAAAAACAAGGTAATCCGGCTGCTGGCTGAGTTGTTCCGTGGAGCTGGGAAGTCGGTGCATATTGATATGGGTATTCCCCTGTTTCTGATGTTTGCGCTGAACGATCTGCATTTTATGCTCCTTATTGGGGAAACCGAAGATAAGGCAAAAAAACTCCTTTCAGGTATCCAGGTTCAGTTACAGTACAATAAGAGGCTAATAAACGACTACGGTGAAAAATTTCAGTTCGGTGATTGGAGTAATGGTGATTTTGTTACTAAAGATGGGGTTCGCTTCCAGGCACTGGGGTTTGGTCAGAACCCAAGGGGTGCCCGTGAGGGTAGTGAGCGGCCTGATTATATTGTTGTAGACGATGTGGACAACCGCAAGCATTTTAAGAATGAGCGGTTAATGACTGATTCCGTTGATTACATTACGGAAGACGTGTGGGGTTGCTTTGATAATATGGAAGGCGGAACCGAACGCTTTGTGTTCGCTAATAATAACACCCACAAAAAGAGTATCACCAACCGCCTGAAGATATACTTCAAAACCGCTGTCCAAAAGGCGAAAACAGACGGCGAAAAATCACCTTTTCAAATTCTTACTGTTTGTGCCGTAAAAGATTTACAAACCTTTGAACCGGAGTGGCCGGAAAAGGCATCAGCCGACTACTGGCGCAGAAAATTCCGGGACATGCCCTATCGCTCCTTCATGCGTGAATACATGCACATTCATGTTGAGGAAGGTAAAATATTCAAGTATGAGTATTTCCAGTGGAAAAAGGTACCCAAGCTCGACAAGTTCGATGCTCTTGTATTTTATGGAGACCTTTCATATAAGGAAAACGCCTGCTTTAAAGGGTTGTGGCTGGTCGGTAAATTAGGAAGAGAGTTTTATGTCATCCATGGCTTTTTGCGACAAGCATCCAGGCCAGCGATCGCCTCCTGGCTTTACGATCTGTATGAAGATAAAAAGCTGGAAAAATATCCAATTAAATATCACATTGAGGGGTTGTTTGCGATGGATGATTTTGTGAACGATTTTGACAATGAAGGAGATTTAAGAGGTTATTACATTCCCGTAGTTGCCGATAAACGTCCAAAGGCGGATAAGGATGATCGTATTGAGGCAATGGCAGCATTCTGGGAACGACGTAATTGTTTCTTCAATGAGGATGAAAAAAACAATTATGATCAGATAGAGCTGCGCGATCAGATGCTTGCTTTTGAAAAAGGTAGCGGCGTGGCTAAAGATGGCCCCGACGCTTTAGAGGGTGGCTTCGCTGAATGCAACCGAACCACCCGGGAGGATAAGTTTGGCCCGATTATAACCACCATTGAAGATATGTATAACCATTCAAAAAACAGATTTTGATATGAGATTTTTAAAAGATTCGGATTACAACGTTCAAATTCGCTCCGAAATAGCGAAGATAATCGACCCCGAAGGAACTAATTTACTTCAGGCGGAAGGTATGGCAATCGCCCAGATCAGAAACCATATTGCTGGGCGATACGATTGTAATAAAATATTTACTCCTGCCGGAGATGTAGATAATAGAGATCGGTATATCGTAATGATTACAATCGACCTTGCTTTATACCACCTCTGGAGTAAGGAAGGCCCTAACAATATCCCAAAAACCCGCGAAGAGCGATATGGGGACGCACTCAAATGGTTAACTGCTGTACAAAAAGGACAGAATGCCGACCTGCCAGCCCTCACAAACGAAAGTGGAGAGGAAGAAAGCGACATACGTATCTGGAGCGAACAACCAAAAGAAAGCAACCGGTTTTAATAACTTTTTAAATACTATTTCAACGATGATAAAATTCTTATTATTTACAATCCGCTTTCGCTACGCAAAGCACAAAGCCAACACACTCCACAAAGCCACAAAACGGCAATATTATGTTATTCGCTGGCAAAAGAAACTAAAGGTATTTTCAGCTCATCAACTCAAAGAAATGAGAAAACAGAAGATGATAACAATAGACTGGGTAAAGTTACAAGAAGTTGCACTCTATAAAACAAAATAAGACATGGATATTATAAATAATATACAACAGTCAAAAAGTTACCTGTGGGGTCTCTACAAAACGGAAAAACATCCGGTTTCATTAGCTTCTGGCCAGGGCGCAAGTGGAATAATGGTTCAGTTAGTTAAAGAATTTACCGACAAAACCCGGTCGGATATAAAAAAGTGGCGTGAATCTATGGACGCCACGGATGATATAGACGATCCGCGTTGGTACCTACAGCAAGATTTGTATGATAATCTTTTAACGGATGGACACCTGGCTGCCGTTATCAATATACGGAAAGCAGCCACGATGTCGCGGCGATCAATGGTTAAGGACGCTAAATCCGGGACGGAAATTCCTGAGCAAACCGCCTATTTTCAAACGGAATGGTGGTATAACATGATGGAGTATCTCCTGGATAGTGTTTTTCGTTATTATACTGTCATGGAGCTTGTCGATCCAACCACCAACACCTGGCAGCTTATCCCACGCCGGAACTGTGTGCCACAAACCGGAATGATTTACTTTGAGGTGGCAGGCAACAAAGGAGTTAACTACACAGACCCCGCTTTTGCAAAAAACGTAATTGAACTAAAAAGCGTCAGTAGTAAATACGGGATATTGAATAATATAATTCCTCAATTAATCTGGAAGCGTAACGCCCAGCAGGTATGGGCTGATTTTGCTGAAAGATTTGGCATTCCTCTGATATCTGCCGAAACAACCCGGACGGATAAGTTGACAATAGACAAAATCCAGAAGGGAATGAAAAACCTTGGGCAGGCGGCACAGGCAATATTACCCGAAGGAACTAAAATCACCATACACGACTCAGTTCAAAAGGGAGACCCTCATAAGGTTTTTCTTGAACAAATCAACCTGGCTAACGACGAGATTAGTAAAAATATCCTTGGTGGCACCATGGTGATCGACAACGGGAGTTCCCGGAGCCAAAGCGAAGTTCATGAACGCACCCTTGATGAAAAGATAGCCGAAAGCGACCGCCGGATGATAGAGTTTTTCGTTAATGGAAAACTTATCCCGCTGCTACGGAATTGGGGTTTTAAGTTTACAGATACCAGCGTATTTGCGTTTGACCGCACGGAAAGCATCGGTATAAGCGATCACTGGAAAATTGTAAACGAGGCGTTACAATCTTATGAAATTGATCCGGACTGGGTGAGTAATCGCTTTAACTTTCCAATTATAGGAAAGAAGAAAACGCCAACCACCCCGGAACCGGGGAAGCCAAAGGCCGCTTTTTCGGCAAATTTTCAATAGGGGACGGCCCAACGGCCACAGCCGCCCCCCAACAACTATATGAGCCATGTCCCTGCTGTGGTGGATTACGTCCCACCGCTGAGGCTGACTTACCCGCTTCTTTTACCCAGAACCTTACCACGGAACTGGAAAGGGTACTGGATGAAATATGGAATGGTACCGCCGGGCTTACCGATGCCGGAATACTGAAGCTGGTAGGCTCTGTTCTGCAAAGCCAGGTTTTTGATGGTTACGGCAAAAATTTCCTGCAGATAGATTGGGATACCCCGGATGCGGCAATGCTTACCCGGTTAACCCGCGATGTATGGAACTTTAGTGCCGCTAAGAATTATCAGCAGATGCGGGACATGACGCTGGCTTTAAAGGATGAAAACGGTAAACTCAGGAGTTTTGGCGACTTTAAAGATGCCGCCGGTGCAATTAACGGAAAATATAACTCTTCCTGGTTACGGACGGAATACAACCAGGCTGTTGGTTCAGCTACTATGGCCGCCCGCTGGAGTGAGTTTGAGGCTAACAAAAAGATTATGCCCTTTCTTCAGTATAGCACCGTGGGTGATGCCCGCGTGCGCGATACTCACCGTGCCCTGGAAGGTATAATAAAGAAAATGGATGATGCTTTCTGGGCTACACATTTCCCGCCCAACGGCTGGGGTTGCCGGTGCAGCGCAAACCAGTTACCAAACAGCAACGCCAAAGAAACAAAAGAAATTCCGGACGTCCCTATCCCGCCCATGTTCCGTACTAATCTGGCTCAATCAGGACTGATTTTCCCGGCAGGACATCCGTATTACGATGGGGTACCGGCTGATGTGTTAAGACAATCCTTACAGACCTTACCAGCCGATGCCGCTTATAATACGGTATACAAAGCCGATAATGGCAAAACTGTACAAGTTCACCTGTTACACGGCATAGAGGAAATGGCAAATAATGTAGCTACGGCTAAGTTGCTTGCCGACGCAGGATATAACGTAAAGTTATTGCCGGAACTTGGTAAGAATGATGATAAAATCCGTGAAAAAATTTATGGGACAAAAGACTTTATAAAGGGTAAAAATCCAGATGCTTTGATTGATAATAAAATTATTGCAGAAATAAAGCACCCGAAACCAACAAAAACAGCTATTCATAACAGGATAAGAAGCGCGGAAAATCAGGCGGGTGTTGCCGTTTTACATCTTACCGATAAAATGAATGAAAATGATATTATTGATGCTGTGCGCGGGCAGATGAAGCAATCGGCTAATATCAATCAGGTATGGATAATAAATAAAACAGGAGTACCAATGAAATACACAAGAAAATTATTAGGATTACCATAAAAGCCAAACGGCTAACAGGAAAAACCGGTTAGCCGTTTGGGGAAGTTCGGGACGCATCCCGATCTGATGCAAAGATACAATCAAAATTCACGTTTTCGACAAAAACACACAAATATTTTTAAAATTATGGACGGACAAGCAAAAGTACAGTTAATTCTTGAAATGAAGGAAAGGTTAAAAACCGGATTTACAAAAGCTAAAGAAGTTGTAAATAGTAATGTGCGTGATATAAAAAACCGACTGGCAGACCTTAAATTATCGCACATAAAAGCATTCCAGGCAATGAAGGATGAAATCCCAGGTTTTGGAAGAGCGATGGAATTATTAGGCAACCCTTATGTAAGGCTTATATCGGGGGTGATTGCCTTGGGAATCGGATATAAAAAGGCGATTGCCGCGGCGGAGCAATTCGATAACTCGTTTTTAAATATACAAAACTTAAACCTTGACAAAAGCAAACGGCAAATATCTGATTTAAAAAATGAAATTCTTGATTTCTCTTTCAAAAAAGGATTTGACCCTGATAAAACGGCGGGGGCAGTGTTCGACGTTCAGTCATTAACCGGGAAGTATGGCAGTGCTGCGGAAGCGATTGTTGGAAAGGTGGGGAAATTCAGCCAGTATGTTAAGTCAGATTTTAACGAAACCATCCGTGGAGCGGCAAAAGCAATGGCAAACTTTGGATTTTCAACAAACGATGTCAATAAATATCTGGAAAGCAGCCACAAAACAATGAGTACCGCTCTGGTTACCTACGATCAGCTGGCTAAGGTACAAAGCGACTTCGCCGGAGCTGCTAAAGGGGCTGCACAGGACTACAACAGCGCAAACCAGGCCTTTGCTTTATTTACCGTAAAAACAAAGAGCCCGGAAGAGGCGGCGACCCTAACAAAATCCCTGTTTACCGATCTCTCAAGACTTCAGATTCAAAAAACATTTAAGGATGTACTGGGTGGCAACGGAGTGTTTGATAAAGCGGGAAAGATGAAACAGTTTAGCCAGATAGTTACCGAATTAAACCATAAGCTACTGACGGCTAAAACAGACTACGACCTTTCCAAAATCCGGGGGCAATTCCAGGGAAGTGAAGGGCTGAACGCATTGTTAGCAATAGCTTCCGACAGAAGCGGCCAAACACTGGCAACCCTCAAACAGTTTGATAACGTAGAAGTGGATTTTTCAAAAATCAAGGAAAATGCCGAAAACAACCTTGGCTATGTTAACGAAATGATAAATAACAGGCTTAGGACATCTATGGTAAGGCTTGGAGAAACAGCGATGCCAACATGGATGGTTATTAAAAAGAATCTTATCCTTCCATTAACAGAACATCTCCAAAATTTAGTTTTGATATACGGGAGATTAACCGGAAATATAGATAAAACCACATACCACTGGATGAATATTAATCATTGGAAAGATAAAGAACTGTCAAGATCAGAATGGGTAAAGGGTAAGGAAGTGGGATACTGGGATTCCAGGATTGATCGTGCTGATAAAATGTCAAAATCGGAATGGGATAAAACGTGGGGTGAGTTAGATGATAAGTATCGCAAAATGATGGCTATCTATAAACATCCCGAATCGGGTACTGAGGTTAAAGAATGGGCGTGGGGTAATTTAGAAGCATTTAAAGATATAAGACAACGAATTTTAGAAGCGCGCGGAAATCCTTGGGCTGCAACCCAAGCTAATACTAATGATAAAAATAAAAACCCCGCTACGCCTACCGGGGACGATCTTACCAATAAGATAACCGGGAGTGCAAAGCAGATAAAAACCATTAATATCAATATCGACAGTTTTGTGAAGGGTGGAATTAACACCCAGAATACAACGTTACAAAAAATGGACGAACGGCAGATCGAAGCCTATCTGCGCGACATGTTTATGAGGGTTATTGCCAACGTAGAAACAGCATATCAGTAGACCGATGAACGAAACCGTCGAGTTTATAAACATGATGAACCGCATAGCCACTGCTGTGGATCGCATTCCACAGAAAGCGGCTGTGGTTGCCGTTAACTTCAGTAAGGAGCGGTTTCTGATGCATAACTGGGTCGACAACACTCGGCATCCCTGGAAGGAGCGTAGCAAAAATCAGAGTTGGGGAAGGCGCGAACGGAAAGGAAGGGGATTGCTGGTGGGTACCGGAAGGCTGCGACAGTCGATCAGGGTGATATACGTTTCTGAATCTTATGTTATAATCGGTACAGATGTTCCTTATGCCAGGGTACACAATGAAGGTTTTAAGGGCGAAGTAACACAGCATGTACGGGCATACACCCGTGGCAGGTTTAACAACGTAAAAAAAGGCACCGGCGTTTATAGTATCGGCAGCCGGAGGGAACATACCAAAACGGTAAGGGAACGTAGCGGCGATGTAAAGGTAAGCGCTCATACAAGAATCATACAACAAAACATACCTGCAAGGCCATATATAGGCCCTTCCGCTGTGCTGATACGGCGCGAAGAACGGATGATGCAGGCAGAATTAATATTTGCAATTAAAAATCATTAAGATGGAAATCGTTTATCAAAAAATACTAAAAACATTTAAGGATCATCCGGAAGTTTTCACCGAACAGGGTCTGCCGGTTCCGCGACAGATAGATATTAACCTGGGGCAGCCCGACGATCCGGAGGGATGGGAAATTTTTCTTCCCGCTATTTTTATTGCCTGGAGTATAAAAACGGATGGAGACGATCCGGATGTACTCACACTTGAACTATCCGTATTACAGGAACCCGGACCGCCTACAGAAAACTTCAGCGAAAGGCTGGAGGAAGGGCTGGAATACCTGAAAATGCTTAAGGCGGTAAAATATCTGGTAAACGGGTTAAGGTCGGACGTTAGCAGCCCGCTTACCTATAAAGGAGAGCGGCAGGGGGCCAACCGGATCATGCGATACCACGTGCTGGAATACACCTGTAAGATTGATTCCTACACCGACAGCATACACAAACATAAATTAATACCGGCTGTTGTGGAAAATATTAAACTTGGTGGTGGAAAACTTAAGGAAGCTAATCCGGAAGGGGAATCGGATTTGGAGATTGAAATATTTGGAAAATAAAAAAAGCCCCGTTATGGGGCTTTCCAGCTATTAAAATTAATTACCATCATCAAAATCAATACTCTCAACATGTAGCATACCTCCCTTTATAGACAATGCAACAATATAACGACTTCTTAACATTGCACCAAACGAATTTTGAGCGTCCACATATCCACTTACCACAATATTCGTAGAATCTGCTATTACAATATTAACACCCTCATCATTATAATCAGGAAACTTTGCGGTTGATGGGGCTTTCAATGTTGCAGTTATTGATTTTTTTGCAAACTTATAAATATCATATTTAGAAACCATTTCTCTGGTTTCTTTTTTATTCTTGTCAGGATTATAAATTTGCCTACTGATAACACCACCTAAGATAATTACTCCAATGAATATTAATACAAAGTGTTTGGTTTTCATACTTTTAAATTTTACCATACAAAAATAAGAAAAAGTCCCACATATCGCAGGACTTTTTCTTAAAAAATTATCCTTTACAAACCCGCAAAGTTGGATGGTTTATTTTTAACAGATTGCTTTCGGCTTTATACCGCTCATTCATGGCCATAGCCAGGCCGTAAAGTGTGTTACATAATTGTTCCTGTGTCTTCATCAGATTCATCAGGAGTTGCAGTTCGTCGTAATCGGGTTTCATTTCACTTTTTACCATCACAACCCCCTTCCTGTGCACAAACCTTACATCTTACAAGTCGCTCCACAATTACGCCGTTAGAATTCACCAGCAGGATAGCCGGTCTGGCCGCAGGCACATGATTACAGTTTTGCTTACATCTTACCGTCTCCAGCCCCGAAGTGGCGGCATAGGCCGTCATTTCGCTTCTCTTTGCAAAATACCGTTTCATAACTTGCCTCCATATTCAAAACCACCCATAAGTTTATTAGTAATACTCATCCGGAGCTGGTTGTCTTCTATCCGGCAAACATCGGCTAAAATATTAACAAGCCGCTCCTGGCTAAGCCGGTTGCAACGGCGTTTTTTTGCTTCAGGTAAAGCGGGTACTTTATGGCCCGTAACATTAAGAACAAGTTCTTCAACCCAATCCCTGAATAATTTTGCCCGCTCTGTCTTAATAAAAAAACCGAGGCGGACAATACCTCTTTTAGTCCACAGTATTTGATGTGGTTGCGCCCCTACAGGAAGGGTGTTCAGAATCTGAACGGCCTTAAAAAAGTGCTTTCCTTCAATTAATTCCGCTTTGTTTTGTGAAACATGGGAACGAAGGGTGTTTGGACTTAATCCATACCCGTTAGCAACTTCCTGCGTGTTCATTAAAAATTCGTGGTTTGAATCTGGTAGGACTGTAACCTTCAAACCTTCGGTTACTTTAAGGCTTATAGCCTTACTTTCATTCTTTTCGTTCTGCATTTTTAAAGAATTTTAAATATAAAAAAGCCCGTGTGCTGCAGAACGACTACATGCAGGGCATATAGAAATTACCGGGCCAACCGGCACACACGGGATAACTTTTAAATTTCAGGAATTACCCCTGCGGATTATGTAATCATTCTGCAAAGGCAAAAGTAATACTAAAAATTTCAAATTCGACAAAGAGCGGAAAATATTTTTCAACAAATAGGATAACTTATTTTTAATCAGGCAAGTTGATTTTATTCAACTTGCTTAATACTTTGATGTAAAAAGTAAGCCGAAATCTATCGGCTTACTTAAAAAACGCTTACTTTTGAGTTGTCTAATCT
>Ga0183100_1000345_pt1 | contig 44909 bp, 49 predicted proteins | sample Biomet2_FD_127789 | JGI IMG/M metagenome (GOLD analysis project Ga0183100, IMG submission 127789) | Microbial communities from bioreactor (seeded with anoxic lake sediment) at LBNL, California, USA - Biofuel metagenome 2 | ecosystem: Engineered > Bioreactor > Anaerobic > Unclassified ... | reverse complement strand
CAGAGCCGCGCGAGCAGAGCTCTCGCGTGCGCAGGCCGCTGTGAGGGAGGAATAGAAGGCAGTCAAAAGAAAAAATAGGGAGGGGATCAGCCCTCTATGGGGCATACCCAGCCGAAGGGATCGGGCCGGGCGCCCCACTGCAGGCCTGTCAGTTCATCATAAAGCCTTTGAGCGGTGGGGCCGATGACGCCCTGGTTGACGGTATAGCCCTCACCCTTAAAATTCAGCTCTCCGATGGGAGAGATAACGGCGGCGGTGCCGGTACCGAAGGCCTCCTCCAGCGTGCCTGAGGCGGCGGCCTGGACCAACTCCTGCACGGACAGCAGCCGCTCCTCCACGCTGACGCCCCAGGAACGGAGCATTTCAATGCAGCTGCGGCGGGTGATGCCGGGGAGAATGGAGCCGGTAAGGGCGGGAGTGACAACGGTTCCGTTGATCTTGAACATCACATTCATGGCGCCCACTTCTTCGATGTATCTACGCTCCACGCCATCGAGCCACAGCACCTGATCGAAGCCCTGGGCCATGGCGCGCCCGTCGGCCCGATTGCTGGCGGCGTAGTTGCCGCCGCACTTGGTATAGCCGGTTCCGCCCCGGACGGCGCGGACGTCATCGATCTCCAGCATAATGCGCACCGGCTTGAACCCGTTGGCATAGTAGCTGCCGGAGGGAGAGAGGATCACGGCAAACACGGCCTTGTGAACGCCGTGGAGGGAAAGCGTGGGGTCGGTGGAAAAGAGAAAGGGCCGGATGTAAAGCGAGGTGCCGGGCGCGGAGGGCGCCCAGCTTTTGTCGATACTGACCAGCGTTTTCACCGCCTGCAGAGCGTCGGATTCGGGAATCAGCGGCAGCCCCATGCGCTGGGCGGAGGCATTGAGCCGTTTCATATTTTCCCAGGGGCGGAAGAGCTGCACACCGCCGTCGGCACGTCGGTAGGCTTTCAGCCCTTCAAAAACTTCGGCGGCGTAGTGGAATACATTGGCGGCCGGAGACAAAGACAGCGGGCCGAAGGGAACAATCCGGGCATCGTGCCAGCCTGTTTTATCAGTGTAGTCCATCAGAAACATATGGTCGGTGAAAACGGAGCCAAAGCCCAGCTTGTCGGCGGGGGGAAGCTGGCCGGGGTGGGTGGTTTTGGTGATGGAGATCCAAAGCATAGAAAATTCCTCCTGTTGTTCATTATGTTTTAGACGTGTACTGAGAATATAAAAAGATCGGCCCCGCCATCAGACGGAACCGATCTTGTAAAACGAAGCGTTTTATCAAAATCAAGTTGCCTTTGGCGGTGGATCGGCGGGCAACACCAGCAGGCCGCAAATAAAAATGATGGACGCCACAACAGAGACGTCCATCATAATCAGCAGCATATTGACGCACACCGCGGCACCGCGAGCGCAGGAGGAAGCAGCCGCCGGGGGGCAGACGGTAGCGGCGATACAGGTTTGTTGGCGGCAGTCTTTCATGGCGGACACTTCCTTTCTGAATGTTGGAACTAACTTTAGTCACATTCCCACAGAAAGTCAATAGTTGATCCGCGCATAGGAAAGAATTTCGTACAGGTGGGATAAAATAAAAAGGCGTGAGAAGAAAATGTTGGGCAAACTGCCTGTGAAAATAAAATATGAAAGGAAGAGAACTTCATGGAGACGATCTATTATCAGGGCACAGTGGTGACCATGACGGGAGAGCGGGCCACAGCGCTGGTCACGGAAAACGGCCGCATTGCGGCGGTGGGGGAGGAGCGGGAGCTGCTGACACAATATAAAGAGGCCCGGCGGGTATCGCTTGCGGGCGGTGCCCTGCTTCCCGGCTTTGTGGACGCCCAGAGCCATTTTTCCCAGGTGGCGGCTGGCTTTACGCAGGTATCGCTCTCGGGCGTGTCCTCCGTGGAGGAAATGACCCGCCGCCTGCGTGACTATGGCCGGGCGCACCCCCGGCAAAAGTGGATCACCGCCCGGGATTACGACAACAACCTGCTGCCGGAATACGGTCATCCTACCCGGGCGCAGCTGGACGATATGACGGACGGATGTCCTCTCTCCCTTCAGCACCAGTCGGGACATATGGGCCTTTTCAACACGGCGGCGCTGGAGGCTCTTGGCATCACTGCCGCAACCCCGGACCCCGCCGGCGGCAGAATCGGACGGGAGGGCGGCAGCCTGACCGGCCTTCTAGAGGAAAACGCCTTTTTCGACGCCCGGAAAAAAGTGCCCCTGCCGGGGCCGGACACGCTTTTGGAGGCCTACCGTCAGGCCCAGCGGCTGTACGTCTCCTATGGCATTACCACCGTGCAGGAGGGAATGCTGACGAAAGAAATGCTGCCCATGTACGACCTGCTTCTTTCCAGCGGACTTTTGCGGCTGGATCTGGTGGCTTATACCGACCGTTCGGCGTTTGCCCAGGCGTGGGAGAAATATCCTCAGCGCCGCTATGAGCGCCATTTTCGCCTGGGCGGGCTGAAGATTTTTCTGGACGGCTCGCCCCAAATCCGCACGGCCTGGCTACGGCGGCCCTATGAGGGGTCGGAGGACCGGGGCTACGGCACCATGACTGACGAGGCCGTGAAAGAAGCCATGGAAACGGTGGCGGAGCACCGGGTGCAGCTGCTGGCGCACTGCAACGGCGACGCGGCCGCCGCCCAGTTTCTGGCCTGCCTTGCTTCGGCGGAGAAGGAGTGGCCGCAGCTGAGAGAACTGCGGCCGGTGATAATCCACGCCCAGCTTCTGGGGCTTGACCAGATCGAAACGGCCCGCGACCTGGGAGCGATGGCTTCTTTCTTCGTGGCCCACACCTACCACTGGGGCGATGTGCATCTGCGGAATCTGGGGGAGGAGCGGGCTTCCCGCATCAGCCCCGCCGCCTCCGCTTTGAAGGCGGGACTGCCCTTTACCTTCCATCAGGACGCGCCGGTAATTCAGCCGGATATGCTGGAAACCGTCTGGTGCGCCGTCAACCGCCGTACCAAAGCCGGGCGGGCGCTGATGCCGGAGGAACGGTTGCCGGTGGAGGAGGCGCTGAGGGCCGTGACGCGGTACGCCGCGTGGCAATACGGCGAAGAGGGGGACAAGGGCACGCTGTCGCCCGGCAAACGGGCCGATTTGGTGATCCTGGGCAAAGACCCCCGCACCGCCGACCCGGAGGAACTGCGGGATATCCCTGTGCTTGCCACCATCAAAGACGGTGAGACGGTCTATACCAAGGAATAATTTCGGGCAAAATAAAAAAGGTTCTTCTCCTCCGTGTATCGGCGAAGGAGAAGAGCCTCTTTTTGAAAAAGGATCAGTTGGCCTTTTCGGCGTAGCTGTTGTCTACCAGCTTGCCAAAATCCACCCACTGGCTGTGAGTGAGAACACCGGCGGTCTCCATGACGGTTTCCAGCCGCTCCAAAGACTCCTTCTTCATGACGGGGGTGGCGTTCCAGGCGTCAATATCCTGATAGCGCTGCACCACGCTGGTCAGTACGGCCACAGAGGTGTCGGGGAACTGGCCGGCAATGGTCTCGGCCACCTCGGCGGCGGAATGGCTCTGCACCCATGCCTGCCCCTTGGCCACGGCGTTGGTAAAGTGCTGGATCACATCGGGGTTTTCCTTGATGTAGCTCTGGGAGGCAAAATAGGACGTGTAGGGAATCTCGCCGCTTTCCTGGCCAATGGAGGTGAGAATATACCCCTCGCTCGCCTGCTCTACCTGGGTGGCGGTGGGCTCAAACAGCGTCACATAGTCGCCGTTGCCGCCGGTGAAGGCACCGGCCATCATATTGAACTGCACCGTGGTATCCACCGTGACGTCCTGCCCGGGTACCAGACCGTTCTGACGCAGCACATATTCCAGCGTCATTTCCGGTACGCCGCCGGCACGGCCGCCGATAACGGTGGAGCCTTTGAGATCGGCCCAGGAGAAGGCCATATCCTTGCGGCCCACCAGGAACGAACCGTCCCGTTTGGTCAGCTGGGCAAACACAATGGGATAATCCTCTTTGCCCTGGTTATACACATAAATGCAGGCTTCCGGTCCGGCCAAACCCACGTCGGACTGGCCGGAGACCACGGCGGTCATGACCTTGTCGGCGCCGCCGCCGTTGGTCAGTTCAATGTTGATGCCCTCATCATGGAAAAATCCCAGGCTCATGGCCGCGTACTGCGGTGCGTAAAAGACGGAATGCGTCACTTCGTTGAGCGTGACGGTGGTAGGTGTTTGCGCGGTGGGCTCGGCAGTTGTTTGTGTCTTTCCGCCGCAGCCGCAGCAGACGGAAAGAAGCATCAGCATCAGTAAAACAAGAGAGATCGCTTTTTTCATAGAATGACACCCCAATGCTTATTCAATATTTTCTCAAGCCACAGCACCAGCTGGTACATGACCACCGCTGCCACAGCCAAAATGAGAACGCTCGTCATGACAAGGTCCATGTTGAACACCTGCGAGCCATACACGATCAGGTATCCCAGACCTGCTTTGGAAACCAGAAATTCGCCCATAATGACACCCACCCAGGAAAGACCCACGTTGACCTTCAGCGTGTTAAAAAGAGTGGGATAGTTGGAAGGAAACACCAGCATCCACAAAATTTGCCGGCGGGTGGCGCCCAGCGTGCGCATCAGCTGAATCTTGCTGTGATCCGTGGACGTGAAGCCCATATACATATTCAGGATCGTCACGATCAGCGAGATGGCCAGCGTCATCATGATGATGGAGCCGGTGCCCGCGCCCATCCAGACAATGAAAATGGGTCCCAGGGCCGTTTTTGGCAGCGCGTTGAGCACCACCAGATAGGGGTCCAGTACCCGTGAAACAAAATCACTCCACCACATGCCCACGGCGATGAGAGTGCCTAGGAGCGTGCCTGCCGTGAAGCCCACCACGGTCTCCAGACACGAGGTGCCCACATGACGCCACAGATCGCCCGAATGCCACAAATTGGTGAAGGTGGAGACGATCCGGGAGGGTCTGCTGACCAAAAAGGCGTCGCTCCAACCCAAAGCCGTGGACAACTCCCACAAACTAAACAACAATAGCAATATAAGAAGCTGCACCATATGTATGGTGTGCTTCCGCTTGCGTCCTGCCTTCAGATAGGCCAGACGCTGGGGGGAAGGGGTGGCTGAAAGCTGTTCAGGCATTGATATCCAGCTCCTTCCATATGGAATTGAAAAAGGTGTGAAATTCCGGCGTATCCCGCCGCTCCATCGGCGAAAGGTTCCGCAAAGAGCCCATGTCGTGGATGGCTTTGACGGTGGCCGGACGGCCCGACAGGGTGATCACCCGGTCGGACATACTGATCGCTTCAGAAATATCGTGTGTGACCAGCAGCGCGGTCTTGTGCTCCTGACGTATAATGCGATAGATATCGGCCGAAACGGAGAGCCGGGTCTGGTAATCCAGTGCGGAAAACGGTTCATCCAGCAGCAGGATGCGGGGATCGGTGGCCAACGTCCGGATCAGGGCGCAGCGCTGGCGCATCCCGCCGGAGAGCTGCCCCGGCTTTTTCCGGGAAAACGCCGAAAGACCGTACCGTTCCAGCAGTTCCTTGACGTGGGCGCGACGCAGCGGCGTGTTCTGATGGCGGATCGCCAGTCCCAGCGTCACGTTATCCCAGATGTTCTTCCACTCAAAGAGCTGATCCCGCTGGGGCATTAAACCGATTTTGGGCGAGGTGGAACGCACTTCCTCCCCGTCGATGCAGATGCTGCCGCCGGTGAGCTTCTCCAGCCCCGCGATCAGGGAGAGCATGGTGGACTTTCCGCAGCCGGAAGGCCCCACAATGCTGCAAAACTCTCCTTCTTCCATGGAAAAAGAAACATCCTTCAGGGCTTCTACTTCTCCGTCCGGCGACTGATAGGTCAGGGCAACGTGCCGGAGTTCTATAATCATGCCCATGGTTATCCTCCTAAGATTCACTGGAGAAATATCTCCAAACCAGTATATGTGACGGCAGGCCGGAGGTGCGGACCGAAAATCCGGATTCCACCTTGACAAGTCGGAAAAACCATGCTACCATGAGGAAAATTTAATTCAATTCGCAAGTGCCCGCGGCGGCCAAACGCTCCACGGGAGAATAGAGAAACAGGTGAAATTCCTGTACGGTACCGCCGCTGTGAGCGCGGAGGCGCCCCGCGTGGGACAGAACGTCCCGCCACTGAACGTCATGTTCGGGAAGGCTGCGAGACTGCCCATGAGGCGCGAGTCAGAAGACCTGCTTGTGAAAGGCCCCTCTCACGGATTTTTGAGAAGGGGGCTGTATGTGACGCGGAAAAACGGCCGCGGCAGCTTTGGGCTGCCGTGGCTTTTTTTATTTCACAGTCAGAGCGACTGACGTTTGCTTTTCCATATAGGAACATAAGGCAGGAGTGTTCGTTTGATGACCCGAACTCTCCTGCTGTTCCGCGTTCAAAGAGGAAAATTGCCGAAATAAAGTATGCGGAGCGGGAAAAAAGAGGAAAATTGTCAAAACAGAAGGAAAATCATTTAAGTATAAGAGCACCTATGCCGATACATTGGTGAGAGCCAACATACCCTTCCGCCGCAGGAAACAGACGGAGAGCGGAGAAGGAATGAATAAGGAGAGAACAGACATGTCTGAACGAGAAAAACAGGCCGATAAAACCAGAGAACATCTGGAGAAAAAGGCAAAAAAACTGGCGGAGAAAAGAACCACCATCCGCAAAGAATTGGTGAGCAGCGTTTGTATTCTGGTGGCAATTCCCCTGATCCTGTTGGGCGCGGTTTCTTCAATTCTGGTTTCCACCAGTACCAAAGACGTCTTAAGGCAGTCTATGGAGCGATTGGCTGCTGTCTCTGCTGATGAAGTGTCGGAAACACTGAATTCTGTTAAAAATGTGGCAATGGAAACAGGATACATAACCCGGCTTTCCAACAATGCCACGACAATAGAGGAAAAGCAGACGATTATTGACCAGCGTGTGGCGGCCCACGGCTACCAACGCGGCAATGTGCTGGATCTCAACGGCGTCAGCATTTTGGACGGTCAGAATTATGCCGATCGGGAATACTTTCAGATGGCGGTAAAGGGCAAAGCGTGGGTATCTGACCCAATAATCAGTAAGAAGACAAACGAAGTGACTATTGTTGTGGCGGCACCTATCTGGAAAGAAGGTGTACCTAATTCCCAAGTGACAGGCGTGGTCAGCTTTGTCCCCCAGGAAACGTTTTTGAATGATATCGTGGCAGGCATCAAGGTTAGCTCCAACGGCAGCGCCTATATGATCAATAAGGATGGCTTCACCATTGCCCACAAAAACATGGACAGCGTGAAAAACCAGGAAAATACCGTGGCGGACGCCAAAACAGATACCTCCCTGGCAAAGCTGGCGGAGATCGAAGCGGCCATGGCCCGCGGCGAGGCCGGCTTTGGGACTTATTCATACAACGGCGTCAGCAAATTCTTGGCTTATGCGCCTGTTCCCGAAACTAATGGCTGGAGCATCGGCGTCAACGCGCCCCAAAGCGATTTCATGGGTGCTACCTACCGCAGTATTCTGATTACGGTCTGCATGGTGGTCCTTTCCCTGGCGTCCACCGTCTTCTTTGCCATTCGGATCGGAAAACGCATCGGGGAGCCCGTGGCGCTTTGCACCAAACGCTTGCAGCTTTTGGCGGAGGGGGATCTCAGCACCCCTGTGCCGGAAGTACGTACCCACAACGAGACCAAACAGCTGGCGGATGCCACGGGAAGCATTACACAGACGATCTCCGGGATCATCGGCGATCTGGAACACGGCCTGGGCCTTATCGCGGAAGGCGACTATACCACAAAGAGCACAAACTACGACCTCTACCGCGGCGATTATGCGGCCTTGCAGCACATCATCGAAACGATGGTGGTGCGTCAGAGCCAGACCATGCGTCAGATCAGCGTGGCAGCCGATCAGGTGGCCGCCGGCAGCGAGCAGGTGGCCGCCGGCGCGCAGGCGCTGAGTCAAGGTACCACCGAGCAGGCTTCCGCCGTGGAAGAGCTGGCCGCCACCATCAGCGAGATCTCCGGCCAGATCGGTGAGACTGCCAAGCACGCCGATGACGCCAGCCACAAGGTGGACGAGGTGGAGTCGCTGATGGAGCAGTGTGACGGCGATATGAAGGAAATGGTGGCCGCCATGACCGAGATCAACAGCAATTCCCAGCAGATCAGCAATATCATCAAGACCATTGAGGACATTGCGTTCCAAACCAACATCCTGGCGCTGAACGCCGCTGTGGAAGCGGCCCGCGCCGGAGAGGCCGGCAAGGGCTTTGCCGTGGTGGCCGACGAGGTGCGGAGCTTGGCCGGAAAGTCCACCGCCGCGTCTCAGGATACCGCCGTCTTGATCGAGGCGGCTGTTCGGTCGGTGACAAAGGGCGTTGAAGTCGCCAAAACCACCGCCGCCACACTGGACACCGTGGCGGATAACTCCAAGATGACCGCGGGGATGGTGGAAAAGATCGCCGCTGCCGCCAAGCAGCAGTCAGCCTCTATTGCCCAGATCGAAACGGGGATCGAGCAAATCTCCGGCGTGGTGCAGACCAACTCCGCCACCTCGGAGGAAAGCGCCGCCACCAGCGAGGAGATGTCCGCCCAGGCACAGACGTTGAGAAGCCTGGTGGGACAGTTCAAGCTGCTGTAAAACAGCGCCTTCACAAAAGAACAGTTAAGAAGACCCGCGCACCAAAGCTCAAGCTTGGCGCGCGGGTCTTTTTTATATGGCATCCTTGAAAAGACTCAAATATTTCGGGCAGGAAATCGGGGCTGATGCCGATGCCGTTGTCCTCCACGGTAATTGAGATGGGTGCATTCTGTGGCGGACGCCGGGAGCCGCCGCGTCCAAACACGCACTGTGCCGTCCGGCGGCGTATACTTGATGGCGTCGGAGAGTTGGAAATGCCATATTCCCAGACCATCAGCTTTGCCGAGACCAAAGCCTTCCGCAGCGTCTTTTCAGCCTCTTTGAGGGCACTGATGTTGATATAGGTCAGATAGGCAAGGGAAAGACCTGGAGTTTGGCTGAAGATCCCCTCTCAATATGCGCCCGGTAGAAGCTCTGCGTTTTCCGCGCCCTCTGGCGTGCTTTCTTCGTCCTCGACGGCACAAGCTGGCAAGTAAACGTCAGTGTAATTGCAAATCTCCAAAAAATGCATTATACTGATGCGAATACAACGACTTTGAAGAAATAGACATGGAAAGCCGACCATATTTGATGCCGACTTTATTCGCACTGGAATAGAGGCCTCAGGCAAGCGGCCTGCGCCAATTTATTTGGAACCCGCGGCATAAGGCGCTTATCGAGAGAATTTGTTTCATAAACCATTGAGAACAGTATGTAAGGAGAAAGGAGTAAAGCCATTGAAATACGGACCTGTCGGCGCGGTCATTGCCGCGGCAAGTAAAAAGGACGCTGCTCCTTTGCTGCAGATAGGGGCGATTCCCATTGTCCGCAGAATTGTCCTGACGTTGCAGCAGGCAGATGTCTTCCCGATTGTCATTGTTACGGGAACGCAGGAGCTGGAAGTTATCCATCAGTTGGCAAAATTTGGCGTAATCTTTCTGAAAAGCGAGGACTGTGAGCGGCCGGAGCTGTTTTCCTCCGTAAAAATGGGCCTTTGTTATTTACAGGGAAAGTGTGATCGGATGATTTTTACTCCGGTAAATACGCCCATGTTTAAGCCGGAAACATTGCGAACAATTCTGGCCAGCGACGCTGAAATTGTTGTTCCGTCCTACCATGGAAAAGGCGGACATCCGATCGTGCTGCAAAACCAGGCAGTCGATGATATTTTTCGCTATCAGGGCGGCGGCGGCCTGCGGGGAGCAATCGCTTCCATGGAAGAAAAACGGGTTTGGGTCGATGTGGAGGATGATGGTATTCTGTCCAGCATACACGACCAAAATGAGCTGCGTCAACAGGTCGCTGCACATAACAATTCACTGCTGAAACCCAATATTAAAGTTGGCATCGAAAAGGAAAACGTCTTTTTCGATGCCCGGCTAAAGCTGCTGCTATTCCTGACTGAGGACCTGGGCTCGGTTCGACGGGCCTGTGACCACATGGGCCTTTCCTATCAAAAAGCCTGGGATATGCTCAATCAACTGGAACAGGAAATCGGTTATTCCGTTGTGGAGCGAAAACATGGCGGCAGCCGCGGCGGCCGAACGCTTCTGACCCCGCGGGGAAAACACTTGATGTATGCATACCAGTGTTTTGAAAGTAGTCTTGCAGCATTCGCGCGTCAGAGCTTTGAAGAAATTTTTCAGAAGAACGAGCTCATTTGATTTTTTCATAGTTGCACAAATCATAGGCATTTATTTTGGCAAGTTCTTTTTACAAAGAATTTGAACTTACCAGGATAAATGCCTATGATATTTTTAGAAAGCGTTATTTTTTTAAAAGAATATGGAGGAACATGATGGAGCGGCTTGAGTACAATGGAATTGCAAATTGTGCCAGTGATTTTGCAAGCGGCGTCAATTCTCTGCGGATAGTCTTTGCAAAGCCGATTTTTGCGAAAAAAGCGCTTTCGCCGGAGCAATTACCGCTGGAGGCAATTTACAATCATCCGGACTATGTGGATCTGATCAGCGCACAGGAGTTAAACATAGAACACCTGACGGAAAACGGCATATTGATATGTATTCTTGTGACAGCAACAGAAGCCGCGCTGGATGAAGTCGAGAGAATAATCTGCGGCAGGGTGTGCGGAAAAAGATTATCTGCTGTCAGCCATTTGGATGAAAACGAAATTCATGTGCAGATGGGTGAGAAGGCATTCACATTCCAATGCGATGACTCTTTATCCGCCGATGGGGAGTGCATTGCAAAAGTGGAGATGCCGGCCGCTGCAGCCATCGCTGCCCTGACGCAATGGTGCGAGGATCACCCGGTCCATCTCTATTGGCCCGATGAGCAATGAATAACGAAAAACGAGTCAACGGCTTGATCTTAGCGGCTGGAATGTCATCGCGGATGGGAAGCTTTAAGCCTCTGATGCCGTTGAGAGGCAAAACGCTTATTGAAAATTCCATCGATTCCATGCTGCTTTCCGGTGTGAGCCGGGTCGTCGTAGTGCTGGGCTATCGCGGCGAGGAAGTGGAAAGGATTTTACGCAGCCGATATCTGGGCAATACGATCGTCCTGACGTATAACCGGGATTATGCATCGACAGATATGCTGATGTCTGTGAAAGCGGGCATTTCTGCAATGCCGGGTTGCGATGCGTTTTTTCTGTTGCCCGGCGATATGCCGGTCATCGGAAAGGAGACGTATCTGGCGCTGTTCCGGGCCATGCTGGATAAACCGCCGTCCATCACATTTCCAACGCTGGAGGGTTACAGGAAACATCCGCCGCTGATTGATAGTGCCTTTATGGATGATATTCTGAATTTTACAGGTGATGGAGGGCTTCGGGCTTTTTGGAAGCTTCATGCGGACAAGGTTGTCACTGTCGCGGTGGATGACATTGGATGCTGGACAGATCTGGATACCTTTCAACAATACATCTGCTGTCTCAACCGCTATTCGTGCGGTTCAAAATAAAAAGTCAGAGGAGGAACGGAAATGGAAAAAATATCTCAGTCCGTTGTGAAGAAAGATCATGCGCCAAAAATGTCAGGCCGTTCAATATACGTCTGTGACATTGACAAGCATGGCATTCTTTGCGGGAAAATGCTTCGCTCAAAATATGCAAAAGCAAAACTGCTGGCTGTTCACCTTCCAGAACTGCCGGACGGCTATTACTATGTGGATCGCAATGATGTTCCCGGTGACAACAACGTGAACATCGTCATGGATGACACACCTATCTATGCGCGGGAAACCGTGGAGTATATCGGCGAACCCATCGGTATGGTCTGCGGACCGGATGAATCGGTCTGTGAAAATATCCTGAGTAAAATTCAGATAGATTACGAGGAGCTTGAACCGATGCTGGATCTGCGAAAGGCAGACGAGGCGTTTTTCAACTACGAATATGGCAAGGGCGATCTGGATAAGGCATTTTCCGAGGCCGACAAGGTCTATGAAGAGGAATTTGGAACCGGGTATCAGGACCAGACTTATTTGGAAACCCAGGGCATGATGGCGGAGCCTGAGGAGGGCGGACGGATGTTTGTCCATGGTTCCATGCAATGCGCGTATTATGTTCACGGCGCGGTGATGCGCGCGTTGGGCTGCGGCCCTGCCGGCGTCCATGTCCATCAGGATGTCACCGGCGGCGGTTTCGGCGGCAAAGAAGCGTTTCCCTCCATCTTGGGCTGTCAGGTGGCGGTAGCTGCAAAAAAAACCGGAAAAGCAGTCCGGTGTGTTTTCGGACGCCGGGAGGATCTGGAGTTTACCTCCAAACGCCACCCGTCTTTATGCACCTATAAGGCTGCCGTAAAGGACGGAAAAGTAACAGCGATGGACATCGATGTCAAGTTTAACGCCGGCGCCTATACGACGCTGTCCGCCGTAGTACTCCAGCGCGGCATTATTTGTGCCGATGGCGTGTACAATATCGAAAATCTTCATGTACACGGCAGAGCGCTCAAGACGAACACAACACCCTGCGGTGCGTACCGTGGGTTTGGTGCGCCGCAGACGTTCTTTGCTGTGGAAATGATGATGGAGCACATCGCCAAAGATCTGGGGGAAGACACACTGGAATTCAAGGAACGCCATCTGGTGAAACAAGGCGACAGTACATCCACCTCCGGCGTTTACCATTTTCCGGTTCCCATCCCCGCCATGATTAACGAAGTTGACAAAGTCTGCAATCTCCGCGCCAAACATAAGGAATATGCCAAGCCTCAGACCGGACGTTACCGCAAGGGCATCGGCATCTCCATGCATTTCCACGGGGCGGGCTTTACCGGCTCAGGTGAGCGTGACTTTATCAAGGCAGTTGCGCGCCTGCACAAATATAAGGATGGCACAGTGGAAATTCTGGCCGCAAATGGCGAAATCGGACAGGGCCTCCGAACGACGTTCCCCAAAATCGTCGCCCACGAGTTGAATCTTCCGCTTGAAAAAGTGTTTTACGATCACCCGGATACTTCACGGGTACCTGACTCCGGTCCAACGGTGGCGTCCCGCTCTCTGATGACCGTGGGTGAGCTGCTCCGCAGAGCCGCCATCAAACTCAGAACGGAGTGGGAGGACGGAAAGGACCAGATGGTGGAGGAGCGCTATACGGAACCAGACTTCATGATCCCGTTTTACCTGGACAAATTTCAAGGCGACGCCTACCCCACCTACGCATGGGGCGTGCAGGCCATCGAAGTAGAGGTGGATACCTATACCGGTATCAGCACAATTCTTGGCGCGTATGCCTCTTTTGATGTGGGAACGCCCATGGACTATAACATTGTTATGGGTCAAATGGAGGGCGGATTCCTGCAGGGGATCGGTTATTCTTCCATTGAGTATATGGACTATGACGCCAAGGGACGTATCCGAAACAACTCCTTCTCGGACTATCTGATTCCCACCAGTGTGGATGTTCCGAACATGAAATGCCAACTCCATGTGGAGAAATATCCCTTTGGACCATACGGCGCGAAGGGAGCGGGCGAGCTTCCGCTGGTTGGTGCGCCGGGGGCATATGTGGGAGCGGTGGAGCAGGCGCTGGGCGGTAAAATCCGTCTAAATCATGCGCCTTTCACAGCTGAAGATACCATCAAGGTTTTGACAAAGGAGGATGCGTAATGGAGACCATCCAATTTAATCTGAACGACAAAGCCGTCCAGTATGACGGCTCCGCGACAGACCGCCTGCTAGATGCCCTGCGGGATACCTTTTGCTGCACTTCTGTGAAGTGCGGCTGCAAGGAGGGCGAGTGCGGCGCCTGCTCTGTTCTCTTGGACGGAAAGCTTGTCAATTCCTGCTGTGTCGCCATGGGCGCTGTGCAGGACAGCAGCATTGTCACGCTGGAGGGCTATCGGGAAACCGAGCGCTTTGCGGTGCTGGATAAAGCGTTTGCGGAAATTTCAGCCGTGCAGTGCGGCTTCTGCATCCCGGGCATGGTTCTGGCCTCTGAATCCATTCTGGCCGCAAACTCGCATCCCACAGAAGAGGACATCCGTGTGGGAATCTCCGGCAATCTTTGCCGCTGCACCGGCTATAATGCTATTGTCACCGCCATTATGAAGGCAGCAAAGGAGGGAAACGGACTATGGTAAATGGATATGCGCCTGCCAACTTGCAGGAAGCGCTGGAAATTCGCCGGACGCGGAAAGTCGTTCCCTATGCAGGCGGAACAGATTTAATGGTTAAGGGCACAAAGGACGCTGTCTACCTGTTCCTTGGAAAGCTTCCTGAATTGATCGAAATCAGAAGTGACGATCAGTATATTCGTATCGGCGCGGCAGTAACCTATACCCAAGCATTGGCCAGCGATCTTGTTCCCGCCCTGATGAAGGAGGCTATCTCCCGCATCGCAGCCCCCGCCATCCGTAACGCGGGTACCTTTGGCGGCAATTTGGGCAACGGTTCGGCCAAGGCCGACTCTGTGCTGATTGATTATGTAGCGGATGCTAAGCTGCGGCTGACGTCGGTACGGGGCGAGCGCATCGTGGATGTGGCAAAGTTTTATCTCGGACGCAAAAAACTGGATTTGGCAGATGATGAATTGATTACAGAAATTCTCCTGCCAAAAACGGGACTGGAAAATTATTATTACAAGAAAGTCGGCGGCAGAAACGCTTTGGCAATCTCTCGCGTTTCCTTTGCCGGAGTGATATTGATGGACGGAGATAAAATCGCGCGCTGCTCTGTCGGATTTGGAGCGGTGGCGGATACTGTGCTTCGCTTTCCGGAACTGGAAGCACAGCTGATCGGCAAGACTCTGCCGGAGGCAAAAAAACGGAAGGAAGAGCTCTTGCGCCAGTACAGTGAGAAGCTGGCTCTGACAAAAGGGCGCGTCAGCGCGGAGTATCGAAAGGCCGTCTGTATGAACTTGCTGCGGGATTTCCTCACGGAAAAGGGAATTTAATAAACAAAAAAGCCCTCACAGCTTTGTGAGGGCTTTTTTGTTTATTTTGGCTTATTGAATATAAAATCGGGCGTAGAATGACGTGTCGTTGAGTGAAGAAAGCATTTTCAGCGTTTCCAGCAAGTCTTCGTCGCCGTGGGACAGTGGCTGCAGCAGTCCCTCCAGACAGAAATAAGAGAACAGACATGGCATATCGGAGCGAATCTGCTTGATGAGACTGAAACGCTTTTTTACAAGGGAGCAGCTGTTACCGTCAACACGACAATCCATAAAGATACCCCGGACGGCCAGCGACTTGGAAAAACGAACCCATTTTGAAAATTCCGCAATGTTTCTTTCCGAAAAATGCGCCGCGTCACAGCTTTCGGACAGCAAAGAGAGCGCAATTGCTTCCAGATGCCCCGTTTTCAGGTGTTGCGCTGCCATTTGGTCAAGGCTGAGAAGATCGTCTTTGGTTTCCGCTACAAAACGGCAGCGGCCCCAGAGCCGGTCGAGACAGTCCGAAGTGCATGAGCCGCAGCGAAGAAACAATCGCTCCGATGCTATGCCGCCATCCGCACAATCCTGAATCAGCGCCGCGCTGCCAGATTTGATACCGGCTTCACTTTCCCTCAATGCGGCGATCTGATCGGCGGACAGATTTTCTTCTGTGCTGTAAAGCGGATACAAATTGAGATTCTGCTTGTGAATCCACGTCGCTTCCTGCATAAATTCCCGGAATGTAATCATAGCGGCATCTCCTATTTATCAAACGTTGTATTAATTCTATCATGTGATTTCCATTAAGCAAGTTCTGCTTAGGAAGTATAGGCGCCAAGCGGGTCCTTTTGAGGTTTCCGGGCAGATTCGAACTGCCGGCCTTCCGCTTAGGAGTTCCCGCTACTGTACCGTGCAGCGTGTGCTTTGGCGTCTTGCCACACCGCAAAACCCGCATGATACTAAGGCTTTTAGCGATTTCACTATTTTTTCGTGATTCCCCGTGTTACCCAGATTTGCCCTGTTTTTTACCGTGTACTTAGCAAACTCTTAGAAAATCGGGATTAAGATACGAGCATAGACACGATTATTTTAACGGCGGCAACCGAGCCAAGGCTGATATGCAGGTCCGCGCCGCCGATTACAAGCGGAGGTATATTGATCCGCCCGAGCTAAAGAAACCTACACACAGTCATGACGACCGATAACGGAAAGGAGCATTTTTATGTCTGAAAATATAATCCTATGAAAAGCGCGGAAATGTCCACCGAGCAGAATTACAACATAATCAACGGTGTTTTGGATAACATTTGTCCTCCGCTGCCCGAGACTCCGGAGAAACCGTTGGACAAGGTTAAGGAGTACCCGCCACGCAAACGAAGTCGGGAGCGCGAGGAGCGGTGAACAAGAAACGTCGCCGCCCCATCCACCTCCATGTCATGGTATCCGAGGAGAAGCAGGCGCTGATCCATGAGCGGATGGCCGAGTCCGGTATCCGCAACACGGGAACCTATATGCGGAAAATGGCACTCAACGGCTATGTGCTTCATGTGGATTTGGAGCCGGTGCGGGAGCTTGTTTCCCTGCAACGGCGATGTTCAAATAAGCTCAATCAAGCGGCAATCAGCGCCAATACTTACGGCGGTGTGTACCCCGAGGCGATAAAATCTCTGCAATGGGACTATGCCGAGCTATGGGGGCCGCTCTCCGACTTGCTCAAAAAGCTGTCCAAGGTAGTGAGGCAATGACCATTTTGATACTTCGGCATAAAACAGAAGTTGAAAAACGAATCCTCCACATTGCAAACCACTCGACAAGTTTAGGTGGATTGGAAGAACCATTTTGATTATGGGTGCATAGTATGGGTCGTACCATAAGAAAGGTACCGCAAGGAGGTGTGGAATGTGGCGCAACAGTGCTGTCGCCCTGTTATTACAGTCAAGTGCGCAAAACGTGGGAAGATCTTTTTTGGGGTCTGTCCCACTTTTTTTGTGCAGGCGCGTAATCCTGACGGTCAAGTCCTATTTGAGGGCTACACCGGGAAAGACGGAAGCGTTCGGTTTCCGGCAGAATGTAATTTGGAGTATCGGATTAGCGTGTACGCACCTGCCGATTTTAGCCCCCGCGCAGCACACCGCTGGCTTCGTCTTTCGCAAGGAGGCGGCAAATGTCTATGCTTTATGTTTTCTCAGGAACCTCCTTGGTGTTCACTTTGCAGAACGATTAGTTTGACAGACCGGCATTATGCAGGTCTTCCTATTTTGAAAGGAGCAATCTTTTTATGGCGAGTCCCTATGTAATAACGATTACCAACGGTAGCGGCAGCGAAGCCATTCTCAATGGCACCTATGCGGTTACCGGCGCTGTCACAGGCTATGACAACACATCAGTCCTGCCGGCTACGCAAGTCGTATCCAGTGGAGTCAATGCTTACGCTTTCACAATTGCCGCGACAGGTACTCTGACGCTCCATGTTACCGAGGACGGCTCTCCCGGCGGCACGCCTGTGGCTGGTGCAGTCTTTGCTCGATGCGACTCCGCCGGAAATGTTTATGGTACACCCATTACCACAGATGTAAATGGCGCTGCAGATTTCCCCTATGTTCCCTTTGCCGCATCTGGTGCGCCGCTCATCTATTATAAACAAACCGCCTCGGACGGAGATCATGAGTTTGACCCCGCGCTCACCAACACGACGATGACCGCAGCCACCAAAACCGTCCAAGTCGCGAACACGCCCGCCGTCACCCGGACGATTACCCTGACAGACCCGAACTATACCGGCCTGCCCATTGCTTCTGGTACGCTGACCTTGACCTAAGCAGCATCAGGATCTGCTCAGGTAATCAGTCTCTGATCAGCAGGGTGGTATAACTTTAATTTCTGGGTGAGCGGCTCAGCCGCTCACCCAAGTATCAGACTTCGGGCCAAGTTGGAGGTGTTGACAAAGTATCCAACACCTCCATGTTGGCCCGAGGTGAAGCAAGGCAGAGGGGCGGCATCCTTATGAGTGCCGCCCCTCTGCCATTCCCCACTGAGATATGGGGAATGGTAATATTGCATGGGCCATACTTCGGAAGAAGGCAATATGCCGGACAAAGCGAAAGAACAAGACACTTATCAGGTAGGCAAAATTACCTTTATGAGTGTGACGCCGTTCAGTCAGCGGCCTCTGAACCACTGGAAGAAGCTGACCCAGCTGGCCTTGTCTTCTTTCATGCCCTCCGCAGCGCCCAACACCTCACGGTAGCCGTCCTCGTTCACGGCGATTGCCACCAGAATGGCTGCATTCTCATACTCGCCACCCCAGTTGCGACGCAGATAGATCCCGTCCACATAGACATACGGATAACACCCGCCTTGCGAGGGGCGGTTGCGTCAATTCTCAATGTGGACGCAGGCTTTCTTGTTTAGCTCGCTGATGGTAGACGGCGATACCTTACTGCCCCAGAGCGCCTCAGTGATGTTCTCCACGCGCTGAACAGACACGCCGGCAAGGTACATTTCAATGAGTGCTTCTTCCACGCTGCTCTCTCTGCCACGGTAACGTTCGATACTGCGCTGCGCTTTCAAGCAGGCGGTCCGCTGGGAGCTGATCGCCAAAAATTCTTTCGACAATGTAGTGCCGCATATAAGCTGAAACTCAATCACGGCGATCTAAAGGGCACCCAGGGCGACACAGGCCATGCGGAGATCGATATGATAACAAGCATCTACGCGCACATCCTTGACGAAGATCGGAAGGTCAACGCCCAGAAGTTTGAAAGCGCCTTCTATTCCAACCACGACCTACGAGGTGTCCGGCCACCGGAGGAACCAAAAGCCAAAACAGAACCGGCATCCATCGACCTTGCAGGTCTGGTGGAGCAGATTCAAAAGTCGCCGGAGCTGGCTGCGACCCTAGCCGCATTGATCGCAGCGCAACCAGCTAACAAGTAGTTCGGAAAATCCGAATTAGTAAAATGCGGTTTTCTCTTAGCAAAACCTTGAAAACCGTTCAAAGCCAATTAACAAGTATTCACGCCGCCTTGCATAAAAAAATCTCCCGCCTGTGGTGCAAACACAAGTGGGAGATGCAAGGGAATAAATGCAACAAACCGCTCAAAAGCGGCTTGTTATAAGGGATTTTGGGTGTTCACATTCTGCACTGTTCTTGACTTCTCCACAGAACAGATTGAAAAAGCGGCGCAAACAGGAATTAAATATTTGGCAATAGGTGCGGGATCTGTAAGAAAGGGACTGTCTCAACCCAAAAGAGAAACTGCACAGGGGAATTATGAGAGCGGTAGCTTCACACGTGGCCCTGAAAGGACGCAAAGATGGCGGCAGAGACAGCAAAAAGTATGGCAGCAGACGAAATCTGCTGCCCGAAAAATAGAGCAGGGACTGGCACCCATTGCACAAGCGGTCGGCCACGCGATAAAATCTGCATTGATACCGATCATCGCATCAGTGGGGGGCGCTGCGATGATTTTGCTGCTGGCTCTGCCGCTGCTGACGGCAGTTTTTGCAAGTTCACCAGCGGGCATTCTTGCCGGTACCGAAGTATCGGAAATGGACGAGCAGGCAATGGAGGTGTGGCAAGCCCTGCCGAATGATCTGTCGGAGGAACGCCGTATGGTGGTGACCTATGCGCTCGCTTTTGTAGGAAAGGTTTCCTATTTTTGGGGAGGCAAGAGCCTGACATTGGGTTGGGATGAGCGATGGGGCACCTCTATGGAAATAACCGCGCCGGGAGATGAAACAACCGGAACAGTCCGCCCCTTTGGGTTGGACTGTTCCGGTTTTGTGGACTGGGTATTTTATAATGCCACAGGCGGCAAAGTGGTTCTCGGACAGGGCGGCGGTGTCACCGCGCAGCATGCCGCCTGCACGGATATTCCGCAAGACGAAGCCCAACCCGGCAATCTAGTGTTTTACCCCAATGATGAGCATGTCGGCATTGTCGTTGGCAGAGATAAAAATGACAATCTGCTAATTGCCCATTGCAGCAGCGGACAAAACGGTGTGGCGATTACTCTGACAATCGGGAGAGTGCGTATAACAGAAGCCAATATTTAGTTCACGAGAGCAAGCGTTTCTATAAAAAGAAACCCCCTATATTTATCTGCATCATTACCTCAACCCGCCCGTGGTTGCAAGAGCACGAGCGGTATGCTATATTGCATATAAGCCAAGATCATTTCTGAAAAGGAGCAATCCGTCCATTTTATCTGCTTGCTGCTCGCGGAAAATATGATTTTTGAAAATTATAAAATTAGGGTTCCATTTTACCAAAACCAATATTTTCTTTTAACGATTATATAAGTGACAACCAATGTGGCGATTGTGACAGGCCCGCCAATCAGAAGCCACTTGCCGACAGACGTATGATCCAATTTGCTGGATGTAACCAAATAATTACCAGCTGAGGTCAACTCCAGATTGTGCAAATCGGTTGCTTTAATCAACTGATATCGGCCTTTCTTATCGTTATACAAGTAAAGGTATCTGCCAGAAATGAGTTTTTTATCCAAAGTCATGCTGACAATCCCACAAAGATTTTCTCCGTGATTTAAAGTGAACCCTGTTCCTTTATCGGTTTGAACGAAGGTAATTCCAGTATATAGCGCGTTACTATAGTTCTTGATCTGTTTGCCATCTATTTTCAAAGTATAGCCATCGCCGACAATGCTTAATGATTTTCCGCTTTTGTAAAGGTAGCGCAGCATCTCTGGCTCGATAGCGGGAAAAGCGGATACTGATACGCTATCAGGATAAGAGCGGGAAGACATTATCTCAACATCTTCTTCACCGCCTGTTTTTACAGCTTCGGATATAGAATTTTGATTAACGACCACAGTAGCTGCTGCGGACACATCGGTGCTTGATACAATAATTGTTGTGCAACCATTTTTGATAGCTGTAACAACACCGCCGCCTGATACAGAAGCAATGGCATTATCAAGCGACTTGTAATTCAAATTCTGTTCAGTGGCATTGCTCGGATAAACTGCGGCTTGCAAGGAAAAAGTGTTCCCGGGCTTTAGAACAATATACGAAGACTGCAAATCAATACTTGTCGCAACAACCTTGACATTTAGTGTCAGACTCTTTGTAAATCCCCCTGCTGTCAGGCGTATTTCAGCAGTTCCAGCAGAGATACCTTTTACTTCTCCCGAAGAAGAGACCGTGGCGACAGATGCGTTAGAGGACTGATATGTAACTTGCTGATTGGTAGCGTTGGAAGGAACCACTGTGGCATTCAACATCATGCTGCCGCCCATTTTTATATCCTTTTGGTACCCGGAGACCTCAATATCTGTAACGGAAATGACGGCGGTTGTTGTGGCGTCTGATGCCTTTTCGGTTGCCTTTTCAGTAGGTGCCGGAATTCCTTCCGCACATACTGTTTTACAGCAAAGAAGCAACGTGACCAGAAAACCGCATAAAACGCGAGATACTGTTTTATAGTGTACTCTCTCTTTTTCCTTCATTCTCTTTTCTCCATAGATGCTTTTTAATTTTCCTTGGTAACAATATGCAATAATTCCACAAATGTTCGTTTCATAGCAGAAAGCTTATCTACAATACCTCATTAATTTCTCTTGAAAACAAGAGAGCATCTGCGGGGCGGGTATCTTCGCAGAGAAATTTATAGACACACTGAGAAAGCCTATTTGCTATTGTGCAGTGCAGCAATCAATGACATGATGATTCCTTCTTGTTTGTTGGTTCCTTCTTTGGGATTTTTTTAGTTGGGATAATTTGGTTTGCTTAAGTAAAAGACCAGGCGCGGGCACCACTCAGCTTCTCTCTAAAGTCACATCCTGTTTTTCTTCTTGTAATACCGGCAAGCTATGAAACATGAAGCGATTTGCATCATAATTGCTAATACAATAACGGTATCACAAACGCTATCTCTAACAACGAGATATGCTTTACTGTTCTGCTTTGTCGTGCTTTTCTGAATCATGAGCGGCGACTACTCTTTAAATGCATCCAAGCAATCCGCATGATGCAATCACAATGCCGGCAGTTTTATGAAAAATAATTGAAACAGCAATTAGCACAACAAATAAAGCAGAAAAAAGCAAGTACTTCTTCATCTTTCAATCCTTTCAAACGGCAAAGTCAAGAATTCACATTGTTGCAGCAATAATGGGATTGGCAAAAGAAACAGCTCCCGAAGTCAATATGAATGTAATTTTCCATGCGTCCTTTGTAACCGCATTCCTCTGAGCTGGTGTCATGCGTGTCCACTCTGCCCTGAACGCTTTCTGTTGAGCACGTTTGTCCTCGTATCCACTCTCTATGTATTCCATTTCCTCTTTGTCCATCAGTGCATAACTGCCGGGCATTTTCAATGCAGCTTCCATTTTGATACTCCTTTTTTATATTTGCACAACAGGCTGTCCGCTTCCTGCTGTAAACAAAATCCAATAGGATTCATTTTATCTTGAACCCTAATTTTTCCGTCACATAGTTGAAATAGGTTACCTTATCATATTGAATCCGTGCCTCCACAGACATTCCGTTGGACAAATTTACCTGATCGCCGGATCTGCTGATCAAATATGTGCTGTCCGGGTGTATTTTTACCTTAAAAACACTGGCGGTTTCATTGCCGTTTTCATGCGTGGTGACATTGCTGTCAATTTGTTCCACCGTACCGGTAATAGTACCGTAAACGGTTTGCGTCAGCCCGGATACCGCAATCTCTACAGAATCGTTCTCATGCATGCGAGCCATATCGGACGGACTGACATAGGATTCAATGATAGCATCATCGTTTTCCGGTGTAATGGTTGCAACAGCGACACCGACTTGGACGACCATACCTACCTTGTAGTCTGCCAGCATATGTAGCACACCGGAGGCTGGTGCGGTTACTTTATAATTTTTTTGACCGCTGGCCAAAGCGGATAACTGGGCATTTATATCGGATATTTGCTGGTTGCATTCGGCAATGCCGGTTTCTGCATTTTGAATGGCTGTATAGTATATTTCTGCAAGCTTTGCCTGATTTTTTTTAATTTCTGCTTCGATTTGTTCATCCGTGTAACCATAGTTCTTATAAGCTGAAGCGTTAATTGTGTTTTGTGCGATTTGTGCCTTATAGGTCTCATATGCGCTGTAATAGAAAGTGTCATTTTCAACAGCTGCATCAAAGTAATTGTTGTCATCTTGAATGGATCTCACCAGTTTTTGATATTGCCTGGTTTTTTCTTCATATGTTTTGCGATTCTCCTCTAACTGCTGTGTCTGAAGATCATAGTCTGCACTTTTAATAGAAAAAAGAGATTCCCCTTTTTCTACAATATTTCCTTCGCGCATGTTTGCTTCGGCAATTACGCCGGTGTAGGCGGGCATCACATAGTTGGCATCAGCATTTGTCACTGTTCCGTTTGCCTTAATCACATAGACTTTTGGGGCGGAGAGGCTCCAAACCACAACACCAATCAACAGCGCCAGCACGATCAGTACGATGATATAACCAAAGGGTGGCACTTTCTTTTCATAAAGAATACGGCTGTCCCGCAGCTCGTCTAATGTTTTCATGGATTTACTCATGTTCTATCTCCATAAAGACATCTGCTATCATATCATCGTTTTCCAGTTGGTCAACAAAGATGGTATAGCTGTCACCCCTGAGATTGATGCTATTTTCAAAGGCCACCACCGACAGCTTGCTGTAAGCTACCTGCATTTTTTCCATAGGACCTCTGTAGCGCACATACAGACAATTGGGAATGCGCAAAATAGATTCCATGGAGTATGGTGTTTCTGTGTGGCTGATGTAGCCGCTTGCCTGTCGCAGCAACCTGGCCACCATCGTCAGTTCCCCTGTCTCGCTTTTCTCCACGCCGGAATACTGAATCAAGGGGCCAACCGGCTGATATCCCTTTGATTTGATGTAGTTCTCCATCTGTGCAGCGCATTGTACATTGCTCTGAAAATCGCTTTTCACCATGGTATAGGACAGTACATTGGTTAGTTTCAGCGTTTTTTTGCTGACGGGTAGTTCAGGCATGATACTTTCCTCCTTGAGTTTTTTCTGACAGGAAGTTTGTGTTGACTGTTATCTTTTTGCATATGACATTATTTATTCTTTAGAGTGCTTTGAGGCAAGAATGTTTGTCCACATCGGCATCCCAATTATATAGGCGGTAGGTAATTAACAGAAATACAAGAAATACCGCAACCCCAAATAGAGCAAAAATCCATACGGTACGCGCATCGGCTGTGAATAACAGGAGCGGGTCTTGATTTTGAGTTTCTAATTCTTTAAGATTGCTTGATAAAAACGGAAAGAGTGGAGCCATAAACATGGAATAAAAAAATCGACGGCTCCCGCCAGTTTCCCAATAACCGGGAATGGATAGAAAAATTGCAAGTTGCTGCAACATTAAAACCGCCACAAGGCACACTTTGTATATGATGCAGTTTTTTGCTTGCGAATGGTGATAAGTGGGAGAGAGCAGCCTGCAAAGGCAAGCAACCAGAAAAAGACGATGGGGAAGGAGATATTTGCCAATGGGTTTGTCACTGCATAAAGCAGTGCCTCAAGAATGTTTTTCTCGTTTCCAGCCGCATGATAACCACTGGCCAGCAGGGAACCAATAAACGGCAGCAACAGCCCCAGTGCAAGAAGGAGAACAACATAATGAAACTTACCCTTTTTTCGTCTGCCGTCTCCTTAAATCACAACAACTTCCAAATCAAAGAAAACCAGTCCAAACAGCAGCATATTAATCCAAAAATCAGCTACGTTGTCTTCAGAAACAACACTGCCAAAATGAATCCACATATTAAATACATAAACCATCCTGAGAAAAAACAACGATTTGATTTGCCGATGGCCGCCTGAAAAAAATGTTCAAAATAATCTCCTGCATATGACCCGAAATGAGCCCTTCCAGAAAACTTTCTTTCAAAGCTATTCATATCTTATTCCTTATATGCCCTTAGCCATTCCTCTAAAGGCTCCTTTGAAATAGTATTGCTGTATCACCGGGAAGGGCGTTTTATCGATACTGACCAAAGAAATAATGTGCAGAAATAATGAATAGTGCAAATGAAGCAAACGATAAAAGAAGCTATCTGTTGTTTCGCCTTTTTGCGAGAAGGCAACCAATAATAATACCGGCAAGCGGAATAGCAAAACGGATAACAATGCCTAAAAACGCGACAAGAATAAAACCTATAGAAACAATTACATCTTCATTCATATAGTGACTCCTTCATTCAATCTATAGACGATTAAAAAAACCTCCAGATTAAATTGAATATCTATTGTCTGCTATCTTGGATACCAAATGTTCCAGATTCGAGATCAATAGAGTCTGCATGGAATCTAATGTAAGCACAAGTGGGAAGAGCAACGCCATTGAATATTGCAGTTCCAATCGGGGTTACGGCACCAACGCCACTGGCGAGTGCTTTTTGCGGTTTGGTTGAGAACCGCTTGTGAATTGTTGAAATTCTCTTTACTTTGAGGGCGGGCAAGATTAGGCAAACCTTACCCGCCCTCTGAAATGATCTACTTGGAAAGGAAGAACAGACTCGCCTGCGTTTGATTACTTTCCTTTTTTAATTAAGACAATTGCGACAATAATCATCAACACTATCTGAATCACGTCACTCCAAATAAAATACAACCTATGCGGAAACAATAAAGGCTTGGAGATATGTATAACCAAAGAAACCATACCAAATGCAATCATTACAAATGCAATAATAAGAAAAAAACGCTGAAACTGATTGTTCATTTCTTTCTCCTATAGATAATTAACTTATTGTAACACGCATGGTAAGGCCGCATATTTCTTCAGTAGCCAAGCACCCTCTTGCAGTTCTTGGCCAGTTTTTTGCATCCATTGCGGCATTATCCCATGCATTTGCAAACGACCAAATCACGCTACCGGCGAGGAGACCTCCCATTGCCCCGATAATAGCTCCGAAGATCTGCCCGACCGCAAAACCAACTTCTGTTGCTATAACCGCTACGCATCCGGCTTGTATACGAAGATTTCTTGCAATGCTTGAGCAGTCGTAGTATGCTTCGGCGCCGGAGTTGTAATAATGCGATTTCGTTGCATAATAACCGCCGTCCACATACACCATTTCATCTTCACCCATTAGCAGATAGCTGTCGGGCATTTTCAATGTAGCTTCCATTTTAAATCTCCCTTACAATAAAATTAATTTGTACAGTAGGCTGTCCGCCTGCTGTTACACACAAAGTACGCTGAGATCATTTTATCTTGAACCCTAATTTTTCTGCCACATAGTTGAAATAAGTTACCTTATCATATTGAATCCGTGCCTCCACAGATATTCCGTTGGCTTTTATATAATTCTTCATTTTTTCTGCAATGGTACTGTCCTGTAGATTATTACTGTTTGATTCATAAGCAAGTACGTTTATTAACTTCAAACTTTTTTTGCCAACTTGTAGTTCCGACATGATAAGCCTCCATCCTAAACAGCAGATTGTTTTTAATCACTCTGCGCCGCGCGGGATAAGCGAAATTGTGCGTATTTTACTTATCCCGTACAAAGTTCCTTTAGTGGGAAATGAGATTCACTCCGCTATCTTTGCTGATTTTTATAGAACTATCATCCTTTTTAGATAATTGCTGCTCTTTAAAATTTAGCTAGATATCCTCTCCTCAGTGTTTTTTTCTGAGAACATAAAAAATTATGGCTATTACGCACGCCACAATTAGGAGTGAATTTGCAAAAATGAGAATCGGCTGAATCATGTGTAGTCTAGAATCAAAAATAGCTATTACCAACGAGACTGTATTTACAAACAACAATACAATTACCCCGATAAATGAGGTCCGCTTTAAATTTTTCATGCTGTACCTCCTTGCCTTGATAAATAGCAATGCACATTGGTCAAGCTACAGTAACACGCATATTTAAAATATTTATTTCTTGAGTAATAATACAGCCTCTTGCGGTTCTCGGGATTTTCCTGGCATCTATTCCAGCACTATCCCATGCACTAGCAAAACCAAATATTACGTTAGAAGCGAGTATTCCACCAATGAGACCAATGGCGGCACCGAACACGCCACCCATACATCCCCCAACGGTAGTGGCGGCAATATCTAGTTTTGCAGCTAATCTATAAAGAGTATAGGCATTAAGATCACAGGCGTTAACCGCTTCGGCACCAGAATTATAGTATTCTGAATATTTACTATAACCGCTTTCTGTATACATCATTTCCTCTTCGTCCATCAGCATGTAACTGTTGGGCATTTTCAACGCGCTGGTTTCAGTTGTGTAACTCATTTTTTATCTCCTTTTCAAATATTATATTTGCATAACAGGTCGCACACCCCTGTAACGCTCTGTTAGTAAGTCATCTCCTCGTCTGAATTGATTTTTTCCGTCTTAGATGGTTCTGAATTATGCTTCGCCTGTGGTTTGAAATTACCCTGCTGCATTTCCCAGAGCTGCCAATAACGTCCCTTCCGGGATAACAGATCTTCGTGGGTTCCCTGCTCCACGACTTCGCCCTTGTCCAGCACCAGAATCAGGTCGCAGTTTTTCACGGTGGAAAGCCGGTGGGCGATAATCAGCATGGACTTCTCTTTGAACTTATTGTAGATCATGTCGAAGATGATGTTCTCCGTGGCAAAGTCCAGATTGCTGGTAGATTCGTCCAATATGTAGAAATTGTTCTTTTTCAGAAACGCCCGTGCCAGGGCAATACGCTGTTTTTCGCCGCCGGACAAGCCGTTGCCCGCTTCCTCCAAATAGGTGTAATACTGCATGGGAAGCTTGCGGATAAAATTGTGGGCGTCGGCAGCCTTGGCCGCCTCCTTTACCTCGTCCAACGTGGCGCTCATACGGGAGACGCGGATATTGTCGTAAATGCTTTTGGAAAACAGTTCAATGTTCTGCGGCACATAGGAAATGGCGCGGCGCAGTGATGCGTTGCTGCATTCCCCGATGTCCACCCCGTCCACGGTGATTGCGCCCTCCTCCGGCTCGTAGTATTTCAGCAGCAGCTTGGCGATGGTGGACTTTCCACTGCCGCTGCTGCCCACCAGTGCGACCTTCTGCCCTTTGGGAATGGTGAAGGAAACGTCATGCAGCACCGGCTTGCGGTTTCCGTAGCGGAAGGTGACATGAGAAAAGGCTACGTCACCCTCCACCGTCTGCAAGTCCTGATATTTTTCCGGTGTTTCCAAATCCTGCTCCCGCTCATAGTCCAGAATCTCCGAAATACGCTTCATGGAGATATTGGCTTCTTGAATGGAGAGCTGCAAGCTCACCAAGCGCCCCACCGGATCCATAAAGTACCCCGCCAGCGTCATAAACGCCATCATTGTGCCCAATGTCATCTGGCTGTTCATCACAGCCATAATGCCAAAATAAGTTAGCGCCAGGTTGCCCGCCGTGGAAATCAAACTGGAAATAGCCCCCTGCACATTGGATAGCATATTCTCCTTGACGCCGATCCGCAGGGACTTAATATACTCCCGTTCAATGCTTTCCAGTTCCGTGTCCTCGTTGGCATTGCCCTTGATGGTTTCCACAGCGCGAAGTCCCTCGATGATTTCCGAGTTCAGGATAGAGGCTTGCTGCATCTGCGCCTCGTTGATTTTTTTATAGGGCTGCTTAAAAATAAAAACAAGCAGCACACTAATGACGGTCATAAAGAGAATGACTGCCATCAGCTTGCTGCTCATATTGAACAGGATAACGCCTGTTATTAGCGCCATGCCGATGTCGATGATCAGCGTCAGGGCAATGTTTGTAAACACGCCCTTGATGGTCATGGCATCGGAAAAGCGCGTGGTAATGTCGCCCGTTTTCCGAGTGGCAAAGAATTTCATAGGAAGCTTATAAATATGCTCAAAATAGCCCAGCATCAGTGGAATGTCGATTTTGATGGACAGATGTATCATCATCCATTGCCGCACAAAGCTAATGAGAACCTGAGTCACGGCGATGGTGGCAAAAATAAGTAATAGCAGTTTTAGCGCACTTTCTTCCTTATAAGGAAGAATTTCGTCATAGATAATGCTGTTAAACAAAGAGGAAACAATACCCAAAACGGTCAGCAGGACAGATGCAAGAATCCCGTAGGCAAACAGCCTTTTCTGCGGTAACAGCAAACGCAGATAACGATGGAACACCTTTTCACCCTTGCTTTTGGAACGTACGAATTCCTCATTCGGCTTAAGAAGCAGCAATACACCGGTAAAGGTTTTGTAAAACTCATCTATGGTAACGCGCGTCAGGTCTTTTGCGGGGTCGCCCAAAATCACATGGCCGTCTGCAATTTTGAAAACCACGACGAAGTGGGTTAGCCCCTCCTTCGTCAGTACGTTGGCAATGGCAGGCAGGGTAAAGGAGCTGGTAAACCCCTCCCGATCCACGCGGACAGATTGAACCATAAAGCCTAGCTCTTCCGCACATTTACTCAACCCGACCAGATTGGTTCCCTTCAGATCGGTGCCCATTTTGTCGCGCAGTTTTGTAATGGTCGTTTCTTTTTTATAATGTAAACATACCATAGCCAAACAGGCTGCCGCACAGTCTGTTGCATCGTGCTGCTTCACAAAAGTGTACCGCATAGGTGCGCCCCCCGCTTTCATGCGCTTTTGAGTGGTTATTCTATTCCTGAGTGCACTTTAACAGAGAATTATTTGGATTACTATTGGTTTCTATTATAAAACTCGTTGCTTTTCGTTGCTTACGGTTGCCACTCAAAAAACCCACTCTTATAGTAAGAAGACACAGGTATACGACAATCTGTCGATGCCTGTGTCTTCTTTATAAAGCAACTTAGTGTTCCGGATTTCCCCAAATAATATCGGGTCGATTCACATTCTTTTGCAGTTCCTCTTGCCGAGTTGTGACAACACGAAACTGCCCCTTTCTGTCAAAGCAAATGGAGACCTTTTTCGTGTAACTAGAAATGTGTAAAAATTCTTCAATACAAAAACTGGCGTTGGATTTCTGGATAATTTCATGTAGCGTCATTAAACCGATGCCGCTCCCGCCGGAAGAAGATCGGGTGGTCAGCCGTTTTCGCCCAAAGTTTTTAAGAACGACAGAGTCAAAATATATACCGCTATCAAATACCGCCAAAACATACCCATTTGGCAAACTTCCCATCTGGACTAAAACCGCCTTCAGCTCCTGCCCATCCACCGCGTGAAATGCGTTTTCGATTAAGTCTGCCATGATTGTGTTGAAATCCGGCTCCTCAATCTCGCGCCAAAAGGCGAAGGGAATAGGGGCTGTTATGGCGAAACCAAAGGAAATTCCAAGAGAGTTGGCTTCGTTCTGCATGTAGGACAGAGTGGCATCTAAAAGAACGCTTTTTGTAGAAGAAAGTTTTTTGCTGCTTTGTTCATAGTCGGTTATGATACCTTTTCGCTCTTTGGCCATGTCCGCCAACCGCTGCATCATTTTTTCTGCTTGACACGTCCATTCAGCAGGCTCCATCTGGCCGGTCGCATTCAATAAACTCTGCACAGCCATTTCCATCGCCGGAACCAGTTTGTTATCCTTGTGAATTATTTTGGAAAACTGCTCATTTTCTGTTTTTAAGCGAACTACTTCAGCCTCTTTCTCACGCAGAGCAAGTTGATAATTTTCCAGCTCGCGTTTCCGAATTTGCTCTATGTAAAACTTCGTGGTGCTGTTTTTCCACCAGATAGGAAGGGACATACTGCAAAAAAATACAGCGCTTACAAAAATAGCCATTACTAAATGGCTTGGGTCTTGGTTTGCAACAAAAGATACAATTAGCAACAATACAATGCTGATATAGACGCCAATATCGCTTATTTCATGTTGAAGCAAAAAGGGCATTCCCCGTTTAAACCGTTTAATCCTAAACAATAAAAAGCATAAAGAAAATTGAATGATGCTTATGCAAATTATTTCAACAGCATCAACCCACACGTTGGATCCCACATCTGAATTGACATGAAATATGACCACAAAGGCAGAGACGAAAGCCGCAGAAAACGTAAAAGTTGCCAAGCAAACGCCAAAGGATATTATCGATGCCACAACTGAAAGATTCCAGTTGCAATGATAATAAAAGCGAGCAAAAAGCAGTAAAGAAAGGACTGCAAACAAATACATGAACGATAAAGATGTTTTTGAAATAAAAAAAGTGATGACCGTACTGAATAGTACGCTTGTTAATAATATTGCCCAGTGGGCTAATCGTTTGGGAGGAAGTTCTAAATTTAGAGCTTTTGGGAAAATTAAAAATGCAACGAGCAAAATTATGAAATCTCTATATAGATATGGCACATACATCGTAGCTAACTCCTAAATATAAAAGATTCAACTATAAGCAACTCCGTCGTCTAATACTCTTTTTTCACCTAATTTTCTAAACTTTTAGCATAAGGTGAGGTGAAAAAAATGTGGAGTTGGATTGAAAACATTCTTAAATGGTTTAAAAATGTCTAATGGATCTAATGACTGGTGATAGGGGCAGTTACTCCTCGGTGGGTAACTGCTCCTGCTCACTTTTGATCTTGTCAGCATAGTGATAGATAAATTCTGTTACCGTCGGAACACCGCGATCCGACGCTATTTTTGACGTATAATACTGCAGCAAATCGTCAATGTCGGAGCTACGCCAAGCCTTATTGATGGCATTCTGCATGGCACGTTCTACGCTGGAATCAGTTTTTCCATATTTGATACCAATCACGGAGCATAGGTTTTGCGTGGTATTGAGATGTTGCATGACAAGATCAATGGCATCAATCAAATAGAGATAGCCAATCGCCTTGGGACTGATTCCAACGAGGCGAAGCTCCGTGCGAATGCGTTGTAAACGTAGTTGATGCAACCGCTCAGGAGATACAGGTGTATAGGGGCCTCCTACTTGCGGGTGAGTTTGGATGACCGGTTTCATCATTGTGAGAAAATCAATCACGCTCTGTGGCGAATAGTCGTCTTGATGCTTTGACATGATGAAATCAGCGCCCAACTGGCGCGCTGTCTCATACATGATGGCACTGGTATTGTTTGTGGTCACGAGAATATATGGCTTGTGATCTAAATGAAGGCCTTTTAAGCCTTGCAGCACTTGAAATCCGTTTCCGCTGCCATGATGCAGCTCTAGATCCAAAATAATGGCATCAGGTAAATAGCTTTGTATCATTTCAATGGCTTTTACAGAATTATTCGTGACATTCGTAAGCGTTATATCATTTGAGGAGAGGCAGCAATCAACAATTGCCTCACAAGCTTGTATGTCATCCTCTACCAACAAAACCATTAATTTCTGTTGCATAACATATCCTCCCAGCTCGCTTTTTTCTTATTATAAGATATATAACAATGAAAAGCAACGAAAGACAACAAAAAGTGAGCGATATTATGTTCATGTAGTGGAGACACAATGCTTGCAAATAAAAATAAAGCAGACGGGATATGTATCCTGTCTGCTTTATTTTTTGAGAATATTTTAATTATTTTGCCAAAATGCGACACATCAAACGGGATAGAGAGCAAAAGGAGCCGTTGGCTGCTTCCTGCAAATCGGGAAGGAGGTGAAACTCTTGGAGCTCACACTATTCCAGAAAGAGACAATACGGCATCAGTTTGACTGCTTTTGCAAAAAAGTCCTGCGAGGCGAGGTGAAAGACTACCAGCGGAGTATGATGGCTCGTGCCAGGCATGAAAAGCTCTTTTCAGAACTGAGTGATACAGAAGAGAAACGGTGCTGGATTGAAGTAGAAGATGAATACCCTTCAGATAAAGTGCCGTTCATTGTGAGCGATGTTGTCATCGAAGTGGAAAATCATCAATTGGCGGGGATACTGCAATCCCTGCCAGAGGAAAAGAAGAATATCGTATTGCTGGCCTATTTTTTAGGCATGAATGACGGTGAGATCGCGCAGACGCTGCATATGGTGCGCCGGACGGTCAATTATCAGAGGAACAGCGCCTTACAGGAAATAAAAAAGGGATGGAAAAATGCAAAAAGCAATACACAGTAAAGAACCACCGAATTATGTAACCATAGAATCGGCGGTGGCTGGGGATTCGGATGCCATCTATGCCGTTTTGAATCATTATAGAGGCTACATAGTGTTTCTTTCCACCAAGTGGTTCCGGGATGACTTTGGAGAAGCCCATAACTATGTGGATGAAAAACTGCGACAGCGGCTCGAAACAAAGCTAATTTTAAGAGTTTTAACCTTTAGATTGAACAGGCAATAAAGCAATATCCTCATTATCAAAAGCCACAATATAAATCAGCAATAAGCCCGGGATTTTCACACAGTAGAGGGAAAATCCCGGGCGTGTCTTTCTTTCATCCAAATTTTCGGCCGGCGGATGTCATTAGAACTGCGCTTGACCACTGTACGGACGGAAAGTTATACATGGCAATCAATCTTGCTTTTGCCTGCTCACTCAGGTTTGGTGAGATCACTGGTATGACGTGGGACTGTGTTCATATAACTGATGCGGACATCTCCAGTGATAATGCATACCTTTTTGTGGAGAAGGAGTTGGCCCGTGTCAATCAGACATCTATGGATGCGCTGGGCAACAGTGATATTCTTCTCGTATTCCCAAGACTGATAGGCGGCAAATCCACTACCAGACTGGTACTGAAAAGGCCAAAGACGGAAAGCAGCGTCAGGCGCGTTTGGATTCCCAAAACACTTGCCTTGCTCCTGAGAGATTGGAAAGAAAAGCAGGATAAGCTCAAGGAGTTCATGGGCGATGACTATGTGGACTACAATCTGGTGATTGCACAGGAAACAGGCCGTCCCTGCGAGGATCGCGTACTGGGAAATCAATTTGAGCGGTTAAAGAAGGCGTACGGCTTACCGGACGTCGTCTTTCATTCCTTGCGGCACAGCAGTACGACCTATAAGCTGAAGCTCAACCACGGAAATATCAAAGCAACCCAAGGCGATACAGGACACGCGCAGGCGGATATGGTCACGGACCTGTACGCACACATTCTGGACGAGGACCGGAAAGTCAACGCGCAGAGATTTGAAGCCGCGTTCTATGCAAACCCCGATATGCGCCGCACGGAAAAGGAAATCAATCCGCCGCCTCCCCCACAAACCACCGGCATCGACCTGCAAAGCCTGTTCGCGCAGCTTCAGCAAAATCCGGAAATCGCGTGTCAACTGGCAAGCATTTTGAAGGGCGCATAACGGGACGGTATTGCAAGAGAAATCGCAGTACGGCGCGACAAATTAGCAAAATCATTAGCAACCCGTTCGAGTGCAAAAAATGCGTTCTTTTTCTGCGGAGACACTTTCATGAGTGATGCGGTTTTTGCAGTCCAAACCATTCGTTTCCTGAGAAAATAAAAATGCCGCAAACCATTGAGTTTACAGCATTTTTGGCGTCCCCAGGCAGATTTGAACTGCCGGCCCCACGCTTAGGAGGCGTGTGCTCTATCCAGCTGAGCTACGGAGACCTATATAAAATTGTCCTGTGGGGAGATAAGTGATCTGATTATTAGGAGGCGTGTGCTCTATCCGGCTGAGCTACAAAGACAGATCGCGGCAAGACGAAAAAACCCGCCTGCCGGGACGTGCGGCCTTCTTACATCACGCATGGCAGGCAGCAAGCAGAACTGATACATATTTTACACTTTTTTGGCTCTCTTTGTCAATGAACAAAAAACGGTGACTTTGTGGGAAAAACGCATAAAAAGCTTGCAATTTTGGAGACATAAGCATATAATATCAAGGTTAACGTTTATATTTAGAAATTTCATATAAATTTAGCCAATTTAGCCAAAGAGAAAGGGGCTTTACCTTTGCAAAACGAAAAACTGAGAAACGTAGCCATCATCGCCCACGTTGACCATGGCAAGACCACTCTGGTGGACCAGATGCTCAAACAAGGCGGTGTTTACCGCGAAAACCAGGAGATGGTGGAGCGCGTCATGGACTCCAACGATCTGGAGCGGGAACGCGGCATTACCATTTTGGCCAAAAATACCGCTATCCAGTATGGCGACACCAAGATCAACATTGTGGACACCCCGGGCCACGCCGACTTCGGCGGCGAGGTGGAGCGTATCCTCAAAATGGTCAACGGCGTCATCCTGCTGGTGGACGCGGCGGAAGGCCCCATGCCTCAGACCCGCTTTGTCCTCAGCCGCGCGCTGGAACTGGGCCACCGGGTCATCGTGGTGGTCAACAAGATCGACCGCCCCGATCAGCGCATCCATGAGGTCATTGACGAGGTGCTGGAACTGCTGCTGGATCTGGACGCCACCAGCGAACAGCTGGATTCTCCCATGCTGTTCTGCTCCGCCCGCCAGGGCATCTGCTCCTACTCTCCCGATGTGGAGGGCACCGACCTCAAGCCCCTGTTCGATACCATCCTGGACTATATCCCGGCGCCCGAAGCCAATCTGGATCAGCCTTTCCAGATGCTGGTATCCGCCATCGACTATAACGAGTTTGTGGGCCGTATCGCCATCGGCCGCATTGAGCGCGGCACGCTGAAGCAGAACCAGGAGATCGCCGTTTGCAACTACCACACCCCCGAGGCGCCGGCCAAAAAGGCAAAGGCCGTTTCCATGTATGAGTTCCAGGGCCTGGGCAAGGTGCCCATTACGGAAGCCACCGCCGGCAACATCATCGCCATGAGCGGTATCGGCGACATCACCATCGGTGATACCATCTGCGATCCCGCCTGTGTGGAGGCCCTGCCCTTTGTGAAGATCTCGGCCCCCACCATGGAGATGACCTTCACCGTCAACGACTCTCCCTACGCCGGACGGGAAGGCAAATTCGTCACCTCCCGTCAACTCAGAGACCGACTGTTCCGCGAAACGCTGAAGGACGTGTCTTTGCGCGTCACCGAGATCGAGGGCGCCATGGACGCGTTCAATGTGGCAGGCCGCGGCGAAATGTCCCTCTCTATCCTCATTGAGACCATGCGCCGGGAAGGCTATGAGTTCCAGGTGTCGCCTCCCCGTGTGCTGTACCAGACCATCGACGGCAAGAAGTGCGAGCCCATTGAGCGTTTGGTAGTGGACGTGCCTTCCGAGTCCGTGGGCGCCGTCATCGAAAAGCTGGGCGCCCGCAAAGCCGATATGCAGGAAATGACGCCGGTGGGCAACCGCATGAAGATCGAGTTCCTGCTGCCCGCCCGCGGCCTCTTCGGCTATCGCAACGAGTTTATGACCGACACCAAGGGCGAAGGCATTATGGCCTCCGTGTTTGACAGCTACGCCCCCTACAAGGGCGATCTGACCCGCCGCAACACCGGTTCTCTCATTTCCTTTGAAACCGGCACCGCCGTGGGCTATGGTCTTTTCAACGCGCAAGATCGCGGCTCTCTTTTTATCGGGCCCGGTGTGGAAGTGTATGAGGGCATGGTGGTGGGTATCTCTCCCAAGCTGGAGGATATCACCGTTAACGTCTGCCGGAAAAAGCAGCTGACCAATACCCGCGCCTCCGGCTCCGACGAAGCGCTGCGGTTGATCCCGCCCCGCCAGATGAGCTTGGAGCAGTGTCTGGAGTTCCTGGCAGACGATGAGCTGCTGGAAGTGACCCCCAAGAACCTGCGAATCCGCAAAACCATTTTGAACCATGAGCAGCGGATGAAAGCCAATCACGGCAGCAAGAAAAAGCAGTAAAAGCGATAAAATCACCGGATCCAAAAGGATCCGGTGATTTTTTATTCTTTTTCAAAAACGTGGATGTCAAAGGCAATCTCCGTGGTCAGCGTCTCCAGCGATGCCAGACGCTCCGTGCCGGCTTTGGGCGTGTTCCAGTAATAGGGCGTCATCTGAAACAGAGCGTGAATGTCCTCCTGTGAGGTCAGCGTAACGGTGCTGCGCACAGAGCGGATCTCGCAGTAGCGAAAGCCACCGTAGGGCGTCTCCTTTTCCTCGTTGGGATAGGGCCTGTCGTAGAGAACCTCCTTCATCTGCCACAGATGGCGCGGAGCGGGCACCACATAGAAAAAGCGGCCGCTCCGGTGCAAGACCCGGACAAACTCTTCCAGCGCAAGGGGAGAAAAGCAGTTGATCAGCAGGTCAATGCTGTCATCCGCCACCGGCAGGCGGTAGGAAGAGGCCACGGCAAACTCCACCGCTTTTTCCCGCTTGGCGGCACGGCGGAGAATAAATTTGGAGATGTCGACACCTGCCATCCGGGGCGTTTTTTCGGCCGCGCGAAGCGCTTCGTAAATGCCGGCGGTGTAGTAGCCCTCGCCGCAGCCGCTGTCCAGCACAGAGGGAGCGGAGGAGGCGGAGGAAACCGCCAGATCACACAGAGCGTCCCGCAGGGGTTGGTAGTACCCCTTATTCAAGAAAGCGGAACGGGCGTCGGCCATACCCTTGTCGTCGCCGGGCGCCTTGGAGTGCTTGCGGTTCACCAGCAGCAGATAGGTATAGCCCTCGGCGGCGATGTCATAGCTGTGGTTTTGAGGGCAGCGGTAGACATGTGCCTCCCGGACAAGAGGCGCACCGCAGACAGGACAGACGAAAAGGCTCATGTCGGTTCCTCTTCACGCACGGTAACGTCGTGGATCCACTTGCCCCGCCGGATGCGGAGCATACAAAGCGGCACTTTCAAAAGGCACTCGGCCTGCATAGCCAAGCAGATGGGCCAGCAGCCCAGACGAAGCACCAGCGCGAAAAGCGCCGTCAAAGGCAGGCACACCAGCCACTGGGGGGACAGATCCAGCGCCGTGGCCCACACCACGTCCCCGCCGGAGCGCAGCACGCCGGTGATGGCGGAAATGGAATAGGCGTGGAGGGGAATGACGATAAAGGCGGTGACAGCCAGGGCGGTGGCAATGGCGGCAGCCTCACCGCCAAGCTTGAAAAGCGGGAAGATCACGGGGACGAATACCGTGGGCACCAGCGCAAGAGAGACCGCCGAAAGGCACAATCCCACCAAAAAGGTGAATTGCAGCAGGCCCAGGCTCAAGTCCATAATCTGATCGTGGGTATCGCCCCTGCCGATGGATTTGCCCACGATCACCGCCGTGGCGGCGCCCAGACCGAAGCAGACCACCAGACACAGACGGTGGATGTTGCCCATGACGGAGTTGGCCGCCAGCATCTCCACGGAGTTGTGGGTATAGCCCAGAATTACGGTGAGAAGCGAGTTGCCAAGCCCCCACACGGCCTCGTTAAGCAGTACCGGAGAGGAATATTTGATAAATTTCCGCACCATTTCCGCTCCCGGATGGAAGAAAGATCGGGGCAGCAGCGGCAGCGCCTTGCACCGCAGCGCGTAAATGACACAGATGACGAACTCCGCCACACGGGCCAGCAGCGTGGCAATGGCCGCGCCGGTGATGCCCAGAGGCGGAAAGCCCCAGTGCCCGAAGATCAAAAGATAGTTGAGCCCTGTGTTGAGCAGCGTGGAAAAGCCGAAGAGCTTCATGCCGAAGTTGGGGTTTTCCACACTGCGCTGGGTGCTGGCATAGATGGACGAGAGCATATTGAATACATAGGAGAAGCCGATGAGCCGCAGATAGGGTGCTCCCAGCACGGAAAGCTGATGCTCATTAGACAGCAGATCCATAATGGCCACCGGGAACAAAAAGAGAATCACCGCCAGAATGAGAGCGAACAGCGTCCCCAGAAAAGAGGCCACTCCCAAAGCGCGGTTGATGCTCTCCACGTCCTTTTTGCCCCAATACTGGCTGATGAGAATACCCAGCCCGCTTTGAATGCCGAAAACGATGCTGATGAGGAGAAACACCGGCACGTTGGCGGTGGTGACGGCGGCCATCTCTGTGTTGCCCAGCTGACTGACCATAAAGGTGTCGATAAGGCCCAGAGAAAAAGTGATTAGATTTTGCAGAATAATGGGGACAGACAACTTCCACAAATACTGATAGAAGCCCTTGCCCCGGTTCAGGTGTTTTAATAAAGTCATCACAGCATAGGAAACCGGTTTTGTTGATGGGACAGAAGTGCCGCATAGAGGGCGTCAATGTCGGTTTCGGTGGTTTCGGGCCCGAAGGAAAGACGGATGACGCCGGCGGCGGTGCGCTTATCCAGATGGAGAGCGGACACCACATGGCTGGCCTTGCCCTGGTGGCAGGCGGAGCCGGCGGAGATATAAATGCCCTGGGCGCCCAGGTCGTTGACCATGTTGCCGCTGGGATACCCCGGCAGGGACATGGCGAGAATGTGCGGCGCCGAGCCCGCACCCACTGTAACCATGCCGGGAATGGACAGCAGCTTTTCCCGGCAGTAGTCTTTGATGTGGGCCATATGGGCCAGCTTTTCGGAAAGGTTTTCGCTCCGCAGCGCCACGGCCCTGGCAAAGCCCGCAATCTGCGCGGTGGCTTCCGTGCCGGAGCGCAGGCCCTTTTCCTGCCCGCCGCCGGGCAGCAAAGGCCGGGGATGGGCCACCCGGGGAGAGATATACAGTGCGCCGATGCCCTTGGGACCGCCGATCTTGTGGGCGGAGAGGGAAAGAAGATCCACGCCCAGGTCTTTTGGACAACAGGAAACCTTCATAAAGCCCTGCACGGCGTCGGTGTGCAGCAGAGCCTGGCTGCCTCGGTCGCGGAGCAGCTGCGCGATCTCTCCTACGGGAAAGACGCAGCCGGTCTCGTTGTTCACCAGCATCACGGAGATGAGCGCGGTGTCAGGCCGCAGCACCTGCGCCACCTGCTCCGCCGTAATGTTTCCGTCACGGTCGGGGACAAGGCAAGTGACTTCCCAGCCCTGGGACTGATACCACTTGCAGGGTTCCAGCACGGCGTTGTGTTCCACGGCGGTGGTGATGATGTGGCGGCCCACCCGGCGGTTTTGCCACAAAGCTGCCTCAATGGCCCAGTTGTCGCTTTCCGTGCCGCAGGAGGTGAAGTAAAGCTCCTCCGCCTGACAGCCCAGCGCCGATGCCACGGCCTTCCGGCTCTGCTCCACCAGCGCCTTGGCCTCCCGCCCGATGGGATATTGGGAGGAGGGGTTGCCGAACTGGCCGGTGAGCACGTCGTACATGGTTTTGGCAACGGCCTCCGGCACCGGCGTGGTGGCCGCATGATCCAGATAATGCAAGGAAAACACCTCTTTCAAAACGGGGGTTGCCCCAGAAGAAAATAGTATGTATAATAGATTTCATGATAAAAGTGAGAAAACCGCCTGAAAAATTATTATACTGTATGGAGCCGTAAAGTGCAAGGGAGAAACCGAGTATGCGTGTTGCTATTTACACCCTGGGCTGCAAAGTGAATCAATATGAGACCCAGGCTATGGAACAGGAGCTGCTGCGCCGGGGGCACACACTGGTGCCCTTTGACGAGACGGCCGACGTCTATGTGGTCAACACCTGCTCGGTGACAGCCGTCAGCGACCACAAGTCCCGGCAGATGCTGCGCCGGGCCAAGACGCTGAACCCGGCGGCCATCGTGGCGGGCTGCGGCTGCTATGTGCAGACTCACCCGGAAGAAGCCGCCGGTCTGGGCCTTGACCTGGTGTCCGGCAGCGACGGGCACATGGCCTTTGTGGATCTTCTGGAACAGGCGGCGGGGACACATGCCCCTGTAGTGCAGGTGGATGAAGCCCTGCGCCGTCGGACATTCGAGATCCTGCCCGCCGGCGGGCTGACGGATCGCACCCGCGCCATGCTGAAAGTGGAAGACGGCTGCGTCAATTTCTGTTCTTACTGCATCATCCCCTACGCCCGAGGCCCGGTGCGCTCGCTGCCCCTTGAAAAAGCGGTGGAAGAGACAAAGCGTCTAGCGCGGGAGGGCTATCGGGAGCTGGTGCTCACCGGCATCGAGATCTCCTCTTACGGACGGGATCTGGCCAGCAGCGTCACACTGACAGATCTGATCGAGGCGCTTTCCGCCGCGGCGGGGGAGATGCGGCTGCGCCTTGGAAGTCTGGAGCCCCGCACGGTGACGGAGGATTTCTGCCGCCGCCTGCGTTGCCTGCCCAATCTCTGCCCCCACTTCCATCTGTCGCTGCAAAGCGGCTGTGATGAGACGCTCAGGCGCATGAACCGGCGCTATGACACGGCCCGGTACAGCCAGTCAGTGTCGCTGCTATGTAAGTATTTTGACCGTCCTGCCATCACCACCGATCTCATCGTGGGCTTCCCCGGCGAGACGGAGGAGGAGTTCGCGGCCACGCTGACCTTTTTGGAAACCTGCGCCTTTGCGTCGGTACACGTGTTCCCCTATTCCATCCGACCCGGCACGCCGGCGGCCAAAATGGAGCAGGTTCTCAAAGACGTGAAGGAAGAGCGGGCCCGCCGGGCCGGCCAAACGGCGGAGGCGCTGCACCGGGCGTATTTGACCGGCTGCGTGGGCAGCACCTATCCCGTGCTCTTTGAGCAGCCCCGCGGCGGCCGCTTTATCGGCCATGCCCCCAATTATATGGAGGTGGCCGTAAACGGAGAGAACCTGCACAATCAGCTGCGCCTGGTGCGTGTCACCGGCGTGGAGGGAAATCACCTCACAGGGGAGGCAGTGGACTGACATGAATCACTTTTTTGCCTATATCAGCCGGATGCGGTTCATCAACCGCTGGGCGCTGATGCGCAACAGCTATACGGAAAACATTCAGGAGCACAGCCACATGGTGGCGGTGCTGGCTCACGCGTTGGCGGTAATCCGTAACCGCTGCTTCGGCGGCACTGTGGACCCCGGCGCGGTGGCGGTGGCGGCGCTGTATCACGACGCGGGGGAGATCCTCACTGGTGATCTGCCCACGCCCATCAAGTATTACAATCCCCAGATCCGGGAGTCCTATAAGCAGGTGGAGAGCGTGGCCTGCGACAAACTGCTCTCTCTTTTGCCGCAGGAGCTGCGGGGCGACTACGCGCCGCTGCTGCGGGAAGAGGACGGAGAGATCCGCACGCTGGTGAAGGCGGCGGACAAACTCTCGGCCTACATCAAGTGTCAGGAAGAGCTGAAGGCGGGCAATCTGGAATTTCGCCGGGCCGCCCAGCAGACAAAGGCCGCACTGAATGAATTTCGCCTGCCGGAGCTGACCTATTTTATGGAGCATTTTATGGACAGCTTTACGCTGACTTTGGACGAAATGGAGTAAAGAAGAACTATGAAAGCAATCGTAACCGTCGTGGGAAAAGACCAGGTGGGCATCATCGCGGGTGTGTGCAATACCCTGGCCGATTACAACATCAATGTGCTGGATATCAGCCAGACCATTATGCAGGGCTACTTCACCATGATGATGGTGGTGGATCTGACGCTGTGCCCGACGCCTTTTGACGAGCTGGGCCGGGCGCTGGGTGATTTCGGCGAGGGCCGGGGCCTTTCCATCCGCATTCAACGGGAGGATATTTTCGACGCCATGCACAAAATTTGAGGTGAGAGATCATGCTGAGTCTGAATAACATATTTGATACCATTGAAATGATCGATAAGCAGCATCTGGACATCCGAACCATCACCATGGGCATCTCTTTGCTGGACGTGATCTGTGAGGATGAAAAGCGCTGCTGTGACAAAATTTATGACAAGATTACCCGTCAGGCGGAGCATCTGGTCAAGACCGGTGAAGCCATCGAAAGCGAGTTCGGCATCCCCATCGTCCACAAGCGCATCTCCGTCACGCCCATGTCTCTTGTGGCGGGTTCCACCGACGCGGAGAGCTATGTGCCCTTTGCGATGGCCATGGACAAGGCGGCCAAGGCCTGTGGCGTCAACTTTATCGGGGGTTTTTCGGCTCTTGTTCAGAAGGGATTTACCTCCGGCGACCGGAAACTTATCGCCTCTATTCCAGAGGCACTGGCCTGCACGGACTTCGTCTGCTCCAGCGTGAACGTGGGCTCCACCCGGGCGGGGATCAACATGGACGCCGTGGCGGAGATGGGCCGCGTCATCAAAAAGACGGCTCACCTGACCGCCGACCAGGAGGGCCTGGGCTGCGCCAAGCTGGTGGTGTTCTGCAATGCGGTGGAGGACAATCCCTTTATGGCGGGCGCTTTCCATGGCGTAGGCGAGGCAGACTCCGTCATCAACGTGGGCGTGTCCGGCCCCGGCGTTGTGTACCACGCCTTGCAGGGCCGCAAGGGTCAGCCCTTCGACGTGGTGGCCGAGACCATCAAGAAAACGGCGTTCCAGATCACCCGCATGGGCCAAATGGTGGCTGCGGAAGCGTCCCGCCGACTGAACGTGCCCTTTGGCATCGTGGACCTGTCTCTGGCGCCCACCCCGGCGGTGGGGGACAGCGTGGCCCGGATTTTGGAAGAGATGGGCCTGGAAGTCTGCGGTACCCACGGTACCACGGCGGCGCTGGCACTTTTGAACGACGCGGTTAAAAAGGGCGGTGTGATGGCGTCCTCCCATGTGGGCGGGTTGTCCGGCGCGTTTATCCCCGTGTCCGAGGACGAAGGCATGATCGCCGCGGCTCTCGACGGCACGCTGACGCTGGAGAAGCTGGAAGCCATGACCTGCGTTTGCTCCGTGGGCCTTGATATGATCGCCGTGCCCGGCACCACCACCGCCGAAACGATTTCCGCCATCATCGCCGATGAGGCGGCCATCGGTATGGTCAACAGCAAGACCACCGCGGTGCGTATCATCCCGGTGGAGGGCAAAAAAGTGGGCGACATGATTGAGATGGGCGGCCTTTTGGGGTCGGCACCAGTCATGCCGGTGCATGAAAAGTCCAGCGCGGACTTTATTGCCCGGGGCGGCCGTATTCCCGCGCCGCTCCAGAGCCTCAAAAACTGAAACGATTCAAACAAAAGACGAAGCATTTCAGAATGCTTCGTCTTTTATGATTGGTCTTTCAAATGATAGGGTTCCTGAAGATCGGTCAGGCCAAGCAGATAATCGGTGGAGGTATGATACAGTTTGGCCAATATCACAAAAAGACGGGTGGGAATTTCCCGTTTGCCAATCTCATAATTGCTATAAACCCGTTGGTCAATTCCCGGAAAGGCGGCTACTTCTTTTTGCACCAGATCATGATCCTCACGCAAATCCTTTAACCGTGGATAATACAAGCACATCACCTCATATGCATTATATGTATCATCAAAAGATGACATTGACTTTGCTACACTCATCTGAATCACACACTGGCAATTTGCCTGTATACTAAATTGTCAGGCGGCACAAACTGCCTGAGAATTGAAAGAATAACAGTATCAGGGACGTTCCTGGCAAACGAAAGGCTCTCCGGCATATAACCGGAGAGCCTTTCAAGTTTGGAATGCATCGAAATAAGAGAGTGCCCTGACAGTTTCATCCAGACAGGCAGGGCTGCCTAAAACTCAATATTTTCTGCCGGGGTTTTTTTGCACTGTCCGTATAATCCGGGGTTGTTTATACAGGCGGCGTGGCATAATAACGGGCTCTTTGACCGGACAGAGAACTTATCCGATATAGCCACTCTGGGTGAGAATGGCCCGGGCCAGTTCTTCATTTTTCTCACTGACGAGAATGAAGGGGCCGGTGCAGCTCATGGCGGATTCGGCATAGATGCCGTCACTCCACAGCCTTTGCACGGTGCCCTCATTTGACAAAGGGTCTCCGCCCGCTTTTGCAGGCGCTCCCCTCCGGCGGACAGCATGGACAAAACGGGCAGCTCCTCCGCGGCCCGTCCGTCACGGTAGATTTGGAGAGTGGATACGAGAGCTGCCAGCGTCATTTTATCAATGCGGACGGCCCGGGAGAGCTGATGACGCTTCATCCGGTCGATAAAGACCTTTTTGCCGATGATGATACCCGCCTGAGGGCCGCCTAAAAGCTTGTCGCCCCTAAAGCTGATTACATCCACGCCGGCCTTTACACTGTTTTGCACGGTGGGCTCGTTCATAATACCGCAGGGGGACAGATTCAAGAGACACCTGCTGCCCAGATCCTCCACTACCGGCAGATGACGGGCATGACCAAGTTCCACCAGTTCCCCCAGCGGCACAGTTTTGGTAAAGCTCATGATGCGGTAGTTGCTGGTGTGTACTTTTAAAAGTGCCCGGGTGTCCTCGTTGATGGCGTTTTCATAGCCGTAGAGATGTGTCTTGTTGGTGGCTGCCGCCTCATGCAGGCGG
>Ga0183100_1000344_pt1 | contig 44979 bp, 36 predicted proteins | sample Biomet2_FD_127789 | JGI IMG/M metagenome (GOLD analysis project Ga0183100, IMG submission 127789) | Microbial communities from bioreactor (seeded with anoxic lake sediment) at LBNL, California, USA - Biofuel metagenome 2 | ecosystem: Engineered > Bioreactor > Anaerobic > Unclassified ... | reverse complement strand
TTTTTCCTTTATTCAGAATTTGCTAATAGTTGAACTCACCAAATTCACTTCTTATACTCAGGCTTCGAGGACCTTCTTCAATGCGCCCTACTACTTGAGCATCAATTTGAAAACTCTTCGAAATTTCGATCACTCTGTCGGCAACATCCGGAGACACATAGACCTCCAAACGATGGCCCATATTGAACACTTTATACATTTCATTCCAATCCGTACCACTTTCCTCTTGAATAGCTCGAAATAGTGGAGGAACTGGAAACATATGATCTTTGATCACCTTGCAGTTTTCACCTACAAAATGGAGCACCTTGGTCTGCGCACCTCCAGTACAGTGGACCATGCCATGTATTTGAGGGCGTATGTTATCAAGCAATTTTTTAACAACAGGAGCATACGTGCGTGTAGGACTCAACACGAGTTTCCCAGCATTTACGGACACATCTTTAACAGCATCGGTCAATTTGTAATGACCGCTGTAAACAAGTTCTTCCGGCAATTGTTTGTCATAACTCTCAGGATATTTCGCAGCCAGATATTTGGCAAAGACATCATGACGTGCACTTGTCAGTCCATTGCTCCCCATACCCGCATTATAGGCGTTTTCATAAGTAGCTTGACCAGAAGAAGACAGTCCCACGATTACATCACCAGGACGAATGTTCGCGTTATTAATCACATCACTGCGCTTCATACGACAAGTCACCGTAGAATCCACCACAATCGTACGTACAAGATCACCCAAATCAGCCGTTTCTCCACCAGTGGCATAAATACCTACACCCATTTCGCGCATTTGGGCAAGCAGTTCATCCGTACCGTTGATAATGGTAGAAATCACCTCTCCAGGTATGAGCATTTTGTTTCGCCCAATAGTAGAACTCACCAGGATGTTGTTCACAGCACCTACACAGAGCAAGTCGTCCGTATTCATAATCAGCGCATCTTGCGCTATACCCTTCCATACGGACAAGTCGCCAGTCTCTTTCCAATAGACATAAGCCAGTGAGGATTTTGTCCCGGCTCCATCGGCATGCATAATGTTGCAATAGTCCGGATCCCCACCCAAAATATCGGGAATAATTTTACAAAATGCCTGAGGATAAAGTCCCTTATCAATATTTTTAATAGCATTGTGAACGTCTTCTTTCATGGCGCTCACACCGCGCATCATATACCTTTGCTTACTATCCATGTTTAATTAATTTAGAATTGCACTTTAGGCGCATTCTGGCTACCTTCTGCAGCTTCAAATTTAGTTTTTGTTGAGAATCCAAAAATTCTAGCAAAAATGTTTGATGGGAAGCGACGAATCTTAATGTTATATGCTTGCACAGCTTCGTTAAAAGTGCGGCGACTCTCATTAATTCGATTTTCCGTACCTTCCAACTGAGCCTGGAGTTCCAGGAAGTTTTCGTTTGCCTTCAATTGTGGATAATTCTCCGTAATCATCATCAGTTTACCGAGAGCGGAACTAATTTCACCCTGAGCAGCCTGATATTCTTTCATTTTTTCAGGAGTCAGATTCGTGGGATCCACCGTTATTTGAGTAGCCTTGGCACGCGCCTGAATTACTCCCTCAAGTGTAGATTTTTCGTGAGTAGCATAGCCCTTCACGGTATTAACAAGATTGGGAATTAGGTCTGCACGACGCTGGTACTGATTTTGAACGTTACTCCAGGATGTAGTCACGGTTTCTTCTTGTGTCACCATGCCATTATACTGGGAGGAACCACAACCAATCAGCAATACGACTACGATCACCACCGCAATCACAATTTTCAGAGATTTTGTCAATTTCATAATGTTGTATTTTATCAAATGAATAATATTTTCTCAAAAGCCACCGCCGGCACCACCGCCACCGAAGCCACCGCCACCAAAGCTGCCACCGCCGAAACCTCCATCAAAGCCACTTCCGCCTCCACGGCTTCCCAGCATTGAGCCCAACATGATTCCGGCAAGCAGACCTCCGCCATTGTTGTCCTCATGTTTACGACGTTCTTTTATCGATTCGGAATAACCGCAGTGCTTACAAGTTGAAATTACTTGAAAATAATCCCACCCTTCGGTCGTATAGAGATATCTTTCTGCCGTCTTGACCAGCGTTTTCTTACCACAGCGGGGACATTTGCGCGCTTTAGACAGAAGCATAATCACAACAAAAACCATGATAAAGAACAAAAGCAGAAAAAGTCCCACTCCACCGCCTTGATCACTCTCATCCATTTCGGCTTTAAGTGATTTGTCGCCCTGCAGATAGCCACTAATAGCTTTCACACCTTGAAACATGGCATCATCCCAATCGCCTTCTTTTAAAAGAGGTACCATTACGCGGTTTTCAATACGTTTGCACACAGCATCAGGCAACGAACCTTCCAAGCCAAAACCTGTCAAAATATAATATTTGCGGTCTTCCGTACTCAAGACCACGATCAACCCGCTTTGCTGCTTCTTACTTCCAATACCGTACTTGCGGCCCAAATTCATGCCAAAGGTATAACAATCACCGTCTGCAACATTCTTCACGACGACTATAACACTCTGTACACCTTTCGTTGCTTCCAATTTTCCAAGCACAGCATCCATACTGTCCACCGCCGTTTGAGAAAGTACACCGTCAGGATTGCACACATATCGGCGAGCATCCTGCAAATGCACCATAGGCAAATTATCCGCAGTCCATCCTTCGGCCATTCCCTTGAAAGGCAGTAGTGCAATTAAGCTGAGTAAAATAAATCCGATATGCTTTTTCATTTCTTTTAGTCTTCCAAATTCCAAAATTCCCAACTTGCCAAGGCCTGCAAATGTAACATTTCCAAACCATTTTTTATTTTGGCCCCCCGAGCCTTCCCTTCAGAAAGAAACTTCGTTTCATCAGGATTATATATCAGGTCGAAAAGTACGTTGTCCGGCCCCAATACGTCATACGGCAAAAGAGGGTATTCGTCTGTGTGTGGAAACATACCGCATGGTGTACAATTAACCACAACCGGATTTTCACGGAGAACTTCCGACGTGAGGTCTGCATAGCCCAACATGTCCCCTACAGGGTTACGACTTACAAACCGCGTGCCAAACCCCAAACTGCGTAAGCCGTAGTCTACTGCTTTAGAAGCGCCTCCCGTTCCTAAAATCAAGGCCTGTCGGCATGTTACATCCATCAGCAGTGGACCAATGGAACGGACAAAACCAATTACGTCAGCATTATAACCTTTCAATATAGTACGTTCCTCCACATGACTCACACGAATCACATTGACCGCACCCATTTCGCGTGCTTCGTCACTAAGGCTATCCAAATAAGTCATGACCTGCTGCTTGTAAGGTATGGTCACATTGAGACCGCACAAATCAGGATGATCCCGAATAATAGCCGGGAATTCTTCAATCGACGGAATTTCGAAATTCACGTATTGTGCGTCCAAACCATCCTTTCCGAATTTCTCTGTAAAAAATGCACGCGAGAAGGAATGTACAAGAGGATAACCTATGAGTCCGTACGTTTTCATCTTCATTTTTTATTTTTCAGCCAGATACATCGTACTCAAGCCAAAAGTGAAACGGCAGAAACTCACGTGAGCATAACCACAATTCTGCAATATTTGCTGCATTTCTTCACCTTGCGGAAAAACTTCCATGGTGGCAGGCAGATATTTATATGCGCGGCGATCTTTCGAAATAAGATAGCCAACAGCAGGCATCAGTAGATGGGAATAGATCCGAAAAAGTTGTTTCATCGGGAAATGTTGGGGCGTACAGAGTTCCAGAATCACAGCATGCCCGCCAACACGCAGCACACGGTGCATTTCGCGTAATCCAAGTTCCAAATTTTGAAAATTTCGAACCCCATAAGCCACGGTGACAGCGTCAAAACTGTTGTCCGCAAAACTCAGTTGCATGCAGTCCTCCTTTTGAAAGGTTATAACCGACTCCATCCCGGCTTTTTTCACTTTTGCGCGTCCCACGTTCATCATACCTTCAGACAAATCTGTTGCCACTATTTTCTTAGGACGCAACCGGCAGCATGCCAGCATGGCAAAATCGCCCGTCCCCGTTGCTACATCAAGAATATCACTATGCGCCAACGATTTCAGAACATCTATTGTCTTCCTGCGCCATTGTTTGTCAATGCCAAACGACAGCCAATGATTCAGAAGGTCATAGGAAGGAGCAATATTGTCAAACATCCGTTCCACCTGTTTGCCTTTCGGTGTCTTGTTGCCGTAGGGCATGATTTTTTCCTGTGCGTAGCCCATAAGTTATTTTTTTCTTAATTGCGATTTGTCAATAACAACATATACGGTGTCCACCACACGGCCTTCTCGAGTATTCATCACATTTCCAAGCGGTTTCGCGAAATTTTTGTCCAGCACTTCAATGCCGTCCACAAAATAATCAGATTCACCACGATTGTTAAACATATTTTTCATTCCCCACACCTGATGGTAAGAGATTTTTATCTTCCATCCCTTCACCTGAGCTTCCTGCAAAATCTGGATAATTTTCTGTTTCTCAGGTTTGGTGTCACAATCATTATCAATAGAAAAAGCAAACGGTTCTCCACTGGAATTCATCCCGGTCTGCGTGATATTTAGCAGGCCATCCCATGAATCCCAAACGACACCGGCTTTTGAAAATTTAGTCACAGTGCCTACGCGCTCTCCATCCGAATAATGCTCCTTACAACCTGCAAAAAACACCACCACCAAGAGCAGCACAACAAAAGGTTTCAGTCTTACTTTTCTCATATTGATTCAAAAACGGGAAGCGTCTCCACCTACAAGCAGAGCCACTTCCCGATCATTTTTTATTTATTCAAATATGCTTTTACGTTCTTCTCAATGCGTTCAGCCACGTGTCCTTCTTCTCCTTTTTGGAAAGTTTCACCCGTGATGTGCTCATAGAGTTCAACATAGCGATTGCTAATGTCCTCCACTATTTTCGGCGTCATTTCGGGCACCTGCTGTCCGGCCTTACCTTGGAAACCGTTCTCCATCAACCATTCACGTACAAATTCTTTTGACAGTTGACGCTGAGGTTCACCTTTCAAAAATTTATCCTCGTAACCTTCACTATAAAAATAGCGACTGGAGTCAGGTGTGTGTATTTCGTCCATGAGATAAATCGTACCGTCGTGCACACCGAATTCGTACTTCGTATCAACCAGAATCAAACCGCGACGAGCAGCAATTTCACTACCGCGTTTAAACAGTGCCAGTGTATATTTTTCCAATACGGCATATTCTTCAGGCGTAGCCAAACCTTGTGCCAAAATTTCTTCTTTGGAGATGTCAGCATCATGATCACCAATCTCTGCTTTTGTTGTAGGAGTAATGATCGGCTCCGGGAATTTCTGATTTTCCTTCATGCCCTCAGGTATTTTTACACCGCATATTTCGCGGACTCCACTTTTATAAGTTCTCCACGCACTGCCACACAAATATCCGCGTACAATCATTTCGACGGGAAAACCTTTGCACATCACGCCCACCGTTACCATAGGGTCCGGCGTAGCGAGTTTCCAGTTCGGGCAAATATCTTTCGTAGCATCCAGGAACTGCGCTGCAATCTGGTTCAGCACCTGTCCTTTATAAGGAATTCCCTCGGGGAGAATGACATCAAAGGCAGAAATGCGGTCTGTAGCTACCATTACGAGTTGCTCGTTGTTGATGTTATATACATCACGAACTTTTCCGTGATATACACTTTCCAAACCCTGAAAATGAAAATCGGTTTTAACTAATGCTTTGTTCATGTTGTTCTTTATTAATAAATTGTTGTTTTCTGCGTTCATCGTCTTCTTCATAGGCTTCCACTATGCGCGTTACGAGTTTGTGGCGCACAATGTCCTGTTTATTCAGCTCTATGAAAGCAATGCCTTTCACATCTTTCAGAATACGCAGGGCCTCAATGAGTCCCGATTTTTGAGAAGGGGGCAAATCTATCTGCGTCCGGTCTCCGGTAACAATCATTTTCGTATTCATCCCCATGCGGGTCAAAAACATTTTTATTTGACTTGTCGTCGTGTTTTGAGCTTCATCCAAAATCACAACCGCGTCATTCAGCGTACGACCCCGCATAAAAGCCAAGGGAGCGATCTGAATAACGTTCGTATCCATATATTCGTGCAATTTTACACTTGGTATCATTTCTTCCAGTGCATCATAAAGTGGCTGCAGATAAGGGTCTATTTTATCTTTCATATCACCGGGCAGGAAACCCAATTTCTCTCCGGCTTCCACTGCAGGACGGCTGAGAATGATTTTTCGGATTTCTTTCCGCTTCAGTGCCCTCACGGCCAGGGCTATGCTGGTATAAGTCTTTCCGGTCCCCGCAGGACCTATGGCAAAGAGCATGTCATCCTGCTCATAAGCCTGCACCAGTTTCAGTTGATTTTCGCTGCGCGCACGGATAGGTTTTCCAGTCGTACTGTACACAATGACTTCTTCTCCACTTTCATCGCTCGTTTTCTTTCCTCTCAAAATAGCCAAAATGGATTCTTCTGTGAGAGAATTATATTTGATGCAGTGTGCCGTAAGTTCTCCGATTTTTTCTTCAAAGCGTACCAATTCATCGTCTTCACCTATTACCTTAATCACATTGTCGCGCGCCATAATGCGTATTTTCGGATAAAGAGATTTTATCATGCGCAAATTGGAATTTTTGACCCCATAGAAAACTGCAGGGTCAACGTCTTCCAAAATCAGATGCTTTTCTATCATTCCTTGTCTATTTGATGCAAAAATACTCATTTCATTTCATAACAAACGATATTTTTATGTACTTTTGCTGAGCTTAAAGCATCATTTGTCCATTATGAACTTTCTATATAGCATTCGCAAGAAGCATTTTATATACACGTTTTTCGGTATCGTCTTCATTCTGTTCCTGATCAGGCTCATTTTTCCATCCGTTTTGGATAAAATTACAGAGCAGCCGCAGCAACCGGAACAAGCTGCATTCAGAGCCACCCCGGACTCCATCACTACACAGGCAGTTCGAGTAGACTCCATGCTGTTGGCTCCCCATCAGCTTCAAACTGATCTCACTATTCACGGGACCGACCGAAAGCACAAGATCTACAGTGTCTCGGACTATCAGCGCTGCTTCCCGGACCTTAACGATGTACAAGTGGTCACGGCCAAACGCCTCGGTGTACCTCCGGTAGAAAACCGCGACGCAGCATGCCACAGCAAAAACGAAAATTTGATTTATATTGGCAACAACCCCTACTATTACGTCAAGAAACTTTATAATTCCATTCCCTATCTCGTACCCAGAGCCCAACTTCTGCTTACGATGGTAGCCCGCAACTTTCTGGATTCGCAATATGTGAAGCGCGTCAATCCCAGTCAAATCATCGTCACTTCGATGACACGCACCAAAGATGACGTCTTCCGCCTGCGCCAACATAATGGCAATGCATCCAACAATAGCTGCCATTTCTATGGCACCACCTTCGACATCAGTTACAATAAATATCACGCCATTCAGGAACCGGGAGCACCCAAAGTTCGTCAGACTCGTAACGACACCCTCAAATGGATTCTCTCCGAGGTTCTCGAGGATCTTCGCGACCGTGGCGCCTGCTACGTGAAATACGAAGTCCACCAAGGCTGCTATCATGTCACGGTGAGATAACTACAAAACGTTTTTCCTCCCTCTTCCCACTATGCGCTACTTTATTTATTTGGCCTACGACGGCACGTCTTATCACGGTTGGCAACGACAGCCCAATGCCATCACTGTGCAGGAAGAGCTTGAGAAGGTTCTTCGTTTGCTCTACAACCGCTACATTCCCATCGTGGGAGCAGGACGCACCGACACCGGCGTACACGCCCGCCTCATGGTAGCTCATTTCGATGTGGAAGAACCTGCAGACTGCACTTTTCTGACGTTTAAATTCAATTGTCTTCTTCCCCCCGACATTTCCGTTTCTCGCGTGGTGCCGGTGATGCAGGAGGCTAACGCCCGCTTCAGTGCCACGGCCCGCACCTACCACTATTATCTTTATCTTCATAAGGACCCTTTTCTGCGCCCTTATGCCTGCCGCTACTATTATCCCCTTGACTTTACCCTGATGAACGAAGCTGCCGAACTTTTGATGAAGCATACGGATTTCGGGAGTTTCTGCAAGTCGCACTCCAATAATAAAACGAATATTTGCCACATCAGTGAAGCTCTTTGGACTCCACTGAACTCCTCCCACTGGCAATTCAGCATCACAGCGGACCGTTTTCTACGCAATATGGTCCGCGCCATTGTAGGTACCCTTATTAATGTGGGCCGGCACCACCTCACACCCGCACAATTTGAAGCGGTTATTCTCTCCGGCGATCGTTGTGCCTCCGGAGAATCCATGCCGGCCTGCGGTCTCTTTTTGGAAAATATCGTATACCCCGACTCCATCTTTCCTCAAAGTCCCGAAAACCCCGAACGTTAAGAGCCGTTCCCCCATCCTTCGACCACAAACACTGCTTCCCTGGAATACGGCCATACAACTGTTTGACTTTTTCTTCAGGGCGCCAAGAAACTTGAATATAAACAGTAAGGTGCAGCACCCGAGAGCTCTGCACCTTACTGTTTCTTCGATGGTGCGGTTTGTATCCGGCACCGTCAAAATTCCTTTTCTATAAAACGGCTTTGATTTGTTCCTCCACTTTGACCAAATCTTCGGTAGGTTCAAAGCGGGTTACAACGTTTCCTTCTTTGTCAATCAGAAATTTCGTGAAATTCCATTTGATATCTGTCTTTTGTTCATAATCAGGATCTGCTTTCGAAAGAATTTCCACCAGAACTTTCGTAATGGGGTGAGCAGGGTCAAAACCGGCAAATCCCTTTTGGCTCTTCATCCAAGTATACAGGGGATTCTCGTTTTCTCCGTTTACTTCAGTTTTCTTGAATTGCGGAAATTTAGTTTGATAATTCAGTTGGCAGAATTCCGTAATCTCCTCGTCTGTACCGGGAGCTTGTCCTCCAAACTGGTTACAGGGGAAATCAAGTATCTCAAACCCTTGATCATGCAAACGTTCATACATGGCCTCTAATTCCTTATACTGAGGGGTAAACCCACAACGGCTAGCTGTATTCACAACGAGTAATACCTTGCCTTTGTACTGTGACAAACTGATAGCTTCACCAGTCTTGCCTTTCACCGTAAAATCATAAATTGTTGTCATTTTTGATTTGTTTTATTGGTTCCTTCTTATTTGCCAGCTAATTTATAACATCTTGCGTCCTCCACCAAACTTTATTCTCTTAATTCTTCCTAAATAATCAGCGACACACCTACAAACTTGCCACAACCCTTCTCTTTCCGCTGCTCTGAAAACCGCATTTACAATTCAGCTCCTTTCAGGGACACACACAATTATCATTTTTCATGAATCGGCAAAATCGTCCCTACAATATTACAAATTATTGAAACGCCCGGATTCTTTGAAATCACTCCAGTATGTATCTGGTGAGTAGTTGCATTTAACCAAAAATTCAGATATCTGAATCATGTAATGGGCTGCAACAGGAACATTCAATTCTAAATTTTGAAGTGTCTCTTTTCTGTACAATTGCACGATAGACATTAATTTCTCAGCCAAGCCTTCCGGGATATTCTCTTTATAAAAGTTTGATAAAACGTAAACTAAATAATCCAGACAACTTTGCAGTCCTTCTTTCCGTTTAAACAAAATTCGGTCAATTAATAAATCAATCGAGTTCTGGAATTCACCTATTCCATTTCTATTAATCTCATAATCAAGTAGAGTCAAACCTTCCACCACCACTGATTTGTCATCAGAGAGTAACGCTTCTATAATATTCTTGCAACCTATGCCTTCCGATAATTTGCTTTTTATTTCTGATTCTAGATCTTTTATATCTGTTTCCTGAGACAATACTTTTTCGTTATCTCGAATAAACCACAGCATTTCTCGAAACAAGGTAACATAACTCAAAAGAGGATCTTTTAATGACTCCTCATACCATCCACTATTAATAACTTTATTGAAACTCTCCTTTAACTTTTTATAAATCGTCTTTATATCATCGTCTTCCCAATCGACCGTCTCTTTCAAAGAAGACAGCTGGATAAAATTCGGAAAAGATGCACCGTTTTCCGTAATACCATTATTCCAAAGTTTTTTACTTTCAAAAATCACCTGCTTAACAAATTGTTCTTGTTTCCCATTCTTTTTAGAAAACCAAATGATAGCTCTTAATCCCTCCATTGTCACTGAATCACCTTGAACAATATGTTTCATTTTTGCTGCAATATCAGTTATATTTGTTGAGGACAAAATGAAATAAAGATTTCCCGCTACCACATATTCAGAAACGTCATCCAATTGCTGACAAAAAGTATCTATTGCTAACTTTAATTCGGTTGTTCTTTCAATTTCATCTTGGGATACTTGTAGATTATATAAAAAGTCGATCGTAATTTTCTTATTCTCTTCTTCATGCTGGAGACAATCCAAAATAAATTTTGTCTTGTATTTTTTGGAATACACAAACTTCAATCCGGAACATATAAATTTACACATTTTCTCATCGGATTTTATCTCTTTGTATTTTGGCAATACATACTTGTCCCAAATATTACTGAATTTTTGTTCCCAATAAGAAGGCTTTACAGAAACAAAGAGTTCCTGAGATATCCGATACAGGTTATCGCGATAAAACACAGGAGTATCCTCACAAAGTAATGCATTCAGCATGCAATCCAATAGTTTTGCATTCGTTTTAGTCTTACTTAATGTATCCGAATAAGCATAATCTTGTCCTATTCGCCGAAGAACATCCTCTGATGTGCCTTGTAAACTATAGAACAGTATTGGAAAAGGATATTTTTCAAACAAATTTTTAAATACAGGATACCAATCTTTCATCGCTATTGTCTCAATCCACCCATAAAAACTCAGATAGAACGGACCTTCCATCAAGAATTGAAGAACACGTAATGAATTTTCATAGTCCTTATTCTCTTGCCCAAAATGCCAAGTTATCCGGGTATCTCCATAAGGCTTCGGTTCCTTATCTTGTTTTGTAGCTTTTTCTAAAAAAGAATTTTTTAGGTCAAATAATCCATCAATACCTTGATTCTTATATTTGTCGGTGGAATAGCGTTCGGGAATTTGACGGATAATCAGATTTAATAATTGTGTTGCATAATATCTTTCCTGAATTCTCCTTTCAGAATCAATATAGTCTAATAGTATATCTTTGGCTTTTTCTTCCTCAAACAAAGAAAGGAACAATGCTTTCTTGGGAATAAAAGTTCCTTTAGGAACCCAAGTCTCCAGAATATTTTTTAATGCTGTAAAATCCAAGGTAAACGCATTTCGCAAGACCTGTTCGTATATTTTACCATCAGAATCTGTTGCCGTCATTTTTGCAAAAGGATTTTCTAATGTTGTCATACGATCTTTTAATGCTATCAGACGTTCTTTTTGCTTTTCCGATTTAATTTGTGTTTCAAGTTTTTCCGTTAATCCAGGATAATCATCCAACAGGTAAGAGGTGTCTTCCAAAGCCAAGAAAATCAGTTTTATTTCTACCTTACTGAATTTTTCTTTTGACGATATTTTTTGTAAAAACAAATCTTGTTTTTGTACGTCAACACAAATTCGATTCAATTGCTTAAGTTGATCAAGCGTATTAACACCAATATTTTTACTTCCCAACGTTTGATGTTGAATTTGAAAGGAACCCGAAGGATCAAAACTAATGGTTGGAGATCTTAAAAATTGAAAAACAACCTTATTCCACAAATTTGAATAAGTTTCCTGAGGTTGTTTATTATTCAGATACGCTAGGAGCGAGACCATTAATTCACGGTCTTTATTTGATTCGTCTTTCGAACTATTTTTCGAACCGGAATATCCAATAGTTTTCATCACGTCAGAATTCCGTAATGGTATATAAAATATCCGATGATTCTTATAAAATTGCTTTTTGTCCGAAGTCGGTTCATCTTTACGCATATCAATTAGAAAGATCTTAAAATTTTCATACGAAATGTTTTCTTCGTCAGTGTCTTTTTCCTTCCATTCATCATGATTATTTTTCACCAAAATATCACGAACCCAATGAATCCAGCCAATAAAATTCGGATCTGCGCCGGAAAATCCGATCAAACAGAAAGTACCTCTCAATAAGGAAATACGCATCAGTTGCGTAAAAGCTTCATGCTCTTTGGGATAATTCTCATAATCCTCTTTGGAAATAATATATCGGTGATTAAAATTCCCATCAAAATTAAAGGAGTCATTCTCAGGATTCGTGCATAAATCACCATGTAATTTGACTATCGCACTCTTCTGTTTGTTGAAAGCTAAATCATTTGCACTTCTCACCACATCCAATTGTTTTTCAAATTTATCTTTTGTAAATTCCAACAGATTGTCATAATTCGTTGTATAGATATTTTGCCATCCGATCCCCAACAGTTTTTTATGAGCATCAAAATCATCATCTGGAAATGGTACGTGATCAATGTCCTCTTCTCTTATTTTTATATAATTCTCGCCTCTTTTGGAAAATGCATAGGGAGTATGCTTTTCGATATAATCTTCTACAGCTTCCCGGTATCCTTTGCTTTTAATGTATTGGGAAACAATATTCAAATAACCTTCTCTTTGTATGATTTCCCTTACTTTGTTTTTACAGTATTCTTTATGATCAGTTTTTATTTTGTAGAGTATTTGATTTTGGAAACCGGTTTCTATTTCCGGTTTAAAAAGTTCGCACACCATATCATGAAGAAGGTCCTCCCATAATGGAAATTTATCTGATACATTTTTGGAAAAACCTGCACCAATCAGAGCAGAAACCTCATTTGCATTTATTCTCTTCTTGAGTTCTTCGAGCCCTCTTTCATAGTATTTTGCGTCCATACTTTCTCAATTTAACTGTTTGTCAAAAGCGTTTTTACAATCCAGATTCTCCCCTCTATGTGCGCAAGAAGAATGTCTACTTTTTCTTAGAGGTTGGTTTTGTGCTTTCATGTTTTTCATATTGTTGGTTTTTTGACTTTTCTATACAAAAATAGTGATTTTTCCGCAAATAGGAAAATTTACACCCATTAAATGACGAACTATTTCCTATCGCGTTTCGTCACTTGCGTTCCATGACTTTTATGACGTTCTATTGATGGGTCATAGAGACGCAAAAGCTTTATGATCAGCCCATTAGCACATCAAGAACCATCATGAGAACAAAACTTATGGCAAAACCTATCGTGCCCAAATTGGAATGCTCACCTATAGAAGCCTCTCGTGTCAATGCCTCTGCCAATAAAATGATGAGCGAATCACCGATCGGTTCCACCTTGCGGCTCAAACCGCCCAACAGAGAAGAGCGCCAACGACTGTTGCCAACAGCACATTGGGGGACGGAGGCCATGGCACTTTTGGAAACGTTTTGAATGGCAATGTCCAAAGACACCGCCAGAGCCCCTGCAGCAGAAAGGTCCAGATTGTGCTGCAGGGCTCCTGCCAATACAACGCCCACTACCATTCCTTCCGGCACGTTATAACTCGTTACGATTAAAGAGAGCTGGACCAATTCTGGAAAGTTTGCTTCGCAGCCCTTCCGGATGATTATTACCCAAATGCAGCTGAGGTGTAATGACGTCTATCCAGAGGAGAGAGAAAGTAGCCAACAAGAATCTAACGGAACAACGGTCAAAGACTCTTTCCAACTTCCAGTTGCATGGTCGGAAACAATAAAGAACCACGGACAGAATGAGGGTGATTTCTTGACCAGACTCAGTCCTCACAAAAGGCTGCAACACCTGGAAACAAAGAGAAAAAAGGTCCCCGCAAAAAAACATCCAACGGCCTTTCCTCTTTCACAAAACCACTTATAAATTGCGGATAGAGAGGTACCCTCGCCTACAACGCGATTTGTTTTTCCTATGACAAGATCTTTTTTTTCTGTGACGCTATTTGTTTTTCCTAACTCAGTATTTATTTTTTATTTCAAAAGTTCCGCCACATTGCAATGATTTTGATTTGTTTCTGGGACTAAACTAATGAAAAGGATAGACTGAAATAGGATCACCTGTAGAAGAAATCTATAAATAGGAAAAAGATATATTGCTGTCCGATAAAAATATACGTTATAGCTGTATTTGACTTATATTCAATTACTTTTGGCACTTTCATGAAAAAGGGGCTTGTCTTTTTTCCTTGTGTGAAATTGATAACGAAATGGTAAAAATGAATGATTTTATCCATTATATCGACTTAAAAGAGAAGCAATTTACAATAAAAACAGCAATTTTGCTAATACACAAAAGTTTTATCGGACAGCAATAAAAAAGATACGGAGAGGGGAGGTGAAAAAATACAGCCACCTTCTCTTTCACCCGATTTTTTCGTCTTTCATTTTTAAGAATGCAAGTCCGTCTCTTGGCCTTTTTGAGCGTTTACCGTAACTTTGCAGTCCGAATCGCGACAAAAAGTTTACAAGGATTCGCCACCTTACCACGAACAAAGGGTTAAGGTGTTGGTTTGAATATCATGTGGTTAATTTTATCTTTTTTATCGGCAGCGCTACTGGGTTTCTACGACGTGTTCAAAAAACATTCGCTGACAAATAATGCCGTCATTCCGATTTTATTTCTCAACACACTCTTTTGTTCCCTCATTTTTTTGCCGTTCATTGGAGGCTCTGCTGCAGGATGGTTGCCCAAGGAATCCGTCTTCTATGTACCTACAGCAGGTTGGGCCGTACACCGGTTCATTTTATTGAAATCCGTGATTGTGCTCTCCTCGTGGATACTGGGCTATTTCGGCATGAAGCACCTGCCCATCACCATCGTGGGGCCTATCAACGCCACGCGCCCCGTGATGGTGCTCATCGGAGCCCTGCTCGTATTCGGAGAACGACTGAACGGTCTGCAGTGGGCCGGCGTCATCACGGCGATTCTGTCCTTCTTCCTACTCAGTGTCAGCGGGCGGAAAGAAGGGATCCGCTTCGCGCACAACCGTTGGATTTATTGCGTGATACTGGCCGCCGTATTGGGCGCCGTCAGCGGACTGTACGACAAATATCTGCTCGTCCCTCTCTCACATGGCGGTGCCGGGCTCGACCAAATGACGGTGCAGGGCTGGTATAACGTGTATCAGTGCGGACTGATGCTGTTAATTCTATTGATGTTATGGTGGCCAAACCGAAAAAAGACAACGCCGCTACATTGGGATTGGTGTATCTTAGGCATCAGCGTATTTCTGACCCTTGCGGACTTTGTATATTTCTACGCTCTGAGCACGCCGGACGCCCTCATTTCCATCGTCTCCATGGTGCGTCGGAGCAGTGTGGTGGTCTCGTTCGGATTCGGCGCCATGGTCTTTCGTGAGCACAATCTCAAAACCAAGTCGGTCGATTTAGTTTTGGTCTTGCTGAGTATGCTCTTCCTGTGGCTCGGCACTCAGGCATAATTTATAGAGAATAAACGCTTTCCTAAAATATTTTATACAAGGCAGCCTACCATCCGCTTGGATTTTCTAACTTTACAACCTATAGAAGCTCACAACCGAATATCATAAAATTCGATTCATCTGCAGGGCTACGTTTAAAAAATATTTTCACCTCATGAAAAACACGTTGGTTTTCTTTTTATCGTTTTGTCTACACAGTTTCGGAACAGCTGCACAAAACGTCGAGCCCCTCCATCAATTATTTACAAACTACGCCACCTCCTGGATAGGAAACGATGGAGGTTGTCAAGTAGCACATCTATCTCACGACATGCTCAATCTCTACGTCAACCCCGATGGTACGGTAGCCACCGTATGCAGTTGGGATGAAGGCGGAAGCAACGTGGCCGTATTTAAAAACGGACAACTCATTAGCATTCCCGAAGGTTCCGGTACCGGTGGTTGGGGACGATTTTCCATGACTTCCGTTGTCATGGACGACAAATATGTATACCAATTACTTACTCAAAATGGCTGCGACGGGGCGAACAGTGAACTAAATCAAAACGGGCTTCCACAATTTCCCCCATGCAATGAAAGTCAGGAATGGAAGACGATTCGCCGCTATCACATCGCAACCGGACTCGCGGCACCCTTCTCGGGAGGATACGGATATCAAGGAGATATGGTCATTGTAAGCCGCGGACAGAAAAATTTATTGACCGGTTTGGCCATTTCAGACAAAGAACTGTTTGTTGGTGTCAAGAATACCCTCAATTTAAAGGACTCCATCAAAATCTATGATAAGGCCACGATGAAACTGCTTCGGCAATTTGAAGTAGAAAAAGATGGTGGACAAATGGCGGCAGACAACCGAGGTGGATTATGGATTGTTTGCGGACAAGTGATCAAGCGCTTTTCACAACAAGATGGCAAGAAGCAACTATCTTTCGTCGTGCCCCGAGATGCCGTCCCTGCCTCTGTAGCTTTCGACCCTTATCAGGATCGGATACTCATTCCAAATAGCGGAAAGGACTTGAACATCCTAATCTACAAGAATATCTACACATCGCCAGTTTTAGTGGCTACATTCGGTAAAAAAGGCGGTATTTTTTCAAAAGACAAGAACCACCTGCAGGGGCAGGTCGGCGCTTTGCGCTTTTGCGGTCCACGCGGAGTCGGTGTAGACCGCAATGGAAATATCTACATCGCCAATCAATTTATTAGTGGAGGTCGGGGAGCAATACTCGAATCCTATAACGAAAAGACCGGTAAACGGAATTGGAAACGTGAAGGTCTTATCTTTACAGCCACCGCAGACTTTGACAATCTAAAACCTTCTTACGCTTACTCTCCTGAGAAGTTACACGGCATTCACTTGGATCGTCAAGGCAAAAGAGCCGATGAGCTGATCGCCTGCACCGCAGATCCCTTTACCTTTCCGCAAGATCAAAGATGCCTATCCAACGGACCTTTCATAACGTCCTCCTTTAAAAGAACTATCGCAGGAAAAGATTTTCTGTTTGTTTCCGACATGTATGGAGGCATGCTCGCAGGTTATCGTTTTGACAAATCGCAACACGGCTATATTGGAATTCCATTTTTGGAAACGGAAAACGGAGATATGGGCAAGAAACAGGCCCTCAAATTCTGGAACGACTTGAACGGCGACAGCCAAGAGCAAGGAAACGAGATGAAATCCATCGCAGAAGTCAATCCCTTCTCCATGAGCTTCTTTGTAGATCAGGCCGGAAACATTTGGCGAGGCACACGACAACAAGGCCTGTTGTTCTGGAAAATGACCGGGCTCAAAAACGGCATTCCACAGTATGCAGAAGGCCAATTATTCCGTTTACCCAAAGGTATTGACGGAGTAAAAAGAATTTGGTACGATTCCTCTAAAGACGAATTGTTCTTGGCTGGTTTTTCAGAAGTGTCACCTGACGAAAAAGACACTTGGTGGTGCCTTGGCAGTACAATTACAAAATACACACACGCCCTGAAAAAAATGGAAAACGGTAAATGGCAGCAAACGCAGCAAGAACCGGACATGACACTGTATCTTCCTTTCCATATTGAAGACGACAGTAACTTGAGCCACACCAACGCAAAATCTTTTTGTGTAGAAGGCAATTACCTGTTTGTAGCACTGGCCCGCTATGGTTACATTTCAGTGTACAACCGGAACAACGGCAAATTCTTAGGCGTCATCCAACCCGGGACAGAAGTTAAAGGCGAAAGCGGATGGTGTGACTTCAATTACAGCATCCATGCAAAAAAAAGGAAAGACGGTACTTACTACATTTTTAACGAAGAGAACGCATTTGGCAAAATTCTTCTTTACGCCATCAAAGACTTTGTCAAAACGGTTCACACCGACCTCCTCAACCATTAATCGGGTCATAGAATCACCGCTGCCAACATCTCGAAGCTTTTCAGGAGGGCTTCCTTCTCAAATCCGCTAATTATTTGTAACTTTGCAGCCGCAAAATATCCATCCACGAACTCCACAAAAACAAATGGCTGACAAAAACACTTTACTTGAGAAATTAGACGGTCTGAGTGCCCGATTTGAAGAAATAAGTACCCTTATTGCAGACCCGAACGTCATAGCCGACCAAAAACGATATGTCAAACTGACGAAAGAATACAAGGATTTGGAACGCCTCATGGGAGCACGCGATGAATATGCGAAATTGCTAGACAATCTGAATGAGAGTAAACTAATTCTGAGTCAGGAGAGCGACCCGGAGCTGAAAGACATGGCACGCGAAGAAGCCGCAGCCTGCGAAGCGCGAAAACCTCAATTGGAAGAGGAAATCAAACTGATGCTCATTCCCGGCGACCCGGAAGACTCCAAGAACGCCATGCTGGAAATTCGTGGAGGCACGGGAGGCGACGAAGCATCCCTCTTCGCCGGCGATCTGTTTCGCATGTATTCCAAATTTGCAGAACATAAAGGTTGGAAACTGGAAATCTCCAGCTGTTCGGAAGGCGCCGTGGGTGGTTTTAAGGAAGTAATTTGCTACGTAACGGGACAAAACGTTTACGGCACACTGAAATATGAAAGTGGCGTACACCGCGTACAGCGCGTGCCGGTCACCGAAACACAAGGACGCGTACACACTTCGGCTGCTACGGTAGCCGTACTGCCCGAAGCCGATAAATTTGAAGTCGAAATCAACGAAGGTGAAATCAGATGGGACACGTTTCGTTCCAGTGGAGCCGGAGGTCAGAACGTAAATAAGGTGGAATCCGGCGTACGCCTCCGTTACAATTGGAAAAATCCGAATACGGGCGAGGTAGAAGAAATTCTTATTGAATGTACCGAAACGCGCGACCAACCGAAGAACAAAGAACGCGCCCTGAGCCGTCTGCGCACCTTCATTTATGACAAGGAACATCAGAAATATGTAGACGACATCGCTAACCGTCGCAAAACCCTTGTAAGCACCGGCGACCGCAGTGCCAAAATCCGTACGTACAATTATCCACAGGGACGCATAACGGACCATCGCATCGGTTACACCATCTACAACCTGCCCTCCTTTATGGACGGCGACATTCAGGACTGCATCGACCATCTCATGGTAGCTGAAAATGCAGAACGTCTCAAGGAAACTGAGCTCTGACGTCCCGTTTTCCATCACCTGAAATTCATTCGAAAACACCCTCTCCAAAAATTTCTTTTTCAACTTGCACATTAAAAATGCAAGCTGTTTTTCGCATTTCATAAAAAACAATTACCTTTGGCAGCTCAACATCTTAAAAATCAACGCTAACGACACTCCAAATTCTCTTTAAAACTTATGAGAAAACAGTATCTACTCCTCACACTGCTTATGATGCTCTGCTTGGGCACAACGCAGGCAGCCACAACACTTCAATCCGGCCTTTATAGGCTTACAAGCGGACGCGGCACAAACAACGTAATGACCGTAAATTCTGAAGGTAAACTGATTACGGCTAAACAAGACACTACCGACTTGAAACAAGTGTGGATCATTACTGCTGGCGACGGAACTTATAAAGTTCGCAATGCGGGCACTTCACTCTATGCCCAAAATGTATCTGCACTTTACGCAAACTTCACTACAGCGACCAATGCTGCCACCTTCTATATCAGGCAGAACTCCACCGTCACTTCAGGCACCTATTTCAATATTTGCAACAACAACACTTTCACTGGCACTCAGTGCATGCACGAGGACGCCGGCGGACAAGTAGTGCCGTGGTCGCCAAGTACCACTGCTACGCCTTCCGGAACCGAATGGATTTGCAAGAAAGTAACTAATTTCACAACCGCTCAAATCAAAGATTATCTGAAAACCATTTCAGGTTATGCCTCCGCTGAAGACGGTAAAATATATCGCATCATCAGCCCCACCTACCAACTTGCCATGAACGAGAATACCGCCGCCGCAACTGTCGGAACGGCAGCTCCGGCCAACGATTTCACGCAATATTGGAAACTCGTCAAGAGTGGCACCGGTTACAACATTCAGAATATGGTGACCAAACACTACATTCAAAAACAAAACGGCATCGTGAGCGTGGTTTATCTGGCCAGGTCAACCTCGAACGGCACCTTCACCATACAAGAAAACAAAAACTTCCCCTACGACCCCACATACGACATTATTGACAACGGCAACATAGCTCTTCACTGCGCCGCCACACAGGATTATAACGTTGTTGGTTGGTACACCTGCACTGACGGAGTGAGCAATGCCGCTTCCGTTTGGAATTTTCAGGAAGTAACTCCAACAGACGACGACATTGCCGCAGCACAAAAAGAATATCAGGACATGCAGGACCAGCTCAATAATCTAAGCACCTACAAAGCCCTCTTGACGGACTTCTTTGAAGATTACGCCTGCACCACCTTGAAGAGCCATTTCACATCAATGACCGACGAAGCCCTGCGCGACACCATGAAACGCCTGCCTTCCTCTATTCAGGACATGGCCATCAAGGTCAAAAACAACACTTGGGGCAAGTGGGAAAAAGAGTTTCGCATCGCCCCGTTCACAGCATACAGCGACCCCGCCTATTGGGCCGACAAATTGCAAATGTCTGCCTACGGTCGCCAAAACGGTCCCACCGGAATTGCTGCAGACAAAAACCAACTCGTTTATATCTACGTGGACAGCAACGTTCCTTCCGGCACCACATTAACCGTTGAAACAACTAGTACCACGAGTGTTATGGGAACTACTTCGAAAACTCTTACGAGGGGACTTAACATGGTCGTTTCGCCTGAAGACAACACCCAATTTTATATCATCTACAAATCTTTCAATGGCTCAGACATTAGCAACTATATCCCTATTAACATCCACATTGAGGGGGGGCGCGTAAACGGATATTTTGACTGCACCAAACACTCCGATGCCGATTGGGTCCAAATGCAAAACGACAAACTCTTCACAGCCCCCGTTATCGACGTTCTGGGCCAATATGTACACTGGCACATGAATCGCGCTGCCGTTATCCGCAACACGAGCAAAGCCGTTAAACCCGTCATGGACATTTGGGACCACATCGTAGCTTCTGAACTTGACCTCATGGGACTTACCAAAAGCGATCAATATCCCGACATCTACGAAGATATCTATCCACGCAAATTCAACAACCGCATGGAATGTGTCAGCGTCACCGGAGACAATTATATGTACTCCACGTCCTATCTTACGGCTTACAACGAATCTACTCTCGACGTCGTTCTGAACTATTCCAAGATTAGCGCCGGCGACGGCTCCATCTGGGGACCTGCTCACGAAATTGGGCATAGCAACCAGGGTGCCATCAAATTGGTCGGTACTACGGAGGTTTCAAACAATTTGTTCTCAAATATGATTATTTACAGCATGGGTAAGTGCACTTCTCGTTATTGGGACATTCAAGAAATGCAACCCTACCTCGCCGACAAACTTTCTTGGCTTGAAATCTACAAAAAGAACAGCGAACATGAAACCATTGGCACCATGAACCGCATGTTCTTCCAACTTTACCTCTATTATCACGTTCTGGGCTATCATCCGACGTTCTATCAGGAGCTGTACAAAAAGCTTCGCAAGGACCCCTTGGTTCATCCGACGAGCCCTTCCATCACGTATGCAAAAAACGACTATCTGAAATTTGCTAAATTTGCTTGTCAAGTAGCCGGACAAGACCTTTCGGAATACTTTGAGTACTGGGGATTCTTCCGTCCCGTTTCAAATATTACAGTGGACGATTATGCCAATTGGACCGTTACCGCCACGCAAGCTGAAATAGACCAAGCCAAAGCCGCCATGAAAGCTTGTGGAAAGCCTAACGGCAACATCATCTTTGTAGAAGACCGCGTTAAAACTGCTTACAACAATGCCGGCGTGGCCAAAACCGCTTTTGATGACTATTCCACGACGAACTGTAAGAACGAGATGGGTCAGTACACCGACTATCCGCTCAATCTGGAAGCCTCTTCATATGTCTATTCGGTGGATGCCACAGGAATTGTAACCATTCCTCCACGAGCTGTAAACGCCGTGGGTGTCAAGATTTACGATAAGAACGGTAACCTGGCTTACGTCTCTGCCACTCATCGCTTTACCCTCCCTGCTTATCTCGTTTCCGAAGGAGGTTACCGCATCGTCGCCGCACAATCCGATGGCTCCGATATTCCTCTCTACAACAGCAGTACCGACACCTACTACACCATGAGGGTTTATCGCGGTCAAACCACGCCCATCATCAGATATACCGACGGCACAGAAGCCAGCAGTACCATCCCCACATTGCGAAACAACGACATGGCCGTCATTACAGAAGTTACGGCACCTCAAACCCTCACGCAAATGAATAACGTCATCGACGCTAACGGGCTGGCGCAAAACGTAGTTCTGGACAACACCCACCGCTATTATGCTCCACAATCTTATACCGCTTCAAAAGTTTCTTTCACTTACCATTACGCCCCGCGGTTTAATGCCCAATGTATGCCTTTCGAAATCAAAAATTCGGATATGAAGAACAACTGCACCCTGCAGGCATTTGTGGGACAACTCAATCAAGACGGCACGGATTATGTCATTGTATGCGACACCGTGACAACTATCGGAGCCGGCAAACCCTTCCTGATTTACAACCCCAACTTTGATTCCTCCTCCTGGACCATTGTAAAGCAAAATGAGCTCATGTATGGCAGCGCTTCCAGTTTCATTTTCGGAAATTTAACTACTCGCGGCACTTTTGAAGGGAAAACAATCGGACAAGGCAACTACCTCATCAATCCTTTGGATTCTGCCTTTGAACAACTGCAACAAGACAGTCTGCTCAACGGCTTCGCCATCTGGTTTGAAAGCACATCTGCCACCAAACCGGCCACTTATGTCATTGCGCACGACAAACTGGTAGGTATCCAGTCCGTTAATGGCAAGAACGCCTCCCAAGAAACCATCTACGACCTCCAAGGGTGCCGCGTTCCCGTTGCCGCACGGGGCTTGTATATTGTCAATAAAAAGAAAGTACTTCTCAAATAGTTTCTGTCGACCCAGGCAACCGATAACAAGTTTGCCGACAGCCGTCACCCCAATTCAGATTCTGATGCCTGCCAAAGTTGAACAAGATTCCTTTTGCAGGCATCTTTCTTTGCGTATGTGGCCGCCCAACGAATGGCAAGAACACTCATCAATTCGCCTGCTTGTGTTCTGACGGGAAGCAAGTTGCACCATGGCATAAAAAAGGTGGGAACTTCATCAAAAAAGATAGGAACTCGTCAAAAAATGTTCGCATTTGTCAGCCGGATTTCAAAGTGCCTAAAAATCCACTTGCGTCCCAAAATAGAACAGCGAAATCAGCAGCCCATAAGAGCAGCAAACAACCTGAGCTCAGCTCATCAAAACACCGTCTCCGGCATCAAACTGTTGTTGGGTCAGCAAGAGCTGCCGCTCCCCCGCAAAAAGCGAGACTGCCGTTTTTATTCAGGAATCCACTTTGTTGACAATCAATGAAAAAACTCGCCACTCCACATCTTTTTAGAAAGAATCCTTGTTTTTTCATTTTTCTTCCCAATAGAAGGAGAAAAAATTGTAATTATGCGTTCCCAACAGTCAACATTGACTTCCATCCCTATCAACTCGTAATTGCACCTATTGTCTAGAAGTAGGTATTTTTCAGTCTCAAAACTGTTCGATTCTGATGGAGCCGAACTATTGGTAGCTAACCTTGTTGCAAAAATTAAATCGCACCTATTTTTTCTAATGTCCGGAACCTATTTTCTTTCATTATGTTAAGTAAATAGCCCCGTCTTTAGGACTTCATAATTTCTTCAGCTGAAAGGATGCCTGACGATTTCTCGTTGATTAAAAATAGTACCAGGTAATGAATAACTATTAATCAAATGTTAAACTGTTCTTTTTATTTGGTATTTTGTTTGAAAAACACTATTATTGCAAAATTAAATAACCGACATAAAACTATGACAGACAACGACACCTCTAAATGATTCGTTCGATAAGCATTACCGTGTAAATTTAATAACAGGTGCCACAACCTCATAAGTTCCTTAATGATTAACGAAATTCGTGCAGACTGTTTTCAAAAAGAAACACAGATACGAGATACTACATGATAGACGAATAAAAAATTACCAACAAAATATATCGCTATGAATAACATCAGACAAATGAAAGGTAAAAAAGTAGTTCAGAATTTCTTTAAAAGGCTCTTCTTTTTTACCTTTCTGTTTCCACTCTTTTCCTGCCTTTTGTTTTCTGCATGCACCAAATCCCTAACTGATGAAGGTTTTCCAAATGCATATACCCATTTTAATGAAATGGATCATGATGCGCTCCCCCTACCTTCGGATGAGAGTCCTATTCCACTTGATATGCAACTTCTAGATTCTAGGCCTTTTGACTATGAGGTTTTACAAAATTTCATAAGTTCCTATAACAAAAATACACATATAAGGGTTCTAGAGTATAAGATGCTCGCGAATCCTTCCAAGCGGGACAAATACGAAAAAGAAATTCAAAAGATTGAACAACAATTTTTAAATAACAGGTTGAGCTTCCTCAATAGGTTTTATACTGACTTGTATCAGAAAAACCAAAAGGACTTCACACGCCGATACAAATCGCATTGTTCCATCAACATCATAAATGCAATGAAATTTATCTATGCGAAGCGACATCAAGGAAATAAAGGCTACGCCTGGTTTATCTTTGGAGACAATGCCAAACATGACAGCTCAAGTCTGTCTTATAAGCACATGGGCGGAGACTGGTTTAAAGTAAGCCTGGATACAAATGTGGTCATACTTCAACTAGATGGAACAAAAAAGGAGGAAATCTCAATTGCACAAATAGTCAATCGCCGTCTCAAAATTGCCATTAAGTGACGCGAGGACTTCATCATGAAAGACTATGCAAATGAGCATAACAAAAAGCATCTTTACCAAAGATTTGTCTCATAACAACTAGGATTCACCTCTTGCATAAAAAGTAAATGCATTTCTACCTTAAAGGAAATGGGAAGAATCGGGACAAAATAAGGCAATCACACCCATTCGTAAATATAAAAGTATTTCAATAATATAAATCAACATGAATAACATCTGGATAAACATTAGACAACTGAAAAGTAAAAAAGTAATTGGCAATCGCTCTAAATTACTCCAAATTTTTGCAACCACACTACCCTTATTATTTTCATTCATTTTGTTTTCTTCATGTGCCAAATCATTAGTGGACGAGGGTTTTCCAGAGTCTTCTGATCGTTTTACTAATATCAACTATGATAATTTCAATATGAACAAGCATTATGATAGTAATGATGTGAGTGAGTATTATGTAAAAAGAGAATATGGAATGTATGATAGAGACATCGATTCTTTAATAAATGGGATGAATGAGTATAATGATTATCTTCCTATTAGAACTCTACAATACAAGATACTTTGCAATCCTTCCAAACGAGACAAATATGAGAAAGAAATCCAAAAGATTGAGCAACAATTTTTGGATAACAGATTGAACTTTCTCCGGGAGTTTTATACGGACTTGTATCAGAAAAACCAAAAGGACTTCACCCGACAATACAAATCCCGCTGCTCCATCAACATCATAAATGCAATGAAATTTATCTATGCAAAACGACATCAAGGAAATAAAGGATACGCCTGGTTTATCTTTGGAGACAATGCCAAACATGACAGCTCAAGTCTGTCTTATAAGCACTTGGGCGGCAATTGGTTTAAAGTAAACCTAGATACAAATGTGGTCGTGCTCCAACTAGATGGAACAAAAAAGAAGAAAATCTCAATTACACAAATAGTCAATCGCCATTTTAGATTTGCCATTCAGTGACAGGAGGACTTCATCATGAAAGACTATGCAAATGAGCATAACAAAAAGCATCTGTACCAAAGAGTTGTCTCATAACAACTAGGATTCACCTCTTGCATAAAAAGTAAATGCATTTCTACCTTAAAGGAAATAGCAAGAATCGGGACAAAATAAGGCAATCACACCCATTCGTAAATATAAAAGTATTTCAATAATATAAATCAACATGAATAACATCTGGATAAACATTAGACAACTGAAAAGTAAAAAAGTAATTGGCAATCGCTCTAAATTACTCCAAATTTTTGCAACCACACTACCCTTATTATTTTCATTCATTTTGTTTTCTTCATGCGCCAAATCATTAACAGACGAAGGTTTTCCGGAAGCTGGAAATCTTTTCACTGATACCAACTATAGTGATTTCGCCATGAATAGACACTACGAAAATGAGGAACCTAAAATGCATGAATATTTCAATTCTAATGATGTGGGTGCACAATATCCATACAAAGATCGTACTATGTATGATAGAGATCCGGATGCTTTAATAAAGGGGATGAACCAATCTAACGATTATCTCCCCATAAAGGTCCTACAATATAAGATACTTGCCAATCCTTCCAAGCGGGACAAATATGAGAAAGAAATTCAAAAGATTGAGCAACAATTTTTGGATAACAGATTGAACTTTCTGCGGGAGTTTTATACTGACTTGTATCAGAAAAACCAAAAGGACTTCACCCGACAATACAAATCCCGCTGCTCCATCAACATCATTCATGCAATGAAATTTATCTATGCAAAACGACATCAAGGAAATAAAGGCTACGCTTGGTTTATCTTTGGAGACAATATCAAACATGACAGCTCAAGTCTGTCTTATAAGCACATGGGCGGCAATTGGTTTAAAGTAAGCCTGGATACAAATGCGGTCGTACTCCAACTAGATGGAACAAAAAAGAAGAAAATCTCAATTGCACAAATAGTCAATCGCCGTCTTAAAATTGCCATTCAGTGACAGGAGGACTTCATCTGAATGATTCGGACAAGCACTAAAGCACGCATCTAATTGTTTATAAAGGTTTCATAAAGTTTTGGAAACACTTTCATGAGACCTTTATTTTCGTACAGTTCCAACCGTTGTGTAGGAAAAATGAGGAAAACAGTACCAGCACGTTGACCCTACATTTTGGAAAGAGTCCTTGTTTTTTGAGCTATTCATCTGATTAGGCAGAGAAAAAAATGTAATTTTGTACTCCAATAGAACCAATTATAGATCAGACAAAAAGCAAAGAAAAATGAATAAGCAACAATTGATAGACCATATTCGCAAAGCGGAATCCTTTCTCTGCGTAGGATTAGATAGTGACCGGAAGAAACTGCCCCGCCACCTGTTGGGACAAGACGACCCCATTTTCAACTTCAACAAAGCCATTATAGACGCCACCGCACCATACTGTGTGGCCTACAAACCCAATGTGGCTTTTTATGAATGTGAAGGAACCGAAGGTTGGATTTCACTGGAGAAAACCGTCAACTACCTGAAGAAAAACTATCCGGAGCACTTCATCATTGCCGACGCCAAGCGCGGAGACATTGGAAACACATCAGCCATGTATGCCCGCTGTTTCTTTGAACAACTTGACGTGGACGCCTTGACGATTGCCCCTTATATGGGTGAAGACAGTGTAACTCCCTTTCTCCAATACCCTGGTAAATGGGTGATTCTGCTGGCACTGACAAGTAACAAAGGGTCCAACGACTTCCAAATGAGGACCGACGAAAACGGAGAACGACTTTTTGAGCAGGTTATTCGTAAGAGTTCCGCATGGGGGGACGAAGAAAAGATGATGTACGTAGTAGGCGCCACACAAGGAGAATTATTTAAAGACATTCGAAAGGTAGCCCCCAAGAGTTTTCTGCTCGTACCGGGCATCGGTGCACAAGGAGGTTCTCTTGAAGAAGTCTGTGCATACGGCATGACAGAAGACTGCGGTTTGCTCGTAAACAGTTCGCGAGGTATTATCTTCGCCGACAACTCTGAACGTTTTGCAGACACGGCAGCCGAAAAGGCTAAAGAACTGCAACAACAGATGAAGAAATTACTTCGATGATCATCAATGACCCCATATTCGGATTCATCGAAATTGAGAAAGGACTGCTCACCGACTTGGTGAAACATCCTTACTTTATCCGACTCACACGACTCAAACAACTCGGGCCAACATTTTATGTATACCCGGGTGCCATGCATACACGCTTTCAGCACTCCATAGGCACGCTTCATCTGGTAAGCCGGGCTTTGAATGCCCTACAGGAAAAGGGCATCAACATTTCACTTGAAGAACGAGAAGGAGTGGAAGCAGCCATGTTGCTGCATGACTTGGGACACGGACCGATGTCACATGCCATGGAGCACGCTTTTGTTTCGGAAATTGAACACGAGGAAATTTCTTTGCTGCTCATGCAGCGCATCAATCAGGAAATGGGTGGTAAATTGGATACTGCCATACAAATCTATCAGAACTGTTATCCCAAACATTTTCTACATGAACTCGTCTGCAGTCAGCTCGACATGGACCGACTGGACTACTTAAGCCGCGACAGCTTTTTTACAGGAGTCAAAGAAGGCAACATCGGCGTAGCACGAATTATCAAGATGCTCGACATCAAAGACGACCGTCTCGTAGTGGAACAAAAAGGTATTTACACCATCGAAAACTACCTGATCACACGCCGACTGATGTATTGGCAGGTTTATCTTCACAAAACGGCTCTGGCGGCGCAGGAAATTTTGATGATGGCTATACGCAGAGCTCAAGAATTGGAACGAAAGGGACAAAAACTGCCTTGTACACCGGATTTGGAGTTCTTCCTCAGCAACAAGGTGGACAGAGCTTTTTGTAAAGCCCATCCGGAATGGTTGGACCATTTCGCAGCAATCGATGACAGCGACATAGAAACTGCCCTAAAACAATGGAGTAAAAGCCCGGACAAAGTGCTGGCTCTGCTTGCTTCGGACTATACAAACCGGCACCTCTTTAAAGCCACCTCCATAGACCATCCGATAAGCCTGGAACAAATGGAAAAAATGCGCAAGAAAATGTCCCACATTCTACACATTACAGAAGAGGAAGCGGCCTATTTCGTCAGGAATAAAGAGACAGACCAAATGCTCTATTCTTCGAGTAACGACCACATTTACATACATTTTAAAGACGGAACTACACGCGATATTTCGGAGTTGTCAGAGTTAATCAGTTCCAATCTCATCAATAAAAAAAGCCGACGTTTTTATCTTTTTTTTCAACGTTGCGATGAGCAATTTGAACCCCTTCCATAAAATTGTCAGCCCAACATAGCAGTATGTCTATATTTTTTACGATATTTGCACCCTAAAACTCGACGAATCACAAGATGGAATTTACAGCAAAACAAATTGCCAACTACCTTCACGGAACGGTTGAAGGCAACGAAAATGCGACCGTACATACATTTGCCAAAATAGAAGAGACCAAAGAAGGAAGCATAACCTTTTTGGCCAATCCTGCTTATGAACATTATATCTACGAAACAAAAGCAAGCATCGTGCTTGTGAATAAAGATTTTAAACCCGAGTATCCTGTCAATACTACCTTGGTGCGCGTAGAAAACGCCTACGAAAGTATTGCCAACCTACTAACACTCTACGAAAGCACAAAACCTCAAAAAACAGGTATCAGTTCTCTGGCCTCTATTGCCACATCTGCAAAAATAGGGAAAGACTGCTACATTGAGCCTTTCGTATATATCGGAGAAAATGTTACTGTAGGAGACCACACTCAAGTGATGGCCCATTCGACACTTTGCGACAATGTGAAATTAGGCAATGACTGCATCCTCTATCCCAATGTTTCGGTTTATCATGATTGTGTAATCGGAAACCGCGTTACGCTGCATTCCGGTGTAGTTATCGGCGCCGATGGTTTTGGCTTTGCTCCTACGGCAGACGGTTATGAAAAGATTCCACAAATAGGCATTGCCACGATTGAAGATGACGTTGAAATCGGTGCAAACACTTGTGTGGACCGTTCTACAATGGGATCTACGATCGTAAAAAAAGGTGTAAAGTTGGATAATCTGGTCCAAATAGCTCACAATGTAGTTGTAGGAGAAAACACCGTGATGAGTGCACAGGTTGGCGTTGCAGGATCAACAAAAATTGGAAGTTGGTGTATGTTTGGAGGACAGGTAGGCATCATCGGCCACGCCGTCATAGGTGACCGCACTCTAAGCGGGGCACAAGCTGGCATTGCCAGAAGTATTCCCAAAGGCAACACTACGGTAGTAGGTTCTCCCGCCATGGATGCCCGTCGATTTGCGCGATGCAATGCCGTATTTCATAATCTTCCACAAATGTCACACGAGCTGGAAGATCTGAAATTGGAACTACAAGAATTAAAAAAACAACTAAAACAAAAATAACACAGCTATGCTAAAACAAAAAACCCTGAAAGGCAGCTTTTCTCTTTATGGGAAAGGACTTCACACCGGGTTGTACATTACTGCGACATTTAATCCCGCTCCAGAAAACACGGGATATAAAATTCAACGTATTGACCTCGAGGGGCAACCTATCATTGAGGCCATTGCAGAAAACGTGGTTGACACCACACGCAGTACCGTATTGGCAAAAGAAAACGCAAACGTTCGCTGCGCCACTGTAGAGCACGCTTTGGCAGCTTTATATGGCATGGACATCGATAATTGTCTGATCCAAGTGAACGGTCCCGAGATGCCAATTCTAGAAGGCAGTGCAGCTAGTTACGCCGAAAATATTCTTAAAGTGGGTATTGTAGAGCAAAACGCAAACAAGGACGTCTATATTATCCGAAAAAAGATTGAAGTTCATGATGAAAAGACCGGTGCTTCCATTGTAATTTTACCGGACGAAAACTTCAGCATCACGACCATGATTTCCTATCAATCTAAATGGTTTTCCAGTCAGTTCGCAACACTAGAAAACATTAATAATTTTGAAAACGAAATAGCAGGAGCACGTACATTTGTCTTTGTTCGTGACGTAGAGCCTCTGACTCAAGCCGGGCTGATTAAGGGTGGCGACCTGAACAACGCTATCGTCATTTATGAAGATGAAATTTCACAAGAACGCTTGGATAAGCTGGCAGATCACTTGCATATTGATCATAAAGATGCAAAAAAATTAGGTTTTCTAAATAACAAACCTCTCGTTTGGGACAATGAGCCCGCACGCCACAAACTCCTTGACATCATTGGCGACATGGCTCTCATCGGACGTCCTATTAAAGGCCGCATTATAGCAACCAAGCCCGGACACACCATCAATAACCTCTTTGCAAGACAAATTCGCCGCGAAATTCGGGCTCATGAAGTTCAAGCCCCCATCTATGATTGCAATGTAGCACCATTAATGGACGTAAACCGCATTCGCGAATTACTCCCCCATCGCTACCCCATGCAATTGGTGGACAAAGTAGTTGAAATGGGTTCGAATTATATTGTTGCTGTTAAAAACGTAACAAGTAATGAACCTTTCTTTCAGGGACATTTTCCACAAGAACCTGTTATGCCAGGCGTATTGCAAGTAGAGGCCATGGCACAAGCCGGAGGCCTGCTGGTTCTTAACTCCGTTCAAGACCCCGAAAAATGGAGCACCTATTTTATGAAGATAGACGGAGTAAAATTCCGTCAGAAAGTGGTGCCAGGCGATACACTGATTTTTAGAGTAGAACTCATAGCTCCCATTCGTCACGGCGTTTCCTCCATGAAAGGATTCGTTTTCGTGGGAGACAAAGTGGTCAGTGAAGCCACTTTCACTGCACAAATAGTGAAGAACAAATAGACAACAGAAACATATACCTTATATAATAATGAGTAAAATAAGCCCTCTGGCGTATATTGACCCCGAAGCTGTTATTGGAGAAAATTGTGAAATCGGTCCGTTTTGTTTCATCGACAAGAATGTAACCATCGGCGACAATAACATTTTAATGAACAGCGTAACCGTTCTCTATGGCGCCCGGATAGGCAACGGCAATAGTTTCTTTCCAGGCGCTGTTATCAGCGCGATTCCCCAAGATTTAAAATTCATGGGTGAAGAAACCACAGCCGAAATAGGTAATAACAATAAAATCCGCGAAAACGTTACCATTAACCGAGGTACGGCAGCAAAAGGCAAAACCATTGTTGGCAGTAACAACCTTCTCATGGAAGGTGTACACATTGCTCATGACGTCTGTCTTGGGGACAAATGCATCATCGGTAATAGTTCCAAAATTGCGGGTGAAGTCGTCATTGACGACAATGCCATTATCAGCGCATGCGTACTGATCCACCAATTCTGCCACGTAGGCAGTTTTATTATGCTCGGAGGCGGTACCCGTACAGCACAAGACATTCCACCTTATGTGACAGTGGCCCGGGAACCTGCACAATTTTGCGGGCTCAATCTTGTTGGCCTTCGCCGCAATAACTTTTCAATAGAACAAATTGACGCCATTCACGATGCTTACCGCATTATTTATGATCGCAGTACTTCACTTGAAGAACGCCTTTCTTCTCTCCGCAAAAAATTTCCAGATAATGCAGAAATAGAATACATCGCAAAATTTGTGGAAGCATCTAAACGTGGTATTATTTATGACCGATAAATATGTTATTCAAAGTAGTTTTTATTTGTGATGAAGTTGAAGACTTTCTGCGAGAAATTACGATTGACGCAGATGCTTCATTTTTGGATTTAAACAACGCCATTCTCGATACCTGTAATTATAAGGACGATCAGGTTACCAGTTTTTATACTTGCAATGATAATTGGGAACAGGAAGATCAAATTACCCGCGAAGACATGGGCACAGGAGATGCAGACAAAGACATTTATATCATGGCTAAAACTTGTCTGCGCGATTTCATTCACGATGAAGATCAAAAGCTTATTTATGTTTTTGATACTTTTAATAATCGCATATTCTACCTGAAAGTGACAGAATTTATCACAGGAAAAATCGTCAAAAAGGCTCAATGTACGCGTTCCATTGGAAACGCACCGCAACAAATTCTCGACGACGAAACTACCCCAACTCTTTCGACAATTCATGTAGATAGCAACGATCTGGGAGATGACAATAACTATTTTGGAAGCGACGACTTTGACCAGGAAGAATTTGATCCTGAAGGTTTCGAAATAGAAGAGCACTGATCATATTGAACAGAAGGCATGAAAACGCTCTTCGTTCTGCTGGGCCCTACAGGCGTTGGAAAAACAGAAATTAGTCTTTCCATCGCCAATTTACTTCATACGCCCATCTTAGGAGCAGACTCACGTCAGCTTTATTGGGATTTGCCAATTGGTACCGCAGCTCCCACGATAGAACAACAACATCTAGTACCTCATTATTTTGTAGGAACCTTAGCTCTTAAAGACTATTACAGTGCCGCCCAATACGAACATGATGCCATTCAATTACTCGAGAAACTTTTTCAAATACATGAAAATGTATTACTCACGGGTGGCAGTATGCTCTATATTGATGCCGTTTGCAAAGGTATCGATAAAATTCCCACCACAGATGAACTCACCCGTCAAACGCTCCAAAAACGTCTTGAAAAAGAAGGATTGGAATCTTTGGTCGAAGAACTGAAAATTCTTGACCCTGTTTGGTACAAGCAGGTTGATCGAAATAATCCTCGTCGAGTACTCCATGCCCTTGAAATCTGCCTGATGACGGGAAGACCCTATTCTTCTTTTTTAGGTTTAAAACAATCCACGCGTCCTTTTCGTGTCATAAAAATAGGTCTGCAACTTCCTCGTGAAGAACTTTATGACCGCATCAATAGGCGTGTGGATCAAATGATGCAAGAAGGACTACTTGAAGAGGCACAACGCGTTTTTCCTCAAAAAGGTTATAATTCACTAAACACTGTGGGATACAAGGAACTTTTCAATTATTTCGATGGAAAGTGGACATTGGAAGAAGCTGTGGAAAAGATCAAATGCAACACCCGCATCTATGCTCGCAAACAAATGATGTGGTTCAACCATGATTCATCAATTATCTGGTTTCAGCCAAATAAAACTGAAGAAATTTTACACTTCATTTCTGACATTTCCAGTTCATAAAAAACCACATAACTTACTCCAAAACATTAATTTTTATCTTATTCTACAACAAAATGCTTTTATTGAATAAGGAAAAACTTATCCATAGACAGAAAAGGTTGTAATTTTGTGCAAACAAATAAAAACTCGCCTCTATTGACGAAAAAATACAAACAAATTAATGATTAACAGATTTATTTTAAATGAAGTTTCATACTTCGGACCGGGCGCAAGGAAAGAATTGCCCGCAGTTTTAAAACGTCTTAATCTTCACAAAGCTCTTGTAGCCAGCGACAAAGGTTTAATTAAAGTAGGTACAACGAAACTCGTTACCGATGTACTTGACGAAGCCGGAATTCCTTATGAGATTTATAGTGAAATTAAGCCAAATCCAACCGTTACTAACGTTCAGGAAGGTGTAGCCGCTTTCAAAAAATCTGGTGCAGATTGCCTCATCGCCATTGGTGGAGGTTCTTCCATGGACACAGCAAAAGGGATCGGCATTGTATGTAACAATCCTGATTTCGCTGACGTAGTTTCGCTGGAAGGCTGCGCCGAAACAAAAAACAAGAGTATTCCAATTATAGCACTACCAACAACAGCTGGAACCGGGGCAGAAGTAACGATCAATTACGTTATTATCGACGAAAAGAAACAGAAAAAAATGGTTTGTGTTGACCCCAACGACATTCCTGCTGTTGCCATTATCGATCCAGAGCTTATGTATTCCCTGCCAAAAGGACTTACAGCTGCAACCGGTATGGACGCACTGACACACGCCATTGAAGGTTACATCACCAAAGGTGCATGGGCACTAAGTGACATGTATGAAATCGAAGCGATCCGCATGATTAAAGAGAACCTTGTTACAGCCGTAGAAGAACCACGCAACGCAAAAGGTCGGGAAGGAATGGCTTTGGCACAGTATGTTGCTGCACAAGCATTCTCTAACGTCGGACTCGGTTTGGTTCATGGCATGGCACACCCTATGGGAGCCTTATTTGACGTTCCACACGGCGTTGCAAACGCTCTGCTCCTACCGACAATCATGGAATTCAACAAACCATATTGCATTGAAAAATTCGGAGTTATCGCCCGCACTATGGGAGTTGGCACGAAAGACATGAACGCAGAACAAGCTGCACAAGCTGCTTGTGATGCCGTTCGCGCATTAGCTATCAAAGTTAATATTCCTCAGCATCTCACAGATCTCGGAATTACAGAAAAAGATATTCCGGCTCTTGCAGCCCAAGCCATTGCAGACGTCTGCACCCCAGGCAATCCGCGTGACGTTACTGAAGCTGAAATTGTTGAACTTTACAAAAAGGTTTTATAGTTTCGCGTTTCAAAAAAACAAAACGGTCCAAGAGAACGATCTTCCTTGGGCCGTTTTTATTTTATCAGTTTATCTATCAACAAACAGGCCGGATCTGCTACTTCACCATGATCAAAACCCGCTAATTCATATAGTGGAATTTCACGATTACCAATACCCTCTAAAACTGCTTTCAAATATAAATTTTCTTCATAGCGGCCCATTTGTTCCAATTTGCGATCTGCAGTAATAAGTACAAGTTGCGTTCCAATTTTTCGCACATTATTAAGAGGTGCATACTGATCAACAAGAGGCACATTAAATGGAATTTTACGCTCAGAGCGAATCGTGTAATGTGTTGCACACTGCCCACTAATGGGGAAATAGCCTCTCACAGAATCAGCATCTATGCCAAACCTTCCCAAATAAGATTTATCCAGCAACAGCATGGACGTAAGATATCCCCCAGCAGAATGACCCGCCACATAGATTTTATTGGCATCACCACCATATTCCGAAATGTGCTTAAATACCCATGCAACAGCTTCTGCTGCATCAATTGTATAATCAGGATTTTTCGCACGCGGAAAGAGTCGATAGTTGACAGCAACAACAGCAAACCCATGTCCTTTGAGTTGAGCAGGTATTTCCTTTTGTCCACCCGTAAGTCCTCCTCCGTGGAACCACACAAGTGTTTTAAATCCTTTAGTTTTGTCTGGATAATAAATATCCAAATTACATCGTTCCTGTCTGTATGCAGAAGTATCTGAAGGCAAAATATACCTAATATCTTTTTTAATCTGATAGGTCTGCGCTGTCAAATAGATAAAAAAGGAACTCATTACCAGCGTAACAGCAAATCTGTGTATCATACCAAAATGTTTTTTCAAAGTTACAGTTTTCGTTTTTAAAAGAAGCCAGTTTGTACAAGATTCAATATTAATATTGTATTATCTACATGCTAAATCTATAAAAACGAGTCCCCAAAGCCAATATTGACTTCGGGGACCCATTCATTTTTATTTTCAATTTAGGCCGGCATATCAGGAAGTTTCCATCCTTCTCTATAGGTATGCTTTATCAATTCATTTGCAAAAGCCAAAGCATTCTGCGGTTCCGTCCAAGTCTTATTGAACGTAGGATGTCCATCCGTAATATTGAATCCGTCTTTTATACAGGTTCTGATTGTTGCATTAGGATCAATATTGGTGAACGCCATTTTGGCTCCATCCCATTCCAGCACCTGATTAAGTGATTGCAAACGAACAGCCAATACACCCATATCGACCATTTCAGTTAATGGACCGGACACAGCAAAACAAGATGCTGTCTCCACTCTGTTTTCAGGAGTTTCCTTGCAGGCCCTGATCCAATCTTTCTGATGAGAAAGCGTTATCTCACGACAAGCTTTCGGAGCATTAGGTACTCGTCCGGAAAGCAAATATGGATTGACACCATAGCATCCGCAAATCAAAGTATCTTTCGTTCCATAAAAAATTACGCAACCACCTGAATCATTCAGATTCTTTCCTACCTGCAAATTAGCAGGACGCATTGGCATGATACCTCCGTCGTACCAATAAACTTCGACATCAGGAAAAGCCACTTTAGGCATGTTCTCACGAGCAGAGAACGTATATTTCAAAGCCTGTGCATTAGGAGCACAATCAGTCAAAAGTTGAGTAGAACTTCCTTGAACAGATGATGGGTAACCTAATTTCAAAGCCGTAAATGCAGGCTGCAGAATGTGGCAGGCCATATCGCCTAAGGCACCTGTACCAAAGTCCCACCATCCACGCCAATTCCATGGATGATAAATACGATTATAGTCCCGATATTTAGCAGGGCCTATAAACAAATCCCAATCTAATGTATCGGGAGCCGGCTCACCTTCCGGACGGGGCAGACCTTGCGGCCAGATAGGACGATCCGTAAAAGCTTCTACACGTTTTACATCTCCAATTTCTCCATTCCAAATCCATTCGCACACCTTGCGGGTCCCTTCACCTGAAGATCCCTGATTTCCCATCTGGGTAGCAACTTTATATTTTTTTGCTAATGTAGCCAATAATCGAGCTTCATAAACAGAATGAGTCAAAGGCTTTTCACAATATACGTGTTTACCTGCAGTCAACGCTTCTGCAGAAATAATTGCATGCGTATGATCTGCTGTACCCACCATGATACCATCAGCGTCCTTCAACATCTCATCGAACATCTTCCGATAATCCTTATAACGTTTGGCATTCGAGTATTTTTCAAAAATATGACCGGCATATTTCCAGTCCACATCGCAGAGACCAATAAGGTTTTCACCTTCCATTTCACTCAAATCTGCTGCACCACGGCCTCCAATGCCGATACCTAAAATGTTCATTTTGTCACTAGGAGCCACGTGACCTTTTTTCTTTCCTAAAATTGCGTTCGGCGCAATAACCAAACCGGCTACTGCCACGCCACTCGCCTTCAAGAAATCTCTTCTTGTAATGTCTGACATAATACTTTATTTTATAGTTTAACCTACTTACTTTGATTTACTCTTTCCAAGATTTCACCCACGCAGAAGCACAATGTTTTTCTTCTTCATTTGTAACTGATTTCATAAAAATGAGCAATAAGTTTTCAAAATTATTCATTTCTTACGACAAAATGCTCGTATGAACCATGATTTTTCTGAAATTAATTTTATTTAACTTTATCGAAATAGTTATAAGCTCGTTTCTTTTAAATTACCTGAATCAAGCTACTTTTGTAGAATCTATTTAGCCCATGTTTGGTAAAATCAGCAATAATTCGCCATATTAATACAAGCTCAAGTCTTCTAGTTTTCAATAAGAGTTTTGATGCTATTTTCTTGTTTTTATTATAAGAAAACGATTTCATATGATTTAAAATAAACCTTATTCGATCATCTTAATTGGCGCACTGCTTCATAAAGATTTTGATTAATTTTTTTCTATTTTGGAAATCTTTCAACGGGATATGGCATATTTCAAAATATAATAGTTGTTGCATTTTGACAAATGACCTCATAGTTTTTACAAAGGCGAACACTATAGCCTCCTTCGAGAGGTGTTCTGCTAAACTTTTCTAAATTTACATTCCATACAGAAAATTAAGGCACAAAATAAAATTTAACATCTTATTTTGCGCCTTTCTAATGAGCCATCCTGAAAACCTATTCTCCAGTTTTCTGAGGATGACTTATAAATTTGAGTGTCCCCTCAGCACCCAGCGTGCTGCACTTGGCCACAAACGTTCCCCTGGGCAAACGCAATGTTTCGCTATACTCCCCCTGCTCGACATTCAGACGATAAATGGAAGATATTTCTTTTCCAGACAAATCAAATACTTTCAATGTCAGACTACCAGCTGTAGGTACATAAACTTGTAGAGTCGTAGCATTACCACTGTTTTCAGCCTTTAATTTCAATGGCATTAATTGAGCACTTTTCACTTGGCTAACCGTAGAGAGTTTTTGACCAAGATAGCGATAATTGAAACGTCCATTCGGGGCTGTATCTCCGTTTCCAATAAAATCAATTACGTCATTTGAAGATTTCGGAATATTATCAATCCATTTAAAATCAAAAGTTTTGTCTCCCGCCAAACTTATATCAGTTTTAGACAGACCCAACATCATTTGTTTCCCTGAGCGGGAAATAGACACCCTCGTTACCTGAATCCACGACTTCGAAGATTTATCGTATTTGTATAGATACATTACAAAAGAATCATTACTGACCATATAATCATATCCATTCCAACCCGTTGTATCACAGTCAGTATTCAAGAGCAAGGTCATCCAACGGCACGAAGATGAACTGGTTGTACCCACAATATTGTCGTTAGCCACGGCAACATAAAAGTATAGGCTGTCAGCATCCTTACTTACCTTTGATTTAACAAAATCATTCGTCTTACGCAAAAAAGTCGACGAATATTGAGCCGAAGAAGATGTATAGTAGCAATCACCGGGTTCGTCACGGAATTCAGGAGTCACATCATCCCACTGTGTAAAATCTCCATTCAGTTTAATTGTCTTACCCACCGTAGGAACTGGAATAGGCCGTGCACCATGATATTTACGGGCATTTGAAACGAGCTGTAAATAGTAATTATCTTTTATCAAAGGTTCTGCGCTGGGTTCGATGTCTCGATTAAATTCCTGATTATATACATCAACAAAATAAGTTTCACCCACTGAAGGCTTTGCTCCAGGACGAACCAAGCCATAATCAGAGCTTGAACCAATCAAAAAACGCTGTGCCATCCATTCATTCCATTGAGTAACCATAACAACTTTAGGCCGCACCGTAAGTGCCCGATTCCATTGTTCTGCAAAATAAAGTCCTTTCGGCGTTTCAGCACAAAGACCATATTTATCGTATGCTGGCTCTGCACCATTATGATAGCTCTTACCTATTTTTGAGTAAGGATGTTGAGCTGTGCTTACAGAAATCTGCTCTGTAATACGTTTACCATTCACATAGGAATATCCTGCAACCTGAGGATAATTTGCTAACCACGGCCACTGATTTTGTCCTGTATTCCAGGCCCAGCTATAGCGAGCGCTAAAATAGTTTTTTATCGCCGTACTTAAACTTGCATATTCGTCTTCATTAACAAGAATTAATGGCTTACCGTTGCACAAGTACCAATATTTATAATAGGTCGCAGAATCAGCATAAAAGGTATCATATAAATGCTGCACGGTAGAAACTGTGCCAGAATGAGTAATAAAAGCCAGTTTGGGAGTCTTAAGGCCTAAAGATTGGCGACGGTCTACTTCCTTCATCACAGCTTTTACATTGTCATCATAAGTAAATGCATTCGTCACATCAAAAAAGTAAAAATCCACTCCCGCATCCATCAGCATTTGCATGTGATGCGCTATTATAAAATTGTCACCACCTTTATAATAACCTAATGCAGGTTTCCCTCCCCAATGAAATTGACCAACAGCACCCCATTGCGGATTATCTGGATTCGCAGCAAGTAAATTCGTAATATCCTTTATCTCATCTCCATGCTGTCCCTGCCAAATATAATAAAACATTCCTATATTTACCGTCGTATCAATTTGAGTCCGAGTAACGCCATTCCCGGCATAGGCCACCTGACGTCCCAAACCATCTGTACACACCCAAGTATCACTGTAGGTATCATAAACTTCCGCATTTGCACCAAGAAAACCAGTACAAACAAACGCGCCCAAAATCCATTTTAGCATTTTCCGTTTCATCAGATTTATTTTAACACTTTACAAAAGTAATATTTTTTACGCACAGGAACTTATCTTATTACTACATTTTCAACTTCTTTATGTATTTCAGGCGCTTTTAGAAGCCTCGGTTTTCATTGATTTCTTCTAATTAAAGCCCATTACTCATACAAGAAGTAAACTGTTTTTCATACGATGAATAAAAAAAACCTCTATAGAAAGGTTCATCCGCTGCAAAATGTGTAATTTTGGCCCCAAATAATAGGTGTATCCCTTTTAGGATTTCACAAAGAATAAGATTGACAACATGAAGAAGATTAAACAGTTTCTGAAATACATAGCCAATAAGCTCAAACACTTTTGGATATGGTATAAAGGGCTTTACATTGGAGCTCCTTGGTATAAGAAAATGCTAGTGGGAATTATATCCTTTATTGCTTTTATTATCATTTATGTTTTTGCTGTTTATTTTAATCTATTCTGGCTTTTTGGAAAGTCGCCATCTATTGATAATATTATGCATCCCCAGAACAATGAAGCATCTGAAATCTACACAGAAGATAGTGTTCTCATTGGCAAATATTTTAACGAAAACCGTTCACCTATTAAATATGAAGATGTAAACCCGATGTTCTACAAAACATTGATTGACACTGAAGATGAACGTTTCTATCAACACCATGGAGTGGACTTTAAAGGACTTTTTGCAGCTGCAAAGGACATGCTTCATGGAAATGCGCGTGGCGCGTCCACCATCACCCAGCAATTGGTCAAAAACATGTTTCGCACCCGATCTCAGTATTCTACTGGATTACTGGGAAAGATTCCTGGAGTAAAAATGGTAATTATGAAGAGCAAGGAATGGATTCTAGCTATAGGGCTGGAGTTTTTCTATAATAAAAAGGACATTCTTACCATGTATGTCAATACCGTCGACTTCGGCAGTAGTGCCTACGGTATCAAAACCGCAGCAAAAACTTACTTTAACACCACTCCAGCGAAACTCAAAACCGAAGAATGTGCTGTTCTTGTAGGTCTTCTCAAAGCCACGTCCTCCTATAATCCGAAAATCAACCCCAAACGCAGTCTGGAAAGACGCAACGTAGTATTAAACAATTTAAGAACTCACAATGACCTGACACGTACAGCCTGTGATTCGCTTACTGCCCTGCCGATCCAGCTCAATTTTAGTGTGGAAAATGTTTATGACGGCAAAGCGCTTTATTTTAGGCAAGAAGTTGCAAAATATCTAAAAGATATTTTTCAGAAAAAAGGCATTGACGTAGATTTATATTCTGACGGGTTGAAAATCTACACGACGCTAAATTCCAAAATGGAGGAATATGCTGAAAATGCTGTCAACAAACAAATGCGCATTATACAGCAACGTTTTAAAAGCCATTGGGGAAATGAAGATCCATGGCAAGACGAAAATCACAAAATTGTACCACACTTTATTGAAGGCATCGCTCAAAAACTCCCCGTTTATGCTTATCTCCAAAACAAATACAAGGGGAACTCTGATTCCGTTAACTATTATTTAAATAAGCCCCATGAAGTAACACTTTTTGATTACGATGGGCCGAAAAAAGCCATTTTGAGTACAATGGATTCTATTCGATACATGGTAAAATTTATGCACTCCGGTTTTGTCGTAATGGAGCCTGATACTCGACATATCAAAGCTTGGGTAGGCGACATTAATTTCCAGTCTTGGAAGTATGACAAAGTAACAGCCATGCGTCAACCAGGTTCCACTTTCAAAATATTTGTTTACACAGAGGCAATGAATCAAGGACTTACGCCATGTGATAAACGTACCGATGCTTATATAGGCATGCAGGTTTATGATAAGCGGAAAAAGAAAGAAGTGCTTTGGGCGCCCCACAATGCAAACGGCTATTTTACGGGAGATTCCATGACATTGCGGGCAGCTTTTGCTCAGAGTGTAAACAGTATTGCTGTAAAAACTGGAATGGAAGTGGGTATCGGCAACATCATCAAAACAGCGCATGCGATGGGCATTCATTCACCCCTTGACAATCAGCCCTCCCTCAGTTTGGGATCTTCAGACGTCAGTTTGGTCGAGCTAGTTAACTCCTATGCTACAATTGATGATGACGGTAAAGAAAAAGAACCTGTTTTAGTCACGAAAGTCGTTGACCGAAATGGGAATGTAATCTATAACGAGAAAGATGATAATGAAGATGCTACTCAAGCGGTTCCTTATCGCACAGCATTCCTCATGCAACAAATGTTGCGCGCCGGGCTCAGTGAAGCTGGAGCTACCTCGATGCCACTCTGGTCGTACGTACGGCAATTCAACAACAACACTGATTTTGGAGGAAAAACAGGTACATCAAACAACCATTCAGATGCTTGGTATGTAGGCGTCACACCAGGATTGGTAGGAGGAGCATGGGTAGGTGGAGAATACCGCTGTATTCACTTCCGAACAGGCGCTTTAGGACAAGGCAGTCGCACCGCACTACCTATTTTCGGATATTTTATTCAGAGCGTTCTTAGCGACCCTCATTTCAAAAAATATCACCAGAAATTCAAAAAACCGACAGAAGAAATACCATACAGCTGCTATACCTGTGACAATTATCATCGCAAAGCCAAAGAAGTACCAGACTCCATGATGGTAGATTCGATGAGTGACACGAATAAAGGTGACAGTGCACACACTCACAATAGAAAAATCACATCAGAAAAAGTTGACAAAAAAAGTGGAGGCGAAGATGAAATAGACTTAGGCTTCTGATTTTCTTAGAACTAAGAAATAGATATTTGTCATTCACATTATATCATTTACTGGCTAATATCCAGAATGTGCTTATTTCGGGTAAGCCTCGCTTATGTGACAACGATGTGTCTAAAAGTCATACCCCCTTTATCTACTGGGGGTATGACTTTTTATAAAGTCTTGAATGAGGATTTTTTCCCTTTCTGTAGTCATTCCCTTATGGAGATTAATTTTTACCTTCAAGTCTGAGTTCAGAGATTCGATTCCATTGTTGGTATTTGGCATATTTAGTTCCAGGTAATCATACCATGTCCATAACCATGTCGTGTTCCTGTCAAGACTAAAATAAGCGCTTCATAGAGACTTGTACGTGTAATGTCCGGTCTTACAAAGTTGTTCTTTCTTTAAAACGTCCCCCCTTTTCTTATTCCATTCGGCTAAGGTTGCTATAAACGATTTCTTATCTGTGTGACATAGTAATTTGGCCAAAACAAGTAATTCTCTCCCGGTAGTCCTCAAGACGCTCATGCCTTTTTATAAACTTATACCAAAGTATGTCTCCCTTTAGAGAATCCTTAATGATGAAAACCCCGAAGTTTCGTCCCCCCCACCCCATAAGTTGTATCCATTAGAACAACTAAACTACGAGCAGGCTTATCAGGGAGGAATACCATGTAAGTCATGGTTAGATTCATGTAAACGATTCTCGTTGACACACCACATCCCTCAGCTAGATTCTTTACAGTAAGGTTACCTTTAGCATAGAGTGCATTAATGGCTTCTTCTTTCAGGAGATAACGCCCAACAAAAGTACGTCCGCAAGTCTTACGATACCATTGCTGAGAACCTTTTAGATGCCCACGTTTTATAGTTAAACTTAAGCCACAATAAAAGCAGATTTTTTGCCATAGATACATATATGAAACCAAAAAGGTAATGACTAATAGAGTTACAAAGATTTTAAGCACATTTTTACCACATAAGCCCATTCACTATTTTTCTAATCCCGAAGTCAAGTATAAATGATTCGTTGAGAAAAGCATGAAAATGGTATGCCGTGTTGTTTGATGTATCCTCTTAACAGAAAGTAAAAACAGGTGAAGAGGATCTGGTCATGAAGTTTAAATAATATGATTGGAATCGTTGAACAACAGCAGCCTATTTTTTGAATCCGGGTTGTTTAAAATTATGGTACGCGTGGGAACCCTAGGCATTTTACCTGACTTTTTTACATTTTGAAGAAGGTTTGCCGAAGTACTACTTTTATAAAAAAACATTTGTTGTATTTCAAAATTTCTTTGTTGCGTGTTCGACAAATGACCTCACTGTTTTGACAAATGCAAAGATACTTGAGTTCGGGATTAGAAATGTAGTAAAAAATGGGCTATCACAAGATATTTGTGTAAATTTATAGTTGAAAATCAAAAAGATACAACAAATAGAATGACAATAGCCAATTTTTTAATATTGCTGTCCGATAAAATAAGGAATAGCATACAAATAGTTCCCGAAGACCTTTTAAATAGGGCTTCGGGTTTATTTTTTTATAAAACAAGCCCCCTCAATCAAAAAGTGATGGTTCAGGCAGACTATCTGCGACCTCTTTAAGATATGTTTCCCAATCTTTTTCGGGATTATTGAATAGGCTGTAAAAGTCTACATAATACATCAGTGTTATTCTGACCATAGTCGCTAAGCCCGAAAAGCTCCAAGAACGATTCAGCCCCTTCTTCATGATCATAAGAAGCAGATTAGCTATGAGAGTTACCCATATTTGTATCTTTATGGCATTGGCACTTTCTCCATAGAAATATTT